>Ga0123354_10000066_pt1 | contig 78786 bp, 64 predicted proteins | sample TergutLab28metaG_2_FD_97872 | JGI IMG/M metagenome (GOLD analysis project Ga0123354, IMG submission 97872) | Labiotermes labralis P4 segment gut microbial communities from Petit-Saut dam, French Guiana - Lab288 P4 | ecosystem: Host-associated > Arthropoda: Insects > Digestive system > Gut ... | reverse complement strand
TCGCCGTGCCTTCAACTTTTCCGTCAATATACACTACTTGTTCGGCAATTGTCCCGTCTTCATAAAACTTCTTGGAAGGTCCGCTTAAAACGTCATTTTCATAAATTAATTCGTAAAGTTTTTCTCCTGTCGGATAAAACTTAAATGCCGAGCCGTGAAGTTTATTGTCCTTATACGTCCACAAAAACAAAAGGTTCCCTTCCGCATCAAGCTCTTTTACTTCACCGCTTATTTGAACACCCGCAGCAAACTGCGTCTTTCCGTCTTTTAAAATTTTTTCTCTGGTAATTTCTACACCTGCTTCATTGGTATAAAGAAAAAATGGCTCGTCTTTTATATTGACGCTTTTTTTATAAAACGCGCAAAAAACCGGCGCGGCAAATAAAATCATGGTTAATAATAAAGAGACTGCTTTTTTTGTCATAAAATTACCATATTGTCCCTGTGTATAATCTCATCGTCGGTTACGTCTATAATTTTTTTCATTTCTGCTGTAGTTTTGCCTTTAACTTTTTGTAAATCGTCAAAATCGTAATTGACAAGCCCTCTGGCAAAATCTTTTTTTGTTTCAACATCCGCCACGGCGACAGTGTCGCCTCTTTTAAAACTGCCGCTTACTTTTACAATGCCCGCCGCAAGAAGACTTTTGCCTTTTACAATAAGAGCTTCCGCGGCTTTTTTATCGACAAAAATATTTCCCTTGGGTTTCTTGCTGAAAGCAATCCATGTTTTTTTCGCTTCAAGACAGCATTTTCTTGCCGGAAAAATCGTGCATATTCCGGTTCCGTTTATTATATCTTTAAGACGCTCAAGCTTTGATCCGTTTGCAATAATCGTGTCTATACCGGAAGCCGAAGCAATTTTTGCCGCTATTATTTTTGTTTTCATTCCGCCGGTGCCTTTGCCGCTTGCGGATTTTCCGGTGGCAAAACCTTCTATTTCTTCGGTAATATTTTCCACTTTTGCGATAAGTTTTGCTTTTGAAGGATGTCCGTCGTAAAGCCCGTCAACGTCGGTAAAAATAACCAGCTTATCGGCATGAACCGCCGCTGCAACCAAAGACGCCAAAGTATCGTTATCGCCAAAATTTATTTCGTCAACCGCGACCGTATCGTTTTCGTTTATAACAGGAATTATTCCACGCTCAGAAAGCTCGTTCAATGTATTTCTGGCATTGATGTATTTTACTCTGCTGTCAAAATCGTCCCTTGTTAAAAGGAGCTGCGCCACGGTTTTTCCGTATTTCGCAAATGCGTCGGCATAAGCATTCATTATTATAGGCTGCCCGACTGCCGCTAAAGCCTGTTTTTCACGCAAAATTTTAGGTCTGTCTTTTAATTTTAACTGTCCCTGTCCCGCGCCGATAGCGCCTGAACTGACAATTAAAATTTTATTGTTGCCGTTTTGCAGCGCAACAAGTTTTTCGGCAAGTTCGGATATGTATTTTTTATTTAGCAATCCGTTCTTGTCCGTAAGAGTGCTTGTGCCTACTTTGATTACTATTTTCATTTTTTTCTCTCAAAATTTTATGAATAAATATCTCTCATTATTATACTATAGTTAAAGGGAAAAGTAGTGTGAATAATTTGTGAATAATTATATGCTTTTAATGACGATATTTCATGCAATGGCAAAGGCGGCTGCAAAAATTAATTTGCCGCCGCCTTTATCTTATTGTTTTATTTATTTCTGACAAATGTTAGGCTGTTTTATCTTCTTTTCCTATAAGATTCCATAAGTACGAGCCTATGAAAGCGCCGACTGTAGGGGCAAGAATGAAAAGCCATAACTGACCCATAGCTTTTGACGAACCAGTAAATAACATTATCAACGCAGGCCCGATACTTCTTGCAGGATTCACGGAAGTGCCGGTCAAGGGAATACAAACAATGTGAATAAGCACAAGAGTCAAACCTATGGCAAGACCCGCAAATTTTACATTTGCTTTAGAGCTGGTAGCTCCTAAAATAACAAAAATAAAAAGAGCCGTAAAAATAGCTTCCGCGGTAAAACCTACGCCTATATTACTGTAAGCGTTTTGTCCGACTGAAGCGACTTTCATCATAAAGAATTTAGAAGCAAGAAGAAAAACTATAAACGATCCTATAATTGCTCCTATGGTCTGATAAATCATGTAGTTAATCGCGTCTTTTTTGTCAATTTTGCCGTTAATCCACATAGCAGTGGTGATGGCAGGATTGATGTGGCAGCCGGAAATAGGTCCGATTGCATACACCATTACAAGCACCGTAAGACCGAAAGCAAACGCGATACCGAGAAAGCCTACATAACTTCCGGCGAAAACCGCACTGCCGCAACCCATCAACACTAAAAACATCGTGCCCAAAAGCTCCGCAACATACTTCTTGTTATTCATTACTCCTCCCTTTTTAGCGGCAGAGTTGAGATTTAAGAGTGCAGAGTTAAGATACGTAAAACAACAAAATATCTTCACTCTCAACTCTTCACTTTTCACTCTGTCGTATTATCTCCGGTATATATTCTTCCATACCTATTGCCATTATGTGTACGCCGTCGGCAAATGAACGCAGCTCTTTTATCGTTTCGGAACAGATTTTAATTCCTTCGGCTAACGGATCCGAAGCGGAATTAATTCTGTCCTGAATCTTTTGCGGAATGTTTACTCCGGGAAGTTTTTGCAAAAACTGCATAAACTTTACAGACTTTATAAGAGTTACGCCGGGTAAAACTTTTACTTTCAATTCTTTTATTTTATCAAAAAAAGCTTTAAATTCGTATGCGTCAAAGATTGTCTGCGTTTGAAAAAATTCCGCTCCGGCCGCAACTTTTTTAGCAAACATAAGAGCCTGCAAATCGTTAGGCTGCGCCGAAGGGTTTACAACCGCCCCTACGCAAAATTTTGGAACTCCTAGAAGTTTTTTGCCCGCCAAATCCACCCCTGTTTCAAGAAGCCTTGCGGTTTTTATAAGCTGGACTGTGTCCAAATCGTAAACCGTTTTCGTTCCCGCGTATTCACCCGCGTTCGGATGATCGCCGCTTATAACCAAAACGTTTTCTATACCTAAAACATTCGCGCTTAAAAGCTCAGATTGCAGCGCTATACGGTTTTTATCTCTCGCGGCAAGCTGCATTATGGGTTCTATTCCCATTTCAAGCAAAAGCCTGCTCATGGCAAGCGACCCGACGCGCATTGAAGCCCGCTGATTATCGGTTACATTTACGGCATCCAGATTTTTTAAAGCTGACGCTCTTTGTAAAAACGGAGAAATATCTGTTCCTTTCGGAGGAAAGAGTTCCGCGGTTATTAAAAATTTATCTGATTTTAGTTTTTCTTTGAATTTCAAAGCTTCGCTTCCCTTGCTATTTGTTGCCCTGAACTTGTTTCAGGGCCTTCTGTTTTTTAACGACAAGATTCTGAAACAAGTTCAGAATGACACAACTCTAACAGTTTTTTCAGAGACACTCGATTGTCATTTTGTATTTGATTCGTAATTCGTAATTTGTAATTGTGTATCAGTAATCTTTATTCTGTTTCGGCTGTATGTACTGTTTCAAAAATTTTTCTGTTTTTCCGTTTTTTTTCAATTTTTCATATATCAACACCCACGCACAGTCTTTTGTCTGGTCGGTTTCGCATTTGCCGTTTACAAAACCTCCGCATGGTCCGTTTACAAGACTTTTCGCGCATCTTGTACGCGGACAAATTCCTTCTGTTTCAATTAAAACACATTCGCCGCAAATACCGCAAAACTTTTTATATATGCCTATTCTTTCCGTGGATCCTACATATTCCGAATTTAATACGGAAATTATAATTTTTCCCGATACTTTCTCTACTGACTGGCTGCCTGCGCCGCAAGAAAGCATCACAATAGCATCCGCTTTTTGGAAACTTTCATTTTTTAATAAATCTTTTTTTGCAAGACGCATATCGCATGCGGACTCCAGTTCCGTATTTCCTAAAACTGTTTTGCCGTTTTGCTCAAGAAACTCTTTGAGTTCCGCAACAGCTTTTTGGTCGCCAGTGCCGCATTTCGCCGCGCAGCTGCCGCAAGAAACTATAAACAGAGTGTTAACTCCGCTTACGCTTTTAAGGATTTCGTCTAATGGTTTTTTTGATGTTATTATCATTGTATTTTTGAAATTGCTTTTTCAAGCCCGGCTTTATTTATCTCGTCAAATAAAAGCAAAGCTTTTTGTTTTATTGTTTCTATTTTTTCTTTATCTTCTTCGTGAAATCTGGAAAGAACATAATCCGCAGTAGGAATAAACTTCGGCAAAGGACCGATTCCGAGTTTCATTCTCGGAAAATTTTGCGTGTTTAGGTGACTTATCATGGAACTTATGCCGTTATGACCGCCCGCAGAACCCGAAAGTCTTACGCGAAATTCCCCCAAAGGAATTGCAAAATCATCATAAAAAACAAAAATTTCATCGGCGTTTATTTTGTAATATCTCGCGAAATTTGAAACCGCTATACCTGAATTGTTCATAAAGGTCATTGGTTTTAAAAGCGCTATTTTTACGCCGTCATAGTCGTAAAAAGAAATATCCGCCATATCAGACCATGTTTTAAATTCTAATCGCTTGTTCTTGGCAATTTCATCTAAAACCATAAAGCCTAAATTATGGCGGGTATTTTCATATTTGCTTCCGGGATTTCCTAAGCCGACAAATAATTTTATCATCAAAACTACAATTAACAAATAACAATTAACAAATAACAATTAACCGCTAAAACTACACAGAAAGGACAAAAACCGTTAATTTTACTTTGTTCTTTGTACTTTGTTCTTTGCCTCTCAAAATTATTTTTTTGCTCCTGCTGCTGCGCCTTCTTCGCCTTCTTTATCTTTCTTGCCTTTGGATATTACTTCAGGCTGCGCGACTTCCGCTCCTGCTGCTGCGTCCGCCGGTTTATCTTCTTCAACTTTCATAGTTACTACGTGAACTATAAGCGTTGACGGATTTTGTGTATATTCTACGCCGTCAAGTTTAGGCAAATCGGCTATGGTAATTCCCTGGCCGATACCCAAAGCGGAAACATCAACAGTGATTTTTTGCGGAATATTTGTAGGGAGCGCTTTTACATTGACTTCTCTTACGATAAATTCCTGGAGACCGCCAAAATTCTTAACGCCATCCGCAACGCCTTCAATATGGATAGGAACAAGAACTTCAATTTTGTCTTTAAGCGAAATGGCTTTAAAATCTATGTGAATCGGATCCTGAGTCAAAATGTCTCTCTGGAGAGATTTTACGATAGCTGTTTTTTTGCCGTCTTTAAAGTTCAAATTGATAACTACGTTCGCGCCGCTGGCTTCTATAATAGATATAAAAGCTTTAGAATCTACAACTATGGTTTCCGCCTTAATGTCTTTTCCATAAAGAACCGCGGGAACTTTTCCTTCTTTTCTGAGCCCTGCAAGCATGCCTTTTGAACCAAGCGTTCTGCTTTCTGCGTCTAAAATTACTTCCTTCATTTGAATCTCCTTGCGATAAGGTAATAGATAAGCCGTAAAGACTTTCTAAAACTTCTCTTTTTGTAACCTTCCACGGTTACTTTGTTTATTTATCACGCGAAGTATTTTAAGTTTAGGCGACAACTTAAAAGACTAACGTCATATTTTATAAGAACAATGCTGATATCGATTCGTCGTTCGATATTCTCATAATAGCTTCCGCCAAAATTGAAGCTATGCTTAAAACTACTATTTTGTCCGTAGGTCCGTCTTGTTTAAGAGGAATGGAGTCGGTTATTACCAACTCTTCTATACACGAATCCTGTATTTTTTGTTTCGCGCTGCCCGATAAAACTCCGTGCGAGGCTGTCGCGAAAACTCTTGCCGCTCCTTTGGCTTTTATGGCTTCCGCCACTTTTGTCAAAGTTCCCGCTGTATCCACAAGGTCATCCAGTATTATACAAGTTTTATCTTTAACTTCACCGATAATGTTCATAATCGCCGCTTCATTGGGGCGCGGTCTTCTTTTATCTACAATCGCCAAATCCGCGTTAAAATGTTTCGCAAAAGAACGAGTTCTTTCCACGCCGCCCGCGTCCGGCGAAACCATAACAACGTCGGTTAAATTCTTTTCCTGAAAATAATTTAACAAAACAGGCATTCCGTAAAGATGGTCAACGGGAATATCAAAAAAACCCTGAATTTGTCCGGCGTGCAAGTCCATAGTCAAAACTCTTGTTACACCTGAAGCGGCAAGCAAATTAGCTACAAGTTTTGCCGTAATCGGAACTCTCGGTTCTGATTTTCTGTCCTGTCTGCCGTAACCGTAATAAGGCATAACAGCGGTAATTCTTTTAGCGGATGCTCTTTTCAGCGCGTCGGCTATAATAAGAAGCTCCATAAGATTTTCATTTACCGGAGAACATGTCGGCTGTATTATGTAGCAGTCGGCTCCGCGGACATTGTCAACAATTTTTACCTGTATTTCACCGTCGCTAAAATGACCGACTTTAGCTTCGCTTATCTCCATTCCGAGCTTTTGAACAATCTGTTTCGAAAGCTCCATATTCGCGTTACCGGCAATAATTTTGAGTTTCATAAAAATTCCTTTTATCGACAATTTTAATTTGAACTTTATGCTTTGAACTTTATTTTTCTGCGTTTCACTTCTTGTCTGGCTCTTGCTATTGCAAGTTTATCTGACGGAACATCATGCGTTATTGTTGAACCTGCTGCTATTAATGCTCCCTTGCCTATTTTTACGGGCGCTACAAAATTTACGTTTGAACCTACAAAAGTTTTGTCGCCTATATGCGTCTGATGCTTTTTTTGACCGTCATAATTGCAGGTTATTGTTCCTGCGCCGATATTTACATCAGCGCCGACTACAGCGTCGCCTATATAAGAAAGATGATTAACTTTTGAGCCCGCCGAAACAACAGACTTTTTTATCTCGCTGAAATTTCCTACGCGGACATTATCTTTCAAAACCGAGCCGGGTCTTATATGGGCAAAAGGCCCTATTTTAACGTTTTTATTTATAACCACGCCGTTTATATAAGAATATGAAATTTCACAATTGTCGCCGATTTTAGAATTTTTTATAAAACTTGTTCCCTGCACAACGCAGTTTTTGCCGATTGATACGCCGTTTGATATAAAAACTCCCGGATATATAATTGTGTCTTCACCGATTTTCGCGTCGCAAGAAACAAAAACATTTTCAGGATTTATAAACGTTACGCCGTTTTCTAAAAGATCTTGTATTTTTCTCTTTTGTAAAATCTGTTCCGCCTGAGCAAGTTCTTTACGGTTGTTAATGCCTTTAACTTCAAACGCGTCCTGCGTAACCGTAAACGCCGCTTTTTTTCCGGATTTTTTCAATATTTCAACAGTGTCTGTAAGATAATATTCTTTTTTCGCGTTGTTCGGTTTAACTTTTGAAAGAGCGTTCCATATATTTTTGTCAAAACAGTATATGCCGCTGTTGATTTCTTTTATAAGTTGTTCCTGCGTGCTCGCGTCTTTTTCTTCAACTATTTTCTCAAGGACAGTTCCTGTCTTTACTATACGGCCATAACCGAAAGGATTTTCTACTGTCGCCGCCAAAACTGTAATTGACGCTTTGCTTTTATTATTTTGTTTTATCAGATTTGACAAGGTCGCAGACTTTACAAGAGGAACATCTCCGCTTATAACCAAAATTTCGCCTGTATAATTTTTAAGAGCTTTTTGCGCCTGAATTAAAGCATGAGCTGAACCTAACTGCTCTTTCTGATACACAATTTTTATTTTAGAATTTTCAAGACTTTTTAAATTTTCCTCTACTATTTCTGCTTTATGCCCCAAAACAACAACTATATTTTCAGGATTTAACTTTTCAACAGAATCAATAACCCAATTTATTATTGGCTTTCCGGAAAGTTTGTGCATAACTTTTGGCATTGCCGATTTCATTCTTGTTCCGGCGCCAGCCGCAAGTATAACAGCAGAAAAATTTTTCATTTACAGTCCGTTTAAATATCTAAAATAAAACAAAACTCTCACCCGATTGTAAAATCAGGTGAGTAAGTCACAAATTTACAGATAAATAATACCAAAAAAGGATTAGTTTTTCAACTCTTTTTTTGTTTTATTCTGCTTTAAAAGACAAAATAGTTTGTTTCTATTTGCCGTCAAACTCGTTAAAAACTAATATGTGACCATCGGAAGTATATATGAAGAAATGGTCTTTTTCAATGCTCCAGCGCTCGGATTGCGCTAAAAGTTTATAAAATTCCGTTTCGGTTAATCCATCCGGAGTATGTATGCCCATCATCATTGTGCTTGCCGCGGTCTGAAACGAAAGCATATCGTCTTCTCCCAACACAAAAGGGGCTGTGTATCTGTTTGGCGCGGCTTTGCCTGAAGCAGTAGAATCATTAAACTGTATAGTATAAATATCGCTGAATTTTTTCGGGTCAAGCTTGGAAGCGTTAAATATTATCGCGTCAGATTGGTCTAACACTTTGCCAAGCTGCCAGACTTTGCCTTTTACTGCTCCGAAATTTATAATATTTTGAGCGATACTCGCATTTTTTATAGTTTGTTCGGCTTGTACGGTTTGAACGCTTTTTACGGGCTGAACGTCCGTAGAAACTTGAGCAACTTTTGAACCCGTAGCGCATGCAGAAAAAAACAACATAGAACAAACTGCTCCTGTCAAAACAAATGATAAAACTTTCATACTTTCTCCTTTCTTACCAATTTCTATTTTACAAAAATCTCTTTTGGTATTTTATCATATTCTTGCTTAACAATGCCACCCGCTGCTTAATAAAAAGAAATATACGATAACCATTACAGACAACGACTTAAGCCGCCGATAATATACTGCTGTAAACTCTTGAGTCTGACAATACCGGACTCATCTTTTCGGAATCAATTTCAGGAGTATACGCGTATACCAGCATCATTTCAGCCATAGCTGTCGCGACAATAGGGCTTGCATGAGCTTTTTTAGACGCGGCCATAAGCATTTTTTCATAGTAATTGTTTGCGTTGGCAGAGTTAAGATCTCTCATCGTTTCATCAATATCTAAATCAACGGCAAGACTCTTTAATCCGTATTTGAACGCAAGTATTTCACCGAAAAGTCTTTCGGTTTTTCTGTTATTGAAACCTTTGGTTTTCTTATTTTGGTTTAATTCCGCCGCGACAAGAAGCTTTTCAAACAGACCTTCGGCAAAGCCCATCATTGTTTCAATACGCTTCATGTCATCGACACTTCTGTTTATTTCCTGCAAATATCTGCCTGCCATATTATTTGCGCCGAATCTTGATTTTTCAAGAACAGACAACAAACGTTCTCCGGAATGAAACTCGGCTCTTAATTCTTTGACTTCTTCAACTGTAATTCCTGAAAAAGCTTTTAATATTCTTTCTGTATTGAAATTTTTTGCTGTTTCAGCGGCGGTTTCGGGAGTTATCGGTTCGTTAGCGGCAATCCTGATTAATCCGCTTACCGTTGTCCACAGATCAGGCATAAATTTAGCGAATCCGTCGCGGTTATTTTTATAAGCTTCCGCGTACGCGCTTTCGTAAACCACTACATTGCCTTTATGGGTTCTCGCATTCTCCGCGTCTTGCGCGAAAGTTTCGGCATTATCAAGCTTTTCGGTTTTTTGTGTTTCATAAACAGAATTTAACGGACTTTTAATAACTCCGTCTGTCTGATAAAAAACTCCGTCAAACAACGCTTTTATTTCTTCGGAAGCACCGTCCGCAACCATAACGCTCATACCGTCTTTTCTCAACTGCGAAAGCAAACCGTTAAGCTGTTTTGAGGAAAGATTGGCGGCGAGTTCGGCGGTTATTATAATATTTCTGTTTGCCACTTTGCCTATTATATTGTTGTCAATATATTTTTGAAATTCGTCGGCTGTATTTATTTTATCCAAAAATACAAAATATCTTTGGGCAAACATCCAGCCTTGAGCTTCTCTTATTATACGGCTGTCATCTATTTCCGTTAAATCAAAGTTTTCAAAACCGGTATCACCTAAATTAAACTGAGGATTTCCGGATTGGTTATACTCAAAATACGGAGCTTTTTGGTCGGATTCATATTCGGCAAGAGTACGGTCGTAGCTCTGTTTGCTTGAAGGACCAAAGCCTTGTACCGGTCTGGCGGTACGTTTGTCGGTGCGGACTTCAACGATATTAAACTCTATATTTTTCGGAACAGTTATTCCTTGTTCTTTAAGCGCTTCTTTAATGTATTGAACAAGCGTGTCCGGGTTTTGCTGAATAGCCTGCGAAATTTCCCGCACGCTGGCATCGCTGACCAAGGAAGGAGAAAACTCCAAACCTCTGTCTTTTGTGTAACGATAGCTTATAGAATCTCCGTTTGAAGTTTTGAGCCTTGTAGGATTTTGTTCATTAATATTATTGGTATCGCGAATATAAACCGGTATGTTTAAATTGCGGCCGTCTATTTTAGCGCTGACCCCGAATTTATGATGAACCGCTTCATTATTTTTAGAATTTTGGGTAGTTATCATAGAAATATCAGCCGTTACGGTATTTTTATCGGATTTCCTGCCGCTGAAAATATCGAGTTTGGCAAAACGATGTTTTAAATTCCACGCAACGTGTGTTTTGAAATTTTTAATTAAACTGCTTGCTGTCGCAATTACGCCTGAAAACCCAACCACCCCTGCCAACAACAATGGCCAACCTTCAGCTATAATTCTTGCCATTTGCGCAGACGCGCCTCCCGCGCTGGATGTAAGCCAGCTCGCAATAGGAAGCCCAATAATTATTGCCCCGAACAAAGCAACTACGGCTACTGCTCCGAAGACCGACCAAAAACTTTGTTTTGTTTCTTGCTTTATTGCCCCTATCCCCTGCATTCTTTCGTTATAACTCCCGACCAGCATTTCCAATACTTTCTGATCGTCAAAACCAGCTAAATCAGCATACTTTGTGTTTTCAGAATGTTTTTTGAATTTATTTATTAATTCTTTCATAGCAGGAGTTATGAATTTAACTGAACGTTCGCCAATTACCCTTCTGGACTTAAAATCTCTCAGAAAATCCATTTCTTCAACAGTTAAGTTTCTGTAATTTTCTCTAATTTTATAAATTGCTTGATATTCCTTCGCGCTTATAACCCCTTCTTCTTTCATTTTATTTACGGCGCCTAAAAATGGACCCCATTTATCCGAAAAATGTATATTATGTTCTATATTATCTACAAAATCATTTATTGCTTCTTTATATTCACCGGAAACAATTGTTACGTTACTGCCTAAATATTCTTTCAAAATCGCTTGCGCGGGTTTGAAATCGCGATAATGCTGCATAACAAATTTGTCCGAAGAGAAAAAAATTGTTTTCCGCATTTCTAAAATTGAAACTATCTTTGCTCTTTTTTCATTTCTTTTCTCAAACAATTCCTTTTTTTCCAATTTTTCTAGCCTAGCCAAAATTTTATCATCAACCCCAAACAATTTAAATATGAACTTATATAAAAAGCCCTGCGGCAACTCAAGGTCCGAATCAGAAAGACCAAGAGCGCTGCGCTGTTCAGAGGTAAGCTTAGACGGAGGAATTATTTGAACTTTCAAACTATTTTTATCTATATCTCCATAACCGTCATTAAGATTAGTAGCATAATATTTCGGCCCGTAGTGTATAGCAACCGACATTTGCCTCGTTAAATCAAAAAAATCGTCATCTTTAAACTCTTTAAAAGGAATTAAAACCCTGTTTCTGCCGGGCTGCAAATTAAAAATTAACGGTTTTTTAACCTGTTGAGAAGATGCCATTGTAACACTTATCACAGCCCTCATATTCGCATCCGACGTAACATCGAATTCCAAAAATAAAAAATCTTTTTCGGTCGCTTTGAAAACAACAGCGTTGGTATCGATAGATTTCCAACCGTCTCCCTTCAGGGGTTCTTTAAAATTTATGTTATTAACATTTAAAATATCTTTCGGACTTTGCCTTTCGGGAATAACCGGCTTTTCTAACAGATTGCTGTTTTCTTCAAGAATCTCTTTAATATCAAACACCGGCGCTTCTGGCGCCTGAGTTCCTACTTCATATCCGTCGGGCCAGCTATTGTATATATGCCTGAGAGCAAAAGCCATAGGATTTGGAACTCCGTTTCTGTCAAAAACTCCAAAATATCTTTCATGTCCTGCGGCAGAAAGCCCGGGTTTTTCTTCATAAGCAAGAGCGAAATATGCCCCCGAAAACCCTTTTAATTCTTGAAAAAGCCTATATCCCACTTCAGACTGCTCTCTTTTTCCGTCAATTTCAAAATCGTACTGTCCCATTCTGGCGCCGGTAGTTCTGGCGCTTATGCCAAACTCCGCAAAATAAACCCATATATCGTCATCTGTTATTGCCAAAAGCTGTTCTCCGGCATGCTTGCCGTTTACATCCATGAAACTCCAGCTGCCAGGATCATTTGCGTGCCCTCTGTAACAGTTTACTCCCATAATACTCACATAGTCTTTATAAAAATTTACCGTTTTAACATCAGGAACATCGGCGAAAACCGTTCCAAACGGCCTTTCCGTAGAACTTTTTACTTTTGATAAAAATGATTTGAACAGATCATTCCATACGCTTTCGGTAAACGTGGCGCCGTCAAATCTGTCCCCTTTGTTTTTTTGAAGAACCCATTCGCCAAAAACAAGCCTTACTTCATTTCCAACCTCATAAAAAAGAATTTGAGAATGATTTCCCAGTTTTTTTGTTTCTCCGTTTTCATCAGTATAAGTTGTCTCAAAAAAACGTTCTCCAACGGCTCCTGGACGCATATCCTCAACGGAAAAACCCATTATAACGGTTATTCCGTGTTCTTTGAAATAGTTTAACAATTCAAGCGTTTTCCCGACATCTCCATATGGAAGCTCGTATAATCTCATTGTAGTAGCGCCGGCAAAATTCATCATTTTAACCACGCTTTCATGCCCGTAATAAGTAAATGCTTCAGGACCCACGCAAACAATTTTACCTGTTAACGCCAGTTCTTTGCCATCTTGATTTTCGACAACAAGCTGTCTTATTCCATTTGTTGTTTTAACGTTTACGGATTCAACGCTTTTAATGCTTTGTTTGCTGAAGTCAGGTATAGTTTGAACTATTCCGGGGGGATTTCCCGGATCAAACAAACTACAAGACGTAATAGACAAGAAACTTACAAAAAGCATTAATCCTAGTATTGTTCTTGCCGCAGCACTCTTAAACCCTGACCAATTGGAAGATGACGCTCTGTCCGCAGATACGGCTCCGGAATCTATGTCCAATTGTTTCCTTACAACTTTCATTTGAAAATCTTTGGGAGTTCTGGCTAATTGTTCTATAGGAAAACCGTCAATTTCATTTAGTCTATCATACGAATGAGCAATGATTAATCTTTCGACTTCCGGATAAAATCCGTCGGCATAATCATTGTCAAAAGTCGTTGCGAAGAAAATCTTTTTCCAAAAATCATAAGTATTATCATCTATTATGTTTGCAAGCGACGACAAGTTAAAGGCTTTTCCCATAAACGCTTTAAACTCTTTAGTCCCTAATTTTAAATCCGACGAAGGCGCCACTGGGATTGCCTGCATAGCATTGTTTTCATTACTGATTAAAACCTCAAAGCCTGAAGCGGATTTTATATATACTTTATTAGAGTCAGAGTCGGACTTTTCGATTCTTATGGCTTCTCCCAAAACTTTTTCAAGCTCAAATCTTAAATCTTCAATATTTTTATCATTGAATTCCACTTTATTAAGAAGATCGTTTACGGTATTAACAATAAGCTCAAATTTTTTCGATCCCGGCATTTGAGAAGCTACCGCAAAAGCCAAAGCTTCTTTAAAAAAACGGCTTTGCTCCGTTATAATTTGTCTGTAATTGGCAAGAGCGCTTTCAACTCCGCCGGAAATTCTGGGGGTTATTGTCATGTGGCTTATTTTTTTGCCGTCTAAAATTTCATTAAGCCCGCGGCTGTGATAACCGCCGGAAACAACAACTATAATTTCTTTCGCATTTTCCAACATTTCGTTCGGAGATTTTCCTGATTTTGTAAGCCCGGAAACAAGCTTTGTATTTTTTTCTATATTTTCAATAAAAATTTCATTTCTTTTATTGTTAGCGGCATAGTACGAATTTAAAACAGGAAACTCACTTTCCATTTCCTTAATAATATTTACCGCCGCGTATTTACCATAAATGTTTGAAAAAAGCTCAAATCTTCCGTTAAAATATTCTTCGTCGGCAGCCGTAAGATTATTTTTCATATAGTTTGAAAAATACATATAAAAATCTTTTAAAAACACAGTTTCGCTTTCCAGCTTTGAAGCTGAAAAAGCCGACATTATTTTTTCGCGAAGCAGCTGCTCCTGTCCGTAAAGCTCAACCGGATTAATATCCGAGCTCAATTCTTTTATATAAACAAACGCTTTAAGCTGAGGCATCCTTTTGCCGTCAACGCCGTAAGCTCTTATGTACTTAACTGCCATGCCGATATCCTGTAAGTTATCGGTATTTTCAAGAAGGTTTCTATATTCGGAATAACTTATTCTTCCTTGAAGTTCGGATAAATATTTTTGCAGTTCGGCATTCAGTCTTTTGGTATCAAGTTGTTTTGACAATCTGTCTATCGCGGCAACTCTTTGTATTTCATAAAAATCCGCTAAATTTATCGAAAAAATATTATCGTATTTGCCAGGATTGGCATTGATTCTTTCTGCTGCCTTAATCATTTCTTCATAATACTTAACCGCATCAATTTTTCCGCTGCGATACTTTGCGACAACATTTGAGAATTTTTTATTTTCTTTGCCCGAGTATTTTTTATACAGATAATTAACTTCATTTTCAATTCTGTTTAGTTTCTGCGTATATTTTGATTCGTTATCATAAATCATTCCAAGCCTTTCCAGATTTTTGCGGTGGACTGCCGTATTTTCAAGTCCGTAAATATTATTTTTATTATTCGTAACCGCGAATAATTCAACACCTGTTAAAGATCCGTCTTTTATCATTTGGTCTATCAAAGCATTATTTGAAGCCGAAACCTTTTCAAGCCATGAAACATCAACTTTTCCGCTGCCGCCTTCAAGATAAACTGCTTTTATTTTATATTTGTTATCCAAATTTTCAAGAATTGACGCTATATTTTTCTGTACCTGCGGATGGCTGTGCAAATCTTGAATATTTATGATTACCTGCGGGCTTCCGTAGTTTTGGTTCTGGGTTACCGCGCCAAATTTATCGGAAAAGAGAACAGTGTTCTCTATATTAATTTTCTCAACAGGCATTCCTGCCGGCACTGAGGCAAAAGCTTGTCCGCCTAAAGAAAACATGAAACATGCCGCGGTAAAAATCGAACACAGTTTTTTGAAGGTCATAGGTTTCCTCTTAAGATAGTAAAAACCCGGCTTGCGTTAATACGCAAAACCGGGATTTTTTACATTATATTTTATTTTTGAAAAATTAATTTTTGACGCAGCGCTGAACAGGCGCAACAAACCTAAATAACTTAGCATAAAAGAAATAATCATAAAAAGCATAAACAAAGCTTGCTGAAGAACTATACTTCCGATATAAATATTTTCAGGCGATACGAAAAAGGCGCTAAATTTAATAAAAAATTTAGTAACACCTCCGATTATAAAATGCTCCGCATTGCTTTTATCAAAAAACATGAATTTAAATGAATCCGCAGACAACACCGCCATCGGCAAGGCATTTTGCAAAGAATCGCATATATTTGAAAGGATTTTGCCGTAATCCTGAACAAACAATACATTAGAATTAAAAGATACAGCAACGTTATCTTTTGCGGAAAAATTCATGCTTCTGATTTCCACAGCGGCAAAAGAAACGTTACCCAAAACTATTGTCAGGGCAAAAATTAAAGCTATTGTCTTTTTGAACATATTGATATTGTATACAGAAAGGTAAATTTTGTCAACTGATATTTGCAAAATTTTTTTGAATTTTAGATTGGGCTTTTATTGGCTGTAATTAAAAAACAGATTTACTGCTGAAATGACCCTGATATTGAATTGTATTTTACCGGCTTTATTTCCTAAATTGCCTTCCAAGTAAATATAGCGGAGATCTAGATTATTCTATAACTATAAACAACAACTTCAAAGGCAAGATCAGCAAAAATTCTTAAAATTTATTTATTTTTGACTACTATTTATTAGCTGATTTTTAAAATGTTATCAACAAGTTATTCACAACCACAATTTTTATGACTTTCTACTTAACATAATCCTAACATTTTGCATTATCAATTGATTTTTCAATTAATTTTTTGAAAGTATTTTTATTATTTTATCAAAAACTGATTTTTTATAAAAAATTATTTTTAATTTATCAACAAATATTTTATATATTACAATTCAATTCTTTTGCGATACGCTCCAATTCTTCCAAAGAATAATAATAAATTTCTATTTTGCCTTTTTTACTGCTGCCGGAAATATTTACCTTTGTTCCCAGTTTTCTTTGAATTTCTTCCTGCAAATGGACAATCTCAATCTCCTGCTTTTTGTGGGACTTCGTCCCTTTTTCCAGTTTGCTCTTAGAAACAATTTTTTCCGTAGCGCGGACAGAAAGCTTTTCTTCAACAATTTGTTCTACAAGCGCACGAAGCTCAGCTTCTTCTTCAATGCCGGCAAGCATCCTGCCATGACCTGCCGAAATCTTCCCTTCCGTTATTAAGATCTGGATATCTTCGGGCAAAACCAAAAGTCTTAAAGTATTTGTTATAACGGATCTGTCTTTGCCTACTATTTCCGCTATATCATCATGAGTATGGTTGAATTCTTCAATAAGTCTTTTGTACGCTTTAGCTTCTTCAATTGCATCCAAATCCTGCCTTTGCAAGTTTTCTATTAAAGCTATATCAAAACGCTTTTTATCATCAGCCGATTTTTGAACTATAGCTCTTATATCTTTTTTACCTGCCATTTTTGAAGCGCGGAATCTGCGTTCGCCGGCTATAATTTCATATTCTCCGGGAGATATTGAAGGCGCGACCAAAATAGGCTGGGCAAGGCCATGCTTATTTATAGAGTCCGCAAGTTCCTGAAGTTTTGATTTATCAAAATTTTGTCTTGGCTGAAATCTATTAGGCTTTATTTTATTTAAAGCTATGGTTATGACCGCTTCCCCTGCCGGCGCCTTGTTTGCCGCAAGCGATGGTATTAGTGATTCAAGTCCTCTTCCTAGTGCTTTCTTTTGCATATTCTTTCCTCTTTTTTGTATTAATTGCCGCTGCTCTGCCTTTCTAAAAATTCTTTCGCAAACTCCATATACGCCTCTGTGCCTTTACCGCGCGGATCATATAATAATACCGGTTTTCCAAAACTGGGCGCTTCGGCAAGCTTTATTGTTCTTGGTATTTTTGTATCATACACTTTATCGCCAAAAAACTTTTTGACTTCTTCTACTACCTGATGCGAAAGGTTTGTCTGCGAATTAAACATTGTAAACAGTACACCTTCTAGATTTAAGTTATAATTTTCCATAAGCGCAAAAATCGTTTTTGAAAGCTGCCCCAAACCCTGCAAAGCAAAAAATTCGCACTGCATGGGGATTATTACCGTATCCGCAGCAACTAAAGCATTTATAGTGAGCAGCCCTAAGGAAGGGGGACAATCAATTATAATGTATTTGTAAACTTTCTGGAATTTCTCCAAAGCAGATTTTAGCTTTTGTTCCCTATTTGCCATATTTACTAAATCTACTTCCGCGCCGCTTAAATCGGTAGTTGCAGGGGCAATATCCAGCCAGTCCATTTCGGTACTGTGAAGAATGTCTTCTAACGCAACTTCATCTATCAAAACATTGTATATGTTTTTTTCTACATTACACTGGTCAATCCCCAGACCGCTTGTAGTATTGCTTTGCGGATCCATATCTATAAGCAAACACTCCTGACCCAAATGCGCCAAACTTGCCGCCAAGTTAATAGCGGTAGTAGTTTTGCCGACCCCGCCTTTTTGATTTGCTATTGCAATGACTTTGCTCATAAAAACTCCATTTATGGAAGATGAGATGATGGGATGTTGAGTGTTGAGAAAATACAGGCTAACGTCCTTGCCCATCCTCTCAACTTCTCACCCTCTCAGCATCTAAAACGTTTCACGTGAAACAATACTCTGCTAAAAATATCTTCTTACTGCCAAGCAGTAATTTTTATATTCACTGCCAAACTTTTCTTTAAGAAACTTTTCTTCATTTAACACCTGCAAATGCAGTCCGATATACGCCAGTATAAGAAACGCAAGAAAAATCCAATTCGGAAATATTAAAAAAATACCGGTTACATATGCACCCATTGAAACAAAAACAGGATTTCTTGAGCATGAAAATATGCCGCGCGTTACAAGCCTGTGGCTGTTTTGTTTATCTACACCTATCCGCCACGCACTGCCAAAATCTATTAAGGCAAAAAGAAAAATAATAATACTTACAAAACAAAGAATTATGCCAAATAAAGCAATATATTTGTTATTGAAAAACGGAGATACCAAAAAAAGCTTAATATTCAAACTGCTAAAAACGACCTTTAATACAAAAAGGGCAATCATGGGTATTGCGAATATCACAAGATATTTTTCTGCAAAAGTTTTGTTCTCGCCTTTGTCAAAAACAAAAACTTTAACGCCATTTCGCATAAGCATTAAAGTTCTTCCGGCAAACAACAAAAGAAAAAACACAACTGATACTAAAACCGACATGTTCATCATCATAAACAAAAAACTCCGGACTTCAATTAATAATTAACAATGAACAATTTACAAATAACAAATTTAAAACCTCTTGCTATTTTTGTTAATTGTACTTTGTAATTTGACAATTGCTGCTTTGTTTCACGTGAAACATTATAACAAACTATTTAGCTCTTTTGCAAGATTTTTTATTCGGTAAATCTCGCTCCAGCCTTTAACATCAAAAAGGGGATAAACAGATTTGTTATGAAGCAGAGGTTCTTTTGCAAAGTCTTTACCGTTTATTCGCAATTCGTCATTAGTCATTTGTAATTGCCTTTCAAAGTCTTTAGTCCCAGAAACAACCGAGTACTCCGATAAAGAGATTTTTGCACCGAACTTATGAACATATCTCATAGATTCTTCTACATCCGCCAAAGGCTGCCCCGGCATGCCCATTAATAGATATATCAAATATTCGCCTTTTTTATATCCTGCTTCTTGAAGCACTGCTGCAGCTTTCTCAAAGCCTTCGTTTGTAATCTTAGCTCCTGTTTCTTTTTGTATATGCGCATCTGCGCTTTCAAGACTAAATCTTGGCATAACAAAGTTTGCTTTCTTCATTAAACAGGCAAGCTCTAAATCCATATACCTTAAATGCAACCCGTTTGGCGTGTGTATATTTATTTTTAAATTGCTTTCTATTATTTTTTTTAACAATGGTTTTATAACCGCTTCACTGTTATATAAAAGGGCGTCATCATAAAAAACTATATTGTTTATTCCCCTGTCAGCAAACTCTTTGATTTCTTTAAAAACTTTTTCCCATGGTTTTGAAACGAAGTTACCGCCTGACAAAATATCTTGTGCGCAATAACTACACCTGAACGGACAACCTGCAGAAATTCGCAAAACCGCATACCCCCTATTTTGATTTGGAGGATGGTATGGTATAGGAAAGCCAGAAAAACTGCAAGGAATCGCAATTCTCGCAGTTTTCGCCTTAAAAAGACTGTTTAAATTTTCGATTCCGCCTTTTAAAACGTAATCCGCGCCGCTTTTTTGCGCATGCTCATAACAAAGTGTTGCATATACCCCGCCCAAAACAACAGACGTTTTAGGAAAAATTTCTTTAACAGTTTTTATCGCTTCAAAAACCCCGGGATACCAATATGTCATTACCGAAGTAACAATTATTAAATCCGGAGGAGAGGAATATTGCTTCTTTAAATAATTAACAGCATTTTCTTTTGGCAATCCGTAGCGAAAAAAATGGCGGGGAATATGTTTTAAAGCCGCAGGTTTTTCTATTTCCTGCTTTATATAATGACCGCAACCATACTCTTGCTTGTTATACGCAGAAGATATTACCCCAACAGCATCTGATTTTTTTGGATTTTTTATAGCTTCGTGTCTCGAAATGACTGACTCTGCGAAATGTCTATCCATATAGTCCAACATTTCTACTTCAACGCCCTGCTGTTTCAGTATCGAGACTAGATAAAGAAGACCTAAAGGCTTAACCCAAAGGTCAAAAGCGGCAAAATCATAAATGGGGGGATTTATTAGTAAAATTTTCATACGATTGTTTCACGTGAAACAGTTTTTTGTTTTGTTTATTCAAGCGCCGAGCACATTCATTAGAAATTTTTAAAACAATTTGTGAAACTTGCGGCAAATAACATCTTTCAAGGTTGCCGCTTCGGACAGTCCTCAATTGTAATTTTAAAATGTCTAATTCATAGACTGCGCTAATGCACTTTGAAATAAACAAAACCGGGGATTAACAACAAAACTATTATAGTTGCTGCGCTAATGCGGCACAACGACAAACTTATGTCGTTTGATTCCAGACTGCATTCATTAAAATTCCAAAATAAAAACACACTGATTTCTCAACTATTTTTATCAAAATACTTATACAGTTCTTTATGCGTATTAAAAACCCGGTCGGCCTCTAACAATTTATCTTTCGGAAGACTTGTTGCCAGCGCTATACAATACATTTTTGCAGCTTTAGCTGACTTTATGCCATAAGGGGCATTTTCTATAACCACACATTCTTTAGACAAAACGTCAAGTTGTTTTGCGGCAGTAAGATATGGATCCGGATAAGGCTTTGAACGTTTTATCATATCACCAGCCACAACAACATTAAACATACTATACAATTCTTTAGGCAAAAATCTTTTCGCCTCTTTTAACGAAGAACCGGTAACAAGACCAACTAAAACTCCTTGTTTTTTCAATGATTTTATGAATTCAGAAATTCCGTCAAAAATATATCTGTTAAAATACTTTTTAAAAATCTTCTCTCTTTCAAAACGGATTTTATCGGCAAGCCCGGCAGCTAATTTTTTGCCGGATTGCTCATAAGCAAGTTTTATAACCGCGTCCCATTTTGCGCCTTCCATTTCAAAAATAGTCATAGGGGAAATTCTCACGCCGTAACGCTTTAACACTTCAAACCACGAAATAAAATGATATGGCATTGTATCTACAACCACACCATCCATGTCAAACAATACTGTTTTAAATTTTTTAACTTTCATTTAATTCCCTTATTATAAATTAATTATTTTTCATTTCCCAAGAGCTTTATAAGCAATTTTTTTCTGTGTTCTTCCGCAGGTTTATTATGTGGCTCAATGGCTAACAGCTTATCCATTTCATAAGCAGCCAAAGAATACTTGCTTTCCTTTTCATATACGGATGAAGCCGCCCAAAAAATATAATTAATGTTTTCATAATTATCATACAAATATCTTAAATCTTCTATTGCTTTATCCGGCTGCTTCATCAGACTGTATATATCGGCTCTTATAAAGTATGCATCTTTTGCGTCATCATAAGAAATGCTTTCCAAGGCAATATTTATTTCTTCCAAAGCCTTACCATAATCGCCGGTTTCTTTATATATAGAAGCAAGAACAATATGCGCGATTGCTTTATAATGATAATCTGTTTCTAATGCCATCTTTGCATCAGAAAGAGCAAGATCGTACTCTTTTATATCAAGATACGCCGCACCCCGATTTGTGTAAGCAATATACGTAGGATGCCTTTCAATCGCTTTTGTAAACAATACTATATTATTCTGCCATTCTCCTACTCTATCTCGCGATAAAAAGAATAAAAGCGCTATAAACAAGCAAAGAAAAACAAGCGCAATTTTTTTCTTTGTTCCAGAGTTTATCAAATAAACAGCAACTATTAAAGAATAAGCCAGCCCGAAATAAGGAATATACGTAAATCTGTCTGCCGGAATGCTCAAGCCGAACGGAACCATATTTAAAACAGGCAATATGGTTATAGAGTAGAACATTAAACCGAAAAATATTTTTTTTGAATGTTTAAGCGCCCAAATGTTTATATACGCCCAAAACAGCATAAATATGGGAATGAAAATTTTATAAATCGTATTATTTTCCATTTCCGGAGGATAAACTATCGAAAGATTTAGCGGAATAAAAAACTTCATGATATAAAAAGTATATTGAAAAGCCGCCCTGTATGCGTTTCTAAAAAAATCTGTAAAAATATTTCCGTCAAAGGATGATGCGACAGACAATATCCCTATAACAACAAAAACTGCCGATAAAACAAAAAAAGGGGTTTTATCTTTAACCGAAACCCCGAAAAGTTTATCTTTTAAATTCTTGCCGAAAGAATTATCTGCAAAAATATAATCGTAAAGAACCAGAACAGCCGGAAGAGTAACCGCCATCACTTTGGAAAACAGTGAGCATAAAAACATCAAAATTGAAAAAATATAAAATAAGGTTTTTCTTTTATCTTTTGTTTTAAAAAGTATGTAAAACATTAATGACAACAAGTAAAAAAACGCAAAGAGCAGTTCTTTTCTTCCGGATACCCATGCGACCGGTTCCACATGCATGGGATGTGCGGCAAAAAAAACCGCGGCAAAAAAAGATAGCGTTATATTTTTTGATATCAGATAAACTAAAAACATGATCAGAAAAGAATTGAATATATGCAGTAATAAATTTGTCGTATGAAAAACGCTAGGATCCATAAAACCGGCAATTTTATAATCCAACGCGAAAGAAACGTAAACAAGGGGATGATACAGATTGTGGTAAGATTTAGAAAAAAATTGTTTTATACTGTAGATATCCAGACGCTTTATATCATCATTTTCGTAAACAAGAAGATTGTCATCAAAATTTATAAAGTCATGTTTAACAACCGGACAAAATATCGTAAAAATAATAAGTCCCAGCAAAACCGCAAGAATAATATAATCATTCTTTCTGTAAAAAGTTATTAATTTTTCAATCATTTTTATTTTGTCGTCAAAAGGCTTAAATGCTTGTGAGTCGCAACGCGACGGGCACGTATGCGCGATAGCGCATGATGTGATTTGAGCAAACTATCCTTATTAAAAATTGCAGTCTGGGATTTTAAACCGTTATAATTTACCAAATACCATGTGCGACCATAAAACATCCGTGCTCAGTAACTTTCATCCCCGCGTTTTTCGCTTTTTCCACCGCTTCCGCGGACTTAGATCCCGGCTGCATCCAGACTTCTTTTATTCCAAGCTCTATTGCCTCGTCCACGAATTTGTCCGTGCCAACCGGCGGAACAACGGTAATTATCAAATCAGGTTTTGACGGCAAATCTTTTAAGCACTTATAAACAGTCTTGCCTTCAACCGTACCGCCGCGCACGCCGACAGCGCAAACGTCAAATCCCGCTTTGCACAAATCCGTAAATATTTTATATCCGAACTTTTCGCAATTATCGGAAACGCCTATAACCGCAATTTTTTTATTTTCATCCATTTTCAACTCCAGATAAAATTAATAATTCAGGAACTTGAAAAATTATTACTCTTAAAAACAACCCTGGATTGCCACGTCGAAAACTTCGTTTTCTTCTCGCAATGACGACAAAGGCTGTTGTCTGTTATCTATTCTTTTTTCTCTATTATCTGCTGTTAATTATTGCCTTTAAAAATCATTTCTTTTGAAACTATCGGAACTGCGTTCTTTTGCAAAACGTCTATAGCTTTGTCTATATCTGCAAATTTAAAAACCATCAAAGCCTTTTCAGACGCTTTTTCAACAAAACCATACATATATTTTATATCTATGTCGTTTTCGGAAAGAATTTTTAAAATCGCGGCAAGCCCGCCGGGCGTATCGCTTACTTCAACGGCAACAATGTGAGCTATTGAAGCGGTAAAGCCGCTCTTTTTGACAATATCCAAAGCTTCATCGGCATTTGCGACTATAAATCTGGCTATTCCGAAATCCGGACTTTCGGCAAGGGTAAGCGCTTTAATATCTATTTTGTTTTTTCCCAGCAAATCGCACAAATTATACAATCTGCCTTTTGTATTCTCTATAAACACCGACACTTGCGTTATTTTCATTTCGTTCTCCCATCTCATTCGTAATTGCCGTTAATCTCCGTCTTTCATCGGTCTTTCCGTAACTTCTCTTTCTTCCGCGTCAGCGCCTAAAATCTCCGCGCCGTCATCTTCAAATTTTTGAACTGTTTCATCGCCTTTTAAATCATCTTCCTGTTTTTTGCCGCAGCATTTTCCCGAACAACAAAACAACGATTTAATCTTTTCCAGTAATGACATTTCAGCCTCCTCAGAATTTCAAAGGCTTAAAAGTTTGCGGCGAGGCGAAGAAAAATGTAAATGAAGTTTACGAAAAGCCGCGCGTGTAAATGAGTTTACATTTTTCAAAGCCGCAGCCCAAAATTTCAAGCCGCTATAGATGCTACATTTTTCTGTTGTCGATAACTCGTTTCGCTTTCCCTTCGCTTCTTGTAATAGTTTTCGGTTCTACAAGTTTCACGGTTACGCCGACAAGAATTGTGTTTTCTATGCTCTTTTTAATTTTGTTTCTGACAGCTTCAAGCTTGTCCATATCGTCCGAGAAAAACTTCTCGTCAATTTCTACCTGAACTTCTATAGTATCAAGACCATTCACGGCTCTGTCAACAACAATCTGATAATTCGGCAGAGATTCTTCAACCTGCAGCAGCGCGTATTCTATTTGCGTGGGGAAAATATTTATTCCGCGCACAATTATCATATCATCGGTTCTGCCTTTAATTTTCGATATTCTCGGAATGGTTCTCCCGCAGCCGCAGCGCTCGTTGTTAATAGAAACCAAGTCTCTTGTGCGATACCTCAGCAGCGGCATTCCTGTTCTTGTAAGCGTGGTTATAACAAGCTCGCCAGTTTCGCCCTCTTTAACAGGCTTATTGGTTACAGGATCAATTATTTCCGGATAAAAAACGTCCGACCATATATGCAAACCGTTTCTCAAATGACATTCCTGCGCTACTCCGGGACCCGTAATTTCGGAAAGTCCGTAAATATCAGTAGCAAGCATTCCTAAAGATTTGTCTATCTGGTCGCGAAGCGCGATTGTCCAGGGCTCTGCGCCGAATATACCGATCTGCCACGAAATATCTTCCGGCTTAAATCCCATATTGCGCGCTTCTTCGCCCATATATAAAGCAAAACTTGGCGTACAAGCCAAAATTTTAGGTTTAAAATCGTTCATAAGCTTTATCTGTCTTTGCGTTTGTCCTGACGACATAGGCATAATAGTGGCGCCCATTTTTAAAGCTCCGTAATGAAGCCCCAGACCTCCGGTAAAAAGACCGTAACCGTAAGCTATTTGTATAACATCTCCGGGCTTTCCTCCGGCGCACACAATGGAACGCGCCACGGCTTCGCCCCAAAGATCAATGTCTTCTTTGGAATAACCCGAAACAACAGGGTTTCCAGTAGTGCCGCTTGAAACGTGCACTTCTGCAATTTGCTCAATAGGCATGGAAAAAAGACCAAAAGGATAATTGTCCCTCATATCGTCTTTTGTGGTAAAAGGAAGTTTTGTTATATCGTCTATGGTTTTAATATCGGAAACCGAAAAACCGCTTGCATCAATCATTTTTTTATATACAGGCGAATTTTTATAAACATACGCGGCAAGCTTACGCAAACGCTCCGACTGCAGATTTTTTAAATCCAGCAAATCCATTGTCTCAAACTTTTCATTGAAAATCATAGCGCCTCTTAATTATATAACTCAGAAATTTCTTATCAAAACTCTTCTTATTTCTTACATCCGGTTTTCACTTTATTAGAACATTTCTTTTCAGCTTGTTTATTCTTGCATGAACAATCGCAGCATTCTTTATCAGCGGAAGACATTCCGGAACATTCTTTTGTATTTACAGAATCTTCCGAACAGCAGCAGTCCGATTTTTCGCAAGAACAATCGCAACATTTCTTATTAGAAGAAGCTTCTGCGGAACAACATTCTTTTTTATCTGCGAAATCTTTTGAACAGCCGCTGCGCGACATTCCGGATTGTTTTTTCTCACATATCATCGATTCCTTTTTTGTCGTTGCAGCGCACGCGGAAATCATACACAAAAAAGAAAGAATCGCGACAAAACTTACTATTTTTTTCATATTTTCCTCTTATTTATCGTTTCTTGCATCCAGAAAAACTTTACGGTTTTCTTCGACAAATCTGCCTTTAAAACCGACTTCCAGCGCTTTCAGCCAGCTTGCTTCCGATACGTTTAGATATTTTGAAAGCCTGCCAAGCATATAAGTGTTTACAAATTTTTTGTTTTCGCATTTAAGATGCGCCTGCTCCAAATCGTCGACTAAATCTTTTCCGTCTTTGGAAAGATATGAAATCAGTCTGTCGTGTTCGTCTTTATAAAACGGAACTAAAAAATCCGCCTGCCCTGCTTCCATTAAAGGAGATGACACATTTTCCCCGAAACGAACATGCGATTCTACAGAACCGCCGCGCTGCGCCATTCCGTGAACTTCTGATTTTTTAACATGAAATCCGTCATACATTGCAGCAAGCGAGGCTATTTCCGAAGCTGTCAAAACGCCCTGTCCGCCGGTACCGCAAAACAAAATATTTGTAATTTTTTTATCCATTATTCGTTACCTCTTTTCGTTAACGCTCCGAATTTGCAGGTCTTTACGCATACGTCGCATCCGACGCATAAATATTCGTCTAAAGCTATTTTATTCTCTTTGTTTTTGGATATGGCTGGACAATCCACGACAAGACACGCATTACAATTTTTGCATTTGCTTGAATCAAATACCGGCAAAGGCTTCTTTGTTCTGTCAATCATTCTGCACGGATATCTCACTATTAAAACCGACAGCGCGTCTTTGTTCATTAATTCTTTAATTTTATCCTGGAGATTATCCGCAAAAGCGTCTATTACTTCAACAATGTCAGCGCCCGAAGCTTTGCTGATTTCTTCAAGGCTGAGTTTTTTTGTTTTTTCGCCTTTAGCGTTAATGCCCGTCGAAGGATTATGCTGGGCGCCTGTCATGCCTGTCGTTCCGTTATCTAAAACCAAAAGAAGACCTTTAGTGCCGTTATATGCCGCGTCTATTAAACCTTCTATTCCCGAATGGACAAAAGTCGAATCGCCGACAACTCCGACAACTTTATTGCTTCCCAAAATTTTTGACATACTTGCAAAAACAGTAACACCCGCGCCCATACATATAGTCGTGTGCAGCGCTTCCAAAGGCTTTAACGCCCCAAGAGTATAACAACCGATATCACCGGAAACTATTACGCCAAGTTTTTTCAAAGCATAAAATACCGGACGGTGCGAACATCCCGGACACATAACAGGCTTTCTGGAATTAGCGGGCTTTTCAACTTTTGTTTTGCCTTCAATTATTTCTTTAACTAATGTCGGGTTTAATTCCCCTATTCTGTAGGAAATATCTTTGCTTTTTACGGGTATGCCTAATTGTTTAACATGCTCTTCAATAAACGGCTCAAGTTCTTCTATAACAAAGAGGTCTTTTACCTGTTTTGCGAATTCTTTTATTTTTTCGTCAGGAAAAGGATAGGTAAAACCTAATTTTAAAACAGAGGCATTCGGAAACGCCTCTTTAACATATAGATAAGCAACGCCATCGGTTATAATACCCATGGATTTATCGTTTATTTCAATGGTATTTAATTCCGATTCATCGGCATATTTCGCCATTTCTAAAAGTTTTGCTTCAAGCGCTATATGCTTTTTATACGCGAATCCCGGCGCCATAACGTATTTCGGCGCATTAGGCACAAATGGTTTATCCGCAACTTCTACTCTTTCGCCGATTTCAACATTTTCTTTTGTGTGCGCCACGCGCGTAGTAATACGTATCATCACGGGCGTGTCAAACTTTTCGCTTAAATCAAACGCCATTTTTGTCATTGTATATGCTTCGCTCGGGCTAGAAGGTTCAAGCATAGGCATTTTTGCAAATTTCGCAAGAAGTCTGCAGTCCTGCTCGTTTTGGGAAGAGGCCATCTGCGGATCGTCGGCAACCACAACAATAAAACCGCCGGTAATTCCCGAATATATGGATGTCATTAAAGGATCCATCGCTACGTTTAAACCCACATGCTTTGACGAATACATACTTCTTACGCCCGCGATTGAAGCTCCTAAAGCTACTTCATAAGAAGTTTTTTCGTTAACTGCCCATTGGGCGTCAACTTCGGGAAACTGCGACACATACTCTAAAATTTCCGTGGAAGGCGTTCCCGGATAAGCCGCCGCCACTTTTAATCCCGCTTCGTAAGCGCCGCGAGCGATTGCTTCATCGCCTGACAATAACAGTGTTGTTTTCATTGCTTCTCCTGTATATTTATATTTTTTATTTTTTGTCGTTGTAGTTAAATACCCGGTTTTGTTTATGGAAAGCGCATTAGCGCGGTCTATGAATTAGAAATTGACAAAAGCGGATTTAAATCCTTTCTTTTGTCATCCCCGAATGCCTAAATCGGGGATCCAAGTTAAATACAAAATGGATTCCCGATAACGGATTTCGGGAATGACAGACACAGTAGCGCTCAGCGCTTGAATAAATAAAACGAAAAAATTAATTTAATGCAAAATTTACAATCGCGGAAAACTCTCTGTATTCAACTTTCATATAAAGCATATCTGGGCCAGCTGCCTCTGCCGGAGGATTAAAATAAACTTCATATCCTGCATTTGTCGGCAAAAACCACGAATCTTGTCCGTTGCTCATAGTCCATAAAATCTCTTCGGGATTAGAAACTTCCAAAGATTCATTTTTGGAATTTAAAAACACCGCATTAAGCTGAACAAATGACGCAACGGGAAATCCGCCCGGTTTATAAGCGGGCAGTTTATTTCCGGCAGCGTCATGTATTTCAACCCTGTTAACCGGATATAAAATATTATTATCGCAAGAAGAAAGACCTGCAAGCATTAAAGCCGCCACAAACAAAAATAATATTTTTTTCATAATTTTTCTCCTGTCGGATATTTAATTTAGTTTCTCTAAAAATCTGCATTTCTGTGTCGTCATTGCGGACTTTGAGCCGCAATCTCGTCGTAAATCATAGATTGCGGATCAAGAAATAGGGTTTTACAATTTAGCAGCCAATTCTATTCTTGCAAAAACCAAGTCTTTCGCTTTGCTAAAATAAAAATCGCCGGGTTTAAAATATTCGCACAAAATATAAGAGCTTACATATTTTGAAAAGACATAAGAAACTTTTGCCCCTGCCAGAGTTCCTCTGTTTTTGCCTTCGCCAAACATCGGATATATAGCAGACGCGTTATCAACGGTTTCATTTGCATAAAGCAAAGCGCCGGACAAAAGAATTTTCAATTCTTTGCTGAGAGAAATGTTTAAATCCGCTTTACATATTTGCAAGTTCGTCCAATACAAAAGACCTGACTCGTATCTATATAAATAACCTACCGCTTCCGACATCCACGGATAACGGGAAAATAACGGATTCCAGCCTTCCGCGCCTAGGGTGTCCGGATCATTTCCGGAAAGATAAGCATATCCTATTGAAAGCGGGTTAAGCATTCCCAAAGAAAAATCTGTAAAAACGTATCCGCCAAAAGCAGTATTTATTTCCCTGCCGTAATTGTTTATCTGCATTGCTCCCTGACAGCGCAAAACGGCAACATCGTTTAACGTGTATTTCATATAAGAACCAAACGTATGAACATCCTCTTCAAGACGTCCGCCTTGGGCGGCGTCTTCGTGTTTATACATATAATAAGGTTCAAAATACAACTTATCTTTATCGCCGGTTCTTCCGTAAACTACAAATCCGGTTTCCAGCGAATCGTTTAAAGGCGTGGGCGGCGTGTTTTGGTTTATCACGGGCAAAACATCATCAACGCGCGGATTGTATATTCCTATAAATTCAACGGTGCTTGTTTTATTTTCACCTAGAAGAAATTTAGCTTTAATCGCGTTAAAGTACCAAGTTCTGGAGCCGTCTAAGGGAGTACCGTCGGCTATCAAAAAACCTTCGCCGTATTCCGAAATCGGCAAATCCATTCTTCCTGCTTTTAATTCCAAAACATCCATAAAATAAGGAATTTTTACATACAAATTGTCTATAAAAAATTCGTTGACATTATATTCGGTACTGCCGCCTGCATTGTATATAAAAGAACGGCTTTCTGTACCCATTCTGAAACAAGCGGACACCCATTCGTCAAAATCAGCAGTAATACCCGCGAGAAATTTAAACCTGAAAAAACTTTTTTCATCTTTACCTGTATAACCCGCGTCTATAAGATTTGAATGGTATTCGTAACGTCCGCGCGCAAGACCGTCATAAGTTAATTTTGTTTCCGCCGCCGCATAAGCAACAGCAATTATCATAAGCAGCAACACGCCAAAAATCTTTTTCATAAAATCCCTTATATATAGACGATGAGAAGATGGGATGTTGGGAAGATGAGCAACTGCAACGGCTTAAGCAGCCGGAGCTTCTCTCAACCTCTCATCATCTCACCTTCTGCCGTTTGCGTTTGACAGTCAAACGGCAATTTAGATATAATACCAAAAAAGAGGCAAAGCCTCAATAGAAAAAAAGGACTTAAAAAATGAGAAGAACGTTCCAACCAAACAAAGACAGAAGAAAAAAGAAAATCGGCTTTATGGCGAGAATGGCGACGCCGGGCGGAAGAAGAGTATTGAGCGCGCGCAGAAGAAAAGGCAGAAAAACTTTAAGCGCGTAACTACAGAAGGTGGGCAGAAGGGAAGATGAGTAACGGCAACGGCTTTAACAACCAGAGCTCCTCTCAACATCTTAACTTCTCAACATCTCATCGTCTAAAATGAAACAGTTTTCTTTTTCTTATCGCGAAAAGCTTCATCTGCAGAAAGACTTTAAAAAAGTTTTTAAACTCGGGCGCAGGCTCGAAGATAAAAAGATAAAAATTCTGGCATATAAGAATGACGGTCTTTATTTAAAGCGATTAGGTCTTGTGACTTCCCGAAAAGTCGGGACTGCCGTTGAAAGAAACAGAACAAAAAGAAGGTTACGGGAAATTTTTAGAACCCATAAGCATTTGTTGGAACCCGGCTTGGATTTGATTTTCATTTCCAAACCTCAAACCGCATCATCGGATTACAGCGACTTGAAAAAAACAGTTTTAGAGCTTCTTGAAAGCGCGGGTTTTTATAAAGACAAATCAGAACAATTATGAAACGGACCGCGCTTTTTTTGATAAGATGTTACCAGGCAGTATCATCAACTCTTCCTCCAAGATGCAGGTTCACGCCGAGTTGTTCCGCTTACGCTTATCAGGCAATAGAAATTCACGGTTTTTTTAAAGGAATATTTTTAGCGTTTAAACGGATTATACGCTGTCACCCTTTTTGCAAAGGCGGCGAAGATCCGGTACCACAAAAGACAGAGTGAAGATTGAAAAGATTAAGAGTGGAGATATTGAATTTCGGCTAAGCCGAAATCTAACTAATTAGTTTTCGCTTTGCGAAAACTCAGTATCTTAACTCTTCACTTTAAACTCTTTAATCTGTAGTTAAAAAAGGATTTCAAATGAACAAAAATTCGATGTTATTTTTAGTTTTTTCCGCGATGACGCTTCTTGTATATTACTATTTCGCGGCTCCAAAGCCTAATCCGGAACAAAATCAGCCCGGACAAACGCAAACAGTCCAAACACAGACTGCCCAATCTGCAGCAAACGCAGCGGAATCCGTTTCAATAATAAAAGAATCGGATGGCGGTTTTGTTCAGGAAGAGACAATAAATATTGAAACCGCCAGATACAGAGCTACGCTTTCAAACAGAGGCGCGGCTGTAATACAATGGTCTATTAAAGAAAGAAACGGAGAATGGGTAGATTTAGTATTGCCCGGCGCAGCTCCAATGATGGCAAATTTTCCCGGCGCAAACTATAAAATCGTTTCAAAATCCAATGAAAAAGTTGTTTTTGAATACGCTTCGGCGCAAGGCTGGAAAATAACAAAAACCTACACTTTATCGCAAGATTCATTCATGCACAACCTTAATATAGCTCTTGCAAGAACCAAAGAAGAAGTGAAGCTCCCGAACATAGAACTTGACTGGGGACCCGGACTTGGCACAGACGCGAAAGAGATGAAAGAAAATACGTCCGTTACAAGAATAATCGCTTTTACCGCGACAAAACCCGGAAAGCTGAAAGTCTTAAAAAAAGAGCCTGAACCTTTCGGGCTTTTCAGATGGGCGGCAATAGACAACAGATATTTCCTTGCCGCGTTTATACCTGAAAAATCAATCGATTTTGACCAAATTACGCCGTCGCGCCAAAGCAAAAAACATCCTTTTTCGCTGCATATAAATGCCATAACACCTGCAGATAATGCGTCAAAAGATTATTCGGTGGACTTCTACATAGGTCCTAAAGGCTTTACCTTTTTAAGAACATTCAATATAGGCCTTGAATCAGCCGTGGATTTCAGCATGTTCGGCTTTTTAGGCAAATGGGCACTTGCGGTTTTATCGTATTTTTATAAAATTACCCATAATTACGGCTGGGCAATAATAATGCTCACTATAATAATTCAGATTATAGTTATGCCTTTATCTTTAAAAAGCTACAAGGCCATGGCTGCTATGAAACGCGTTCAGCCGATGATAAAAGAAATTCAGGACAAATTCAAAGGCGACCCGAAAAGACTGCAGGCTGAAATGTTAAACATTTACAAAACGCAAAAAGTTAATCCTTTGGGCGGCTGTCTTCCTATGATTTTGCAATTGCCTATTTTCTGGGCGTTTTTCTCAATGCTCAGAAACGCTTATGAACTTAGAAACGAGCCCTGGATTTTGTGGGTAAAAGATTTATCCGCTCCTGACCAATTCATGGATTTGGGATTTTTAACTATAAACCTGCTTCCTTTGATAATGGGCTTAGGGATGTTTTTACAGCAAAAAATGACGGCGGTATCTTCCGACCCGATGCAAAGAAGAATAATGTATTTAATGCCTATAATTTTCACGTTCTTGTTTTGGACATTCCCGTCCGGACTTGTCCTCTACTGGCTTACAAACAGCGTGTTCTCAATGGGCTTGCAATATTTTGTACTAAAAAAAGATAAAGAAAGAGTACAACTCTCGGGAGTGAATCGTGCCTGAAATAGAAATTACGGGAAAGACAATAGAAGAAGCAATAAATAAAGGGCTTGCTCAGCTGGGCTGTGAAAGAAAAGACGCTGAAATAAAAATTCTTGATGAAGGTTCAAGCGGACTGTTCGGGCTTATGGGCGCGAAACCGGCAAGAGTTTTGATTTCCGTAAGTTCTTCAAAATGCTCTGAGCAAGTTCAGATCAGTGAAAAAGAAAGCGAAGCCGACGTAAAAAAGATTCGCGAAAATGTTGAAACTATTTTAAAAAATATTTTAAATAACATGGGCATTGAGTTTAAAGAAATCAGTTCATCTTATGAAAACAAAACCGTAAACGCCCAGGTTTCCGCAAGCAACGGAAGTTTTATTATAGGCAAAAACGGCCAGACTTTAGACGCTTTGGAATATATAATTCAAATTATCGCAAACAACGATTCGGCTTTTAAAATAAAGGTAAACATTGACTGCGAAAATTACAGAATAAAACAAACCGAAAAACTGAAAATCTTAGCTGATAAAGCCGTGGAATATGTTATTCGCACAGGTAAAATTTACCGTTTCGATCCTATGGGCGCAAAAGAAAGAAAAATAATACACACTTATCTTGAAAACAACTCCAAAGTAGAAACCTTTTCCGAAGGCGAAGGCGCATTCAGAAAAGTCGGCGTGAAAGCAGTTAAGAGTTAAAAATAAAACCGTCGTTAATGTCATTGCGATGAGGAAACATTTTTCCGAAGAAGCAATCCATTTTTTCTATTATCGTCATTACAGTCGCGAAGCAAGCCTGTCCCATCCGTTGCGCGACGAATAAGGAGCGCATGCCAACGGCGGGCACGAGATGTGAGTGCCCTATACAATTTACACGGGAATCCGCAATCTATTCCGTGTCCTAAGTGTCACCCTGAACTTGTTTCAGGGTCATGTAGTTTATATTTTAACGACGGGATGCTGAAACGAGAGTTCAGCATGACATACTTTAAAAGAATCTGCCGCAATAATAACCAACAACAAAAACACCCAAAATAAAAAAGACCTGAAGAATTTCTCAGGTCTTTTCTACTTTGCTTATATTGTTAATTTTTACACACGGTTATTTCTTGTTGTCGGTTCCCGGCTTTCTGCTGTTGTCAGCCTGCTGGGCGCCTTTGTCAGAAGTTTGTCCATAGCCGGTATTGGCATTGTTGCCTTTAGTTTTATCTTCCACTTTTTCCGCTTCTTTGGTTACTTCTTCTTCAATTTCTTTTACTTCTTCAACAACTTTTTCTTCTACTTTCTTCACTTCGTCTTTCACAGGGGCTGTAGGTTTTACAGGAGTTGCCGGTTTTGCCGGAGCCGCTGGTTGTTTTGGCGCGGGCGCCGCTGGCTGTTTCACCGCAGGAGCTGCAGGTTTTGCAGGCTCTGCTGGTTTTGGCTGCTCAACAACTGGTTCCGCAGGTTTTACAGGTTCTGCCGGCTTTGCAGGCTGCGCAGGCGTATTTCTTGCAGGAGGAGTCGGCGCTTGTTTTACAGGCGTCGGCTGCTTGCCAGCAGGTGTCGACGGCTGTTTTACTTCCGGAGCCGCCGGCTCTTGTTTTGGCTCTTCTACAACTGCCGGTTCAGCCGGTTTCGCTGGCTCTGCAGGTTTTGCAGGCGTCGAAGGCGTATTTCTGTTAGGAACAGACGGGGCCTGTTTTGCAGGCGTTGGCGGCTGCTTTACTCCAGGCGCAGGCTGTCTTGAATTATTATTATTTTTAGGATCAACAACTGGTTCAGGCTTCGGTTCTTCAACAACTGCCGGTTCGGCTGGCTTTGCCGGATCTGCGGGTTTTGTCTGCGCAGGCGTATTTCTTCCGGGAGTATTATTAGGCTGCTGTTTCGCAGGCTGTTTTACGGGCATTTGCCTGACATTGCCTTTTGTATCTGTAACAGTTACCATTTCAACTTCTTCTTCCGGTTCCGGCTCAGGCTCAACAGCGGCTTCTGCTCTTGGAGCCGGAGCTCTTGTAGTAGAAGGAGTTCTTACATTTCTGTTTTGCGGCTGTGCGACTGTTCTTACGGATTGAGTCTTTTTTACTTCATAATTCACAGGCATTTCGTTCTTTGGTCCTTCAAGCGCTTCTTTTAAAAAGTTGGTTATATCAATATTTTTTGAAAAATCTATCGCAGTATAGCCTCTGTCTTCTTGTATGTTAATATACGCGCCTTTAGCGACTAAAAATTTTACTCCCGCAATATTTCCGCTTTGTACCGCGACCATTAAAGGAGTCATACCGTTTATATCAATAGTATTAATATCGTTGGCAATATAAGGGGCTGCCGCTTCTAAAAGAACGGCATCTTTTCTCTGCGCGGCATAAAATACAAGTCCGCGTCCTTGTTCATCGCCCATTCCCGCGTCCGCTCCGGCTTGCAGTAAAACTCTTACAGCTTCTTTATTGCCTAGCTTCGCCGCTTTAATTAAAGCTTCGTCAGCGTCCCAGGCCGAATAATCATAATCTCTTCTGCCCGCGCCCGCTCTTACAAGCACTTCCAAAACTTTCGCATCGTTTGGATTGTTCACGCCCATTTGCAATATAGGGTAATTATAAATATCAGCATGATTGTTCACCAAAAGCTGAACCATAGACAAATAATTTCTGCCAACGGCAATAGTTAAAGCCGTTTGGTCATTAACGTCTATATTAACATCCGCGCGCGCAGTGTTGACCAAAAACGTCGCTACTGTATACTGGTTCTTTTTCGCGGCTTCCATTAAAGCAGTCGCTTCAAAACCTGACGCGTAATATGCTTCGTCTACGTCATACCCTTCATTAACAAGACGTCTTACTTCAGTAACATTACCTGTGCCTGCCGCGTATATCAACTGCGTTGTTGACACATTTTTTACTGCCGAAGGCTGGGCTTCAACAACTCTTTCATGAACAACCGTGTGCGTACAGCTTGCAAGTCCGAAAACAGCAACAGCTAAAGCAAAAAATAAACCATTTTTCATACTTCTTCCCCCTGTGTTTTGAATATAGCAAATAAAGCATTGCTGAAAGTGTTTCAATTCTATTATTTATTTCAATTAAAATCAACTTTCAATAACTAAACGCAAGGTTCAACAATTTTATTGCATACATATTATGATATAATAATGAACATTATGAATTACGAAACAGAAGATACTATTGCCGCTTTATCGACCGCCGCGGGAAAATCCGCGATCGCGGTTATACGTCTTTCCGGCAGGCAGTCGCCTGATATTATAGAAAAGATTTTCGAAACGAAATCTCAAGATAAACAAATAAAATACGGTTATATAGTTGACGGAAACAACAAAATAGACGAGGTACTATGTGCCTTTTTTAAAGCCCCTGATACATATACCGGTGAAGATTTGATTGAAATTTCAACGCACGGAAATCCTGTTATTGTAAAAGAGATTTTAGACCTTTTATACAAAAACGGCGCGCGTCCGGCCGAGCCCGGAGAGTTTACATACAGAGCTTTTATAAACGGGAAAAAAGATCTGGCCCAGGCAGAAGCTGTCTGCGCTTTAATTTCAAGCAAAACGGCGGCTGCCGCGAAAGCAGCGTTAAATAATGTAAGCGGCGAATTTTCAAACAAAATTAAAGGCATCAAAAATACTCTTATTAATTTGCTTGCTTATATGGAAGTGTCGCTAGACCATCCGGAAGAAAATATAATGTTTTTATCGCGAGAAGAAAAGACTGAGCGGCTTGGCAATTTAATAGAGCAAAACCAAAAACTTATAGAGAACTATAAAGTAAGCGAAAGTCTGCAAAAAGGCTTGAAAGCCGCAATTATAGGAAAGCCAAACGCAGGAAAATCTTCACTTTTAAACGCGATTTTAGGCAAAAACCGCGCGATTGTAACTGAAATAGAGGGAACTACAACCGATACCATAGAAGAAATAATAGACTGCCGCGGCATTCCTTTAACAATAATAGATACCGCGGGAATAAGAACGCATACAGAAAATTCTATTGAAGTTTTAGGGCAGGAGCGCTCAAAAGACGCCGTGCAAAAAGCGGATTTAATAATATGGGTAATAGACGGCTCGCAGCCCTTAGATAAAAACGATCAGGAAATCGCGGACTTTATAACAAAATCAAACTTAAATACACCTATAATAGAAGTAGTCAATAAATCTGACTTACCGTCCGTCATTGCGAGGAACGACAAAGTCGTGACGCGGCAATCCAGGGTCGCTTCATTAGCCGTATCTTCAAAAACCGGCTCCGGAATCCCAGAACTATTAGATGCTATTGCCAAAATAGCAGGAATAACCGAAACTAACGATTATTTAATGATAACATCCCGTCATTTTGACCTGCTAAAAAAAGCACAATGCGCTTTGGAAAAAACAAAAGAGCAATATATGCTGCAAGACGCAGATGAAATCGCAGCGTTTGAACTTCGCACCGCTTTAGCAGCCTACGAAGATATTTTAGGAATAACCACCTCTCATGATATTTTGGATACAATCTTCTCAAATTTTTGCATAGGAAAATGAAACTCAAACATTATTTTTATTGTCTGCTAGTGTTAAATTTGATAAAATTTATTCACAAAAACTAAAAATGGAGGATGTATGAAAGCTTATAAATATATTTGTTTTGTATTTTTAGCAACAACAATATTATTCTTTAACGGATGCGCAACAACAACATCCAAACAACAGAGTTATGGCTCTGTTTCAGACGTCAATAATGCAGTTGTAAAAGATTTTGAAGTAAAAGGTATTATTTTTCTAAAATCAACAGCAATAGAAAAAGTAGACATCCGTGGAAGAGAAGTCGTAAAAGGGTCTCGCATAACTTACGAGATGCTAATGAAAGAAGCTCAAAATCTTGGTGCGGATGATATTATGAATTTAAGAATAGATGAAGAAGTCTTGCCTACTAAAAATAAATTCGATCCGATAAAAGAAATCAAGTATACGGCAACCGCTATTGCAATAAAATATACAAATGCCATACCTGTTCCCGTAACAACGCATATAGAAAAAAGAAATACTTATATTAACCAAACTGTTCGTTAAACTCCCAATATTATAAAAGGGTCTTTTCTTTATGAGACAAAAACACGGACAGAACTTCTTAATAGACAACAATATAGCAAACAACATAATCAAAGCCGCCGAACTAACTAATGAGGACAATGTCCTCGAAATCGGTCCGGGAAAAGGCGTTTTGACAAAACTTATACAGCCAAAAGTTAAACATTTAACCGCTGTGGAAATAGATCCGGCTTTATCGCAGAAATTAAATTATTATTATTCATTCCACAACATTAATAACATTGAAATAATAACTGCTGATTTTTTAAAGCTAAACATTGATGACAAAAAACCTATTTGTCATTGCGGGCAACGACCCGCGATCTCCGATTTACAACAAGATTGCGGCTCAGAGGCCGCAATGACGACGCAGAAAATGGCAGTGAACTCAACTCTTCAGTCTTCACTCTTCACTTTGCCTTTCAAGGTTATTTCCAATCTCCCTTACAATGTAGGCACCGCAATTATTCAAAAGATTCTGCCTATGCCAAGCTGGACACAATGTGTCCTTATGCTTCAAAAAGAAGTTATTGAAAGGCTTGCGGCTAATCCGGATGATGACGAATACGGCTACATTTCGCTTTTTACACAATATTACGCTAACCGCGAAATCCTTTTTGACGTTTCGCCCAAATGTTTTAATCCGCCGCCGAAAGTAATTTCATCAGTAATAAAACTTACAAACAAAAATTCGCCTGAACCGAATAAACTGCTTTTCCCTTTTATAAAACACGCTTTCAGCCAGCGCAGAAAAACCATTCTGAACTCTTTGAGCTCTTTTGCAAATATCGACAAAATCAAAGCCGCTGAAATTCTAAAATCCTGCAGTTTAGACCCCATGCTGCGCCCCGAAAAACTTTCTTTATCAGACTTTGTAAATCTAACTGAAAAATTGTATATCTAAAAACTCTGCATTTCTGTGTTGTCATTGCGGACACCGATCCGCAATCTCTCATTAAACCATGGATTCCGGATCAAGTCCGGAATGACAGACTGGCAAAAATAACTGCAAACAAAATTCTGTGCCAAAGCAAACAAAATAAAAAGAATACTTGACAAAATATCACAAATTTTATACAATTTTATTTGTCAAAAATCTTTCATTTTTCAATGAGTTTTGATGTTGTTGATAACTATATTCACACTTGTGGATAACTTGAGGATTGTATGAGCGTTTCGATTGTAGAACTATGGCAAAAAGTTGTGGATAACATCAATTTATCCGTTTCGCAGGAAACCTATAATTTATGGATTGCGCCGCTAAAACCGCTAAATTTAGAAAACAATATTTTTACGGTAGCTGTGCCAAATGTTTACTTTTCTCAATGGATAGAAACCCATCACAAAAAAAATATAGAACAGTTTTTAACCGACGTTTTAGCGCAGCAGACAAGTCTTGAATTTAAACCGCAGCAGGATTTAAAGCCCATTATAGCGCAGGGTGAAAACACGCCCGCGCCTGCAGACGTCCCGCAGGTACAAAGCGTCCAAAAAGACCAAATAAACCCTAAATACGTTTTTGATCGTTTTGTCGTAGGTTCTTCAAACAGATTTGCCCACGCATGCGCGGAATCAGTAGCAAAAAATCCTGGGAAACAGTTTAATCCGCTTTTTATTTATGGCGGTGTAGGGCTCGGAAAAACGCATTTGCTTCACGCAATAGGCAATTATATAAAACAGTCCAACCCTAACTTGAGGGTTTTATACACGACAACCGAAAAATTTACTTCCGAATTTATAGATTTTTTGCGTTTTGACAAAATGCCTGAGTTTCACAAGAAATACAGAAGCCTCGATTGTCTTTTAATAGACGATATACAGTTTTTGGGCGGCAAAGGAAAATCTCAGGAAGAATTTCACAATATGTTCAACACGCTTCATACTTCAGGCAAACAAATTGTAGTGTCTTCGGATCGTCCTCCCAAAGAGCTTGAAAACATAGAAGAAAGGCTTATTTCGCGCTTTGAGTGGGGCGTTGCAGCGGACATTCAGGCGCCGGATTTGGAAACAAGAATAGCGATTCTTCGCAAAAAAGCGGAAGATGAAAAATTTTATGTTCCGGACGATGTTCTTTTATATATCGCCACGCATATAAAATCTAATATCAGGGAATTGGAAGGCTCTTTGTTAAGAATTACCGCGTTTGCGGCTTTTACAGGCACTCCTTTAACTGTGGACTCTGTCCAAAAAATATTGAAAGACATAATAAAACAAACTGATGTCCGCATAACAATAGAACAAATACAAAAAGTTATAGCGCAGGATTTTAATATGGACTTAAGAGATATGCGTTCCAAGCGCAGAACAGACGCGATAGCGTTCCCGAGACAAATAGCAATGTACCTCGCGCGCACTCTTTCTGATGAATTTTCTACAAACGATATTGGCGAAGCTTTCGGCGGAAGAGATCATACCACAGTCATGCACGCTTGTAAAAAAATATCGGAAAAAGTAAACTCCGACCCGTATTTTAATACAAAAATCAACCAGCTTATCAAAAAAATAAGAGAATCCAGCGACAATTAACAACTATTATATTGTCACACTGAGCGAAGCCGAAGTGTCTGCCGTTAAAAGGCAAATATTTCGACTTCGCAATTACATTGTTCCGTTCAATATTACAAAGCAATATATTAAGCAATATTTTCATTCATTATTTATCAATTAATAATTGTATGTTTACGTGCATAATTGCTCTAAAATTTGTATAATATTTCTATACGCTGATAATGTTTATAACTTTACGGTTTTACCAACGTAATTATTAAACTCAACTTTTTTTAAATTTATATTTATAATTATAGATTATTTACATTACTAAACACTTATTAACAATATACAGCCGCCTATTATAATAACAATCTTTTTTTTAAAAAAGGAGAATAAAGAAATGAAAGTAATTTGTGGAAAAGAAGAATTAATGAGAGGGATTCAAACAGTTTCACCCGTAGCGTCTTCAAAAAGCACGCTTCCTGTATTGTCAAACTTTTTATTTGAAACCGAAAAAAATATAATAAAACTTTCATCTACCGACTTAGAAATAGCGGTAAAATGCCAAATTAAAGGCGAAATCATAGAAGAAGGCGGAATAACAATACCCGCTAAAAGATTTGCCGATATAATAAAAGAACTTTCCAATGACGCGGAAATAGAAATAAGAGCAGACGAAACAAACCAAATAAACATAAAATCAGGAAAATCAAAATTTACTTTAATGGGAATATCTAAAACAGAATATCCCGTTATTCCGGAATTTCCTAAAGAAAATAATTTTACTATAAAATCCGACGTTTTCTCATCAATGCTTAAAAAGACGGTTTTTGCTGTTTCCAAAGATACACAAAGATATGTTTTAAACGGCGTTTATTTTATAGCCGAAGAAGGCATTTTAAGAATGGTTGCTACAGACGGCAGAAGGCTTGCCTACGTTACATCGGAGTCGCTTGATAAAAAAATAAAAGGCAAAGCTATTGTGCCAACAAAAGCCATTGCAGACATGTTAAGGCTTATTTCTGCAGCTGATACGGCAGAAGATATAAAAGTAGGAATAGCGGACAATCAGTGCGCTATAGAATTTAAAGATATAACGTTCTTATCAACGCTTATAGAAGGCGTTTTCCCCAACTATGAGCAGGTAATACCTAAAAAGACTGAATCGCAGGTAAAACTTAGCGTAAAAGATACTTTAACAGCCGTAAAACAAATGGCGCTTTTAACCGGCGACAAACTTTCTTCGGACAGATCTTCAGCTGTAAAATTTTATTTTAGCGCTAACGTATTAAGAATTTCCGCATCAACGGCAGGACTTGGTTCTGGAGAAGTGGAAGTGGAAGTAGATTATAAAGGCGAACCAACGGAAATAAATTTTAACCCTAATTTTATAAAAGAAGTTCTGCAAAATGTTGACGAAGAGTCTGCGGTATTTGCGTTTACCAACGCGTTAAACCCCGCGACCCTTTCCCCCGAAAAAGATAAAAACTACCTTTGCGTAGTAATGCCGATGAGAGTTTAAACGGCAGTTTGAAGAGTGGAGTGTGGAGAGTGAAGTTAACGGCAAAGGTTGTTGCCGTCATTGCGAGGAAGGACGAAATCCTGACGCGGCAATCCAGGGTTATTGATTATCATCCTAACTTTCCATTTTAAAAACATATGGCTTATTTTGAAGAAAAAAAATCCTATAAAAAAAGAAAATCCGAACTTTTGCCCGTAGCAGACATTTTAGAACCCATAAAAAAAATGCTGGGGCTGGATGAAGATTTTTTTACAATAATGAAAGTGTGGGACAAAGAACTTGGCATAGACGGTGTGGAAGTATGCGGCTACAAAGACGGAACAATTTTTGCCCAAACAAAATATAACGCGGTAATAAACGAAATTTTAATCCGTAAAAAAGAAATAATTAACAAACTTAACCAATATGTAGGCAACGCAAAAATAAAAAACATAAAAGTTACTATTAAATAATCTTATATAAAAACAAGCTTTGCTTGAAGGAGTTTTAAATGTCAGACGAAATCAAAAACGATAGTGCTAAAAAAGCCAGCGAATACGGCGCGGGAAATATTCAAATTTTGGAAGGTCTTGAAGCTGTCCGCAAAAGACCGGCGATGTATATCGGCTCAACCGGCGCTTTAGGGCTTCATCATCTGGTGTACGAAGTTGTGGACAATTCCATAGACGAAGCTCTTGCAGGACACTGTAAAAATATAGACGTGACAATTCATACCGATAATTCTATAACCGTTCTTGACGACGGCCGCGGAATTCCGGTAGGACCGCATCCGGATCCTAAATTTAAAGGCATGGATTCTTTGGAAATAGTTTTAACAAAACTTCATGCGGGCGGAAAGTTTGATAAAGATTCTTACAAAGTTTCAGGCGGTCTTCACGGCGTGGGCGTATCATGCGTAAACGCGTTAAGCGACCTTTTGGAAGCGGAAGTTTACCGCGACGGAAAAATCTATAAACAAACTTTTTCAAGAGGAAAAGCGCAAGGATCCGTAAAAGAAATCGGAAAAACCGACCAGCGCGGAACAAAAATCCATTTCCATCCCGACCCGGAAATTTTTACCGTCACGGTTTATTCTTTTGACACGCTTACCAACCGTTTAAGAGAGCTGGCATTTTTAAACGCCGGTACGCATATAAGAATTTCCGACGAAAGAGAAGATAAAGAACATATATTTTCTTACGAAGGCGGCATAAAAACTTTTGTACAGTATCTAACAGCCAACAAAACCGTCGTTAATAAAGACCCTATATATTTTTCCAAAGAAAAAGAAAATGTTGTAGTAGAAGTCGCGATGCAGTATAACGATTCTTACAACGAACAGATTTTCTCTTTTGTAAACAACATTAACACCATAGAGGGCGGAACGCATTTGTCAGGTTTCCGTTCGGCGCTTACCCGTTCGATTAACGACTACATAAAGAAAAATGAAATTTCTAAAACCAAAGATTTAAAGCTTTCCGGTGAAGACGTGCGCGAAGGTTTAACTGCTGTTATATCTACGAAAGTTCCTAACCCGCAGTTTGAAGGGCAGACAAAAACAAAACTCGGGAACGGCGAAGTGGAAGGCATAACACAGTCTGTTGTCGGCGAAGCGCTTACGACTTTCTTGGAAGAAAATCCCGGCATAGCAAAACAAATTTTAGACAAAGCGATTAACGCTGCCGAAGCCAGAGAAGCGGCAAGAAAAGCCCGTGAAATGACAAGACGCAAAGGCGCTCTTGATTCCGCGGCGCTTCCCGGAAAACTCGCGGATTGTTCCGAAAGAGACCCGGAAAAAACCGAACTGTTTATAGTCGAAGGAGACTCCGCAGGCGGTTCCGCAAAACAGGGCAGAGACAGAACTTTCCAAGCAATTTTACCTTTAAGAGGAAAAATTTTAAACGTTGAAAGAGCAAGACTTACAAAAATGCTTGCCAACAACGAAATAAGAACGCTTATTACCGCGATCGGCGCGGGTATAGGCAAAGACGATCAGGACTTTAACATAGAAAAAGCGCGTTACCATAAAATAATAATTATGACCGACGCCGACGTTGACGGCGCGCATATCAGAACGCTGCTTTTGACGTTTTTCTATCGCCATATGCCGCAATTGATAGAAAAAGGTTATATCTACATTGCCCAACCCCCGCTTTATAAAGTTAAGAAAAATAAAAAAGAAATGTATCTTGAAAGCGAAGACGAATTAGACAAATTTTTGTTTGCCCAGGCGCTTGACGGTTTACAGCTGATACTTATAAAAGACGGGCAGGAAATTAAAGAAGTTGACGATAAAAACTTAAAACGTATAGTCACAAGCATCAGTGAGCTGGACACGCTTATCAAAAAAATTATAAAAAAAGGCGTAGCGTGGAAAGAATATCTTAAACTGAGAAAAGAAAAAGCCACAAGAGAAGACGGCAAACTGCCGCTTTACAGAATTGTGCAGGACGGCGTGGCAAAATATATTTATTCCGATAAAGAGTGGAAAGAATTTAAAAATACGTTGATTGAAAAACAAAAAGAAGCCGCCGCGAAAGCTGCGGTTGAAAACGGCGAACTTGCAAATGTTTTAGATACTTTTAACCCTGAAGACATAATTCCCGAATATAAAGATTTATGGGAACTCCCGCGAATTGACAAACTTTCCGACCAGCTTCAAGACGAAGGCTTGCATTTGGAGCATTACGGCGAAACGCACACAAAACCCGTTTACAAACTTTGGAATTCGGAAAAGAAAGCCGCGGGCGATATTCACGAACTTAATTCAACAATGGAACTTATAGACACAATCAGAGACCTTGGTCACAAAGGCGCGACGATTCAAAGATATAAAGGTTTGGGAGAAATGAATCCCGAGCAGCTTTGGGAAACAACGATGGACACAACAAACAGAAAACTTTTGCAGGTAAAACTTGAAGACGCAGTAGAAACAGACAGAATTTTTACGACATTAATGGGCGACCAGGTAGAACCGAGAAGAGCGTTTATACAGACGCACGCGTTGGATGTTAAGAATCTTGATATTTAATGTTGTGGCGGCTTAAAATTTTGGGCTGCGACTTTGAAAAATGTAAACTCATTTACCGCTCGGCTTTTCGTAAACTTCGTTTACATTTTTCTTCGCCTTGCCACAAAATTTTAAGCCTTAAAGGCAGTTACAAATAATTATCACGAAAAAAAGGGAACCCTGAGAGAATAATGAGTAAGAAAATTTATCTTGCCAATTGGTTTGAAAAAAATAAAAATAAAATTGTAATGCCCAATATCCAACGTAATTTTGTTTGGAGGGAAAAACAGGTTGAAAAATTGTTTGATTCAATCAATAAAGGATATTTTATAGGAATGTTCTGGATTTGGAAACCAAGTAAAGCAAGCGAATTGGAAAAAGTAGGATATTGGCAGCTTCTGAAATATTATAATTCCAAAGAAACAATAAAAGCGACAGATTTAAATATTCAAGACAAAATAGGTGTTTTAGACGGACAACAAAGATTAAGCGCTATATCTATCGGGCTATATGGTTCTTACAATGAAAGAAAACTTTACTTTAATACAGAATGTAAACGCAATGAAAATCCATTCAAGTTTTTAGATGAGCATCAAGCAGGCAAAGGTTTTTTTAAAGTGGGCGATATTCTTATCGGAAACAAACAACTTGATCCAAAATTTCGAGAATTCAAAAATAAGTTTCAAAAAGCACTCTTTATCAGTCATGAAGTTAATGGTGATATTGGCGAAATAACAGATATTTTTGAGAGAGTTAACAAGGGAGGAACCTCGTTATCAAACAGCCAAGTCTTACTCTCAAGATTGACGGCTAAACCAGAATGGGGAAAGGATGGAAGGAAAAAATTAGAAAATTTAAGGCGAAAAATTGAAAAAGAATTTGAAATTTCAATAGATTATGAATTTATAATGAAGACAAGCTTGTTTTTATCGGGCGAAACTATTAAATTCAAAGCAAATCAAGGCATAACTGATAAAATTGATAAATCATTAGATGTAATATATAAAAATTGGAACAGAATAGAAAAAGCTATTTTGCGTATGGCAGGCAAAATCAATCAGCTTGGGTTTAGCGATAAAAATATAACATCTGATAGTGCCCTTATTCCTCTTGTATATATATTTTATAAAAACAAGAAAAGATCAGATGATGAAATTAAAGAATATTTATTTAGATCGTTTTTAAAAAGAATTTATGGAAAATCTACAGATACAACATTATTAAAAGTAAGAAATATTATAGATAAAAATAAGTCAAATTCTTTAGGAAGTATTTTAAAAAATGACTTGTTTGTCCTTTCAGCTCATGATATATCTGAAATTCTAGATTTTAAGAAAAGTAAATATAGCAAGCTGGCATTAATGATACTGTATGATGATTATAATTATTCTGAAAAAGATTTTGACCAGGATCATATGCATCCGCATAGCATCTTTGAAAACAAAGACGGATTAATTGAAAAATTACAGAAAGAAAGAATAACAAAAATAAGAGCGGAACAATGCTTTATAGAATGGAGAACGAAAAAAGACCGTCTGCCTAATTTGGAGATGTTGCATGCAAGAAAAAACAAGGAAAAAAATAAAAGCTCTCTTGAAGCTTATTGGAATAAACATAAAAAAGCATTAAACAGAGAGGATCATTTTTTGAAGCAAAATACATCGTTGCTATTAAGAGATTTTGACAATTTTTATAAAACACGAGAGCGCAAAATGAGAGAGAAGTTAAAAAAATATTTTAAAGTAAGGTAGTTGTTTCTAAAATGCAAACATTAAAGGTTGCAGAAATTAGGAAAAGGAGAATCAAAATGTCTAAATTATCAAAAATTTTTATTTGTTTGTCCTTTGCTTTTATTTTTTCGGGAGTTGCATTTGCCCAAAATTTTAAAAATTTGCCTGAACCGGACAAAACCGGCGGAAAGCCATTAATGGAAGCTCTTAATTTAAGAAAAACAGACAGAAATATAAGCGCAAAACCTCTTCCCGCGCAAGAACTTTCAAATCTTTTGTGGGCAACTTGGGGCATAAACCGCGCTGACGGCAGACGCACTGCGCCTACCGCGAGAAACAGCCAAAGAATTGAAGTTTATGCTGTTTTACAAGACGGCGTTTGGTTATACGATGCAAAAAACAACAGATTGCAGCAAATTTTAAGTTCGGATGAAAGAAGCAAATTTTCGCCTGCGGGCGTTACATTGCTTTATGCCGCGGATGCTGGCGACGCGTTTGCCCAAATGCACGTTGGCACGCTTTATCAAAACGCGGGACTATACTGCGCTTCCGCAGGTTTTGCGAACGTAGTCAAAGCAAACGGCAGAGATACGCTTAAAGGAACGCTCCCGTTGCCGAAAGGTTATGAAGTTATGATTGTTCATCCTATAGGGTATGCAAATTAAGCCGGCATAAAAAGATTAAAATAAAAATGAAATACAATTTTGACAAAGTAATTAACAGAAAAAATACAGATTCTTTAAAATGCGATTTTGTCAAAGAATACGGATTTTGCGAAGGTACGCTTCCTTTGTGGGTGGCAGATATGGATTTTCCCGCTCCGCCGGAAGTAACTGACGCTCTTGTAAAATCCGCGCGGCACGCGATCTTTGGTTATACAGTTGCGAAAGACGATTATTATCAAGCCGTTCAAAATTGGTTTCTTAAAAGATTTAATTTTAAAAGCGAAAAAGAATGGATTGTCCAAACGCCCGGAGTTGTTTTTGCGATATCGATGGCTATCAGAGCTTTTACAAAACAATCTGACGCAGTGCTTATACAAACGCCCGTTTATCATCCTTTTCACGCGGTCGTTAAAGTAAACAAAAGAAAGTTAGTAAAAAATTCTTTAGTTTTGCGCGGCGGAAAATATGAAATAGATTTCGCGGACTTTGAAAAGAAAATTAAAGAAGAAAAAGTTAAACTTTTTATTTTGTGCAGTCCGCATAATCCCGTGGGCAGAGTGTGGTCTAAGGAAGAGCTGAAAAAAATAGGAAACATTTGTCTTAAATACGGCGTAATTGTTGTTTCAGATGATATTCACTGTGATTTTGTTTACAAAGGTTTCAAGCATACTGTATTTGCGGGCTTGAGCGAAAAATTTTTAAAAAATAGCGTAACATGTACCGCGCCGAGCAAAACTTTTAATCTTTCAGGGCTTCAGGCGTCTAATATTTTTATAGCAAACGATCTTTTAAGAAAGAAATTTGAAGAAGAGATTAAAAAAACCGGCTATGAGCAAGCCAACACTATGGGGCTTGTTGCCTGCAAAGCAGCGTATTTATACGGCGAAAAATGGGTTGACGAGCTAAACGCGTACATTGAAAAAAATATAGATTTTGTGGAAACGTTTCTAAAAGAAAATATGCCGCAAATTAAACTTATAAGACCGCAGGGAACGTATTTGTTATGGCTGGATTTTCGTTCTTTAAATTTAAAACCGCAGCAATTAAAAGACTTAGTATCAAAAAAAGCAAAACTGTGGTTTAGCTACGGACAAACATTCGGCATAGAGGGAAAAGGTTTTTTCAGAATGAATGCCGCTTCGCCGTTATCTGTAATAAAAGAAGCGCTAAAAAGACTTGAAAAAGCGGTAAATTCTTAATTTGAGAAAAAAATGGCAACAAGACAAGATTTTATTGATTATATTTGCGAACAAATAGCCGGTACCGGAAACATCCGGTACAAAAAGATGTTTGGCGAATATATGGTTTATGTTAACGATAAGCCTGTTTTGCTTGTTTGCGATAATACGGTATTTGTTAAAATGCTGTCTTGCGTGGAAGATTTAATGGAGAATTCCTCAAAAGGGTTTCCTTACAAAGGCGCGAAAGAACATTATATTTTAGATATAGATGATGCGGTACTTGCAAAAGACGTTACGCGTATTTTAGAAAAAAATACGCCTTTGCCAAAGCCAAAAGCTAAAAAGAAAACAGGAAAAGTTAAAAGTAGTAAAAAGTGATATTTTTTGAAAAAATAATAAATAAAAAATTATTGTTTTTTCAACAAATTTTAGTATTTGATACTAGCTTTTTACTAAAACCTACTAGTGTAGTAATTGACAAAGCGAAACAGATTTTATACACTAATTACTAATAATAAAACTATTGGTAGAATAAAATGAAATTACCTGAAAAACCAAACTTTAATTGGATTGAAATATTAAAACAAATAAGCCAAGAAAATATTGATTTATTTGCATATCTTTTAACTGATACAGATTCTGAATTAGATAAAGCAGTAAAAAAAGCTATTAATAACTGTGATTACTGGGACAGCGTAAAATATTATTCGCTCCCGGAAAATATAACTCCGGAACAATTTTGGGCGTTGATTAATTTTAGGAAATCAAATATCAGTAAAAAACAGATATATATAGGCGATCAAAATTGTAAAATTCTTGAAACATCAGAAATACAAAAAAAATTAAGCATTATTGACAGGCATTTTTCTAAATATAATTTGACAGCAGAAGAAGCAAACGAATATTCTGTAAACTCATTAATGGAAGAAGGTATTGCTTCAAGTCAATTGGAAGGCGCGGCTGTTACTCGGGAAATAGCAAAAGAGATGCTGCGAACAAACAGCTTGCCGAAAAGCATAGACGAACAGATGATTTTAAATAATTACAAAGCGATGGAATATATAGATACGAAGTGTGGAGATACGTTAAGTCCGGAAAAGATAAAATATATTCATAAAATTATTACCGAAAAAACGCTTGAAAATGAAGAAAAAGCCGGAATGTTTAGAAAAGATACTGATAATGTACGCGTTGTTGACTCAAGAGATAATACTTTGTTGTTTGATCCTCCTAAAGCGGAAAATGTTGAGTACCTTATAGAACAATTATGCTCTTATGCTAATAAAAATGACGAGGATGATTTTATTCATCCGGCTATAAAAGCCATAGCTATACATTTTTGGCTTGCATACATACATCCTTTTGTTGACGGAAACGGTCGTACGGCAAGGGCATTGTTTTATTGGTATATATTAAAAAGCGGTTATAAGAGTTTTAAATATTTGGTTATATCGCGTATTTTAAAAGAAAAACCTATACAGTATGCAAGAGCATATCTTTATAGCGAATACGACGATAATGATTTAACTTATTTTGTCAATTTTAATTTAGATATTATACTCGATGCAATAAAACGATTTGACGAATATGCCGAAAATAAAAAAGAAGAAAATAAAAAAACAGCGGATTTAATAGAACAAGACATAGAATTAAATTTCAGGCAAAGAAGTATAATGAAAACGTTTATTAAGGACAGGAACATAAGAAATATAGAGTATTTTAAAAACACTTTAAATGTTGCTTATGAAACTACCAGGAAAGACCTAGACTTTCTTGTAAAAAAAGGCTTTTTGACAAAGAATAAAAGAATCAAACAATTTGTTTATTCTCTAAGTAATAAATTAAAGGAAAAATTGAAAGACAATAACAATTAAATTCATTGTATTTTCAATGAATTTTAATATTTGCTACTAGCTTGCTACTAAAATCTACTAGCGAAGTAATTGAAAGAATTAAAAAATAATAAATCCACGTAAAGGAAATGAAAATGGCAGACAAAGACACCAAAAAGAACGAAGAACAGGAAGCGGCGCTTCCTGCAGGTATTTTTCCGCGCAACATTGAAGACGAAATGAAAACGTCTTACATAGATTACGCCATGAGCGTAATCGTGGGAAGAGCGCTTCCGGATGTCCGCGACGGTTTAAAGCCTATTCACAGGCGCATACTTTATACCATGAAAGAAATGGGGATGAAGCACGGCACCGCATATAAAAAATCCGCAAGGGTAGTCGGTGACGTTATGGGTAAATACCATCCGCACGGCGACAGCGCGATTTACGAATCTATGGTGCGTATGGCGCAGGAATGGTCTTTGCGTTACCCCTTGGTTGACGGTCAGGGAAACTTCGGCAGCATAGACGGCGACTCTGCCGCGGCAATGCGTTATACCGAAGCGCGTATGGACGCGATTGCGGATGAAATGCTTGCCGATTTAGACAAAAATACAGTTGACTTTATGCCAAACTACGACGGTTCGTTAAAAGAACCCGTAATTCTTCCCGCAAAACTTCCTGGACTTTTGATTAACGGTTCGCAAGGTATCGCGGTAGGTATGGCGACAAACGTTCCAACGCATAATTTAAGCGAAGTCTGCGATGCTGTTTCCGCTTTGATAGACGATCCGGAACTTCCCGTTTCGGAAATCGGCAAATACATAAAAGGTCCGGACTTTCCTACCGGCGCAATAATACTTGGCAAAGGCGGCATAAAAGACTATTTCGAAAGAGGCAGAGGTTCCATAAAAATGAGAGCCAAAGTCGAAATCGAAGAAGCCAAAAACGGCAGGGAAACAATTATAGTCAACGAAATTCCTTATCAGGTAAACAAAGCAAACCTGATAATGTCCATAGCCGAACTTGTAAAAGATAAAAAAATCGACGGCATTTCCGACCTTCGCGACGAATCAGCACGCGACGACATAAGAATAATCATAGAAATTAAAAGGGACGCAAACGCCCAGGTTGTTTTAAACCAGTTATACAAACACACCGCTTTGCAGTCGTCTTTTGGCGTTATAATGCTTGCGCTTGTCAACAACCGCCCGAAAGTGATGAACATAAAAGAAGTGCTTGAGCATCACATCGAGCACAGAAAAATCGTTATTGTACGCCGCACAAAGTTTGAGCTTCAAAAAGCCGAAGCAAGAGCGCACATTTTGGAAGGTTTGAAAATCGCGGTTGATAATATAGACGCGGTAGTAAAAATTATCAGAGGCGCTAAAGATAAAGATGACGCGCGCGAACAACTGATGGCGAAATTCAAACTTTCAAAAGTCCAGTCCGAAGCTATTTTGGAAATGCGTCTGCATCAGCTGACCGGACTTGAAAGGGAAGAATTAGACAAAGAATATCTTGAAATCATAAAAACAATCGAAAGGCTGCGTTCAATTTTGGCAGATCCGAAAAAAGTTGCTGCATTAATTAAAGCCGAAATTGAAGAAATCAAAGAAGAATACGGCGATAAGAGAAGAACGCAAATTCAGGCCGCCGAAGCGGATTTCAATATAGAAGATTTAATTCAGGAAGAAGAAGTCGCGGTAACAATGTCGCACGCGGGCTATATTAAACGTATTCCGCTGGACACTTACAAAGCGCAGCACAGAGGCGGCCGCGGAATTACCGCTATGACCACAAAAGAAGAAGATTTTGTTGAAAATCTTTTCATAACAAGTTCGCACGCCTATCTGTTGTTCTTCACAAGCCGCGGACGTTTGTATTGGAACAGGGTTTACGAAATACCCGAAGCCGGCAGAGCGTCAAAAGGCAAAGCAATAGTAAATCTGTTGCAGCTTGCCCCGGAAGAAAAAATTACAGCGGCAATACCTATAAGAACGCTTAATCTTAAAGAAATAAAAGATGAATACTTGCTTATGTGTACAAGAAACGGCACAATCAAAAAAATTGCGCTTGAAGAATTTTCCAACCCGAGAAAAGGCGGCATAGTTGCCATAAAACTTGACGACGGCGACATTTTAGCCGAAGTTAAAGCAATAGGCAAATGTCCGGAAGTGTTGATAGCAGCCAAAGACGGACAAGCCATACACTTTAAAGAAAGCGAAGTCCGCGCCATAGGCAGAACGGGTATGGGCGTTAACGGCATAGACATAGGAAAAGACGATGAAGTTATAGGTATGGAAGTGCTTTGCAAAGACGACACAGTGCTTGCGGTAAGCGAAAACGGATACGGAAAACGTACAAAAGTAAGCGAATATCGCTTAACGCATCGCGGCGGCAAAGGCGTAATAAATATGCAAACGACTGACAGAAACGGCAAAGTTGTAGGCATAAAACGCGCTAACCCCGGCGAAGAAATAATGATAATGACACAAAACGGCATAACAATAAGAATGAAAGTAGATAACATCTCGGTAATAAGCCGAAATACCCAGGGGGTCCGCCTGGTCAAGCTGGACGCGGACGACAAGGTCGCAGCCATCGCCAGCGTGGTAAAAGAAGACGACGAAGGCGAAACACAAGAAACAACGGAAGAAAAGAAATAAAAACAAAAGCCCCTGAGACCTAATAAGTCAAAGGGGCTTTTTGATTATTTTGAAGAAATTATTACATTTATAGGAAGAAAAAAGATGAAATACAGACTTGGTATTGATTTAGGAACATCTTCAATAGGAATTGCAGCTTTTAGTCTTAAAGAAAATAATGAGATAGATGATTTAATCTATATGGATAGCTATATTTTTGGAGAACCTGTAAATCCAAAAGCTATGGTTACGTTAAACACTGACAGACGTTCAGCCCGCCTTATTCGCCGCCAAATAGAACGGAAAGCCAAAAGGCTCAAAAAGTTAACCTATATTGTAAAAAGCATTGGCGTGTCAAAAGAAAATCTAGATGCTATAAAAGACAGCGATGTCATAGCGCTTCGGGCAAAAGCAATTTCTGAAAAATTAACTTTGCCGGAACTTATAAAAGTATTCAGCCATATTGTGAAAAACAGAGGATACAAAGGTGATTTAAAACGCGCTGAAGGCGATGTTGGCTCAAAAATCAAAGAAACAAAATCAATGTTAGGCGATAAAACATTAGGGCAATTGCTGTATGAAAAAAGAGAGGCGGCAGAAAACAATACCCCTTGGCGAAAGTTAAATCAAGATGGAACGTTCATTACAAGAGATATTATTGAGGATGAATTTGAAAAAATTTGGCAAAAACAGATAAATCATCACGAAGAATTAAAGGGCAATTACCAAATTACATACAAAGAAATGTTTACTAACCACGCAGGCAAAGATGAAGTCTTGCTAAAAGACGCTTTTTTTAGCGCGATGTTTTATCAAAGACCTATCAAGTGGAAACCGGAGACTGTCGGGTTTTGCAGTTTAGAAGAAGACGAATACCGCTCTGCTGTTGCTCAACCTGTTTTTCAAAAATACCGTCTTGCAGCAAACATTGCAAATTTAAGGGTTAAAACATTGGGTTCAAAAGAAGAGTGTTCGTTAACAGAAGATGAAATTAAAAAAATTTATGATTTTGTTTGTGAAAATTTTAAACTATACAATGATAGAGCAAAAATATCGTATAAACTGATTTACGAAAAGCTTGGCTTTAGAGATAACGAAAAATTTACCATTGACCGCGCCAAAGGCGATGCGGCAAAAGACGCAGGACTTAAAGGCATAACAACTTTACAAGCTTTTTATAATTGCGACAAAGAAGATTTTAAATTTATAAACGCTTTTAACTCTCTTTCTGAAAAAGTGCAAGAACTTGCAATGGAATTTTTAGCAAATATAACAAAATATGCTGATATTCAAGAAAATGAAGACGGTTATATAGATTTAAAATTTCCTGAACTTACAAAAAATGTAAAAAATAAAACAGAAGAAGATAATCAAAAAGCAATTATGTTTATAAAAATGCTGCGTAAAGAAGAGATCTTTTACAACAATAAATTTGATTTGGAACAAGGGCGTGCAAGTTATAGCATTAAAGCATTAAATAGAATTATTCCGGAACTTCTAAAAAGTGAAAACGAGCAAAATATCATTAATAAACTTTATCCGCCAAAATCTGAAAGCCAAGAAAATCCTGTTTTGAGAGATTATGAAAAAGTTGCCACAAATAATCCGGTAATAGATAAAGTGTTACGTGAATTTAAACGGACAATGGATTTTATCGTTAAGAAATTTGACGGCAATCCTGCTGAAATGACAATAGAACTTACCCGCGAATTAAAAAATTCTTTAGCAAAAAGAAGCTATATTGAAAAACAAAATCAAATAGCGCAAGACGATAGAACAAAAGCTATAAATGAATTAAAAAGCCACAATATTTATTTGTCAGGTGAAAATATTGAGAAATATCTTTTGAGACAAGAGCAAGACAATCACTGCCCTTACTGCGGTCAAACTTTATCTATAGGCGACATAGTAAATAATACCCAAATAGATCATATAATTCCACAGGCAATAGGCGGACCAAATATCTTTTCAAATAAAATTTTAGCCCATACAAAGTGTAACCATGATAAAGGCAATAAAATCCCTTACGAATATAAATTTCAAAAAGATATAGAAGATTATATTGCTTTTTTGCAAGAGAAGAAAAAGTCTAAAAAAGCCGGCAAAGATGAAAAGATAGATTTTCGTAAAGATAGCTCTTTAATAAATTTAGTTAAATCTCTTTGGCAAAAATACACAAAAGAAAGTAAAGGTTATTATGACAAACGTAAAAGAAAATGGACTGCAACTCAGAAAGGCAAGCGCCTGCTTGATAAAATCAACTTTATTTTAACAAAGCCCGATGAAATAAAAGATATTATAGGTGAGTTTTCAAATCTGCATTTAAATTCTACTGCCTGGATAAATAAAATTATTATGGATTGGAGTAAAGATATTTGTCCAAAAGTTACTCCATCTTTTGGAGCGCTTACCGCGTATTTGAGAAGCAAATGGAATTTTAGTGAAATTTTACCTCTTGTTCGTATTTCCGAAGGTAAAAAACTCTTTGATGAAAATGACAAAGAGATAGACAGCAAAAAATGGCAGGAATTATGGATAAAACATGATTTAAGTCTTTCAAATACTAAAACATTGATGGAAAACTTTGAGGATTATATAAACGATTTAGAAGAAAGCGATAAACCTATAAATGATACTGATAAACAAGAACAATTCAAAAAAATTTGCCAAGATTTGCGTCAAGAAAATAAATTCAATAAACGTTGCGACCACAGGCATCATGCGGTTGACGCGGCAATTATAGGGCTTTCAACTCTTTCGTTAATTCAACAGGCTTCACAACATAATGCAAAATATGGCGGATTGTATGAAGTTAAAAACGACAAAGGCGAAGTAGAAATTCCTCATTTTGAGATTAAAAAAGAAGATGCCTTGCTTTATAAAATCATAAAAGAAAAAGCTTTAAAATATCTTACAAACTTTGTCGTTTGGCATAAACCGGACCATTTCCCAAGCGGAGCGTTCTTTAAAGACTTTGCATACGATGCGGTAAAAATTCTAAAAGGTGACGAGAATGAAAGATTTGTGAAAAAGTATTTTTTGTCCGATATTTTAGGCAAGGAAACTAATTTGGACAAATTAATAAAAAAACTTAATGTTTTTGTAGAAGGGAATACACTAAAACAAGAAATTATTAAACAGCTACAAGAAAGAACAAGAAAAGGATTATCATTAAAAGATGCCTTTCTTGGGGAGAATGAAAATGATGGTATATTTTATAGGGGGCATAAGGTAAAAAAGCTTCGCGGAATATATCAGGAATCATATTACAAAGAAGAAAGGGATAAAAAAATTACTTTAGTAAACAAAAAAGGACAAAAAATTGGTAATAAGTATTATATGAATGATGGTTTTGCTTGTATGGATTTTGATGCAGAAAATAGAAAAAGAATTAATATAATTCCTATAGCAACATACTACAGAGATTATTTTAATAAGCCAATACCTAATAATATAATTCGTATTTTTATTGGCGATATATTATTTGATAAGAAAAATAATAATTTTTATAAAGTGCAAAGTTTTAAGTTTAGGGATGGGCTTCATTGTATATTACATTCGGAAGTCAATGACGATGGGCGCGATGTTAATAGTTTAAAAGATATGTTGTTAATAAAAACCCGTTCTGATATTGCAAAAATAAAAAATGGCAAATAATCATATTATAAGTATAGAAAAGCCTGCGAAACTTTCTATTGATACGGGCAGGTTAGAAATAAACTTTATAGAAAAAGGCGAAAAGCATTATTTTGCGCCTTTTGATATTGCTGTTTTAATTTTGGCGCACACTTCAATTTTGCTTTCTTCTGCTGTTTCAAAAGAACTTTCAAACGCAGGTGTAGCTATAGTTTATGTTGGAGATAATTACATGCCTATCGGTATAACTTTACCAATAGGTATAAATTTAGACGGCGCAAAGCGACCTCACTTGCAAGCCAAATATATAAATTCTAACTTAACAAAACCTTGGTGGCGGCAGGTAATAAAATCAAAAATTTTAGGTCAAGCATCAGTATTAGAGGCTTTTGCAAAAGACGAATCTCAAAGACTTACTACTATTGCAAATAAGGTAATTGATGGGGATGATGACAATAAAGAAGGGCAGTCTGCGAGATTTTATTGGGATGTTTTTTTTGGAGTACTGAATAAAACAGTTCGTAAAAGAGAAAAACAAGGCGCAACAGATGTAATAAATTCCTCTCTTAATTATGCTTATGCGATTATTCGTTCTATGGTAGCGCGTTCTCTTGTAAGCGCAGGACTATGCTTAAATCTTGGGATTGGACACAGCAGAAGAGATAATCCTTTTAATTTGGTTGAAGATTTTATAGAGCCGTTTAGGTTTGTGGCAGATAAAGTGATTTTTGAAATTTTTTCAGATAATGATTACGAATCTTTAAATACTGTCTTAAAAAGAGAATTGTTATCACGTATTTTACAAGAAGTTGTAAGAGTAGAGAATAAAAATTATAGATTATTTGAAGCTGTAGATTTTATGGTTGATAGTTTTTGTAACACTCTTGAAGATCCGCGCAGAAAATTACTACTACCTAATATGCCGACTTCAAGAGGTGTAAAGATGGAAATGCCTGAATTGTTTCATACTAAATATGAAATTTAACGGGTGGCGCTCTATGTGGGTAATGGCATCGTTTGATTTGCCTACTCAATCTGTTTCGCAAAAAAGACGATATAGTAAATTCCGTAAGTTATTGTTGGAAAACGGATTTACTATGATGCAATTTTCAGTATATGTTCGCAATATGCCTACACAACATAAGGCTGAAGCATTAATCAAAAGGATGGGAGCTTGTACTCCTGAAGAGGGGCAGTGTGCTTTTATACAAATAACAGATAAACAATATGGGATGATAAAAAATTACTATGGTCATAAAGAGGAAAAAGAAAAAATCCCCAAAAAATACGAACAACTCGTATTGTTTGGGGATTAATCTTTTTTTAAAAATTTTGCGGGCTTTTAAGCCCTTGTTACCCAAGATGGCGCATTTGTTGGAGTAAGGATTGAACTTGTGAAGTTTTTGTAATTATCTTTAAAAAAATCTTTATTTATAAAGGCTTTTTTAAAGATAGAAACCGTTTCCTTACTCCACAACGCGCAATGGGAACTATGACACATGGGTGGATGATTTTGGTTTTAAACCGTTTCCTTACTCCACAACGCGCAATGGGAACCGAGAATCGCCGTGTTTCCGAGCGCGCGCTAAACCGTTTCCTTACTCCACAACGCGCAATGGGAACTGCTTTTGCTACAGGAATATGTTTCTCAATAAACCGTTTCCTTACTCCACAACGCGCAATGGGAACATACCCAACGCTGTTCTGATCGCTTCTCTTAAACCGTTTCCTTACTCCACAACGCGCAATGGGAACTATTTTGTCAATTTTTGTATTTTTTATAAAAAACCGTTTCCTTACTCCACAACGCGCAATGGGAACAAGTATTCTGGTTTCCACTGATTTGTTGGCAAACCGTTTCCTTACTCCACAACGCGCAATGGGAACTGCGCTGCGTACGGCTCGCGCAAATTTTGTAAACCGTTTCCTTACTCCACAACGCGCAATGGGAACTACTTTTTACCTTCATATTCTATATACCCAAAACCGTTTCCTTACTCCACAACGCGCAATGGGAACGGATTATCACACTGTGCTATACTAAAACAAAAACCGTTTCCTTACTCCACAACGCGCAATGGGAACGAATCCGTCAACAGCTTCGTGCCGTTCACTAAACCGTTTCCTTACTCCACAACGCGCAATGGGAACTAACGAGCCTGCTATTCCTGACTTCATATAAAACCGTTTCCTTACTCCACAACGCGCAATGGGAACTTCTGGAATATGTTGAAGATTTGTTCTTATAAACCGTTTCCTTACTCCACAACGCGCAATGGGAACATCAGTTGTGGTACTGTATATTCTGTCTGCAAACCGTTTCCTTACTCCACAACGCGCAATGGGAACTCTTGTCCACCAGTTATATTTGCTCCACTTAAACCGTTTCCTTACTCCACAACGCGCAATGGGAACCAAGGCTCATTGCTAATAAGAAGTAAATTTTTAATATCAAAGAACAATCAATATTGTTTAATTATTATATAACTTATGTTTGATAAAATTCAATAAGCTTTTATTATACAAGCCTGGGGCAAAATTTTTATTAAATCCTTTTTTACGTGATTAAAGGAATTGTATGCTACTTGACGCGGAATACAGATGTATTCTATAATGTGTTATACAAGATGTTAAGCTAATAAAATTGATATAGAGGTGTAAAAATGACGGAAATTACAATAAAAAACAAAAGTCCATTTGAGGAAATTAAATTTATTGATGAAAACGATATTGAAAGATGGTATGCAAGAGATTTATCAAAACTATTAGGTTATGATGAGTGGCGCAATTTTGAAAATGTTTTGAACAAAGCTGTTATTTCATCAAAAACAGTTGGTGCCGACGAGGCTTATCATTTTGTTGAAATCAACAAAATGATAAATTTAGCAAAGGGTGCAAACAGAAAAGTTAAAGATTTTGCTTTATCTCGTTATGCATGTTATTTGATTATTCAAAATGCGGATCCGGCAAAACCGCTTGTTTCGATAGGTCAAACTTATTTTGCCATACAAACGCGCCGACAGGAATTATCGGATAGGAATATGGAAATAACCGAAAATGAAAAGCGTTTGTTGTTAAGGAACGAAATGAAGTTTCATAATAAAAAACTTGCGGCAGCGGCAAAAGAAGCAGGTGTTGAGTTGCCATTGGATTATGCAATATTTCAAGATTATGGCTATAAAGGGCTTTACGGCGGACTCGGGCGTAAAGATATTCACAAAAGAAAAGATTTAAAGAAAAGCCAGGAAATATTAGATTATATGGGAAGTACGGAACTTGCCGCTAATTTATTTAGAGCTACACAGACTGAAGAAAAATTAAAAAGAGAAGATATTAAAGGCAAAAATCAGGCAAATTGCACTCATCACGAGGTTGGCAAAAAAGTAAGGCAAACTATTAAAGAACTTGGCGGGACAATGCCTGAAGATTTGCCAAGGACTGAAAAAGGTATCAAACAAATCGAAACCGAAAAGAGAAAAAAGCTGAAACAATCAAAATAGATTTTGAAAAAATTTGGATTACATAATTGTCGTCCCACTGGTATGACAATTTAAAGATTTTAAATTGTGTCGACATTGTCGACACAATTGACGAAAAACAAGAAACGAGGGTGAAATGAATAATAGTTTATTAGACAATCTTGATAAAATACATACAACTGAATTAGGGATTGAGCGAATTAAAAATAATTTAGGCTTAGATACTGATGATGTTGTGACATGGTGCAAGCGTAAAATCAAGAAAGCAAGTAATATAAACAGAAAAGGGAAGAATTGGTATGTGCAAGTCGATAATTCCGTGATAACCGTTAATGCGTATAGTTTTACAATAATTACAGCGCACAAAGAGAAAAATATATAAACATTGGCAATTACAAAAAGCGAATATGCTGACTTGAGGTCACAATTTGTGACCAACTGAATTTTGTATAATGTAGCAGGAGGCTTTATGAAAGAAAAAATCAGATGTCCTTGGCCGGGAGATATTCCCATATACATAGACTATCATGACAATGAGTGGGGGCGGCCTGTACATGATGACCGCCATCTATTTGAAATGTTGATTTTAGACGGCGCTCAGGCAGGGCTTTCGTGGATAACCGTGCTTAAGAAGAGAGAAGCGTACAGGAAAGCTTTTGACGGGTTTGATCCTAAAAAAGTAGCCCGTTACAGCGATGCAAAAATAGAAAAGCTTATGGCAAATCCCGGAATAATAAGAAACCGTCTGAAAATTAACTCGGCTGTTACTAATGCAAAGTTATTTTTGGAAATTGTGAAAAAATACGGGAGTTTTGATAAGTTTATCTGGGGATATGTGGATTATAAGCCTATTATAAATCATCGGAAAAAACTTAAAGATATCCCCGCAACCACTCCGATTTCCGATAAAATAAGCAAAGATTTGAAAAAAATGGGTTTTAAATTTGTCGGTTCAACCATAATTTACGCGTTTATGCAGGCAGCAGGTATGGTTAATGATCATCTTACGGACTGTTTTGTGTATAAGGAGATTAAATGAAAAGATTTATGGCAGTTTTAGCATTTTGTTTTTTTACGGCAGCAGTATGTTTTGCGCAAAGCGGTAATTCCGTAACTGGTTTCTGGCAGACAATTGATGACAAAACAAAAGAGCCTAAAAGCATAGTGTCTGTTTACGAAAAAGACGGCGCGGTTTTTGCGAAAATTATAGCCGTTTATACTGATGGAAAACTAGATATTGTTAAAGACGAGGAAGGGAATTTTGTCGCGAATAAAGAAAGAGTTGCTCCTAAAATGGACAATCAGCCTTTTGCCGGATTAGTTATTATAAAAGATTTGCGTTTAGACAAAAGCGGAAAATATTCCGGAGGAACGATTGTAGACCCAAACAAAGGCGGTGACCCGTATAAAGCTGAAATCTGGCTTGAAAACGGAGAGTTAAAAGTCCGCGGCAAGCTTGGACCTTTTAGCAGAACCCAAACATGGAAGAGTTTTCCCCAATCCGATTTTCCGGAAGGTTTTAAAATAACGGAATAAATTACGATTTCTTGATTGCCGGTAATGTTTGTCATTCTGAATCCCGCAGGGTGAAGAATCCATACCTTTAACTACTGGATACATTCGGCAATAAAGCTGCCTCAGTATGACAGACAAAGACGAAAAAACATTATAGAAATAAGCAAAGAAAACCCCCGCCTGCAATTTATTTTGCAGGCGGGGTTTTTATTAAAGGTATAGATTGCGGATCAAGTCCGCAATGACGAAAAAACTATCCTCTCCCTTGTCAGGGAGAGGATTAAGGTGAGGGTACAACGACTATAATAGTTAAAATGGATCCCGATGGATCATGTCCTCGAAATTCGTAATCGGGGAAATTTCGAGGATGACAAAAGAGCGGAAGTACAACCTGCTTTTGTCGGTTACAAATAATGTTCTACTACTTGTTTAAGTTCAATCAAATCTATGGGTTTTGCCAGAAAATAGTCGGCTCCCATGCTGATTGTTTCATCTTTCGCGTCGCTGCCTGATATTATTATAACCGCTGTTTTAGGTTTGTCCGATTTAATGTTTTTTAAAACTTCAAAACCGCTTATTCCGGTCCCTAAGTTTAAATCTAGAAAAACGCAGTCATAAGAATTGTCTTTTAACAATTCAAGAGCGGTTTCGCCGTCTTTTGCCACGTCGTTTTCTACTCCGAAACGCGTGAGAAAGCGTCGCATAAAAATATCATCTTCTACAATCAAAACTTTTTTTGCTTTAGTCATAAATTCCTGCCTCAAAATAGAGAATGTCTATATAATGTACATTTTTAGGATGGTTTAGGCAAATTAATATATATCTTTGTTCCCTGCAAGTATTCGGATTCAATCCAAATACTTCCTTTATGCATTTCTTCTATCATTCTTTTTACGACATACATTCCTATTCCCGAGCCGGATTTATATGAAGATTTAGTAGTAAAAAACGGCGCGAAAGTTTTCTTGAAATTTTCAGGTTTTATTCCTATTCCGTTATCCGCGACTATTATTTCGCTTGAATCCGGATTATCATTAAGAATAATGGTTATTTTAGGATTATACTTAATACTGGGATTATGTTTTGACACATAATCTTTCATTTCAAGCGTTGCTTCATAGCCGTTATCAACAAGATTATAGACCGATTCCATAATAAGCGATTTTATGCCGAATATCGTTTTATTTCCGACCGAGGAATAATCAACAAGCGATTCTGCTTTTATGTGATGTTTGACTTTAAGCAAATCTATTGAAAGTTCAACGACTTCTTTAAGTTCAAATTCTTTATACTGCGTTTCACTTGCTTCAACTCTCGCATAATTTAAAATGCCTTTTATTATGGCGCTAGTGCGTTTTACATTATCGGAAAGCGAATGCGAAAGGTCATAAAAATATTTTATTGATTCGGAAAAAGTTTTCTGGTCGCTTACAAGCGGCGTCATTTTATTTTTAAATTCTTCCAATTCATAGTACATTTCGCCGGCTATTACGGAGAAATGGTTAAGCCTGTTGTTAATTTGATGCGCTACGCCTTCGGCAAGCCCGCCGATTGAAGCAAGCTTTTCCGCGGAAAAAACTTTTTCCTGAGCTTTTTTAAATTCTTCGATAAACATACAGTTTTCTATTGCCATTGCCGTTTGGGAGGCAAGAATATTGAATATGTTAATGTCGTCTTTGGAATACGGTTTGTGGTTGTTTTTTTCACCAAGCAGCAAAAAGCCGTTTACTTCTTTTAGCGCGAAAGTCGGCACTATAAGACCTATTCTGAAATCAAAATGGATTTTCTTTTTAACGGCTTCGGGAATTTCTTCATAAACAAAAGGCATTTCTTTTGATTTTGTGAATTCAACAAAAGGCGAGTCCGAGAAAACCGGAGGGGCATTTTTGAAAATATGCTGACGGTCATCAGCTCTGAAAGATACTATTCTATATTCTTTCGCGTCGTCGTCCAGAAGATAAATTGCAGCGAATTTTATTTTAACCGACCGTTTTACCAGATGAACTACTATTTTTAAAAGCTTTTTAAGGTCGTGGCGCTGCATCATCCCGGCGGCAGCCTGCAGTAAAATATTCTGGTACGAACGCTGTTCCGCAAGCATCAGATTTTCGGTTTTCTTTTGTATGCCGTTAAAAACCATGGTTCCTATTGACGCAAATATAACGGCTATAAAAGTAGCTAATTTCCAGTTGCCGGTTTTGACCCCGATCAAAACCGGAATGCCGAATAAAATGGTATATAACAGCAAATACAGTCCTGTTCTGGCTAAAACAAGCTCTACGTCAAGCAGATTATATTTTATTATCGCAAAACTTATTAAAGTTATGAAAAAAACAATCAGTATATAACCGAAAGGATACAGTTCTATGCCTTCATATTTGGCGATATAATCTACAACCCCGAGCAAGCATATGGTAAAGGCCGTAAAAACATAAACTATCTGGCGTCTTTGCGCGGCAGGAAGCGAATAATTAAAAGCCGATTTAAAAAGAATAAAGGAGCACATTGAGAAAAGAACGACAAACATAAGCAAAAATATTATGTAAAGCTTGCCGGCTATAGGATAATAACCCCAAAAATGAAGTTTAACGCCGTTATAAATTAAAGTGGTTGACCAGTTAATGATTAAGCATACAACTGCGAAAGCGACAAAATACCATATGCTGCTTTTTATTTTTTTTGTTCCGACTTGAGCGTAAACGAACATTAAAGCCAGAACCGGAATGAAAGTTACTCCCAAAAATCCGACTCTTGCCCAAAAGAAAGCAATATCGGGATTCGCCGAAAAGTACATCATTGAAAAGCCGAGCAGCCATAGAATAAGCGAACAGCAAAAAAGCACAAAATACTTTATCGCGTCGGATCTGTCCCAATTGGCGAGCATTTTAATTGTTATGAAAATAACAAAAAAAGCTGTTATAAGAGGCGGGATTGCGTATATATTAAAAAAATAATTAGAAAGCGAAAACATCGGTCTAAAGAATCCTTTTTATAGGTATATTTATAAACAAAATCAGTCTCTTCTGTTTTTGCGTCTTTCTCTTGCTAATGTTATTCCTTGAAGATGAGTGGTTTTAAGCCACATGTAATTCATTTCGCCGAATGGTCCGCTGGTTTTTCTTGTTCCGCCGTGGCTGGCAAGACATTCCGAAACTTCAACGTGTTTGGCGTTTATTCTCAAAAGACCGGAATTGGAAAGATATTTTATAAACTGCCTTATATATACGTATGATTTTATCCAGGCGGAAATTCTTAAGCCGAATTCATTCTGGTCAACCAGATCTATCATTTTGGAAAAGATTTCCTTGTCTTTTTCGGCTCCGGGTTTTGAAGACTTAACTTTTATAACGGGAATAAGCGGAAAAAAGCTCTCATTTTTAACGCAGGAAAAAGAATAAGGATCCAGTTCATCATCGATTTGTATAAGGGTAGGCCGTACATACGCCCCTTTCGGATTAAGCGTATTGTCATAATTTATTCTTGCTCCGCCGCATAAAAGTTTTGCGCCTTTACTCAGCGCTTCTTTAAAATACTCTTCAAAAGTGTCGGTTTTAACTACCGGAGAAAGTATTACGTTAGGCTGCGACGGCAGTCCGTAAACTATTTTCGATATCTTTTCTTTCATTATATCCACAAAAGTATCATAAATGTCTTCGTGCACTATAAACTTTTTCGGTACCATGCAAATCTGCGTGGAGCCTAAAAAAGCGTCCATGGCCGAATCTGCAGCGTCGTCAACGTCGCAGTCTTTCCATACTATTAACGGGTCGCTGCCCGAAAGTTCAAGTATGGGTTTTTTGCCGGCATTATAACATTGTCTGCCTATCTCAAGACCCGCGTCGCTTTCGCCGAAAAACAATACGTCGTTTACTTTTGGCGACGCCAGCCATTGCTCCATAATCCTTTTGGAATTTCCTACGACTATATTTATAGCGCCTGCGGGAGCGCCGTTTTTTTCAAGCATGGGGTTTATTATGTCTTTCCAAAGAAATATAGTGGAAACCGGAGCTTTTAAAGGAGGTTTTATTATTAAGGTATTGCCGCTAAGCAGCGCGTGAATCCCGAGGCTGGAATTGCTTGCCGACGCGTTTTTTGGGGAAGATATGCAAACTACTCCGTCGGGTCGTCTTGCGAAATAAAGCGTTTCGTTTCTAAAACGGGTTACTTCGCGCCAAAGTTCGTCGGCATAAAATTTTGCCGATTTCTCGGAAAAAATCAGTTCCATTCCTCTGTATTCCCATTCAGCAAGGCTCATGGGATGACCTTCTATTTGCAGCATTTTAATAAACTTATCTTTGTTTTTTTCAAGATTATCATGAATATCATGCATAATCTTTCTTCTTTTTGAAACCGGAAAAGATCCAAACTCTTTTGCGGCGCGATGCGCGGCGTCTATAGCTTTTAAATTTAAAGAATCATCGCCTACGCAGTAGCGGGCATAGATATATTCGTCTGCATTATCGGGTATTTCGTCTTTTTTTAATTTTGTAATTATGCGGTATGTGTTTTTGAATTCTGTTATAAATTTATCTGAATAGGGAGTGTAATCATAAACGCCGGTGTCAACTTCTTTTCCGTCAACAAAAAGGTTAAATTGATTAATCTTCTTATTAATCACCTAGCCTCCTTCGCCGTTTTTATCAGAATAATTTGTATTGAGAGATAATACCAAAATAATATATATTTTACAATGAATGTTTGCGTTGTCATGTTGAGCGGAGCAACGCAGTTGCGCAGCCGAAACATCTGCTTTTTAACGGCAGGTCCTTCGGTTTCGCTCAGGGTGACAAAATGGAATTTTATGCTCTCTTAACAACTTTATATTTGGAATTATTTTTGATAAAATCTTGTTATGATTAAAATTATGTTAGTTGATGATGAAGTTTTTGCCAGAGAAAGCATAGCAAGATTTATGCAAAGAGAAGGTTTTTCTGTTTTTCTTGCGGGCACGGCTAAAGAAGCGCTTGAAATTTGTAAAAACGAAAAGCCGGACGTTATTTTTTTAGATCTGATGCTTCCTGATTTGGACGGCGATCATTTATTTCCGTATTTTAAAGAGCTTAACGCGGATGTTGATATTTATTTTATGACAGGTTCAGGATCGGTCTTTACGGAAGAAAACGCAAAAGAACTCGGCGCTGCGGGATATATGCAAAAGCCGATTTTTTTCGAAGAATTAGCTAAACTTTTAACAGAAATAAAATTAAAAAAGTCATTAGAAGCAGAATAATATCGCAAGATATCTCCTCGGATGTCATTGCGAGGAATAAAATGACGAAGCAATCCGCGTTGTCTTCCGCCGTTATTCCCCTTTAAGATAAAGGGGTGTCGGCAAAAGCCGACGGGGTATGTGAGTAACAATGGATTGCTTCTTCGCAACTTTCGTTGCTCATCGCAATGACGCTAAAAGCAATACAACCATTTGTAAACAAATAAAATACCCCCGCCGGCAGCTTAATTTGCCGGCGGGGATTTCTATTTTAACTTTAAAGGTTATTCAGCTTTATTTTTCTTAAAATCTTTTTTGCCGCCTTTGCCTTTCTTGAATTCGCCTTTACCTTCTTTGTTTCCTTTTTCTTTCATCTTCTGCATTTTCGCTTGTCCTTCTTCGCTAAGCAAAAATTCTACTTTTTTGTTTATGTCGGCAGTTTTGTTCTTTTCAAGTTTACTGACTTCATCTTTTTTTGATGCGATTCTTTTGTCTTGTTGTTTTGTTACAAGATTAGTAACTTCTTTCTTTATCGCGGCTTTATCTTTTTCGGCGGCGTTATTATACTTTTCTATAAGAACTTCCAGGTTTTTAAAGTATTCCGCTTTCTCTGCTTTTTTTGCTTCCATTTTAGCTTTCTGTTCGGGGTCCATTTGTTTGCCTTTTCCTTCGCCTTTCATTCCGCCTGCGAAACCTATGCTGCTAAGAGCGAACATTACTGCCATCACCAACGCTGTTTTTTTCATCATGATACTTCTCCTTTTCCTTGTTTTTTGGATTCTGTCTTTTTTGTGAATCCTTGATAAACTAACGCAGGCTGCTGATTTTTTATTGCATTTGATTTAGGGAATCGCTAAAATAGTGTCTGTCATTGCGGTTTTGTTTTAGGGGTGTCATGCTGAACTTGTTTCAGCATCTCGTTGCTAAAAATATAAATTGTCTAACCCTAAAACGAGTTCAGGGTGACAACCCGGGAAACGGTATTTCTATACTGTCATTGCGGACTTGATCCGCAATCTCGTAGTAAATCATAGATTAATGTATTATAAAGGACCAAAATGAAACACATAGAAACCGAAGGGCTTATAATAAAATCATGGTGTAAAGATTTAGACGAAGCTTCAAAAAAGCAGGCGTTAAATTTGGCAAAGCTTCCTTTTGCGTTTCGTCATATAGCTTTAATGGCGGACGCTCACAGCGGCTACGGTATGCCAATCGGCGGGATACTTGCATGTAAAGACGTTGTAATCCCAAACGCGGTTGGGGTGGATATAGGCTGCGGAATGCGCGCGGTTAAAACCAATCTTAAAGAAATTGACGCGAAAACTTTGCTGAAAATTACGCATAAAATTAAAAAATCTATACCCGTAGGTTTTGAACACAGAAAAACTCCCGTAGAAATTTTGCCGCTCAATAAATGGAAAGAAAAAACAAAAACTCCTATGAAAATAGTCAGTGAGCAATATAAAGCGGCGACTTTTCAAGCCGGCACTTTAGGCGGCGGCAATCATTTTATAGAAATTCAAAAAGGGTCTGACGGGCATATTTGGTTTATGATACACAGCGGCAGCAGAAATTTGGGCAAACAGGTTGCCGAATACTATAATTTGCAGGCAAAAAAGCTTAATATGCCGAATTTTCCCCACGTTCCAAAAGAGGCGGATTTAGCCTTTATTCCTATAACTGAAAAATTATTTAAGGAATATCTTGCCGAAATGAACTTTTGCGTAGAATTTGCTTTGCTTAACAGAAAAACCATGGCAAACATTGTAAAAGGCATTTTTACGGAAGAAATACCGGGATGTTCTTTTTATGATGATATTGATATAGCGCATAATTACTGCAAAAAGGAAGAACATTTTAAAAAAGAAGTATGGGTTCACAGAAAGGGCGCAACGTCTGCTTATAACGGGCAAACCGGCATAATTCCGGGTTCCCAAGGTACAAAGTCTTATATAGTAAAAGGGCTTGGCAATGAGGAAAGCTTTATGTCCTGTTCGCACGGGGCAGGCAGAAAAATGAGCAGAAAGCAGGCCATAAGAGAGCTGGATTTCCATAAAGAAAAAAATAAACTTGATTCGCAAGGAATTATTCATTCAATAACAGGCAGAGGACAATTAGACGAAGCCGCCGGCGCGTATAAAAATATAGAAGATGTTATGCAGGCGCAAAGGGATTTAGTTTCAATAGAAACAGAATTAACCCCGCTTGCTGTGGTAAAAGGGTAGAAAGTGCCTTTGTCGTCATTGCTGGCTTGTTTAATGTGTGTCATGCTGAACTTGTTTCAGCATCCGGTAGTTAAAAACATGAAAAATAAGTTTAGGGTTACAAAATCATAGATTCCGGGTCAAGCCCGGAATGACAGCAGTACTGCGCAGTATGTTGTCTTCTTGATCGTCATTGCTCGTAGCGATAGCGACGTGGCAATCCAAGTTGTCCGGTTGTTGCGAAAAAGCGACGGAGCGAAACCTCCGCTATTCAGCAGTGGTTGCGCCCCGTCTGACAGTAGTATAGGTTATTTATCTTTTTATGTCAAGAAAAGTTTGGTTCTTTTTTATGACGAACAGTCTTACAATTTTCTTGCTTATTTTAAACGCTCTGTTAATTTGAGCAATAGCCTTTCGTTCATTTAATTTTATTCTGCGCAAATCAAGTATCAGATTTGCGGATTGCTTTAAAGCAGCTCTTAAATTATTTTCAATAGTACGGCTGCTATTGCCTGTCGGAGCTTTTATTTCCCATAAAAGTCAGTCCATTTTTATATCTGGCGTTTTAGCATTTTTTACATATACCGGAGCAAGAAATTCTACATCTTTTCCGAGTTTGTTGAAAAATTTTGCCGTATCAAGTTCATGCGGTTCCGGGCGATACTCGAATGGAATAATTGTTTTACCAAATTTTGTCATATTAGTATTGTATTGAAAATATAGTGAGCAGCGATTTAAAAGACTGTTTTTAATAAAATTATTCTAAGCGAAAAAGTCACTTGTCCGATTCATCTTCGGACAAGTGACTTTTTACCTATTCTCAAGCCTTATGCGTTAATCTTTTCGCCTTTGTTTTTCTTAAAATCTTTTTTGCAGCTTTTATCGCCTTTTGCCTGCAAGCCTTTTTCTTTCATTTTCTGCATTTTCGCTTGTCCTTCCGCGCTAAGCAAAAAATCTACTTTTTTGTTTACATCTGCGGTTCTGTTCTTTTCAAGTTTTGCTACTTCTGCTTTTTTATCAGCAATTCTTTTATTGGTTTTCGTTGTTACAAGATTAGTAATTTCTTTCTTTACAGCTACTCTGTCTTTTTCGGAAGCGGCATTATACTTTGCTACAAGAACTTCCAAGTTTTTAAAGTATTCCGTTCTTTCTTTCTTCATTGCTTCAAATTTAGCTTTCTGTTCCGGGTCCATTTGTTTGCCTTTCCCTTCGCCTTTAATTCCGCCCGCGAAACCTAAGCTGCTCATTACGAACAATCCTAACATTACCAACGCCATTTTTTTCATCATGATACTTCTCCTTTTCCTTGTTTTTTGGATTCTGCTTTTTGCAAATCCTTGATAAAGTAACGCAAGCCCCGGAATTTTTATTGCATTGATTTAAAATTTATCATAGAATACCGTTATAAACACAGGAGGAATAATGGAATTTATAGAAATAGTCAAAGTTGTTATTATAGGTATTATACAAGGCGTAACGGAATGGCTGCCTATAAGCAGTACCGGTCACATGATACTTGCGGATGAGTTTATACATTTAAATATAACCGAAGCTTTTAAAGAGATGTTTTTGGTTGTAATACAGTTTGGTTCAATTCTTGCGGTTGTTGTGCTTTACTGGAAAAGGCTTTTACCGGTATCTTTTGAAAACAAAAAAATTGCAATAAAAAAAGAAACCATAATAATGTGGCTGAAAATAGCGGTTTCGTGCGTACCGGCGGCAGTAATAGGCGTTTTGTTTGATAAAAAAATGAACGAACTTTTCTATAACTATACAACCGTAGCCATAATGCTGATATTGTTTGGTATATTTTTTATTATTGTTGAAAACCGCAACAAAAACGTTCCTCCTAAAATAAATTCAATTGCGGAAATAACATTTATGATGGCATTTGTAATAGGTTTATTTCAGCTTATCGCGGCTGTTTTTCCCGGTACTTCGCGTTCAGGATCTACAATAATCGGCGGGCTGATTCTTGGTATTTCAAGAACCGTTGCCGCGGAATACACGTTTTTTCTTGCAGTGCCTGTTATGTTTGGCGCAAGCGCGTTAAAACTTTCAAAATTCGGTATGAATTTTACCGCGGCAGAAGCAATAACGCTCATTCTTGGCATGGTAATTGCTTTTGTAGTATCTATTGTTACTATACGTTTCTTGTTAGGTTATGTTAAAAAGCACGATTTTAAAGCATTCGGCTGGTACAGAATAGCGCTAGGTTTGCTAGTTTTAGGGTATTTTTTTACTTATTGTTGGTTAGTAACTCCTCTCCCTTGTCAGGGAGAGGTAGGGTGAGGGCGGTATTGTCGTAATAATGCATACTTTCTCGGTTTGTCACCCTGAGCGAAGCCGAAGGGTCTGTCCTTTCTGTCATTCCGGACTTGATCCGGAATCCATGTTTTGTAGTTGTAGTGCCGCATACACGCATATATGAACGAGAATTTTTTAGGAGTAGTCGGCGAGGACTGTCTGAGCGAAGCGAGTTCCACAGCCGCCTAAAAAATACGAGCGAATTAGTGTCAGCGGCAGGGTTTTTGCATACTTTTTGACTGTCTGCAAAAAGTATGGCGGAAGTTGGGAGGCGCAGCGCTCCCCTTTCGTATATGCAATTCAGTGGCAAAGCAGATAAAACAAAAAAGTTGATTGACATTATTCGAAGTTTAGTGTATAGTTGTAATAAATAAAACTATGCACTAAAAATAAAGGCGGTATTATGCAAAATATGGAAGACCTTTTAAAAGAAATTGCCATAAAGGAAGAGCAAATAAAGCTTATTTCCCGCGATACCCAGAAAATGAGGGTGTTGGAGGATTGGCTTTTGACCGAACTTGCATATACATCTAATGCAATTGAAGGCAATACTTTAACGCGAAAAGAAACCTGCAGGGTAATTTGTGACAATATAACCACGGGTTCAAAGCCGGTTAAAGATTATCTTGAAGCAAAAAATCATGCGGATGCTTTTAAATTTGTTTTGGAATTAGCCAAAGATAAAAGAAATATCACGGAAAACGATATTTTGGAGATTCACAGGCAAATATTGAAAGGAATAGATGAAGAATTTAGCGGAAGATACAGAAATGTCCGCGTAAGAATAGCCGGATCGCAGGTAATTATGCCAAATCCCGCGAAAGTTTACGACCTGATGCAAGACTTCGTGAAATGGCTTGAAACAAGCGAATTAACTCCTGCCCACAAAGCGGCTGTCGCTCATTTTAAGTTTGTTTCAATCCATCCTTTTATTGACGGCAACGGCAGAACCGCAAGGCTTTTGCTAAATCTCATTTTATTGAAAAACGGTTTTTTGCCTTTAATCATAAGACCCAGAGACCGCAAGCATTACATAAATGTTATTGAACAGGCACAATTAACGCCGCAGAAAACCGAAAATTACGAAAAGTTTATGCTTCAGGCGTATATACGCTCTATGAATGTTTATATAGAAATGTTTGATGAAAAAGCGTCTGATATTCCGGTAAATAAACTGCTTAAAATCAGCGATTTTGCGAAAGCGGCAGGCGTTCCGGTATCAACAATAAGATATTATTTAAGAATAGGCAAAATTAAGCCCGTTGCTAAAACCGACGGCGACTATATGCTGTTTTCAAAAGACCAAATAAAAGAGATTAAGTAGTAGGGATTATAAACATTAAATTTTTTTAGATTAGGTATTTAAAAGGAAACACATGCCTCCAAATTTTGAAGTTTTAATTGATGACAGATTCATTAATGTGACAACAGATAATACATTGTCCCCAATTGATAATAAATATGTATTAAGTATTATAAATGATTTCGAAGATAAGAAATGGAGATACTCTAAATTTCAAAGATTTATATGGGATAATATATCAGAAACGGCATTAACACTGAAAGAAAGACGTTCATTAGTGGATATGTCTAAACTTTCTGAATCAGCAAAAAAATTAAGATTACTAGAAAATGATGTTAATGGTGCTAGCGAACTAGCGGAAATTTTATTATATGGCATCATGAAACATTATTATGGTGCATTATCAATCGTACCTAAAATATTTTATAAGCAAAATAATAATGATTATGCAAAAGGTTCTGATAGCGTTCATATTGTCATTGAAAGTAATGATGATTTTTCTTTATGGTTTGGAGAAGCAAAATTTTATAATTCAATAACAAATTCTCGCCTAGACAAAATAATAGAATCTGTAGGCAATTCCTTATTAACAAAAAAATTAAAAAAAGAAAATAGTATTATTACTAACATAGCAGATTTAGATAGAATATTAGGAAATAAACCAACCCTGCTCGGTAAAATCAAACGCATTTTGCTTACTGAAACATCAATAGATAAATTAAAACCTAAATTGCATATCCCTATTCTATTACTGCATGAGTGTTCGATAACCGCCAATGCCAAAGAGTCAAACAAAAAATACAAGGATGATATCGTAGCTTACCATAGAGAAAAAGCGACTGCATATTATCAAAAACAAATCAACAAATTATCAAGAAGAATAACATATTATGACAAAATATCCTTTCACATTATGCTGTTTCCTGTGCCTAATAAAAATATCATTAGCAAGCAGTTTGTGAGTGCGGCTAAAAAGATAAGGGAAATATAAAATGAAGATTGATGTTTTCGAGTCATGTGCTAATATTAATAATTTATTGTTAAATAACAATGAAAATGAAGCACGAAATGAACTTATCAAATTGCTTGATGTTTGTAAGCAAAACAATATTGAATATAATGAGTTAATTAACTATCTAATCAGAGAGGTTGGATTATATCCTTATATGGATTTTGAAACCTCAAGTTGGCAAGAGCAATATGTCTATAACGCTTTTAAAGTTAATGTTGGAACTGATGAAGAGCTTACATTGCACAGAGAGCAATCTCTTTTATTACAAAAATTACTGAACGGTAAAAACATAGCAGTTAGTGCTTCAACAAGCTTTGGAAAAAGTTTTATAATAGATGCTTTTATTGCAATAAAAAAACCAAAAAATGTTGTTGTAATTGTACCTACTATCGCTTTGACAGATGAGACTCGAAGGCGGTTGTATAAAAAATTTGCCAAAGAATATAAGATTATTACAATGCCTGATGCGGAATTAGCGGATAAAAATATACTTATTTTTCCACAAGAAAGAGCTCTCACATATATAAATACAATAGAAGAAATAGATATTTTAATAGTTGATGAATTTTATAAGGCCGAGTTTGATGATGAAGGAAGAACTTCAGCTCTTTTAAAAGTAATATTAGAATTGGGTAAAAAATCAAAACAAAAATATTATTTATCTCCAAATATTTCATCGATTGCAAAAGATAACCAATTCACAAAGGATATGGAGTTTATACCAATAGATTTCAATACTGTATTTTTGGAACAAAATGAAAGATATAAAGAGTCTGAAGTAGATAAGAATAAAGAGCTTTTAGAAATTCTTAAGAAGTATTCCTCAAAAACATTAATATATTGTGGAACATATAACAATATAGATATAGTGTCACAATATCTTAATCGAGAAATACCTCAAAAAAATGATACTCTACTAGACTCATTTTCTGATTGGTTAATAAAAAACTATAGTAAAAATTACACTTTAGCAGAGTTATCAAAAAAAGGGATAGGGATACATAATGGGAAATTGCATAGATCTTTGAGTCAAATACAAATATCTTTATTTGAAGAAAAAAAAGGTTTAGATAGCATAATTTCTACATCTTCTATTATTGAGGGAATAAACACATCAGCAGAAAATATTATTTTATGGGCGAACAAAGACGGCAGACCTAAATTAAATATTTTCAAATATAAAAATATAATTGGTCGAGGCGGTAGGATGTTTAAGCACTTCATAGGAAAGGTTTTTTTATTAGAAAAACCTCCGGAAGAAAAACCAATTGAATTAACACTTCCTTTTCCAGAAGAACTACTAAGCAGTATAGATGAAGCAAAATTTGAACAAGATTTAACCAGAGAGCAAATTAAAAAGATAAAAGTATTGGAAGAAGAAATGGATAATTTATTGGGCGAAAAAGTTTATAAAAAGCTCATAAAACAACATGCTTTACAGACAATGGATCATGAACTTCATCGGGATATAATAACTGACATGCAGAACAATTCGAAAGAATGGAATGGATTAGCATACATTGTTTCTTCAGATGTTGATAATTGGGATAGAATGTTATATAAGCTTTTAAAATTTTGCGGAGGGGCAGTAGGCACGGAATATGTAAACATGGTTTCTTATATAAAAGCTATATCTAATAATTGGTCTAAACCTATACCTGACATTTTATCTAGTTTTAATAATTTATCTACAGAAAAATATTTTCATTTTGAAAAATTTGTTACATTTAATTTTGCTGCCCTTTTAAATGATGTTAATGTTTTGCAGAAATACTGCTTACGTGAGAATAACGTAGATATATCACCTTTTGTATTCAAACTTTCAAATGCTTTTTTACCGAAAATAGTCTATGCTTTGGAAGAATATGGTTTACCGAGAATGATTAGTAGAAAAATACAAAATTCAAATATTATAAATTTTGAAGATGAAAACTTAACAATTCATGATGTAATTGTCAAATTCAATGGAATTGGATTTGAAATAATGAAGTCAAAAATTCAAGATATACATCCATTTGAAACATATATATTAGAATATTTTTACAACGGGATAACAGCAAATAATTAAACCATAGAGTACGTACTATATTTTTGAAGATAAAAGCCTCAAAAAATTAAAATGTTAGATACAATTTGTATTTATCCGAGTGCTTTTATATAATGCAAGAAAGTAAATTTTAGGAGTATTTGTCGTATATGTAAGCATACAAGCTTAAATTAATAATGTCTTTTGGTTGAAGGTAGAACCTTCATCTGTTTGTAAAAATACAAACACGGTTAGAGGACCAAAAGTCGCCATTTATTAGGGAGTAGTATGCCGTTTTTACGGCATACGAAACCTTGGCGACCTGTTTGTGGATCTCTAACCGCATATACAGGTCGCCTTTTCTTTATAGGTACCTTATCTAAGGAATAATAAATGCCTTATACAATGGAAGAATTAAATACTCTTTGGACACATGAAAAAAGTAGTTTTGCTCGTAAAGAAGTCGGAGGTCTACAAAACTTTGTCCAAAAAGTTTTTGAATGTAAGGATATATTTTCTTTAAATGAAGGGAAAGAATCAACGAAAAAAGATAAAAGGAAAAATGAATTTATAAGAGAAGTCCGAAAAAGTGGTAAAGGTGGACAAGCTGACTTTGTAATATGGGCAGATAATAACGATATTGAAATACCTGTCGAAGTAGAAAAATATGGCAACATTAAAGCAGGAGAAAAGCAGTTATACAGATATCAGCTTGAAAGAGATAAAAAATATGGCATTTTAACTGATGGCGATAAATGGCGATTTTACAACAATACAGCATTTAAAGAATTTTATTTTGGCGATATAATACAAAATAATAATGTTTTTAAGACTTTTTGGATAGAGTATACAAAGCCCGAAAACTATTATTTGTCATATTTTGAAGAACAAGGGCAACTATCATTATTTAATTCCCCTTACGATAGTATTAATATAGAGGAAGACAGGCAATTATTTTTTGAAGATATCACAAAGCTAATCTCAAATTTTAAAAATAAGTTAAACATAGAAGGTTATTTTAATGCTTTTGATAAAAAAGAGGCTTCTAAAAAAGCCACTGAAATAACATATGCCTACTTTATACAGTTTATTCTATACAAAACCTTGGTTGATAACTGTTATGGTAATTTTGATAAAGAATTTAAAGAAAGACTTGAAGAAATACAAAAAGGTTTAAAAAGTGGTATATATGGCGAAATATTAAACCAAGTTTCAAGCATTTCAAAATTTATATCTGACAAGATATATCGCCCTTTTTTAGCAGAACAAGAATTCATTTCAAGCAAATTAGAGGATATTCTTAAAAGCCCAAAAAAAACAGTGGCCGATGTTTCTCCTTGGCTAGACATAGTAGTTTTTATAAAAAAATATAATTTCTCAAAAATTAAGAACGATATTTTTGGATATATTTATGAAAATTACTTAAAAGAATTATACGAAGATATAAATAAAGGGCAATTCTTTACAGATCCGGCGATAGTAAATTTTATGCTAGACGAAATAGGATTTACAAAAAATGAGATTTTAAAGAGATACAAAAACAAAGCAGACGAAAAAAATATATCGTTAATAGACCCATCTTGTGGAAGCGGAACTTTTTTGTATAGTGCGGTAGATAGATTAATAGATTCCATATACGACGAAAGTAAGGATAAGGCAAAACTAATAGAGGGGTTGGTTAATAATAATATTTTTGGATTGGATATAGCAGAATTTCCGTTATATTTGGCAGAAATGAGTATATTGATGAGGCTACTGCCGATAATTGTAAATGAACAATACAACAATACTATTGATAAAAAAATTAAACTATTCAAGACAAACGACAGTATAGCAGAATTTTCAGACACAAAATTAAACTCAAAAGAAAATGACTTGCCATTATTTAGGAATATAACAAAAATTGGATATGCAAGCTATGTAAGGGACGAAGACGATTTAAAAGAAATGAAAGAAAGTTTGGTTGACGCTTATAGACGGCGTTTTGATTATGTAATTGGAAACCCACCGTATATAGGATATAACGAAAGTTGCAAACAAAAAATATTGTTTACGCAATTGATAAAAGAAAAAAAGATGTCTATGAATAATATGTATGGGGTAAATCTTAATACTGTCCCTAATAGAATAAAGCCATATTCTCCAAAACCAAATCTTTATTCTTTCTTTTGTGCTTTAGGTCTAGGGTTGTTAAAAGAGGGCGGTAAAATATGCTATATAATTCCACAAACAATTTTAACCGCAAATGATTTAGATGTTTTAAGGTATTTTTTTGCAGAATATACCACCATTGATACAATAATCACTTTCGCAGGCAAAATGTTTGTAGGTAGAGGGCTAAAGCAGAAAAAGCCTGTTTCAACAAGCTCTCTAATTTTTATTTTGACAAGGAAAGAGCCTAAAGATAATCACAAGGTTAAAGTAGTAAATTACGATAATTATGACGAGGCTGACTTTGAAAAGTTTTTACATTCCAGGAAAAAGAGTGTCAATTATGTAGAGCAAGAAGAGCTTTTACAAAAGGTTGAAAATTGGAATTTTATAAAACAAAACGAAGATTTTATTAACTTTTATGAGGTATATAAGAATAACTCATATTCTATAGAAGACTACAGAAGAACTGTATTAGCAAACTATGACGAAATTTGTTTGGACAAAGGTTTTGTGTTTGATAGAAACAATAGAGAATTTAGTAGTAACGCAGATAACTTTAAAATTGCAAAATCGTCTAAACAATATAATGTAGGATATGAGGAATATTTTATAAACAGAAAAAACTTTGTAATTCCACAAGGCTCACAAGGCTTACCAGTTTTTCAAAAGCAGTATAAAATTGTATGGAGTTATACAAAGTTAAAGTT
>Ga0123354_10000065_pt1 | contig 79360 bp, 24 predicted proteins | sample TergutLab28metaG_2_FD_97872 | JGI IMG/M metagenome (GOLD analysis project Ga0123354, IMG submission 97872) | Labiotermes labralis P4 segment gut microbial communities from Petit-Saut dam, French Guiana - Lab288 P4 | ecosystem: Host-associated > Arthropoda: Insects > Digestive system > Gut ... | reverse complement strand
TGTGTGCCAAGGTGATAAAAATATTGAGTAGGAGTGGTGTGTGCCAAGGTGATAAAAATATTGAGTAGGAGTGGTGTGTGCCAAGGTGATAAAAATATTGAGTAGGAGTGGTGTGTGCCAAGGCGATAAAAATATTTAAGGTTGATAATTATCCTATAGTATGTTGAAATTTTAAAATGATCGTAGCGATGTAAAGGTTGATAATTGGATATATGTAATATATTGATACATTGTTTACTCAAAATTACATCGCAAAGTTTGGCTCCTTACGCAAAACTTCTTATAAATATCACACATTACGCTGATCGGCCACTTCCTGCGTCTCAAAAATTAGCAGTAATTATGATACCAGGAAGTTTAGAAAGAGGAGTATATTTTACGAGTGAACACTGAAAAAAAAATTGGATTTTGCTCTTACTCGTACATGCATGGGTTCGAGGCAGTCAGTTCCTTTGCCCATTTTATTAAGCAGTTCCTGACACACTTAGGGAGGAAACGTCTGGCTCCCATCGCCCCTGTAAAGCCCAAAGTTAGGGCCGCTGCCAGATATGAGAAACCCCCATAGAATAATTGTTATCACCGCCGGGTTAAACCATACGATCCGTTTTAACGCCACTGCTAAACTGCGGAGAAAGCACTAAATGTACTGACAAAATCTGTTTCGCGAGCAAGCGAGCGAGACAGCAAGCAAGCAAACAAGCAAACAAGCAAGCATGCAAGCAGTAAAATAACAAAAATAATAATAATAATATACTTAATATTAGCAATTTTAGCCGGACCTAATAAAAATGCAATTAATTTCTTTTTATTAACGTGCCGACACAACAGCCAAAGAGCCAATTAGAGGGACAGTATAGGAACAGAATAGAAAATGTTTAAAAATAACTTACCGCAAATATAACATATTAAAACCCAAATAAAATAACAATAGCAACAAAACAAAGTTTTAATACCTACAATTAGTTGAATTAACCGTTAGACGCCTAATGTCAACTATAGTGGTCGTACCGCAACGCTAACCTCTAAAGTTGCATTTTATATATTTATTCAACAAATATAGGCACTGAATATTTTAAACATGGTATATACTCTCCTTTTTTTTCTTCAAAATGCAGTTTGTTTCATAATTCTAACGTATTTGGTTCCTGTATTATTCACATTTTATATACAGGTTGTGCTAAAATTAAAAAAATAATTCCGTTGCCAAAAGATTAATTTAACAAATCTTTACGCAAAGTAGACTTTCCATTGAATATACCAGTATTCATGATGGTGGTATTAGTCGTCCAAGCGCATCTGGCGGAAAAAGTTGCAATACTTAAGGTCAATATTGAAGAAAATAAAATCTCTAAAATTTCGATTCGGAACACGAACGTCGAAAATTTCTAAAAGTGAATGACAAAAGTTTGAGTGAAAGCAAACAGCAAATAAAACAAGCGCATCAAGAAAAGGTCATCGAACACTTAACGTATGGAATGTCAAATAATCATAAAGTAATGTAACGTTACACTTCCTATGACCTAATCTAAGGACGGCTGGAACACTTAACAGTATAATAGAACAGAATAACACAAATTCAACAAGGTAATTGAGGAAGTTGCTGTGCTATAAATGCGATCCTCACAGCTTCAAGGCACAATTATATACGAAGATGGAGGCACAATAATCATACGAAACATCGGCAAATTTGTACCAGACTGATTGGCCTAACATCAATATGGTAAATTTATAAATATGTTGTGTATTAATTTATAAAGAAACAGAACTAAAAAAATAGTAAACGATGTAAGGAAGCTAATAAAGACTACAGTAACTTACATAGTGTGCGAGAGATTTAATTAAACTTTAAACTCATGGTCACATTCAAGTATACGAAAATGTATAGAAAAGAAAATTATAAATTTTTACGTTTACTAAACAACTCAAATTAAAAAATGCACATATCCATCAAAAATTGAAGAAGGTAATATATTTCGTTTGTCTCATTGATAATGCAGTTGCATTGAGAAATGCTTTTCTTATGCTAGGAAGTTTCAGATTTTAAATGAACTCTTCGAAGCAGAAAATACGTCTGAATGGCATATAAAATTTAAGTTCCTACATGGGTAAAAGTAATGCGTCTCTATGTTGGTACCAATCGGATAAGTGAGTACTTGGAACTTGTCTCCCTATACTACGAGCGTAACACAAACACAATGTGGATATTTTTCACCGTTAATGTATGTAAGAGGACATTGCAACTGCTCTGTTGTCAACAGTTAACTGCACGTATTTCTGTCAAGTAAAATGAACTAAGTGGAAAGTATCTTACTCTCTTGATGCGTCTCACTGGCCAAATACTAGAACCAAATACTTCGAACGGTCGAAGGCGCATTTGTATACGCGCGAAAAACAACTATTAACTTCGTCATGTCTGTCCGTCCTTCCATCTATCCGTCTAAATCAGCACTCCTGCCAATGGACAGAGTTACTTGAAATCTGATATTAGGAATTTTGATGGAAATTCACAATCAAATGTGGTTAAAATTGGATACTTTACATGAAGACCTAATTAGGTTTTATTGTTGTCGACGTCATTAAATCGCCATAAAAGCGCTCACTTCATATGAAAGGAAGTCAGGTTGCTTGGATACTCGAGCAGATATAAACATTGAGCCAACGCCACAGCGGTCCGTTATACGTACATTGCCTATCTTGGTGCGGCAAGTAAAATGCAAGAGTTTGAATTTCTTACAGCAGTGATGATAAATATTGCACCCTCCACGTTTAGGGCGCAGTGTGTGTTGGCATACACTTTACGATGAGTTGCTTACTGCCGTCATCTTCAGGGCAGGTTCAAAAGGTCATACACTAGTATGACAATGTACACGGCGTCATGTGTTATAAGAGGAATATAGTGATCATTTATTTATTCATGTTAACTACTAAACACCCTTACATTTTGTTAGGGATATTTCTTTCAAACACATTCACTTTACTTACACAGACGCGAAATTCTGATGACCTCATGAATAAGAATACAAAATTTCCAGTCCCACTTTAGCTTTTACGTGACATATTCGCATGGTCATAAAAAGGTAAAGGTAAAGCGGGACGTTGTGGTTAGAGCACTCGTGTAATTGAGGACTCAAGTGTTCTTGAATGCTAAGCTGTGTCACTGCAGACTTGGTCTCTTTACTCACTCAGCGATAGAGAGTCACTTAACAGAAGACCTAGTCGTACATACTTAAATGTAACGTACCTGTGGATGATATGAATGCGTATGTGGAAGTGAAGGTGTAACCCCATTCTTAACCGCGGCTTTAGGCGCGCTTGAGTGGATCATGGGAATTTAAAAATTTCCAAGATGCCCAAGTTTCAATTTACTTGCGAAAACAAATCACTTCATGTGTGTCAACTGTAATGAAGCTCACGAATAAGAAATCAGAATCCTAATTAAACGAGATTAATATTTCTGCATGAATACATAATCACGCTAAACAAATACCAGCCCCAGTATCTAAATTTTGCATCACTATCAGAAGAAATAACTGAGATTCTGAAAATTTTAAATTTCTCTCTTTATACTATGCATGCACTCTGCCATGACTGACCAACTGTGCAAACTAAAGAACCTATTTGTTAAGATATGAAAATCCCGTAATAGTCTACACTAAACAACAACGTACAGCTTCTCTCTCGTATAAACGTAGACGAAAAGAGCGGCATACCAGCAAATCCTATCAGACCTTCATAAAGAAAATTGTAAACTAAGTAGATTACAACAGTTTACATACATTATATAACAGATTACAACAGTTCACGTACTTCGCCATATAACAAGGTATTCACAGGCTCAGTTCCTTGGTGCAAAAACAGTTCCAGCACAATAGATAACTGTATACTATCCCCTGAGGTACGTTAATTCGAAGTTTTGCAAGAGAGCTTATATTAATCTAATTTGTGTGAATTAAGTGCGATCAATTTGACTCTTGACATCCTCGTACATGCAATACTACACTAAATGCTTAATCACTTAGAAGTCAGAGATGGTACGCAAGCCTAACGCCTGATCCAAATTTAAGGAACCAAAATTTGCTTGCTCATTGTGTGTATTATAAATTTCATACGCTTGTCAACACAAACACTGATGTTCCGTTACAAATAACGTATCACTTTGACCTTGTAATGTCGAAGTGTGCTCTCTAAAAGGCACAAGATGGCATGACTCAAACTCGTTCTTGAAAACCTAAAAATTTTTAAGCTAGTCAAGAAAGTCCGTAAATATTTTGGACCCCGAAAGTTCGTTTCCACTTTCCTAATAGCCTACCGTTTGTACCTAACATGAGCTAGATAAATGCATTAAGTCCCACCATATCGTATTCCTTTAAGACCCAGTACACCTAAATCTTCAAAGTAATCTCTTTATTTTGGGTGTCCTCAACCAAATTCTGTTCGAGTTTGTGTCGTCCGACATATGTGCTAAATGCACCGCCCATCTTATCCTACAAAATATTTTGTAAGTAGTACAAATCATGAAGAGCCTCATTATGCAAATTTATTTAGCTCTCCCCCATCCCCCCTTCTTACTCCCTTTTAGGCCCAAATTTCTACCTCAGCCCGCCATTCTCGAATACCCACAGCCTATGTTCTATTAGGGACAACAAATTTCACACCAATATAAAGCAACAGGCAAATCTGTGGTTCTGTATACTTTATTCATTAAGCTTTAGTGTAGCAGACTGGAAGACGAACGGTGACGGACAGAATGGCAAGAAGCTTTTCCCGAATTTAATATGCTCTGAATTCCTTCATGTCTGCAGTTTTGATTTGTCACCATCATTCCCAAATATCTGAAGCATAATGCACAATTTCAAAGGATCTTTTAGCCATTTAGGAAAGGTATAAACTTAATATTTGAATACTTCGTACATGGATTTGGTTCTTTCACATGTTAATCTAGTTAGCGTAAATTGAAAAACAGTCCTACATGGTTGTGAGGGGTGGCCTTTAGGAAAATGAACCTAATTTAATGCAGAGCTCTAAGAATTTACCCGGCCGGATTACACGAAAAAAAAGAGAGGGTTCAGAATGCGTTGTGTATCTGGAGAATTTCTAACCTCGGACCTTCTGCATATGCAGTCATGTCTGTAAACATTACTCGCTTATACATATCGAAAACGTGAATTAATAACGCTACACAAAATATATATCGTAAGGTCACCTTCGTTGAACTGGCACAACCGCGCCAGTTCTTATCGTTTTAACAGCACATGCAGATTCACAGTTACGAGAACAGCAAATAATGACGTGTTTTCTTGCTGGGGTTTTTGATTTTGGTATGCAAAAACATCACTGAGAAAATTGGTTACAAAGATTTCGAACTTCATATTCTTATTTTTGGCTTATGCCCCTGTGTTTAATAATGTTCAGAGAAGGTAAACACTCTCTTTTTTATATTAGGTAAGCGTGTGTTCTGTGCTGTATAGTTGTGTGTACCGTTGTTTTCATTCTTAATTTTATGAAACATCAGAGCTTCGAAAAAAATAATGGCGAAGCTGCTATCGATGAACCACCTAAGGGCTTCGCAAAAGGACCGGTGTAACATTCATGTAACTAGGTATTCTGTTACAGATTGCCAGTACTTGACAAACTCTTCTGGCTGTTATTTAAATGTTCATAATTCTACGCCTTCATTTACTATATTATACTATAATTACGTGCAACTAAAACTGAATTTCAAGTGAAATTCTTGTAATCATGCAAGATTATTGAGGAACTAATTTCCAGCTTCAAATTTTCGATGTCAAAAGTTGCTAAATGCGGAAGGTGGGAGCCTAAAAACATGAATAGATCTCTTGAAACCATTCGAAACTAGAACAATACATACAAAATATTGTGGCCTAGAGGTCTCTATTACAACAAAACGCAAAACAATTACTCACACTCATATGTATTTGATCATAATATTCCGTTTTTCACCTCCATTTGAACTGCTAAATTATGTAACTTTACAAAATAGATATTTCTGCACGTATAAACGTGTATTTTCCTACAGTATGTTTACGGTCAATTGCTGAAAATAGGGTAGTCCGTTCAAGGGGCTCTAACTGCTATGAATCTACCAATAACAGAGTTAAATAAAATATTTATTTTCGAACAGTTATCGGCGAGATAGATTTGTGAAATTCGTTTGCATGTTAGAGAAGAGAGTAAAATATTTTAGTGATATTTGTTGTTTTTTTATGCTTAATATCTTTCTTTATTGGGGACAGCGGTGGCACAGTAGTTAAGGTGCTGTGCTACAAATCGAAAAGTCGCTGGTTCGATCCCAGCTTGTGTCAGTGGATTTTTCATTGACATAAAATCCCTCAGATCGCACTATGGCCCTGAGGTCGACCCAGCCTCTAACAGAAATGAGTACCAGGAGTATTTCCTGGGGGGTAAAAGCGGCCGGTGCGTAAGGCTGACAACCTATCACCATCCTGTGCCGTTGTCACGAAATCTGGGAGCCTTAACTTCCTGGAACCCTATGAGCCACTCCAGGCCTGTAATGGGACTGCTTTACCTCTATCTTCCTTTATTACTGTCGATGATGGTTACAGGGTAGGTCGAAGGCAATCTTACCCTACAAAATATTTAAATCTGGAAGTAAAAACAAATACACACACTTAAAAATCAGAGAACCTAAAACACAGAAGTTTTTTTAATGGTATATTCTGAAAAAGAAACTGTGTGTAAAATTCCAGTTCTCCTGAGATTGAAAATGTCTACGAATTATATGACACTAGCCTATGCTGGCTGAATTGATAACAGTTTGATGGTTGCTGGTAACATTCATTCAAACACCTTTGTGTGTAGTGAAGCATTAAGAAAGAATTTCAGAAACTTATATGCTTTTTTCCATGTGAATCTTGTGTAGGATTATGATTTTTTTTTCTGCGGGTGTTCTAACGCAGTGGTGTCCTGTCGAGTCGAATCTTGCCTGAACTGTCAAGGTGCAGTAAAGGCAGACACTCAGCTTTATTCGACTCGAATCATGTAGAGATCTGCCTCTGCAGCGTCTGAGTAAGTCATACTCGATTAGTCTTCCCTCCAACATATTTGGCTCTTTTACAAACAGGTGATATAATCACGCTGGGAATGTTAGGTGTAGAACGTATGTTGCAGGGCTGCACCTATTGTTAGCTGCACTCACGTGTTTAAAGAACCATTTCACTTTTTTTTTCAATATTCCGTATTAAACTCCTTCTTAGGCAAATGAATGCGGAACTTCTACCGTCAAGGTCTTTAGTAGGACTCAGACTCGTTGACACGTGAACACGTGGACACTGTAGCTGACATCCTAAGCTTAGAAAACGCAGGACTGTTGCCTTTCCTGGCTAGGTCCTCACAAAGCCTCATCTGACGTAACAAACGTCCAGTACTGTGTCCTCATTGCCAGGTCACTCAAAGGCTTGAATAATAAGACACATTGTAATGAGAGCTCTTTAAGCAAGCACCGGATGCTAAACCGTTTACAGAACACAAAGTTCTCAAATCCAGTATAGAATTTTTTAAAGGGTTATTATCATTTGTATCAACCCCACAGGAGTGTGAAGGCTGTGGTTCATTGTTCAAGCAAGTTTTTTTAGCGGCCAGGACACAAATTCTTTCCTCAAAACGTGCTTGACCTCTTGGTTTGACCAGAGAAACCAGAAGTGTTATGGGAGCTATGTGAGATTTCCTATGAAGGGCTATAAACACCAATCAAGTCGATTCCCGCCCTTTTCCTGTTTCCTGCAGAAACAAAACTTGATGGTGCGGATGGGTCTATTTTAAATACTTGACGACGGCTTAACTAGAAAGTTACAAAGCGCAAAAAGTCATGCATTTATTTATAGGCTCCGCTGTTTATAAGCTGGATTTTTCTGCTTGTTTTACTACGTTTATTCGCTTTCATTTGAAACCCTTTCGCAAAATACCGCGTCTATAATGACTGATAAAGGAGAATAATAGAATTTTTATTAAGTATCTTTCTTTGAGTTTAGAATGATGAATAGAGATTTCCAAGGACATGCAAATTTTAATGTTTTTGGTTTCTTTTAAGAAACTTAGAATTCATAGTTTTGTGACTGGGAATTACTTTTTAAACTATAACGTTTTCACGACGTTTCACGAAAAAGTCTAACTGAATATTATTCTAGCTTAAGAAATATAAAAATAATGGGCCAAAATAAAGACACAGAAATTTATCTCGTTAATCTAATTAAGAAAACATTTTTGTTCGAGTGAAAGTAATTGTATATGCGTGTAGCAGACTCCATTTATATAAGCCAGTAGTCGCTCAACTAGCTGGTCATATTGCCCCACCTTTAATGGAACTAAAATACTCATTGCAAGCCGATGGGCCAGGTGAGTGATATCCACAACTTCATGCCACAAATATTCAAGACTAATTTTAATGTGTTGTGACCACATAGGCCCGAGTCTCTTGAGGTCCTCCGAATAAACATTTGTGTTGCATTTTCATCTTCCCATCTTGTAGGCCTACTACATATCCCGCGCACTTTAACCTCTTTTATTCGTTCGATTTAATAATACGTGGTAAAGAACACAAGATTTTAGAGCCTCCTGTTACTTCGACCAACTTATATCCTAATATGCTCTTCAATATCCTGTTCTAAGACACCCTCAAAATCGCGATTACGGAGAATCAGGCGGAGTTGCAGGAGCGCCGAAACGAGGCATTTGGAAATGGAAGGACGGCGATCCAGTCCAGCATATAGGCCTCAGTACGGAGCACGCAGGAAAGCTAGCGCGAAGATGCCAACTCATCCCGCTACTTCCGGTCAGTTTCGGAGACAGAACAGGAAGGGATCTACTAGGAACGCGGTGTCCAGCGATAATTGAAATGCTCTGAGTGCGGTGGTGTGGGACATTTTGCTCGCGAATACTTGCTTAAAGGCGGGCAGACTGTCATGAATGATTGATGTAATGGAATATTTTTTCTGGTATTTGGTAAATTTGGTAAATTTTTGTAAATTATTGTATATAGATTTCTCTCCCTTGGCAACGTGCAGGAAATCGCGGATGCTGTCAGCGTGGTCTTTTCTTCTGAGTTGTGATAAAAAAATTATGTCAAAATCTTAAGGAAGTTTTTGTATTCACGACTGATTTTCTTTTCCCTTTTCTTCAATTATTATGCGTAATAAAAGTTTCTATTAGTGAGGTTACTTCAGTTCCTGTTGGATGTTATAAAGGATCGTAATACATCTTAGAATCAACTGTAATATTCCAGTAAGAGTTTATGATTCAAGACTTGTGTTAATGTAAGACATATTTGTGTCAAAAAATACTTTTAAATCCCTTGATGGTTTGGCGGAGTAAAATTTGTAGACAGACAAGAGAGCTACCGGAGGGTATTCACGCCAAAACATGTCTCCTCCTTCAAAAGGAAAGTTTTTTTAAAAGCGAAACAGAATATACTTCAACTGTCCCATCTCTGTTAAGTCTAGTAGCAAGATGCTACAGCTATCAGCTGCCTCGTACGACTAGCGAGGAGGACGATGAAGTTATTGCGCAACTTTCAACTCAACAAATCCAGCAAGCAAGCAAACCTTCTCCTTCCCATTTTCATATACCAAGTTTAAGACGTTGTTGAAGTTCTGTATGAAAGTTCAAAGCGCCTCTTCCATTTTCAAGAGGTTGAGGATAAACTGAGATATGATATCCATCTCATTCTGTCTTCTGATATCCACTGTTTTGCAAAGTTTATGTAAGTATCAGTTAAAATCCGTGATCTTCGCGTCAAATTTTAACTTATGTGTCTGACGTTTTATACCCGTCTGTTTATAGTTCAACGAATTCACACAGCGTCTTCAATGTTCATTCAACTGTTTTAAAATCATGAAACAATGAGATTAGAATAATCTGAATCAAATACATTTATTTTGTTAGATAGAGTGCAGAAAAATTCACGTATTGGAAGGCCTTGCAATCTCATCATTAACCTTTTGACGCTTAATGCCAACTATAGTGATCGTACCGCATCACAAACCTTTAAAGTTGCATTTTATATATTTATTCAAATATAAATACTGAATATTTTAAACACGGTGTATACTCTCGGTTTTTTTTCTTCAAATTGCAGTTTGTTTCATAATACTAACGCATTTGGTTCCTGTATTATTCACATTTTACTCGTATATACAGAATGTGCTAAAATTAAAAAAATAATTCCGGCGCCCAAAGGTTAAGATTACCACGGTCCTCAGTTAAAACACCATCATCACGCTTACCAATCATCTTGCCAATGGATAACTTCAATATTACGAATTAAGAGATTTGAGATTTTCACTGTATCGAAGTTTCCTACTGCGTACTTTTAAGTTTTGAACCCGTAAAATCTCGCTAGTAGTGTACTCCTTTGAAACACTGATAAATGTCAACGTACCATGAAGCCGGAATCTTAACATTCACCATCATGAGAACATCTATTTCAATAACCAGAAATATTACTAAAAATAAATAACAAACGATATCGCGTGCAAAATCACAAAACGTCACAGGCAAATGCTCAGTACACCAAGTGTCTACAGTGTTTGTGTACATCTGAGTAAAAACATGTATAAAGTTTTCACATAAAAGAAGAAGGTTTAGTGCGATGAAAATATCGTACGAATATTTTAAATATATTTTAAAAAAGAACGTGTTTTACTCTGACACGTAGTGAGGAAAAATATAGATTTTTGGTTGTAATTTGGCCTTACCATCTGAAAAGCCTTGACACATTCTCAGTATAGATATGAATACATGATAAAGTACTTAGAGACTTCGCTACGTCACATTGAATTTTCGTCTCTGACGTGACAACTGTCAATCGTCCATTTCAGGGCTAAAATTATTACGTTCATCTAACTTGAACACGTGTCACGGTTCTGTATTATTAACGAGACATCCTCTGACTATTAAACAGAACTGAAGGCGTGTCTGCATACGTTTTTCAGGATAGGATAGTGGAAGGCACAATATTGTTTCGAAAAGCTGGAATTTTTCTTCTCAAGCCCATGGAATTACATCCCTAAAAGGGCTTAAATATAAACCGTACCAACGTTAGAATCCAATCTGTCATGCATTAAACGTACTTGGATACAATTTGACACAAATTTCTCTACAATTTAATTTACGAGGGAAGCGAATAGCTGGTTCGTTTAAGAGGTCAAAACCCATGTTCCTGCCTCGTTACCCAACACCAGAAAATGCCGCAGTTTTCTCATCTTCTGTTACAATTTCATCCACACGGCCGCAGCAACCAGACAGTCGGAACTCATAATTCGACTCTGAAATTACAACTTGAGAAAATAATCTTCTTGCTTTCTATCATCTCGTTTTCACCCTTCTCCGAATCATTATCTCCCATCCGAATAAGAATGGAGCTAAGAGTTTGAGGATTCGAAATTAGTTGGTTGAAAGCTGGTACACAGAATTGTGAATATCCGCTGAGCAGCCAAATTCACAGAAGCTTATGTGTGAAAACTCAGATTTTTTTCTTTTAATTTTAAACAATTTTGAAGGCCGTTCGCAGAGACGCGAAAAGCGCCAATTATGTTTGTCATGCCCGTCCGCCCATCCATCCATCCGTCCGTCCGTCTCCATGGATTAGCATCGCTCTAATTGGACGGATATTCGTGAAAATAAATAATCTCTCCAGAAAACCAAAATTTTGTTAAAATCGGATGAAAATAGAGGACACTTTAGTAATTGACCTATTTGATTGTTGCTAGCGACATTCTGTCACCATAAAACGCTTTCTTGGAATGAAATGTAATCAGAATGTAAAGATAACCGAGGAAATATAAATGTTAAACGAAAGCGCCTCAATGTTACACTACACGTACGTTGCCTATCTAGTTTTGGCTCTTGATCTTAATCATTTATACACATTTTTAACCTTAATTTGTTCGCAGTGTGCTTAAACGTGTTGTGCAAATATATAAGTAGAACTCTTTTTTTCAAGCTTACTCATGATAATGAAAGCTAGATACGGCAAGAGCTTTGTACTGATAAGATTAGGAAATGTAAGCTGTACAGGAAAAGGATATACAGTAGAGGGTTAAGGATGTAAAATCCATGGTTCTCTTATCGAACCGAGGATGATCTCAGGCATACTACGTGGACTTGAAGTTCAAGTTTTAATTAAGTGTTAATTTCGCTTTGGGTGAAGCAGGACCGTTCTAAAATCCTCCGTGAATTCCAACTCTCCACGCAAAGTCTCAAGTCGTAAAAGCAACTCAATACGAACATGTGACATAATTATATCGTAGCTTTCTTACTTACAACAGCTTTTTATAACCTTGTAAGCGGGTAGGGAGGTTTCTAAGGGAATTGCCGTCTCTGTTTTCAGGGTACAAAGAAAGACTGAGGCAGAAATTTCTGTCAGAACATCCGTACCTAATTGTCACATACAAAACAGTGTTGCAAGTCGGAATACCACAGTGCGTCTTCACATTTTATTAACCTGGTTGTTTGTCTTGTAAGAATGTATGTGCCTGTGCCAAAGTCAGGCCAAAAAGAACGAGTTTAAAGAAGATTTGTTTGACCGTACACATCGCAGATTGCATGTTCCTGATTGAATTCTTTAAGGGCGAATCCATAGCTTCAAATACAACCGAGACCACTATGTTGTCTCGGAAAAGTCGGGAGCCGCTTACCAAAATGCACGCGGGTTCAGATCCCAGAAGAATGGAAGAATGGAACAGTTTGCTAAACTGTTGTGGAAACGTCAAAACGCGACTAACAATGTAATTAAAACAAAAAAAAAATTCATACACGTATTTCATACTAGGTAACCTACAATGCATTCTCTTTCATTTCCTACGCAAGCCTATTACTAACATTATCAATGATACAAATATTCATTCATTCATTAGTATTCAGCCCTAGAGGCCGGTCCGGCAGGAACCAGAGCCCGGTTACGGAACCGATGTGGCTCTTGGCACACTGCATTCTAGGCAAATTCTTGGGGTTAGTTTGCCATTGCTTTTCCCCGCCTTTAGATGTTCCCACTTTCGCCACGACTTACCTCTGCGTCCTCAGCGACGCGAGAGATCCTGGCAGCGAAAGGTGGAACTGCGGGCGAGAAAGATGTCCGGTAGTAATTTTGCCTAAATTCCGACTTCCACGTAAATTTAGGGATCTTTCATATACCGCAAATCTACGACATGTGACCGATGGCTTTACTTCCCCTCCGAAGGAAGGCGTGCTGGGGATTTTTTCGCCCTAAAAATCCGACGGCTTCGGCCGGGTTTGAACCCGCGAAATTGGGTACCAAAGGCCAGCATTACAAATATGTAATGTTAAAATTAACATTAGTATTTTAAAAGGGATAATTCATGAAGCGACGCTACAGTTACTTAATTTCACGACTATCTAAGGGATTATCATCTTATCAAAGAGCAGCCCCACCCTGCTGTTTTTAGGTAGCTAGACGTTGTAATGATGTAACATTTCAATACGTTTGGTAGCTAAACAAACCACACTTACTCATTCTAAGATAACACAGGTTTATTTAATTAAGTTTGTTATTTTGACATGTATGCTTCATGTTTCGGCCTGTGTTTAGGCCACCTTCATGCACGTCAGAACAGAAACCTTACAAAGAAATATGCAATAAAAATTTAAGGGGCCACTCTTCTTGCTGTCTCTACTTTTAAAATGTTAAAACATAAAACATAAAATGTAAAAGTGTAAGATGTAAATAATTTTAAAATGTGTATAGAGTATAACGGTTTTTAAGAGATTTAGGTCCTCTTGTGTTCTAGTGAAAAGTCGTATGTAGTAATAAACACGAGATGGCTTCCATAAAGACAGGAAGCTAATTTGAACGGTCCTCAATTAGAGGCGTAAAGTATGCTATCAACATCGCTGTAGCATCAAGTAAAATTGAATTCGGGCAGTAAGAGTCTCAAACTCATCCTCTTTGTGGTTCCGTCCGTAACGACACCTACATATAAGTACAGGGGGCTGCAAATGGTGTGGATTCAAATCATTACCTTTCAAAGTGTCGTTAGTGGATAGACAGAAGTGTTTCCCCCTCCATCCTCACATACAGTACATACAATTAGTTGACACGGGGGCCGTGGGGTCTGAAGCCCGTGTAGCCTTCTACTGCTCCAACTGGAAAATTGTGGATTAGAATCCCATAAGAGTAACACAAAAGTCTGTGATTTATTGCCCTGTCTAGACATAGGCTCTGCGATGAGGTACTCGTCCGTTCAACGACACTTAATTATTGTATAAGATTCAGAGTTACAGACATTAATCTCAATTCTAACCGAGCCTCAATGAATATTATTCGGGTGATCAAATAGAGAAGAATAAGATGGGTGGAGCATGCAGCAAGTAGGCCTATGTGGTTGAGAAGAGGTGCATATCTGGTTTTGGTGGGGAAAACTGAGGGAAAAAGACCACTTGGAAGAACCAAGACGGCGAACTACGCAACTGAAGATGACAATTATAACTGATAAATCTGTCGGCTATTACATTGTGAGAAGACAAGGGACAACTTTAGGCAGCAGATACCCACAGCATACCTACTTCACTTCGTCTATGGCAATCACAACATCCCAAAATGACTTTTTCAATCATAAATCAGAATTTTGCCAGTGGGAGGTTTGTTTATTAACACATTGTGGACGTGTGACGCAGATTTGCGTCTATATATTACAACTGTGCAAAACGGATGACGCACATCTGCGTTTTTAACACGCGCTTGCTATTCCACGCACTATACACTGCTTAGTGCCACTCCACAAAGGGGAATGTTTCCAGAGGTATCACACCCTCCAACACTACTAGGGTCTTTGGTGAGTATTTCCTGAAAATTTCAGTTCACAAAAATAGATAGCGAATTTGTTATAAATTTTTAAAGAAACACAGTACAAAAGTTGATTCAAGCTGTTTAAACCCCGGGAACGGGCACTTTAACAATTGAAATGCCCCGTCCTCAGTGTGTTAATTTTGGTATGCTGCAAGATTTAATGGAAAATGTACCGAATTACAGATTTCATCGACACGATTGTAAACTAAAATATTTGCTTTAGAATCACCAAGAACGCTGGGATTGAAACTCGACTCAGTTTAGACTGAAGAATGTAAGAAAATTTTAGCTGTCTTGTTCTGAATGAGTAGAAACATTTTACTTTATGCACACGGAAAGACTTTTTTGGAAGAATAAAAGCGTTGTAGCTTGAAACAAGACACACTTTTCACCCTAGAGGAATCAGAGATGTCATATTCCATTTCACATTCTATTTTACAGACATTTTTGCTTTTGATATCCATAACCTTTACGTCATTCGTGACTTTACAAAGGAAGTTAAAGTTTCGAATCCTTCATATATATTTTTTATATATATCAGACAGAAATTTTATTCACAACCATTCATCCGTATGATTCTGTCACTGATGTATCAGACGGTTGCGTCACCATGCTTATTCCTTCTCATTTCAGTCAAATTTAGACAGGGTTTCCTCACGGCTGTATAATCTTTTAGTAAAATAACCTGCTTCGTATAGAGCACACTTTTCACTACACATAAATTTGCGGGTTCTGTCCACTTAGTTTGTTTACAGTTCATTTAAAGACGCTGTAAGTAAACATCAGTGTAGTAAGGCATCTCTTACTTTTTACTACCAGACTCTATCCTAGAGCTGCCTAGGTAGGTTTTGGGATGGGTGGAATGGAAATGGGTCAGATGTTTCTGTGACTTCTTTCATTCTTCCGTGTCAATTATCGTTGCACTATTGCTCCTTATTCGTGCACTTATGACGCGAAGGATGAAGAATGGGCACGTTAGAGGCCACGTTTCCCCACAGACACGGTTCTACCCCAACAAAGTAGAGTAATAAAGTAATATAACACCAAAATTTGGCGTTAGTGAATAGTTCATTGAAATCTGGACGAGGCAGTAAGCTACATTAGACAAATACTTCCTCATTTAATTACAATAACTGAAGAAAGCCATGGGACTATTAAGATCGTAGAATGAAATTTGAATCAGGGACCTCGAAAGTACAAGAATAATGGCTTAATAGCGGCTCTCGATTTACAATTGTCGATATTGTTGTACTGATTCAGGACACTGAACTTATTTCTCTTAAAGCAATAAGGATGATCAAGCGTGGACAGCATGCCTGAGAGTAAGAAACTTTCTCCTACACCTGAATATACTCACCGTACATTCATGTACCTCTCAGACAATTAAAAATTCTTTTCGAATTTTAATGTTCAGTTTTCTTAGAAGACTTTAGGTAGAATTAATTTTCCGAGATGGCGATGTGATGCAAACAGAGGAGAAAGAACACTAGCGTAGAGGATGTGTATTACTGTCATAAACCTGGGTAAATTTGCAACAGGTTTTTAAACTTTAATCCTTAAATGAACAATTATTTCATTGTTAATTTTCTAATTCATGTCACTTTAAAAATTTGACTTTAAAAATGTAATTCCTAACTATTAAAAACGCATGTAATGTCAATTATCAAGACGATTCTTTAAACAATATTTTGGGAAAGTAATTGCTGTTTATTGTCACAATCATATGAAATGTAAGAATACAGTCACTAAGTTAAATGCAGGCATGTTTAAAGTGAAAGAAGGGGTCCTACACATAACGTAGGTCTAATCATAGTGCTTAAAATAAGTAAGTACCAAAATTTCAGCTGCGACATTTGAGTTTCTCCAGCCGGCGTTGATGAATGTTATTACTTTCTATTATTCTTTAATAATTTCCATTAAAAACATAAGCAAAATTATCAGAATATTGTCAGAGTGTGGACCGATGTGCGGTGTTTATATTTTACCAATTTACATGTTCCTATCTACGATAACATGTTGCTCAGAAAGGCATTCGGATCTATGAGGGAGGACGCAATATAAAAATGGAGAAAAACGCGTAAAAAAGGATATTCATAGTTTGTATTTTTTATCAAATATTCCCGGGGGGAGGGGGAGGGGGGTCTCACTCCAAGAAGTTGGCGAGCGGGTCATACTGCAAGCATTAAAAGGAAGAGATATTTAAATAGAATTTGGGGGGAAAAGTCTGAAACAAAAACACTCTTAAAAGATATGGGCGTAAATAAGAAAGAATTATTCAAATACGAGTAGATCTTAAAGAATCAGGTTGAAGGACGAAGAATTGATTCATGTGGCTCAGAACGGGATCAGTGGCAAAGGACTGTGAACATCATAATGAAATTTCTAGGACGGGGAGTTTCTCAAGAAGCACTCTTCTAAAAAGGTGTTACTTACTCGTTGATAGAAGTAACCCTCTATACCTACCCATAAGGCACGCCACTGGGAGATAACTTCACCGTCATTCAAAATCCATGAATAAATTAAACTGTTATGAAATACGAGCTGTTTACTGTATATGTGGATATGCACGTGGTTGTAAGGCTGTAAAAATTTTCCTGTGGTCCATTCGCTTTGTTTGTTCGTTTTTTTAATTTTCTGAATAATTTCCCTGAGAGGATATTCATGATCAAGGTACTTTCCAATTACATCTGCTTGTATATCATATCCAGCGTCAAGCCCTCCCACGTGTGAATATATCACAAACTCAGAAGCGCCAACAGTTTACTATGTAATAAATCATTTATTTCTTAAAATAGGTTCAGAAATGACATCCGATTCCAACAGGCGCGCACACCCAAAAGAGGGTTGCCGGATTGCAAACCTCCCCCGAAATCGAAATTAAAAAAAAACACACACATTTTTGTAGACACGACGCTACAAACTTTAACGTGATTTACCCTTCAGCCGAAATCAACCACAGACATCTATATTGCAAATTTTAACAATAAAATAAAAAAATACGAAGCCTTGGAGGAAATATGCAAAAAAAAAAATCCAAGAAATTTAATCACTGCAGTTTAAATTAGGTGACTGAGTCATGGAATGTGTATACATGATTTCAAGCTTCCGCCGCGAATAGATGAGATCTGCGCTCTTCTGGGTTCTTACACAGGGGGTAGTGGTAATTTCTTAACGACGTTTCGGGGCAACCTTTCGTCCCATCATCAGCGATCCTCTGGGACTCAGGATGGGACCGACAGGTTGTCCAGAAATTACCACTACTCGCTGCATAGGAACCCAGAAGAGCGCAGATCTCATGGAACGTATAAGTCATTCATTCATTCTTTCTTTCGTTCATTTTGTAGTGGGTCTTGCGAGAGGTCCATGGTTTGCTCCACAACGTGACATACACAGAGTGCGATCTGATGCTTCCTCTTCCAATTTCCAGTACCCTCTTGTTTTCCTTAAGGCCATTCAGTAGCTGCCGACGCTAATTCTTCGTCTTCCCGTCACTCTTGTTTTCCTCTAACTTTCGTTTAACAACGTGTTTTAGACGGCATTTCCTACACAAGAAGTGACTAATCCAGCTAGCCTTCCTCCTTTTTATTGTGTGTGGGATATTCCTCTTGTCCTTGACTCTGTGTAATACTTCTTAATTTCTTACACGATCGGTCCAACTGATCTTCCCTAGCGCTCTCCAACATCCCACTTCAAAACTTCTCAGGGATTTCCGATCCACTTTCCGAAATTTCAGCATCTGACGCTATGTTACCCAAATCAATCCAGTCCATGTCTGCTATTTCACGTCTTGAAGTTCCATGTTATTATTATTATCGTACCATCTATGCTTAAGTCTTCTAAGTTGTCTCTTTCCTTCAGGTTTCCCTACCAAAACCCTACACGCACAACCCTTTCACCATACATTCTAAATACCCCATCCAGCCCAGTCTTCTTAATTTCATCAACCAACTAAAATGTGGTGAGAATTACAGTTCATGAAACTCCACATTCTTTAATCTTATTTATTGCCCTGTTACCTCGCCTTTCTTAGTCACAAACATCTCTCTTAACGCCCTTTTCACGGACACCCTCAGTTTACGTGCCTCCGTCCATGCCAGTGCCCACGTTTCACACCCATACAAGACAACAGGAAAAATAATAGTCTGTAAATTGTAATCTTTATATTTTTGGATAATAAACTGGGAAGTAAAATATTCTGCACGTAATGATAGCAAGCATTCTGTGACTTCAGTCTTCAGATTTTTATAACATAATTTTTAAAATATTATTAGGGACGTCTTCCAAGAGGGCTCTTAAATATTAAATAATAAATCACCAAACACTTTTTCGGTACAAGCTTCTATTTAATAAAACCACTAAAGTATTCCCGACGTGTTTCAAAGTACAGATCTTTATACTTAGGGGAAAAGATTTAAAAAAATACGTGTATATATCAGAGTTGAAATTAAAAATTAGTAAGCACATGTCTGGTAATTTAATGTCAATAGTTTAACTGTTTAAGAAACGGTTTATTACGAGGAATATTGTAATACAATTCACCCATATAATCAAGCAACACAAACTGAGAAAAACATGTGCAATTTGAGAATGATTACTTGTTGGTTCAAATAAGACTTGAATATATCAATTGTTTTATTCAGTAGACGCATGTACTAATGTTTTATTTAGTGGCTTATCAATTTTGATAAATTTTGAAAACTTCAGTCATGTGGACATGACATTTAAGTTAGGGTATCAATTTTTCACATTCAGTGCTCTTCTTTGTTTCGAAATTTGAATTATTTTCGAATAAATATTTTCCCATGTCACGTCAAAACTACAAGCATAGAAGTTGGGAGTGATGATAATAGACGGAGTAAAACCTAAATTCACCTCCATCATCCCTTCATTTAGAGCTTTTCAACTTACAGAAGCCGACCCACTGGCTAGCCTTGAGGACGTCAGATTACCCAAATAACCTGTTATGGTTTCCTAAATCCTAGTCGGATTCCTTCCTGTCTATGACTTTCACCTCGAAAATGAAAAATACAATTTTTGTCCAAAAAAGTGCTTCAACTTACGAGGGGGGCTAAATTATGATAGCCGCTTATAGAGAGTTAACGGTCGCAAAAAAGAAAACAGTTCTCTTATCAACAAAATTACGCCTAACAAAGAGCAAAAATAATTTTAAAATGTATCTGTAACGCAGAACAACTAACTAATAAAATACCAAATATGTATATCAATTATAATATTTATGTGTCTGTATAATATAAATAAACAAGATGCACTATATTCCATTAATTCATTTCATTAACATGCCTCTACATGTTTCCAACAGGCTTGCTGCTCTTCATCAGGGGGATCAAATCTGTATAAACAGCAATTGTTATAGTCATGCTGAAAAGTAATGAAATTGTTTAAAATTACTTAAATATATTATCAAAATCTTTCTTAGCGCAAAACATTTTCAACTAGGTGTCTATACAGAGTTGATCCTCCTGATGATGAGTAGCAAGCCTGCTCGAAACACGTAGAGGCTTATTAATGAAATAAATTAATAGAAAACAGTGCATCTTGTTTTTTCGTATTATACGGATATATCACGATGCACGGTCAACAAAACATTCAATATTTATGTGATTTAATTCCGCAGACATTAGTACGACATCTTCAGAAAATAAAAAAAAAATCAGAATTCCAGTCCATAACTACGATTCATCTCACTGATTAAATTTTAAATAACATGGGTTCCAAGAAGGAAGTAAATAAAAATTTCGCTAAATGCTAAACTGTATACTTGGAAAAGTATAGAGAAATAAAGCCGAAACATTAGAGGTGCTACTGTCTAGATGTAAATACTTTGGGCAATTGTCGAGGCTGCAAAATTAACTTAAACACAATTGCCTTCTGGTGTAGTACCGCCATCATATTCGCAAATATTCAACGTAATTACATGCACTGCCGTGCTTAAACTACAGTCGAACTCGGTTATAACGTCGTGAGAGGGACAGAATATTTTTTCCTCTTTATAAACGAGTGTCCTTTTAACCGAGGGGTATAATGTTTAGGTTACCAGCGACGAATGAATTGGTACCACGGCATATCTGACTCTATAGTGGAGGTGTCGTATAAACCGATGTCTTTATAACCGGTTTCGACTGTATTTATTGCTTAATAGTGCTGTCCTTGTAAACTTTCAAAAAAGTACATAAGGCCAAGATACTAGAAGGAACAGAATATAAAACTGGATACAGCACACTAGGCGTAAAGTCTGAAAGTAAGAAATATTAGAACTTTATAGAGCAGGAAAGATAATCTTGTCGTATGTTGTTATAAAGATTGATGCAAAACTGAGAAATATACAAAGTGCTTCTACTGAAGAATGAGCAGTATTTTGCCATTAGTCAGGCACTGAGTCAACAAAGCCAAAGTCCAACACGAAATCTTGTTTAGCGGTGTTTGTATTCCGGGCAAGCCTGTGAAAAGACCCAGGATGATTTTTATACTAGTAGAAATCGCGTTACTTTTGTGACAGATTCGTTCGTCGCTTTCCTGTAAGGCCAAAACAGCGCGAAGTTCTATGAAATAACAGGAGAGTTGGCTGGAAATAAACCTAATTCATATCATAGAGATCGGAAAATTGTTGACTTATCGAAATACTTAAGAAAGTACATATGTTTTAAGGTGATCAGGTTTTCACACTTTTTCGACGAGGATAAAGAAGAATTACACAAGTTCTTCAAAATTCTCCAATGAAAAACAGGTCGGTGTCAGAAAAGAGTATAGTTTTTTTACTCAGCGTCTCATATTCCTGCAAGCCTCAATGTAAAGTGAATATTGACGCTTTCCTTTAGAACTACATAACTGACCATTATAGGTACGGCTTTGTACCCGGCCTTCTAGTGATCTTCCTCCTGTTTCTTTCACTTTCTGCTTTTTATTATCTTCTAATCTTTCTTAGTTTTCCTCAGTCTCTCGCCTAATTCTTCCCCGTTCTATCTTCCTGCATCGTTTTCCATATCATGTTTACTAAATCATTACTACGATTTATAATTTTTCTTTTCCACTACATGCATCAGTATCAGTATCAGTATCAGTATCAGTATCAGTATCACTCATCTCGAGTTCTTCCTTATCTCTAAGCAGTTTCTGTCCAACAGTAACTTCATCTTGTCCTACTTTTTCGTTTGTATCCCCACCATTCATTATTGCACTTAACTGTCACGACTGCCTAGACAGGAGGTCCTATCCAACCTCCCCATAATTCTCCGTTGCCAAAGACAGTACTCTACTCCGAAGCGTTTGGCTGCTCATTTTAGATTGTGGTGACTGACCTTAGTTGTCCACGTCACTGCTTTCTTCCCGCGGCTGCCGATGTTGTCGCTGCTTCCTGAAGCGATATCCCAGCTTTTAACTCTGCTAGTAACCGCTTCGATGCCCATGTTGGGCGTCAAAATAATGCTGTTCCCGGCCTTCCAGTGATCCTCCTTCAACGCAGGGAATATCGTGGGTCTGGAGACAACAGGGAAGATACGTCAAATCGAAGGTATAGAAAACTACCTCTTTTATTGTAGTCGAGTCACTTGATGTTCCACCAGAGCACACGCACCTTTACATCCTGCCCGCTGCCATGATACTGTAACATGACGCGGTTGCTCCTGGCAGCATGGCTTCCCGCAAGGCTCGTGACATCATGCCTCCAGAATGCTTGTGCACAGAAGCGAGATAAGACTGGAGAAAACGGGCAGGGCAGTCTTGTGGGAACGGGAGTAGTGTGTGCGTGCAAGCGACCGGAGAACGAATGTGGGATAGTGTGTGTGTGTTTTAAGTGGGGTGAAGTGGATTTTGCGGCTGAGGTACGGTGCGGGAGACTAGCGGCGAGCCAGTAGTGTTAATTGTAATAGCACGGAGGACTTGATGAAGAAGACGAATAAACATTGTTATTCGTTAACCAAAGGCCATTCCGTTACAATACTTCCGAAAGATTCGCGTGGATAACGTGTTCTTGCAATCACGCGTTGCCAAAATTCAAAGGCAGGGCAGTATCGCTTGACTTGAGGGTCGAAGCTGATTGGATAAGATGCGCCTCGCCACCAGTGTTAGATACTATATTGTCCAGCCGATACCCAATCAGTCACATGATCCCCGCACCCTTCCTCCTCAAGCCACCCACTTTCAACGACTGTTGCTTAGCGAAGGGCCCAAAGCAGATATTTGCAGAGTGAGTAAAACGGACGCTGACGTTATAAAAAAAAATTGTACAAGTTTTAAATAAAACACATCTCAGGAAAACCTGTTCCAGGGCTCGTACTCGGAATGGGCGGCTTCAGCTCTGAACAGTTGATTTGTAACAGTTGCTTGACTGAATATACGTCAAATTTCTGTACACTTATAATAAAATAAGTTACATTATCGAGATCTGGAGTTCTAACACAGCTTATTATGACGAATAGTGCCTTTTGGGATGCGATGGTCTGTGCTAGTGTAGAACTTTACCGACGTTTCGGAGGAACATCCGTAAATTTCTAAAACACTATATGGCCTCACATAACGACAGAGAGTTTTCTTCAAAATGATTTCTAGGAACAGCTTTTTGCACAAAAATTTGAAATATTTCGCACAGAATGACGGTTCGTCCTCACTTATTAACGAACCTGTACATTCCCCATGCCAAGTAAATGCTTTTATTCCTAGGTAAATAAAAATTGTATATAACATATTACCATTGTTATAATTATAATTATAATAATAATTATTATTAGTACATTTCTTCAATCAGTTATTTTTGCACGAAGTTAGGACAACAAACACAATGGGCATATTCTGCTTCATCAAAATTGTTAAAAATACTTTTATTACATTTCACTCTAGGTATATTGTGAAACCGAAATCAATAAACTTATTTCCAATTTGGATTTCTCTATAGAAGCTAAGCAAGACTCAACAATAATCCAAAAATAATTTCCGTAAACGAAATAAAATAATTAGTTTGCCTACAAATTTACGATTGCTTTTTCCATACTGACCATATTGGCATCGGCAATAGTACATGTATAAGAAATGGAAGAAGCCATTGTGAGGTTGAATCGGTGTATAATCTCAACACATACCCTATATCACTAATGACAGAATTGCATGTTCGATGTTAACACAGATAAAGTAATTGGAATTATTCATGCGTTTGAATACCAATCCCGACCGTGTTAACTACATAACTGACATTAAAATATTTCTAGAGGTTTACCAGAACAAGTCGTTTAAACTTCACTCTTCTTTCATAAATATCACAACGATTAAAATTCCAATTGTGAACAAAGTTGAAACTAAACGTTGGTCTGCACAGCCCATTGTGACACGAAATGTATAATATTATAGTAAAAGAACTGTAAATCACTACATTTTTATAGCTATTTAATGTCAGATGGGCTACATGTTTCGGCACTACAAATCTATCTTCAGGTATTCGTAATTATAACATACAGAGTTTCCCAGGAGTTAAGGTCAATATTTCAGGGTGTAATTCCAGAGCTAATGCTGAGTCAAAACGTCGCAAACACATGAGTCCAATTCGCAACGGTTCAGGATTTATTAGTTTTTGAAGTACAGTAAATAAATTAGAAAGGAAAGAGAAGCATTGTGCATTTATTGAGATGCGTTGTTAAATGTACAGTAACAGATTCACTGTTCAGCACTCAAGATAATTGCTCTAAGTGGCCTCAATCAGCTTGGGTAAATTTTCTGACTCATTTGACCACAGAACTTGTAACCTTACGAAGCACTGCAGCGTTGTTGATGCTTCTCGCATCGCTGAAAAATCGTTGGAGTAGTTCTTCTCTAGAGTTCACGTTGTGTGGGCCTCGTCTCTGAACAAAATGTTACGAATCGTATGGGGGTTAGAATTAATCAAACGGCACAATTCCAACCGACTTCACATATCCCCAGGTTCAAGATGCTGGATGCGCTGGATATGGTACGGATACATTCCTTCTGTTTGTATTGCTCGCCAGACTCTCAAGATTTGAAGTCAGTATTTCAGGGCTTAATTCCAGAGGTAATTCCGTGTCAGAAATGTCATACTGTATACGTATACATGGGTCTTAATTGCAACGGTTGCTAAGTTTGGAGCAATTGAAGTATAGCGGCTCATTTTACCCACGATGGTGTCAACAATACAAGAAACTCCCATGTACTGAGATCTTGATAATCCACATGGAACTATTGACAGAAACTACCAACATGGCTTTTCCGTAAACGTGTAGTGTGGTGTCATTGGTGAACAACTCATTGGTCTGTACATTTTCACGCAACGTCTGACAGGTGATATTTACGCCAAATTTGCAAGATGAACTAACAGCACTCTTAGAGAATGTTCCTGCACAAACGCGACGACAGATGTATTACCAGTATGATGGAGCGCAGCCTCATTTCAGTCAGGTAGTCAGTCAGTATCTGAATCTTAAATTCCCAAACCGATGGATTGGTCGTGGCGGTACACAGAATTGGCCACCACAGTCATCGAATCTGAACCCATTACATTACCGCGTGTGAGGTTACATGAAAGCTATGGTGTATGCACACAAGGTGAACACGACAGAAGAAATATTCCAGCGAATTCTCAGCGCTGCAACGCTGCAGTGCTTCGTAAGTTTACGAGTTCTCTGGTCAAACGAGTCAGAAAATGTATCCAAGCCGATGGAGGACACTTCGAAAAACTTTCTTGACTGCTGAACGGTGAATCTTTATCTGTACATTTAACAACATATCCCAACAAATGCACAATGCTCCTCTTTCCTTTCTTATTTATTTACTGTACTTTAAAAAATCATAAAACCTGAACCGTTGCGAATTGGATCCACGTGCATGTGAAGTTTGTGACTCAGCATGAGCTCTGGAATTAAATCCCAAAGTATTGATCTTAATTCTTTGGTCACCCTATGTATTAAGGTAACTATACACAACACACAAACGTCATAGATAACATTGATATCTTTACAGGAATTTGTAAGTTTTAAATTTTTTGTAATTTTGCAGCACGTGCTTTCAGGATTCCGCTTCTTGTAGCTACACATTCACGTAAAAGAATGAGATCATAATCATACATATATGTTGTATGTGTTTTATATATAATCTTTCAATACGTATTTTTAATTACAAGCATATAACTACCTTGAAAGGTCGAAATATATAGCACATGTCATTAAATAACTGTCAAAATTGAGTTTTGATTGACGCATTACAATTTGTATCATAAAGCTTAAACTAGCTGACAAAGGTTCCGAAGGTGAATTCAGCGTTCATTGTTACTTTAAACACATTTCTGACTTCTGCATTAACACTTAGTATGATTCAAAATAATTTCATGCTGTATGTTTTAAGTTTACTATTACGAATATCGGCAAGCTTCTGTGTAACCAGTATTTTATTGTAAACGAATCAAAATCTTGTTATTTCCAGAATAAAATTCCACACATATATACAATAACGCATGACGTGATGTAAAGGACTTGATCACTTTTAACACTCATACAAAACAACAGCAAATTTATAGCTTGGAATATTTTAGTCCTTAAGTCTTGTATGTACAGAAAAGTAGGGAGCCCGAACTGGATGGTTGCAAGAACTCCTCAACTATAATTAAATCTTAATTTTATCATAAAATAATTTGAATCATTTCCTCGTATTGTTGTCTTTTCCATATAATTGAGAGTGATGTATTTTCCGTCTGTATATAAATATACGCCTGCTTAAAACTTTGTAAATAAATAAACTTTTGGAAAGAATGCGAGGCGTTTAGAGACGCTCGGAACGTCGTTAAGTTTTAGAACACGTCTCTGTTCCAAGAATAAACTGGAACTGCAGTAGTGCGACATTATTACTCCAAGCATTATTCAAATATTAACTTGGTCTCTAGAAACCTCAGTGAATTTGAAATCTTACGTTTAAACGGTAAAAAACACCTTTAGGAGTATAATCAGACTAATACCTCCCTCTAATTCTGAAGGATCTTCACGTCTTGATAACCTGTAGTGTCACACTCGACATCCAATTATTAAGATAACTTTAATCTATTTGCTTGGGTTGTAACATGAGAGAAACTGGATTGTAATTATCATTATTGCCTTACATTCTTCTTCGAGAACATTACAACGAAATACATTTTTCTATTTTACAAATTAGAAATATGGATATATTGTCATATTGATATACATGAGTATATCAATTGTATATTTGATTCTAGTGATTACAGCACATGCAAGTTTTGTTTCCATGATGAAGCTTGGCAACTACAGCCGGATGCTTCGTCACGGACCCGGTAACCTACGCACATACGCAGCGAGTGCTGCTCATGCAAAGATCGTCAAGTAACTGAGTGAATACAATTTTACGTATGTACCGTGAAACATGCGTACAGTTTTTATTACATGAACATTGCAATATATATATATATATTGCTTATTTTAATTATATTTCTGTTATGAACACTCTACGTGATTCGATACATTTGTATCATTCACAGGGAGTTCCAAAGTTGATCATCGCTTAAGTTATATATTTACTGTATTATTAAAATTATTAAAATATCAATAATAATTATCAAATTAAAATATTTATGTGGTTGTTGTTGATAAAATGTAGTCCATATGATTTTTAAATATAATTTGTATTTGTAGTATGTTAACGTGGCCGTGTGTACATCTGAATATTCTGAATTCTGCAGCAAATAAAATTAAATTTAAAATAACGCAGACGTTTTGGGTTGATAAGATATAAAAAATGTATATGATGGACTTACCCTGTGTTGATGTTGCGTGTGTACTGGCGTACTGAGTACTGAACTGTGGTGGATATCGGACTGCACGACGTGTCATCTTGTGACGTTGGCTAAGTTTTATAGTGCGCTAAGTTCGTTGACTTTCTCTTCGTCAATTAGTGAGTTTTGCTGTTGGAAAAATTTGTATGTAAAATGATTCCTAGCAGTTTATTTTGTTTCCTGTGTTGCATGATTTAAGTGGTTGTATGGTTTTGGTCTGCATTTCCGTATTCATGTTTATTGTTTAGCATGTGCAATACGTATGCTGAGATTGGGTTACTTGTTGTGATGTATCTTGTGTGGTGCGATGTCGTATTCCTATTGAAATTCCAGTTTGGCTAACATGTGATTTAACACACGTTTTGCATTTTAATTTACATATGCCGCTAGAATTTACTTTATTTAGTGGTATTCTGCCACGGATTTGGTTGTATAATGTGTTGTTAATTCGAAAGCTATATTAAATTTAGTATTTTTTAATAAATTGGGAACCTTGTGTGTGAGTGTACTTTGAAATTTGAAGGTAACAAATTTTTTCTTTTGTTGTGTTTTTGGGGGTGCGACTTTTGCTTTTTTTGGTGTTTTAAGTATTTTGTTCTTTAGCTTATGAATAATTTGTAATGGAGAACCGTTATTATTTAGTTACGGTGAAGATAATATTCCAATTTTTTTTTTTTTGTTTATTCCGTGATTGGCAGTGTTATCGTTCTGTTTATGTAGAAGTTGTATGTAGCAAGTTTGTTCCAATAGTGTGTTGGATGCGAAATGTATAGTAGTGTCTGTTTGTGTGGGTTTTCTATGAATACCTAGGTGTAGATCGTTATTGTTTCTATGGATGAAAAGGTCCAAGTAGGTTATGTTTTTTCCCTCTTTTGTTAATTTAAATTCTAAATATTTATGAATAAAATTCATGCAATTGGTGATTACTTCTTCGTTAATTTTCTTTTTGCCAAATATGATTATGAATGTCGTCTAATCTAACAACAACATATACAATCAACTCTACGTTAGAATACCACTGCATAAAATAAAATCTAGCGGCATATGTAGATTAAAATTCAAAGCGTTATTAAATCACAAGTTGGCCACAAAGGAAGTTCAATAGGAATACATCTCGAACACACAAGCTACATTAAAACAAATAACCCAATCTCAGCATACGCACTGCACATTCAAAACAGTAAGTACGAGTACGGAAATGCAGACAAAACCGTACTACTACTAAAATCGTGCAACGAAGGAAATAAAATGAACTGTTGGTAATCATTTTACACACAGATTTTTCAACAACACAACACACTAATCGATGAACAGAGAGTCAGCCACCTAAACCCACTATACACCTTAGCCGGGCTTCACAAGACGACACGTCGTGTAGTCCGATAACCACCATGTTCAGTACTCACCACCCCAGCACACACGTAACCTCAACAACAGGGTAAGTCCAAAATTCAAAATCTATGTTTATACAGAATGTCCCAGACGTTAAGGTCACTACTTCGGGATTTAATTCCAGAGCTGATTCAGTGTCAAAAACGTCATATACACGTGGGTCCAGTTCGCAACCGTTCAGACGTTATGAGTTTTTAAAATACGGTAAATAAATTAGAAAGGAAAGAGGAGCGTTGTGTATTTATTGAGATATGTTGTTAAATGTACAGTCACGGATTCGCCATTGAACACTCAAACAAGTTGTTCGAAATGTTCTCCATCTGCTTGGATAAATTTTCTGACTCGTGTGACCAGAGAACTTGTAACCTTACGAAACACTACAGTGCTGTTGATGCTTCTTGCAGCGCTGAGAATTCGCTATAGTAGTTCTTCTCTCGTGTTCATCTTGTGTGCATACACCATAGCTTTTAAGTAACCTCACACATGGTAATCTAATGGATTCAGATCCGGTGACCTTGGTGGCCAAGTCTGGGACCTCCACGACTAATCCTTCGGTTTGGGACACTATGATTCAGATACTGCCTGACGACCTGACCGAAATGAGGCGGCACTCCATCACCCTGGTAGCACATCTGACTTGTTTGTAGACGAACATTCTCTAAGTGTGCTGGCAGTTCGTTTGCAAAAGTTTGGCGTAAATATCACCTGTCAGACGTAGCGTGAAAATGTACAGACCAATGAGTTTGTCACCAATGACACCACACCACACTTTTAAGACAATGAGATGTTGGTAATTGCTTTCGACATTTCCATGTGGATTTTCACGATCCCATAAATGGGAGTTTCTGGTATTGTTGTATACATCGCGGGTAATATGAGTCGCTACACTTCAACTGTTCCGAAATCAGCAACCGTTACAAATCGGACCCATGTGTACGTAAACGGTATTACATTTCTGACTCAGAATTACCTCTGGAAGTAAGCCCTGAAATACTGATCTCAACTCTGAGATTCTGGAGAATATTACACACAGAAGGAATGTATCCGTACTATATCCATCGCATTCAGCACCTTGAACCTGCGGACATGTGTAGCCGGTTGGAATTGTGCCGATGGACTAATTCTAACCCCCATACAGTATGATTCGTAATATTTTTTTTCGCCGACGAGGCTCACACAAGGTGAACACGAGAGAAGAAACACTCCAGCGAATTCTAAGCACTGCCAGAAGCATCAACAACGTTGCAGTGTTTCGTAAGGTTACAACTTCTGTAGTTACACGAGTCATAAAATATATCCAAGCAGAGGGAGGACACTTCGAACAACTTGTTTGAGTGTTCAACGGCGAATCTGTAACTTTACATTTAACAACATATCTCAATAAATGCACAATGCGCCTCTTTCTTTTTTAATTCATTTACTGTACTTTAAAACTCATAACTCCTGAACTTCTGCACTATTTTAAATATAATTTTATTTATTACAGAATATCCAAATGTATATACGGCCACGTAAACATACTGATGATACAAATTGTATTGTATAAATCATACAGACTGCATTTTATCAACAACGACCACTAAATATTTTAATTTTATCATTTTTTATGAAATTTTAATAAAATGAAAACTACGTAACTTAAGCGATGTTCAACTTTGGAACTCCCTGAGGATGATACAAATGTGTCGAAACATGTAGGAGTGATAATAATATATATAAAATAATATATATTGTTCATTGTTGGTTTAAATAAACTCTAAGTGAATGAATGTCATGTTGGGTAAATGAAAGGACGTTTCTTCATGAAAGGTCAATACTATATCAAATTTAGTTACACAACATCCTTGTAACTTAAATTTACACTGAAGAAGGTACCCCTGCCTTCAGTCCTTCGCTTTATTTTTTGTTTCACCCACTCTTTCCGCAAAATTCAGCTATAAATTCCAACTGATCAATAACTCTTAAATGTTTCTAATAATTATTCAGTAAAATAAAAATTCAGTCTATATGTATCTAAGAAAACAATATTAGAACACGATGTATTCACTTTGCGAATTTCACTACCTAAGAATCCCCAGTGTGGGTTGCTGCTGTTTCGACATCTATATCAGATTTAATTCGACCTTCTTTTCAAGCGTTACGCCCAACGTATCCGGTGAATGGAGTAAACACAAACGAATTATGTTTTTCTATGCTATAGGTTAGATATCTTAATACATACGTGATTTAATATGGACCTCTTAAATTTCATTAAACCTCAAGTAAGGGCAGAAATGTTCTCATTTCCACGGCCACCAATCTCGCTTTCGGTTCAGAGCAGTGTCCTCTCCAATTGAAAATTGAAGCCTTCGAAGAGATTTACGCCGCCCAAGCCTGCAAATGCCCTCCTGAGTGAACAATACATGGAACGGTGTATGCTCTCCCTTAATCCTTTTTACTGATTGGTGATTAAATAGCCACAGTGAGAAATTCTCCACCTGCCAGTACGGTACTTTGAGACATGAAGCACATATGCGACTTTCTAGACTTTCGCAGTAGTGCAGTTGGGGTTTACGTTCCTCTGGGATGTGGTGCCGCTTCACGGAGCGAATATTACATAACATTTCACGACCACATGCTGGCCTTATCCTCAAGGATCCAAATGTTCATCGTGAACCAATCACTCAGTGACCAGGCACCACATTCCGGAAGAAGGGGCACCTTAGTGCACGCTTATCAACGAAGAAGTACAGAAATACATTCTGACGCAAATTATAAAGTTACACAAATAACCATACCGCCTGCACAAATATAGTCGAATGTAATAAACCTTCAGTGTTACCGTGGGAAATATTCCAGTCTCAGACACGACTTGCTTACTTCCGCCAAGGAGCAGAGTTCTCCTTGAGAAGCTAACAGGTTTTCAGCTAGTCAAAGAAATTCCCCGAATTTTACGAAACCCGAAGGTTCATTACCGCGTTTACAAGAGCCTAACACCTGTCCCTAACATGAGCCAGATCATCCAGTCCATGTCCCCCATCCGACTTCCTGAAGATGCATCTCAATATTACCTCCGATCTCAAGTTGGGTATTCCAAGCGGTCTCTTCCCCTCAGGTTTCCTGACTAAAACCCTGTATGCACCTCTCCTCTCCCCTATACGTGCTATATGCCCCACACATCTCATTCTTATCTATTTCTTCATTCGAATAACATTCGGTGAGGTGTACAGATCATTAAGTGGGCCGGGTAGCGAAGTCGGTATAGCGACAGGCTACGGGCTGGACGATCCGGGGATCGAATCCGGGTGGGGCGAGATTTTTAGCATCTGTCCAGACCGGCTCTGGGGCCCACCCAGCCTCCTGTACAATGGGTACCGGGTCTTTCCCGAGGGTAAAGAGCGGCCGAGGCGTGACGCTGATCCCTCATCCCTTCTAGTGTCGTGATCAAGAAAGAGTACAGCTATACCTCTAACTCCCCCTATGGGCCATGCGGCCTGTACAGAGCCTCACTGCCTATACAAGGGTGAACTTTACCTTTAGCTTTTTTACTTACAAATCAATTAAGCTCCTCATTATATAGTTTTCTCCACTTCCATGTTATCTTGTCCCTCTTAGGCCCAAATATTCTCCTCAGCATCCTACTAACAAACACCCTCAACCTACGTTTCTCTCTCAATGTGGGCGACCGATTTTCACACCCACACAAAACAATATGCAAAAGTGCATTTTTATATATCTTAACCTTATATACTTTGGAAAGCAAACTGGAAGATAAAATATTCTTCATCGAATGAGAGCAAGCATTCCCTGATTTCAATCTGCTCTTAATTTCTTCATGAATAAAATTTTTATCCGTTAGGACTTTTCCCAAATATTTAAAATGTTCCACCCTTTCAAAGTTAATATTATCAATCATTATATTGTGACTTCTTCCTGCATTCTGGTCTGGAGACATAATCATGTACTTATTAGTCTGAAACACAAGTATTTTTATATAATAACATAAAAACTTGTCTCATATAACTTTTTGCTTTACAATTAAAAGGCAAGTCTCTTGTAGATCGCATTACTTTCACTACAACGAAAACAAATGCCTCATATCTCCTGATGCAAATGTATTTCAGGCAGCTAGAGAACATTCTGGTACAGGACAATTTTGGTAAGAGCCACACAACCATCGCAATTGCCGTTTAGTTCTGTCAACAAAATAAGCACTATGCCAGGCATTTCCATTCGTTATAGGCCTATCACCCCCCCCCCCCCGTTCTTCGGGAAGTGGGGGGGGGCCCCAATGCACCAAAAAGAACATTTGGTCCGCAGGAAGCATTAGGCAGGTACTCTTGTAGACGGAAGAGTGGAGAGGAAGCATACACATTACAAAATCTCCCAGTGTTTTGGTTCCTGGAACCGGTAGTTCAACAGTGCGCTACTGTATACAGCCATTTAGAACAATATCCTAGAGGATTATCGATATCTCCACCCATTGTTACGTGAATATAAAAGGGATAATATTAGCGTCCATTCATCGCTTATTTTACTTGTCAGACATTCAAGTACCATAGCTCCTATGTCATTATACACCAATATTCTTCATGTTAACATGACTGAGTACGGTAGTGGGTGAATCTAAAACAGCAAAAGGCACAATTCGAGAAACGAAACAGCTGTCAACGGTTAAATTCCAGCTGTCTGATTTTCTGTTCTCCGTCAGTACGGAGCAAGAAAAGAATATTAAGCCACGTTTACGGGATATGTGATGTGGAAGGGAGGTTAATAAATTGCATGCAGCTTAAAGATTTTCCGTACGTCGCGTGGCATAACTCTTTGGTGCATATTATAGAAATAAATATAATTCTTTTTCCCCATGGCGCAACAGCCTCTTGTGGGTCAAGGTCTTCTCATTATTAAAACTTCACGATCACACTCAAAAGACGCCACTGTCGTTAGGACTCCTCTGGAAAAGTGATCATTTCGACGCAGAGACCTGTACCCACAAAAAGCAAAACTCACAAGCGACGGACATCCATGCCTTCGGCGGGTTTCTTAACCACAATCCCAACAAGCGACCGGCCGTTGACCCACGTCTTAGACCGCGCTGGCCACTGGTATCGGCAATAATCAATTTAGCCTCTTTTAAATACACGTGTTTTCAAAGTTGCGAAAAGAGACTATTAACTTTGCCATGTATTTCCCTCCGTCCGTCTGTACGTCCGTCAGCAGAGAACAACTCTACCCCCCTAGAAGTGTTTTCGTGAAATTTCGTATTGAGCAGGCTTGTTACAACGTCCCGAAAAATAATCAAGTTTAGTTACAATCGGAGAAGAATATCATACACTATACATGATAACGTAAGTATATTTTATGTTTCTGGCAAGGAAATCGGTCTCAGCAATAGAAAACTCACTGCTGGATTCTCTTGGCAACACATTTAATATTTAAAATGTTGACAGGGGCTTATGTAACCCAACGAAAACAAGTCACTCTTGCGCTTCTACAGCAATATTCAAGTCTCGTTTCGCTGCAATAAATATTCAGGCAAAATGGCCGACTCTGCCGTAAGAGGAGTAACGAAGTTACATTACAGGTACATTGCCCGTAATGTTAACACATCTAAGGGGAAGATGTAAAACCTTTTCTCGTAATATTGGTTTTATCAAATTTGGAGGCAATTTTTTTAAGAAACAACACGTTCCCTTAAGGGGAAAACTGGCACAAAAACAGTTGACGCTGATTTGTTTATGCTGACTTTGAAAATAAAACATTCTTTCAAAAATAATTACAGTTTATTATTATTATGCATGCTCCATTACTACTAGTAATACTACATGCTCTGTGGTTGCTTCCTATTATCTATGGTTACTTAGTTTCTATGTATAAAAGTTGATGATTCTACTGCATATTAGTTTGTACTTTATAGTTTGTCAAAGTTTATGCTCTCTGTAAATTTCTTAAAAGTTTTGCTGTATTTTTTAAATGAGAGTGTCTTTACTTATGGGCCAATTCTCTGTCTGTAGTACTGCAATTTTTAGTCTTCCTCTTTCCTGCTCTAGTAATTCACACTCGTATATTTTATGATCTATTGACTGTTCTCTCTTTTTGCATGAGCACGTTGGACTGTCTATAATTTTGTATTAATATAAGTACGATTTAATATTGTCGTGACCTGATACCATCGTCGTGAAATAATTACAGTTTATCAACAAATAAATTACTGTATTATGTCTGCAGATGCAGCAAACCTAACTCCATGTGCGCCATATTTCATACCTACGGAGCTAGCAGATGTTTATAAAAACGCAACTAAACTTTATATAATCCATACTGGGAATACAGATGTTACAGATTGTCCTTAACGAGTCTGAGTCATCATCACTGGCATGGCCTTGTGATAAACGAAGTCAGGTGAAGTATTTTTTTTCAGTGCATGCATTAAAACATTTCTGTAGATAAAACAGCATACTGCCCTGCGTCACACTTGCATGACTTCATCCCGTACTTATCATACCGTACAGAGTTGGATGTACGATCATCGGACTGTACAATTTTCTCCGTCGAGGAGGCTGCTGTGGCTGGCAAATGGAAGGCGGTACAAAAAGCGGGAGAAAAACTTGGAAAAAAGCTGAAGCCTTGCGGTCGAGCGTATGAAGGTACCATCAATCAGATATCTTAACAAAACGTATAGAAAACGTAAAAATTGAGAGGAGAATGCACAGAAAGAGGGATGAGACATCAAATTAAAAAAAAATAAGTTAGAATAAAGAAATTAAAATAAAACAAGGCATAAGTCATGTAACGAAAAAACATACCCAATCGAACACAACTTTATAAATTATTCATACACCTACATGTTTCGGACCCATGGCGTCATCAACAGGCTGGATTTTAGAATATATCGCACTGTGGAAGAAGCTCTTAAGTCTTACAGACATATTTACAATTCTTTACGAACACGTGAATGTATTAAAGAGAGACTGGAATTGTAAATATATTTGTAAAAAGTGACATCTTACTTCCACAATGCGATATGTATACTTCTTTGAATAAGTTCTAAAAGCCAGCCGGATGATGACCCAATGGGGTCGAAATATGTAGCTGTATGAGTACTTCATAAAGCTGTGTTCGCTGGCTATTTCTTATTTTACAGTTCCACGCAACAGGGTGCATAATTTTAAATTAAAAAAAGACACAAGTCATTTTCTTGCATGCTTTAGGCACTAATAATTGATGCATTTACAACTTAAATTCCCTTCCTTTCTTCAGACATTCCAAATTTACCTTTGGAGTATGTTATATTACACATTCAGTTTAGGTATATCTCGTAACTTCGTCAGCGTACCCACCCCTTGCCGCGACTCTCTTCATTGTCACCGATATTAAAGATACCTAATTCTTGTCCGATATCTTTGTTCCTTTCTTCCCTGTCCTACTGTGTCTTGCCACACTTATAAGATATCTCATTTCACTTTCTTTAAGTCTATTTTTGCACCTCTCTAGCATTATCCAAGTTTCACTTCCATACCTCAAACTCGACTCAGACTCGCCTTCTATAACTTTAGCATTGTGTTCTTCCTTACTTTCTTTAATAGTGTATTCTTTATACTAACACTAATATAGTTAAAGTTTTCTGTTGTTTTGTTTCAAAGTATACATAAAATAAACAACATGAAGAGAAAGTGAACATAAATGAATGCCGTGGATGAAATCCAAAACTCCTGTCTTGTATATATCATGTTTCGTTTTGAAATTTCACTCCACGAGTTGGATTGCCGTGCGACATTCGATAATAAGGTGCTAGTATATTCAAATAAGTCACATTCTTTACGATTCACGTTAATAAACATTTATGGAGCTAGATGTATGAAGCTGAAAAATCTTCGTGAAATAATCAAATAATTTATAAATAAAATTTAGGGAAATATAGTGAACACATTAAAAGAACTTAGAAAAAAGGAAAGAAAAGCAATGGGAAAGAAGTGAACGACATTTTTAAAAAGGATAAGTGGCTTAAAAAACAAAATTAAAAAACGTAAGGGAATAACTGAAAATGAAGGAAAGACAATAAAAGAAATTTATAATTATAATAAACAAATAGGACGAGGAATGGAAGAAGAAATGTAGTGAAAGAGAAAAACATGACATGACAATGAGCGGTGTTAGCACATTACACAAAATTGGCTGAAAATGGACGTAGTACGACGGAAAAGAATAGGGTTTTATTGTGGAAGTCCACTGACAATACTTTACAGTGATTATTATACTGTGCTATTTAACAGAGTGTTTATTTCTGTATAAAATTATTCATATTAAAATTTCACGATATTTTGAATTTAGAAACGTTCTAAATTCTAATTTAAAATCCGCAATAATTGCAGCTCTCTTAAGAAAAAATTAGCTGCTTGTTGTCATGTGTCAAATACGAGAGCAATGTGGCTCATTGCTAAGAAAGGCACGACCTCCAGAATAGGCACAGCAGATTTTAACCACGTTACACTTGTCGTGTAAAGGTAAACACCAAAATTCCCTCGGGTTTCTGCCTCATCAATATGCAACTAATTAAGTGCCTGTCGAATTATGACGTCACTGACCATTTTATGCGTGTGTCTTCAGTATTGTAAGTGGAGATATTTCCGAAACCGACCCATATTCATCACCACTTGACATACGCCGTGACGGGCTGTGTAACAGGAAATCCTTGAACTAAACAATGCAAGTTGGAATTTATCTAAATTACTTAGAAATTTCTAGCTAGTATAAAAAGCACCCCGTCTGTATTATAAAGAACATACTACTTTGTTAATTCTCAGGTGTATACGAAACGCCTAACAAAACTTATGAGAAAAATAAGATTTATTTAACATGTCGTAACTCGAGACTTTGGCGGTAGTTTCGGAAGTAAACCCAGCGGTAGCTTACAATTCGGAAGGATGTAGTCAGATGGTTTAAGTCAATGGTACTTAACATTTACGGCAGCTTGCATATCTGTTGTTCTGAAAATATATTCTCGAACCTATTTAAAAATCCCCAAATTAGGTCAATTTTTATACATAAGAGACAAAAATAAATACTAAGTTTTAGAATAATAGGAAGTAAAAAATTGGCATTGCTTACACCCCCAAAAAGGGCACCCGTATAAAATATGTTCTTAAATGCTCCCGAGATCTTAAATATGCTGCATATCAGAGTTCATAACACAAAATATCTAAGACATTTCAAAGGCGTACAACAGGCTGACGGATGTTTTTAAATGTCAGAATACTCTAATAACAGGGTGACAAAAAATCTATCAACTTTTTTTTTGTGGACCAAAAGATGACGGATATTGTTTTAATTTTAATTAGAAAGATATTGGCCGTTGATATGATGTCAGTAACTGTTGAGGATAAAAAATAAACATCATGATTTGTACCGCAACTGTGAGAGAGGTCATCACGACAAATATTAAGGCAGCAGATAACACTATGTAAAATAACAACTGCAATTTCAGGGATTAAACGTATGTGCATATATCCTCAAAATTCCATTGAAGCAATTTAAAACATCCAAACGCATCCTGACTTCAAGGGTATGGAAAGAAATATGATATCCACTGGTATAAATTTTAATTTGTCGCTTTAGCCGCAATATTCAGACAACTTCTTCTTGATAATAGTATTTCCGGTCTTGAGTTAGTTTTTAATTCATTTTACAACGCAGTTTCCAGTATGACAAGAACTATATATACTTTCGCTTCTTTGGCATAACAGGAGACGGTTTATGACTGATTATGTACTTATGTAGTTCACATACAGAGAACGTAGGTAAGTGTTAATCATCAGACTGACCTGACATGCACATTACGTAATCTCTGACAGACTCAGATTCTGACAGATGGCTTAAATCATTAAGAGGCCTCAACATGTTCATGCTCCTACTCTCACTCATCAGAGACATCTGCTGAATCTACAACGTTCCCTTTTTCAAGAGATGATAAAGCCTGTCATGTTTGTCACGTACTACAGAATACACAGCGAACAAGACGCTCTAAGCAGTTCCACTGATAGTATATAGCAGCAACGAAACATAAACACAAAGTAGTATAAGCGAAAGTTTAGGTTTCCAGAGTAAAGACCATAAAGGTTACCTTTGTCTGGGACCTTCGCCTTGCAGTATGATAATCATTTACCGACTTTTCGGAGAAATTTCTACCTTCATCTTCAGAGAAAATAAGTAAACTTTTGCGATAAACAGAAGGCTCGAATTTGGGACGGGAGAAATGGATATGACGGACGGGAGAAATGGATATGACTCCACGAACGAGACATGAAATTTTGGATTTAACCCGGATGAAGTGTAGCCAAAAATCGGAGAAATAATTTTATGTTTGTCACACCGCGCATACACTTACATTTAGAATACCAATCAACAAATTACTTAATAAAATGTAATTCATTACAAGCATTAAGCTCCTACGTTATTCAAGACCGGGGTGCCATCCTCAAGGAGATATTATAACAAAGTAATAAAACCTTTTGTTTAAAAAAATAACCAACACGATGTCACTTGTGGACTATCCTTTATTTTCATGGGTAGTCGTCATTCGTTCTCTATATGTTTCGAGCTTCCCGAAAGCTCATCATCAGGAGATCATTTTTCTGTACAGTCAGCCTCTGGTATAGTGTATAATCTTTGCTGTAGCCCGGGCTACAGCAAAGATTATACACTATACCAGAGGCTGACTGTACAGAAAAATGATCTCCTGATGATGAGCTTTCGGGAAGCTCGAAACATATAGAGAACGAATGACGACTACCCATGAAAATAAAGGATAGTCCACAAGTGACATCGTGTTGGTTATTTTTTTAAACAAAAGGTTTTATTACTTTGTTATAATATCTCCTTGAGGATGGCACCCCGGTCTTGAATAACGTAGGAGCTTAATGCTTGTAATGAATTACATTTTATTAAGTAATTTGTTGATTGGTATTCTAAATGTAAGTGTATGCGCGGTGTGACAAACATAAAATTATTTCTCCGATTTTTGGCTACACTTCATCCGGGTTAAATCCAAAATTTCATGTCTCGTTCGTGGAGTCATATCCATTTCTCCCGTCCGTCATATCCATTTCTCCCGTCCCAAATTCGAGCCTTCTGTTTATCGCAAAAGTTTACTTATTTTCTCTGAAGATGAAGGTAGAAATTTCTCCGAAAAGTCGGTAAATGATTATCATACTGCAAGGCGAAGGTCCCAGACAAAGGTAACCTTTATGGTCTTTACTCTGGAAACCTAAACTTTCGCTTATACTACTTTGTGTTTATGTTTCGTTGCTGCTATATACTATCAGTGGAACTGCTTAGAGCGTCTTGTTCGCTGTGTATTCTGTAGTACGTGACAAACATGACAGGCTTTATCATCTCTTGAAAAAGGGAACGTTGTAGATTCAGCAGATGTCTCTGATGAGTGAGAGTAGGAGCATGAACATGTTGAGGCCTCTTAATGATTTAAGCCATCTGTCAGAATCTGAGTCTGTCAGAGATTACGTAATGTGCATGTCAGGTCAGTCTGATGATTAACACTTACCTACGTTCTCTGTATGTGAACTACATAAGTACATAATCAGTCATAAACCGTCTCCTGTTATGCCAAAGAAGCGAAAGTATATATAGTTCTTGTCATACTGGAAACTGCGTTGTAAAATGAATTAAAAACTAACTCAAGACCGGAAATACTATTATCAAGAAGAAGTTGTCTGAATATTGCGGCTAAAGCGACAAATTAAAATTTATACCAGTGGATATCATATTTCTTTCCATACCCTTGAAGTCAGGATGCGTTTGGATGTTTTAAATTGCTTCAATGGAATTTTGAGGATATATGCACATACGTTTAATCCCTGAAATTGCAGTTGTTATTTTACATAGTGTTATCTGCTGCCTTAATATTTGTCGTGATGACCTCTCTCACAGTTGCGGTACAAATCATGATGTTTATTTTTTATCCTCAACAGTTACTGACATCATATCAACGGCCAATATCTTTCTAATTAAAATTAAAACAATATCCGTCATCTTTTGGTCCACAAAAAAAAAGTTGATAGATTTTTTGTCACCCTGTTATTAGAGTATTCTGACATTTAAAAACATCCGTCAGCCTGTTGTACGCCTTTGAAATGTCTTAGATATTTTGTGTTATGAACTCTGATATGCAGCATATTTAAGATCTCGGGAGCATTTAAGAACATATTTTATACGGGTGCCCTTTTTGGGGGTGTAAGCAATGCCAATTTTTTACTTCCTATTATTCTAAAACTTAGTATTTATTTTTGTCTCTTATGTATAAAAATTGACCTAATTTGGGGATTTTTAAATAGGTTCGAGAATATATTTTCAGAACAACAGATATGCAAGCTGCCGTAAATGTTAAGTACCATTGACTTAAACCATCTGACTACATCCTTCCGAATTGTAAGCTACCGCTGGGTTTACTTCCGAAACTACCGCCAAAGTCTCGAGTTACGACATGTTAAATAAATCTTATTTTTCTCATAAGTTTTGTTAGGCGTTTCGTATACACCTGAGAATTAACAAAGTAGTATGTTCTTTATAATACAGACGGGGTGCTTTTTATACTAGCTAGAAATTTCTAAGTAATTTAGATAAATTCCAACTTGCATTGTTTAGTTCAAGGATTTCCTGTTACACAGCCCGTCACGGCGTATGTCAAGTGGTGATGAATATGGGTCGGTTTCGGAAATATCTCCACTTACAATACTGAAGACACACGCATAAAATGGTCAGTGACGTCATAATTCGACAGGCACTTAATTAGTTGCATATTGATGAGGCAGAAACCCGAGGGAATTTTGGTGTTTACCTTTACACGACAAGTGTAACGTGGTTAAAATCTGCTGTGCCTATTCTGGAGGTCGTGCCTTTCTTAGCAATGAGCCACATTGCTCTCGTATTTGACACATGACAACAAGCAGCTAATTTTTTCTTAAGAGAGCTGCAATTATTGCGGATTTTAAATTAGAATTTAGAACGTTTCTAAATTCAAAATATCGTGAAATTTTAATATGAATAATTTTATACAGAAATAAACACTCTGTTAAATAGCACAGTATAATAATCACTGTAAAGTATTGTCAGTGGACTTCCACAATAAAACCCTATTCTTTTCCGTCGTACTACGTCCATTTTCAGCCAATTTTGTGTAATGTGCTAACACCGCTCATTGTCATGTCATGTTTTTCTCTTTCACTACATTTCTTCTTCCATTCCTCGTCCTATTTGTTTATTATAATTATAAATTTCTTTTATTGTCTTTCCTTCATTTTCAGTTATTCCCTTACGTTTTTTAATTTTGTTTTTTAAGCCACTTATCCTTTTTAAAAATGTCGTTCACTTCTTTCCCATTGCTTTTCTTTCCTTTTTTCTAAGTTCTTTTAATGTGTTCACTATATTTCCCTAAATTTTATTTATAAATTATTTGATTATTTCACGAAGATTTTTCAGCTTCATACATCTAGCTCCATAAATGTTTATTAACGTGAATCGTAAAGAATGTGACTTATTTGAATATACTAGCACCTTATTATCGAATGTCGCACGGCAATCCAACTCGTGGAGTGAAATTTCAAAACGAAACATGATATATACAAGACAGGAGTTTTGGATTTCATCCACGGCATTCATTTATGTTCACTTTCTCTTCATGTTGTTTATTTTATGTATACTTTGAAACAAAACAACAGAAAACTTTAACTATATTAGTGTTAGTATAAAGAATACACTATTAAAGAAAGTAAGGAAGAACACAATGCTAAAGTTATAGAAGGCGAGTCTGAGTCGAGTTTGAGGTATGGAAGTGAAACTTGGATAATGCTAGAGAGGTGCAAAAATAGACTTAAAGAAAGTGAAATGAGATATCTTATAAGTGTGGCAAGACACAGTAGGACAGGGAAGAAAGGAACAAAGATATCGGACAAGAATTAGGTATCTTTAATATCGGTGACAATGAAGAGAGTCGCGGCAAGGGGTGGGTACGCTGACGAAGTTACGAGATATACCTAAACTGAATGTGTAATATAACATACTCCAAAGGTAAATTTGGAATGTCTGAAGAAAGGAAGGGAATTTAAGTTGTAAATGCATCAATTATTAGTGCCTAAAGCATGCAAGAAAATGACTTGTGTCTTTTTTTAATTTAAAATTATGCACCCTGTTGCGTGGAACTGTAAAATAAGAAATAGCCAGCGAACACAGCTTTATGAAGTACTCATACAGCTACATATTTCGACCCCATTGGGTCATCATCCGGCTGGCTTTTAGAACTTATTCAAAGAAGTATACATATCGCATTGTGGAAGTAAGATGTCACTTTTTACAAATATATTTACAATTCCAGTCTCTCTTTAATACATTCACGTGTTCGTAAAGAATTGTAAATATGTCTGTAAGACTTAAGAGCTTCTTCCACAGTGCGATATATTCTAAAATCCAGCCTGTTGATGACGCCATGGGTCCGAAACATGTAGGTGTATGAATAATTTATAAAGTTGTGTTCGATTGGGTATGTTTTTTCGTTACATGACTTATGCCTTGTTTTATTTTAATTTCTTTATTCTAACTTATTTTTTTTTAATTTGATGTCTCATCCCTCTTTCTGTGCATTCTCCTCTCAATTTTTACGTTTTCTATACGTTTTGTTAAGATATCTGATTGATGGTACCTTCATACGCTCGACCGCAAGGCTTCAGCTTTTTTCCAAGTTTTTCTCCCGCTTTTTGTACCGCCTTCCATTTGCCAGCCACAGCAGCCTCCTCGACGGAGAAAATTGTACAGTCCGATGATCGTACATCCAACTCTGTACGGTATGATAAGTACGGGATGAAGTCATGCAAGTGTGACGCAGGGCAGTATGCTGTTTTATCTACAGAAATGTTTTAATGCATGCACTGAAAAAAAATACTTCACCTGACTTCGTTTATCACAAGGCCATGCCAGTGATGATGACTCAGACTCGTTAAGGACAATCTGTAACATCTGTATTCCCAGTATGGATTATATAAAGTTTAGTTGCGTTTTTATAAACATCTGCTAGCTCCGTAGGTATGAAATATGGCGCACATGGAGTTAGGTTTGCTGCATCTGCAGACATAATACAGTAATTTATTTGTTGATAAACTGTAATTATTTCACGACGATGGTATCAGGTCACGACAATATTAAATCGTACTTATATTAATACAAAATTATAGACAGTCCAACGTGCTCATGCAAAAAGAGAGAACAGTCAATAGATCATAAAATATACGAGTGTGAATTACTAGAGCAGGAAAGAGGAAGACTAAAAATTGCAGTACTACAGACAGAGAATTGGCCCATAAGTAAAGACACTCTCATTTAAAAAATACAGCAAAACTTTTAAGAAATTTACAGAGAGCATAAACTTTGACAAACTATAAAGTACAAACTAATATGCAGTAGAATCATCAACTTTTATACATAGAAACTAAGTAACCATAGATAATAGGAAGCAACCACAGAGCATGTAGTATTACTAGTAGTAATGGAGCATGCATAATAATAATAAACTGTAATTATTTTTGAAAGAATGTTTTATTTTCAAAGTCAGCATAAACAAATCAGCGTCAACTGTTTTTGTGCCAGTTTTCCCCTTAAGGGAACGTGTTGTTTCTTAAAAAAATTGCCTCCAAATTTGATAAAACCAATATTACGAGAAAAGGTTTTACATCTTCCCCTTAGATGTGTTAACATTACGGGCAATGTACCTGTAATGTAACTTCGTTACTCCTCTTACGGCAGAGTCGGCCATTTTGCCTGAATATTTATTGCAGCGAAACGAGACTTGAATATTGCTGTAGAAGCGCAAGAGTGACTTGTTTTCGTTGGGTTACATAAGCCCCTGTCAACATTTTAAATATTAAATGTGTTGCCAAGAGAATCCAGCAGTGAGTTTTCTATTGCTGAGACCGATTTCCTTGCCAGAAACATAAAATATACTTACGTTATCATGTATAGTGTATGATATTCTTCTCCGATTGTAACTAAACTTGATTATTTTTCGGGACGTTGTAACAAGCCTGCTCAATACGAAATTTCACGAAAACACTTCTAGGGGGGTAGAGTTGTTCTCTGCTGACGGACGTACAGACGGACGGAGGGAAATACATGGCAAAGTTAATAGTCTCTTTTCGCAACTTTGAAAACACGTGTATTTAAAAGAGGCTAAATTGATTATTGCCGATACCAGTGGCCAGCGCGGTCTAAGACGTGGGTCAACGGCCGGTCGCTTGTTGGGATTGTGGTTAAGAAACCCGCCGAAGGCATGGATGTCCGTCGCTTGTGAGTTTTGCTTTTTGTGGGTACAGGTCTCTGCGTCGAAATGATCACTTTTCCAGAGGAGTCCTAACGACAGTGGCGTCTTTTGAGTGTGATCGTGAAGTTTTAATAATGAGAAGACCTTGACCCACAAGAGGCTGTTGCGCCATGGGGAAAAAGAATTATATTTATTTCTATAATATGCACCAAAGAGTTATGCCACGCGACGTACGGAAAATCTTTAAGCTGCATGCAATTTATTAACCTCCCTTCCACATCACATATCCCGTAAACGTGGCTTAATATTCTTTTCTTGCTCCGTACTGACGGAGAACAGAAAATCAGACAGCTGGAATTTAACCGTTGACAGCTGTTTCGTTTCTCGAATTGTGCCTTTTGCTGTTTTAGATTCACCCACTACCGTACTCAGTCATGTTAACATGAAGAATATTGGTGTATAATGACATAGGAGCTATGGTACTTGAATGTCTGACAAGTAAAATAAGCGATGAATGGACGCTAATATTATCCCTTTTATATTCACGTAACAATGGGTGGAGATATCGATAATCCTCTAGGATATTGTTCTAAATGGCTGTATACAGTAGCGCACTGTTGAACTACCGGTTCCAGGAACCAAAACACTGGGAGATTTTGTAATGTGTATGCTTCCTCTCCACTCTTCCGTCTACAAGAGTACCTGCCTAATGCTTCCTGCGGACCAAATGTTCTTTTTGGTGCATTGGGGCCCCCCCCCACTTCCCGAAGAACGGGGGGGGGGGGGTGATAGGCCTATAACGAATGGAAATGCCTGGCATAGTGCTTATTTTGTTGACAGAACTAAACGGCAATTGCGATGGTTGTGTGGCTCTTACCAAAATTGTCCTGTACCAGAATGTTCTCTAGCTGCCTGAAATACATTTGCATCAGGAGATATGAGGCATTTGTTTTCGTTGTAGTGAAAGTAATGCGATCTACAAGAGACTTGCCTTTTAATTGTAAAGCAAAAAGTTATATGAGACAAGTTTTTATGTTATTATATAAAAATACTTGTGTTTCAGACTAATAAGTACATGATTATGTCTCCAGACCAGAATGCAGGAAGAAGTCACAATATAATGATTGATAATATTAACTTTGAAAGGGTGGAACATTTTAAATATTTGGGAAAAGTCCTAACGGATAAAAATTTTATTCATGAAGAAATTAAGAGCAGATTGAAATCAGGGAATGCTTGCTCTCATTCGATGAAGAATATTTTATCTTCCAGTTTGCTTTCCAAAGTATATAAGGTTAAGATATATAAAAATGCACTTTTGCATATTGTTTTGTGTGGGTGTGAAAATCGGTCGCCCACATTGAGAGAGAAACGTAGGTTGAGGGTGTTTGTTAGTAGGATGCTGAGGAGAATATTTGGGCCTAAGAGGGACAAGATAACATGGAAGTGGAGAAAACTATATAATGAGGAGCTTAATTGATTTGTAAGTAAAAAAGCTAAAGGTAAAGTTCACCCTTGTATAGGCAGTGAGGCTCTGTACAGGCCGCATGGCCCATAGGGGGAGTTAGAGGTATAGCTGTACTCTTTCTTGATCACGACACTAGAAGGGATGAGGGATCAGCGTCACGCCTCGGCCGCTCTTTACCCTCGGGAAAGACCCGGTACCCATTGTACAGGAGGCTGGGTGGGCCCCAGAGCCGGTCTGGACAGATGCTAAAAATCTCGCCCCACCCGGATTCGATCCCCGGATCGTCCAGCCCGTAGCCTGTCGCTATACCGACTTCGCTACCCGGCCCACTTAATGATCTGTACACCTCACCGAATGTTATTCGAATGAAGAAATAGATAAGAATGAGATGTGTGGGGCATATAGCACGTATAGGGGAGAGGAGAGGTGCATACAGGGTTTTAGTCAGGAAACCTGAGGGGAAGAGACCGCTTGGAATACCCAACTTGAGATCGGAGGTAATATTGAGATGCATCTTCAGGAAGTCGGATGGGGGACATGGACTGGATGATCTGGCTCATGTTAGGGACAGGTGTTAGGCTCTTGTAAACGCGGTAATGAACCTTCGGGTTTCGTAAAATTCGGGGAATTTCTTTGACTAGCTGAAAACCTGTTAGCTTCTCAAGGAGAACTCTGCTCCTTGGCGGAAGTAAGCAAGTCGTGTCTGAGACTGGAATATTTCCCACGGTAACACTGAAGGTTTATTACATTCGACTATATTTGTGCAGGCGGTATGGTTATTTGTGTAACTTTATAATTTGCGTCAGAATGTATTTCTGTACTTCTTCGTTGATAAGCGTGCACTAAGGTGCCCCTTCTTCCGGAATGTGGTGCCTGGTCACTGAGTGATTGGTTCACGATGAACATTTGGATCCTTGAGGATAAGGCCAGCATGTGGTCGTGAAATGTTATGTAATATTCGCTCCGTGAAGCGGCACCACATCCCAGAGGAACGTAAACCCCAACTGCACTACTGCGAAAGTCTAGAAAGTCGCATATGTGCTTCATGTCTCAAAGTACCGTACTGGCAGGTGGAGAATTTCTCACTGTGGCTATTTAATCACCAATCAGTAAAAAGGATTAAGGGAGAGCATACACCGTTCCATGTATTGTTCACTCAGGAGGGCATTTGCAGGCTTGGGCGGCGTAAATCTCTTCGAAGGCTTCAATTTTCAATTGGAGAGGACACTGCTCTGAACCGAAAGCGAGATTGGTGGCCGTGGAAATGAGAACATTTCTGCCCTTACTTGAGGTTTAATGAAATTTAAGAGGTCCATATTAAATCACGTATGTATTAAGATATCTAACCTATAGCATAGAAAAACATAATTCGTTTGTGTTTACTCCATTCACCGGATACGTTGGGCGTAACGCTTGAAAAGAAGGTCGAATTAAATCTGATATAGATGTCGAAACAGCAGCAACCCACACTGGGGATTCTTAGGTAGTGAAATTCGCAAAGTGAATACATCGTGTTCTAATATTGTTTTCTTAGATACATATAGACTGAATTTTTATTTTACTGAATAATTATTAGAAACATTTAAGAGTTATTGATCAGTTGGAATTTATAGCTGAATTTTGCGGAAAGAGTGGGTGAAACAAAAAATAAAGCGAAGGACTGAAGGCAGGGGTACCTTCTTCAGTGTAAATTTAAGTTACAAGGATGTTGTGTAACTAAATTTGATATAGTATTGACCTTTCATGAAGAAACGTCCTTTCATTTACCCAACATGACATTCATTCACTTAGAGTTTATTTAAACCAACAATGAACAATATATATTATTTTATATATATTATTATCACTCCTACATGTTTCGACACATTTGTATCATCCTCAGGGAGTTCCAAAGTTGAACATCGCTTAAGTTACGTAGTTTTCATTTTATTAAAATTTCATAAAAAATGATAAAATTAAAATATTTAGTGGTCGTTGTTGATAAAATGCAGTCTGTATGATTTATACAATACAATTTGTATCATCAGTATGTTTACGTGGCCGTATATACATTTGGATATTCTGTAATAAATAAAATTATATTTAAAATAGTGCAGAAGTTCAGGAGTTATGAGTTTTAAAGTACAGTAAATGAATTAAAAAAGAAAGAGGCGCATTGTGCATTTATTGAGATATGTTGTTAAATGTAAAGTTACAGATTCGCCGTTGAACACTCAAACAAGTTGTTCGAAGTGTCCTCCCTCTGCTTGGATATATTTTATGACTCGTGTAACTACAGAAGTTGTAACCTTACGAAACACTGCAACGTTGTTGATGCTTCTGGCAGTGCTTAGAATTCGCTGGAGTGTTTCTTCTCTCGTGTTCACCTTGTGTGAGCCTCGTCGGCGAAAAAAAATATTACGAATCATACTGTATGGGGGTTAGAATTAGTCCATCGGCACAATTCCAACCGGCTACACATGTCCGCAGGTTCAAGGTGCTGAATGCGATGGATATAGTACGGATACATTCCTTCTGTGTGTAATATTCTCCAGAATCTCAGAGTTGAGATCAGTATTTCAGGGCTTACTTCCAGAGGTAATTCTGAGTCAGAAATGTAATACCGTTTACGTACACATGGGTCCGATTTGTAACGGTTGCTGATTTCGGAACAGTTGAAGTGTAGCGACTCATATTACCCGCGATGTATACAACAATACCAGAAACTCCCATTTATGGGATCGTGAAAATCCACATGGAAATGTCGAAAGCAATTACCAACATCTCATTGTCTTAAAAGTGTGGTGTGGTGTCATTGGTGACAAACTCATTGGTCTGTACATTTTCACGCTACGTCTGACAGGTGATATTTACGCCAAACTTTTGCAAACGAACTGCCAGCACACTTAGAGAATGTTCGTCTACAAACAAGTCAGATGTGCTACCAGGGTGATGGAGTGCCGCCTCATTTCGGTCAGGTCGTCAGGCAGTATCTGAATCATAGTGTCCCAAACCGAAGGATTAGTCGTGGAGGTCCCAGACTTGGCCACCAAGGTCACCGGATCTGAATCCATTAGATTACCATGTGTGAGGTTACTTAAAAGCTATGGTGTATGCACACAAGATGAACACGAGAGAAGAACTACTATAGCGAATTCTCAGCGCTGCAAGAAGCATCAACAGCACTGTAGTGTTTCGTAAGGTTACAAGTTCTCTGGTCACACGAGTCAGAAAATTTATCCAAGCAGATGGAGAACATTTCGAACAACTTGTTTGAGTGTTCAATGGCGAATCCGTGACTGTACATTTAACAACATATCTCAATAAATACACAACGCTCCTCTTTCCTTTCTAATTTATTTACCGTATTTTAAAAACTCATAACGTCTGAACGGTTGCGAACTGGACCCACGTGTATATGACGTTTTTGACACTGAATCAGCTCTGGAATTAAATCCCGAAGTAGTGACCTTAACGTCTGGGACATTCTGTATAAACATAGATTTTGAATTTTGGACTTACCCTGTTGTTGAGGTTACGTGTGTGCTGGGGTGGTGAGTACTGAACATGGTGGTTATCGGACTACACGACGTGTCGTCTTGTGAAGCCCGGCTAAGGTGTATAGTGGGTTTAGGTGGCTGACTCTCTGTTCATCGATTAGTGTGTTGTGTTGTTGAAAAATCTGTGTGTAAAATGATTACCAACAGTTCATTTTATTTCCTTCGTTGCACGATTTTAGTAGTAGTACGGTTTTGTCTGCATTTCCGTACTCGTACTTACTGTTTTGAATGTGCAGTGCGTATGCTGAGATTGGGTTATTTGTTTTAATGTAGCTTGTGTGTTCGAGATGTATTCCTATTGAACTTCCTTTGTGGCCAACTTGTGATTTAATAACGCTTTGAATTTTAATCTACATATGCCGCTAGATTTTATTTTATGCAGTGGTATTCTAACGTAGAGTTGATTGTATATGTTGTTGTTAGATTAGACGACATTCATAATCATATTTGGCAAAAAGAAAATTAACGAAGAAGTAATCACCAATTGCATGAATTTTATTCATAAATATTTAGAATTTAAATTAACAAAAGAGGGAAAAAACATAACCTACTTGGACCTTTTCATCCATAGAAACAATAACGATCTACACCTAGGTATTCATAGAAAACCCACACAAACAGACACTACTATACATTTCGCATCCAACACACTATTGGAACAAACTTGCTACATACAACTTCTACATAAACAGAACGATAACACTGCCAATCACGGAATAAACAAAAAAAAAAAAATTGGAATATTATCTTCACCGTAACTAAATAATAACGGTTCTCCATTACAAATTATTCATAAGCTAAAGAACAAAATACTTAAAACACCAAAAAAAGCAAAAGTCGCACCCCCAAAAACACAACAAAAGAAAAAATTTGTTACCTTCAAATTTCAAAGTACACTCACACACAAGGTTCCCAATTTATTAAAAAATACTAAATTTAATATAGCTTTCGAATTAACAACACATTATACAACCAAATCCGTGGCAGAATACCACTAAATAAAGTAAATTCTAGCGGCATATGTAAATTAAAATGCAAAACGTGTGTTAAATCACATGTTAGCCAAACTGGAATTTCAATAGGAATACGACATCGCACCACACAAGATACATCACAACAAGTAACCCAATCTCAGCATACGTATTGCACATGCTAAACAATAAACATGAATACGGAAATGCAGACCAAAACCATACAACCACTTAAATCATGCAACACAGGAAACAAAATAAACTGCTAGGAATCATTTTACATACAAATTTTTCCAACAGCAAAACTCACTAATTGACGAAGAGAAAGTCAACGAACTTAGCGCACTATAAAACTTAGCCAACGTCACAAGATGACACGTCGTGCAGTCCGATATCCACCACAGTTCAGTACTCAGTACGCCAGTACACACGCAACATCAACACAGGGTAAGTCCATCATATACATTTTTTATATCTTATCAACCCAAAACGTCTGCGTTATTTTAAATTTAATTTTATTTGCTGCAGAATTCAGAATATTCAGATGTACACACGGCCACGTTAACATACTACAAATACAAATTATATTTAAAAATCATATGGACTACATTTTATCAACAACAACCACATAAATATTTTAATTTGATAATTATTATTGATATTTTAATAATTTTAATAATACAGTAAATATATAACTTAAGCGATGATCAACTTTGGAACTCCCTGTGAATGATACAAATGTATCGAATCACGTAGAGTGTTCATAACAGAAATATAATTAAAATAAGCAATATATATATATATATTGCAATGTTCATGTAATAAAAACTGTACGCATGTTTCACGGTACATACGTAAAATTGTATTCACTCAGTTACTTGACGATCTTTGCATGAGCAGCACTCGCTGCGTATGTGCGTAGGTTACCGGGTCCGTGACGAAGCATCCGGCTGTAGTTGCCAAGCTTCATCATGGAAACAAAACTTGCATGTGCTGTAATCACTAGAATCAAATATACAATTGATATACTCATGTATATCAATATGACAATATATCCATATTTCTAATTTGTAAAATAGAAAAATGTATTTCGTTGTAATGTTCTCGAAGAAGAATGTAAGGCAATAATGATAATTACAATCCAGTTTCTCTCATGTTACAACCCAAGCAAATAGATTAAAGTTATCTTAATAATTGGATGTCGAGTGTGACACTACAGGTTATCAAGACGTGAAGATCCTTCAGAATTAGAGGGAGGTATTAGTCTGATTATACTCCTAAAGGTGTTTTTTACCGTTTAAACGTAAGATTTCAAATTCACTGAGGTTTCTAGAGACCAAGTTAATATTTGAATAATGCTTGGAGTAATAATGTCGCACTACTGCAGTTCCAGTTTATTCTTGGAACAGAGACGTGTTCTAAAACTTAACGACGTTCCGAGCGTCTCTAAACGCCTCGCATTCTTTCCAAAAGTTTATTTATTTACAAAGTTTTAAGCAGGCGTATATTTATATACAGACGGAAAATACATCACTCTCAATTATATGGAAAAGACAACAATACGAGGAAATGATTCAAATTATTTTATGATAAAATTAAGATTTAATTATAGTTGAGGAGTTCTTGCAACCATCCAGTTCGGGCTCCCTACTTTTCTGTACATACAAGACTTAAGGACTAAAATATTCCAAGCTATAAATTTGCTGTTGTTTTGTATGAGTGTTAAAAGTGATCAAGTCCTTTACATCACGTCATGCGTTATTGTATATATGTGTGGAATTTTATTCTGGAAATAACAAGATTTTGATTCGTTTACAATAAAATACTGGTTACACAGAAGCTTGCCGATATTCGTAATAGTAAACTTAAAACATACAGCATGAAATTATTTTGAATCATACTAAGTGTTAATGCAGAAGTCAGAAATGTGTTTAAAGTAACAATGAACGCTGAATTCACCTTCGGAACCTTTGTCAGCTAGTTTAAGCTTTATGATACAAATTGTAATGCGTCAATCAAAACTCAATTTTGACAGTTATTTAATGACATGTGCTATATATTTCGACCTTTCAAGGTAGTTATATGCTTGTAATTAAAAATACGTATTGAAAGATTATATATAAAACACATACAACATATATGTATGATTATGATCTCATTCTTTTACGTGAATGTGTAGCTACAAGAAGCGGAATCCTGAAAGCACGTGCTGCAAAATTACAAAAAATTTAAAACTTACAAATTCCTGTAAAGATATCAATGTTATCTATGACGTTTGTGTGTTGTGTATAGTTACCTTAATACATAGGGTGACCAAAGAATTAAGATCAATACTTTGGGATTTAATTCCAGAGCTCATGCTGAGTCACAAACTTCACATGCACGTGGATCCAATTCGCAACGGTTCAGGTTTTATGATTTTTTAAAGTACAGTAAATAAATAAGAAAGGAAAGAGGAGCATTGTGCATTTGTTGGGATATGTTGTTAAATGTACAGATAAAGATTCACCGTTCAGCAGTCAAGAAAGTTTTTCGAAGTGTCCTCCATCGGCTTGGATACATTTTCTGACTCGTTTGACCAGAGAACTCGTAAACTTACGAAGCACTGCAGCGTTGCAGCGCTGAGAATTCGCTGGAATATTTCTTCTGTCGTGTTCACCTTGTGTGCATACACCATAGCTTTCATGTAACCTCACACGCGGTAATGTAATGGGTTCAGATTCGATGACTGTGGTGGCCAATTCTGTGTACCGCCACGACCAATCCATCGGTTTGGGAATTTAAGATTCAGATACTGACTGACTACCTGACTGAAATGAGGCTGCGCTCCATCATACTGGTAATACATCTGTCGTCGCGTTTGTGCAGGAACATTCTCTAAGAGTGCTGTTAGTTCATCTTGCAAATTTGGCGTAAATATCACCTGTCAGACGTTGCGTGAAAATGTACAGACCAATGAGTTGTTCACCAATGACACCACACTACACGTTTACGGAAAAGCCATGTTGGTAGTTTCTGTCAATAGTTCCATGTGGATTATCAAGATCTCAGTACATGGGAGTTTCTTGTATTGTTGACACCATCGTGGGTAAAATGAGCCGCTATACTTCAATTGCTCCAAACTTAGCAACCGTTGCAATTAAGACCCATGTATACGTATACAGTATGACATTTCTGACACGGAATTACCTCTGGAATTAAGCCCTGAAATACTGACTTCAAATCTTGAGAGTCTGGCGAGCAATACAAACAGAAGGAATGTATCCGTACCATATCCAGCGCATCCAGCATCTTGAACCTGGGGATATGTGAAGTCGGTTGGAATTGTGCCGTTTGATTAATTCTAACCCCCATACGATTCGTAACATTTTGTTCAGAGACGAGGCCCACACAACGTGAACTCTAGAGAAGAACTACTCCAACGATTTTTCAGCGATGCGAGAAGCATCAACAACGCTGCAGTGCTTCGTAAGGTTACAAGTTCTGTGGTCAAATGAGTCAGAAAATTTACCCAAGCTGATTGAGGCCACTTAGAGCAATTATCTTGAGTGCTGAACAGTGAATCTGTTACTGTACATTTAACAACGCATCTCAATAAATGCACAATGCTTCTCTTTCCTTTCTAATTTATTTACTGTACTTCAAAAACTAATAAATCCTGAACCGTTGCGAATTGGACTCATGTGTTTGCGACGTTTTGACTCAGCATTAGCTCTGGAATTACACCCTGAAATATTGACCTTAACTCCTGGGAAACTCTGTATGTTATAATTACGAATACCTGAAGATAGATTTGTAGTGCCGAAACATGTAGCCCATCTGACATTAAATAGCTATAAAAATGTAGTGATTTACAGTTCTTTTACTATAATATTATACATTTCGTGTCACAATGGGCTGTGCAGACCAACGTTTAGTTTCAACTTTGTTCACAATTGGAATTTTAATCGTTGTGATATTTATGAAAGAAGAGTGAAGTTTAAACGACTTGTTCTGGTAAACCTCTAGAAATATTTTAATGTCAGTTATGTAGTTAACACGGTCGGGATTGGTATTCAAACGCATGAATAATTCCAATTACTTTATCTGTGTTAACATCGAACATGCAATTCTGTCATTAGTGATATAGGGTATGTGTTGAGATTATACACCGATTCAACCTCACAATGGCTTCTTCCATTTCTTATACATGTACTATTGCCGATGCCAATATGGTCAGTATGGAAAAAGCAATCGTAAATTTGTAGGCAAACTAATTATTTTATTTCGTTTACGGAAATTATTTTTGGATTATTGTTGAGTCTTGCTTAGCTTCTATAGAGAAATCCAAATTGGAAATAAGTTTATTGATTTCGGTTTCACAATATACCTAGAGTGAAATGTAATAAAAGTATTTTTAACAATTTTGATGAAGCAGAATATGCCCATTGTGTTTGTTGTCCTAACTTCGTGCAAAAATAACTGATTGAAGAAATGTACTAATAATAATTATTATTATAATTATAATTATAACAATGGTAATATGTTATATACAATTTTTATTTACCTAGGAATAAAAGCATTTACTTGGCATGGGGAATGTACAGGTTCGTTAATAAGTGAGGACGAACCGTCATTCTGTGCGAAATATTTCAAATTTTTGTGCAAAAAGCTGTTCCTAGAAATCATTTTGAAGAAAACTCTCTGTCGTTATGTGAGGCCATATAGTGTTTTAGAAATTTACGGATGTTCCTCCGAAACGTCGGTAAAGTTCTACACTAGCACAGACCATCGCATCCCAAAAGGCACTATTCGTCATAATAAGCTGTGTTAGAACTCCAGATCTCGATAATGTAACTTATTTTATTATAAGTGTACAGAAATTTGACGTATATTCAGTCAAGCAACTGTTACAAATCAACTGTTCAGAGCTGAAGCCGCCCATTCCGAGTACGAGCCCTGGAACAGGTTTTCCTGAGATGTGTTTTATTTAAAACTTGTACAATTTTTTTTTATAACGTCAGCGTCCGTTTTACTCACTCTGCAAATATCTGCTTTGGGCCCTTCGCTAAGCAACAGTCGTTGAAAGTGGGTGGCTTGAGGAGGAAGGGTGCGGGGATCATGTGACTGATTGGGTATCGGCTGGACAATATAGTATCTAACACTGGTGGCGAGGCGCATCTTATCCAATCAGCTTCGACCCTCAAGTCAAGCGATACTGCCCTGCCTTTGAATTTTGGCAACGCGTGATTGCAAGAACACGTTATCCACGCGAATCTTTCGGAAGTATTGTAACGGAATGGCCTTTGGTTAACGAATAACAATGTTTATTCGTCTTCTTCATCAAGTCCTCCGTGCTATTACAATTAACACTACTGGCTCGCCGCTAGTCTCCCGCACCGTACCTCAGCCGCAAAATCCACTTCACCCCACTTAAAACACACACACACTATCCCACATTCGTTCTCCGGTCGCTTGCACGCACACACTACTCCCGTTCCCACAAGACTGCCCTGCCCGTTTTCTCCAGTCTTATCTCGCTTCTGTGCACAAGCATTCTGGAGGCATGATGTCACGAGCCTTGCGGGAAGCCATGCTGCCAGGAGCAACCGCGTCATGTTACAGTATCATGGCAGCGGGCAGGATGTAAAGGTGCGTGTGCTCTGGTGGAACATCAAGTGACTCGACTACAATAAAAGAGGTAGTTTTCTATACCTTCGATTTGACGTATCTTCCCTGTTGTCTCCAGACCCACGATATTCCCTGCGTTGAAGGAGGATCACTGGAAGGCCGGGAACAGCATTATTTTGACGCCCAACATGGGCATCGAAGCGGTTACTAGCAGAGTTAAAAGCTGGGATATCGCTTCAGGAAGCAGCGACAACATCGGCAGCCGCGGGAAGAAAGCAGTGACGTGGACAACTAAGGTCAGTCACCACAATCTAAAATGAGCAGCCAAACGCTTCGGAGTAGAGTACTGTCTTTGGCAACGGAGAATTATGGGGAGGTTGGATAGGACCTCCTGTCTAGGCAGTCGTGACAGTTAAGTGCAATAATGAATGGTGGGGATACAAACGAAAAAGTAGGACAAGATGAAGTTACTGTTGGACAGAAACTGCTTAGAGATAAGGAAGAACTCGAGATGAGTGATACTGATACTGATACTGATACTGATACTGATACTGATGCATGTAGTGGAAAAGAAAAATTATAAATCGTAGTAATGATTTAGTAAACATGATATGGAAAACGATGCAGGAAGATAGAACGGGGAAGAATTAGGCGAGAGACTGAGGAAAACTAAGAAAGATTAGAAGATAATAAAAAGCAGAAAGTGAAAGAAACAGGAGGAAGATCACTAGAAGGCCGGGTACAAAGCCGTACCTATAATGGTCAGTTATGTAGTTCTAAAGGAAAGCGTCAATATTCACTTTACATTGAGGCTTGCAGGAATATGAGACGCTGAGTAAAAAAACTATACTCTTTTCTGACACCGACCTGTTTTTCATTGGAGAATTTTGAAGAACTTGTGTAATTCTTCTTTATCCTCGTCGAAAAAGTGTGAAAACCTGATCACCTTAAAACATATGTACTTTCTTAAGTATTTCGATAAGTCAACAATTTTCCGATCTCTATGATATGAATTAGGTTTATTTCCAGCCAACTCTCCTGTTATTTCATAGAACTTCGCGCTGTTTTGGCCTTACAGGAAAGCGACGAACGAATCTGTCACAAAAGTAACGCGATTTCTACTAGTATAAAAATCATCCTGGGTCTTTTCACAGGCTTGCCCGGAATACAAACACCGCTAAACAAGATTTCGTGTTGGACTTTGGCTTTGTTGACTCAGTGCCTGACTAATGGCAAAATACTGCTCATTCTTCAGTAGAAGCACTTTGTATATTTCTCAGTTTTGCATCAATCTTTATAACAACATACGACAAGATTATCTTTCCTGCTCTATAAAGTTCTAATATTTCTTACTTTCAGACTTTACGCCTAGTGTGCTGTATCCAGTTTTATATTCTGTTCCTTCTAGTATCTTGGCCTTATGTACTTTTTTGAAAGTTTACAAGGACAGCACTATTAAGCAATAAATACAGTCGAAACCGGTTATAAAGACATCGGTTTATACGACACCTCCACTATAGAGTCAGATATGCCGTGGTACCAATTCATTCGTCGCTGGTAACCTAAACATTATACCCCTCGGTTAAAAGGACACTCGTTTATAAAGAGGAAAAAATATTCTGTCCCTCTCACGACGTTATAACCGAGTTCGACTGTAGTTTAAGCACGGCAGTGCATGTAATTACGTTGAATATTTGCGAATATGATGGCGGTACTACACCAGAAGGCAATTGTGTTTAAGTTAATTTTGCAGCCTCGACAATTGCCCAAAGTATTTACATCTAGACAGTAGCACCTCTAATGTTTCGGCTTTATTTCTCTATACTTTTCCAAGTATACAGTTTAGCATTTAGCGAAATTTTTATTTACTTCCTTCTTGGAACCCATGTTATTTAAAATTTAATCAGTGAGATGAATCGTAGTTATGGACTGGAATTCTGATTTTTTTTTTATTTTCTGAAGATGTCGTACTAATGTCTGCGGAATTAAATCACATAAATATTGAATGTTTTGTTGACCGTGCATCGTGATATATCCGTATAATACGAAAAAACAAGATGCACTGTTTTCTATTAATTTATTTCATTAATAAGCCTCTACGTGTTTCGAGCAGGCTTGCTACTCATCATCAGGAGGATCAACTCTGTATAGACACCTAGTTGAAAATGTTTTGCGCTAAGAAAGATTTTGATAATATATTTAAGTAATTTTAAACAATTTCATTACTTTTCAGCATGACTATAACAATTGCTGTTTATACAGATTTGATCCCCCTGATGAAGAGCAGCAAGCCTGTTGGAAACATGTAGAGGCATGTTAATGAAATGAATTAATGGAATATAGTGCATCTTGTTTATTTATATTATACAGACACATAAATATTATAATTGATATACATATTTGGTATTTTATTAGTTAGTTGTTCTGCGTTACAGATACATTTTAAAATTATTTTTGCTCTTTGTTAGGCGTAATTTTGTTGATAAGAGAACTGTTTTCTTTTTTGCGACCGTTAACTCTCTATAAGCGGCTATCATAATTTAGCCCCCCTCGTAAGTTGAAGCACTTTTTTGGACAAAAATTGTATTTTTCATTTTCGAGGTGAAAGTCATAGACAGGAAGGAATCCGACTAGGATTTAGGAAACCATAACAGGTTATTTGGGTAATCTGACGTCCTCAAGGCTAGCCAGTGGGTCGGCTTCTGTAAGTTGAAAAGCTCTAAATGAAGGGATGATGGAGGTGAATTTAGGTTTTACTCCGTCTATTATCATCACTCCCAACTTCTATGCTTGTAGTTTTGACGTGACATGGGAAAATATTTATTCGAAAATAATTCAAATTTCGAAACAAAGAAGAGCACTGAATGTGAAAAATTGATACCCTAACTTAAATGTCATGTCCACATGACTGAAGTTTTCAAAATTTATCAAAATTGATAAGCCACTAAATAAAACATTAGTACATGCGTCTACTGAATAAAACAATTGATATATTCAAGTCTTATTTGAACCAACAAGTAATCATTCTCAAATTGCACATGTTTTTCTCAGTTTGTGTTGCTTGATTATATGGGTGAATTGTATTACAATATTCCTCGTAATAAACCGTTTCTTAAACAGTTAAACTATTGACATTAAATTACCAGACATGTGCTTACTAATTTTTAATTTCAACTCTGATATATACACGTATTTTTTTAAATCTTTTCCCCTAAGTATAAAGATCTGTACTTTGAAACACGTCGGGAATACTTTAGTGGTTTTATTAAATAGAAGCTTGTACCGAAAAAGTGTTTGGTGATTTATTATTTAATATTTAAGAGCCCTCTTGGAAGACGTCCCTAATAATATTTTAAAAATTATGTTATAAAAATCTGAAGACTGAAGTCACAGAATGCTTGCTATCATTACGTGCAGAATATTTTACTTCCCAGTTTATTATCCAAAAATATAAAGATTACAATTTACAGACTATTATTTTTCCTGTTGTCTTGTATGGGTGTGAAACGTGGGCACTGGCATGGACGGAGGCACGTAAACTGAGGGTGTCCGTGAAAAGGGCGTTAAGAGAGATGTTTGTGACTAAGAAAGGCGAGGTAACAGGGCAATAAATAAGATTAAAGAATGTGGAGTTTCATGAACTGTAATTCTCACCACATTTTAGTTGGTTGATGAAATTAAGAAGACTGGGCTGGATGGGGTATTTAGAATGTATGGTGAAAGGGTTGTGCGTGTAGGGTTTTGGTAGGGAAACCTGAAGGAAAGAGACAACTTAGAAGACTTAAGCATAGATGGTACGATAATAATAATAACATGGAACTTCAAGACGTGAAATAGCAGACATGGACTGGATTGATTTGGGTAACATAGCGTCAGATGCTGAAATTTCGGAAAGTGGATCGGAAATCCCTGAGAAGTTTTGAAGTGGGATGTTGGAGAGCGCTAGGGAAGATCAGTTGGACCGATCGTGTAAGAAATTAAGAAGTATTACACAGAGTCAAGGACAAGAGGAATATCCCACACACAATAAAAAGGAGGAAGGCTAGCTGGATTAGTCACTTCTTGTGTAGGAAATGCCGTCTAAAACACGTTGTTAAACGAAAGTTAGAGGAAAACAAGAGTGACGGGAAGACGAAGAATTAGCGTCGGCAGCTACTGAATGGCCTTAAGGAAAACAAGAGGGTACTGGAAATTGGAAGAGGAAGCATCAGATCGCACTCTGTGTATGTCACGTTGTGGAGCAAACCATGGACCTCTCGCAAGACCCACTACAAAATGAACGAAAGAAAGAATGAATGAATGACTTATACGTTCCATGAGATCTGCGCTCTTCTGGGTTCCTATGCAGCGAGTAGTGGTAATTTCTGGACAACCTGTCGGTCCCATCCTGAGTCCCAGAGGATCGCTGATGATGGGACGAAAGGTTGCCCCGAAACGTCGTTAAGAAATTACCACTACCCCCTGTGTAAGAACCCAGAAGAGCGCAGATCTCATCTATTCGCGGCGGAAGCTTGAAATCATGTATACACATTCCATGACTCAGTCACCTAATTTAAACTGCAGTGATTAAATTTCTTGGATTTTTTTTTTTGCATATTTCCTCCAAGGCTTCGTATTTTTTTATTTTATTGTTAAAATTTGCAATATAGATGTCTGTGGTTGATTTCGGCTGAAGGGTAAATCACGTTAAAGTTTGTAGCGTCGTGTCTACAAAAATGTGTGTGTTTTTTTTTAATTTCGATTTCGGGGGAGGTTTGCAATCCGGCAACCCTCTTTTGGGTGTGCGCGCCTGTTGGAATCGGATGTCATTTCTGAACCTATTTTAAGAAATAAATGATTTATTACATAGTAAACTGTTGGCGCTTCTGAGTTTGTGATATATTCACACGTGGGAGGGCTTGACGCTGGATATGATATACAAGCAGATGTAATTGGAAAGTACCTTGATCATGAATATCCTCTCAGGGAAATTATTCAGAAAATTAAAAAAACGAACAAACAAAGCGAATGGACCACAGGAAAATTTTTACAGCCTTACAACCACGTGCATATCCACATATACAGTAAACAGCTCGTATTTCATAACAGTTTAATTTATTCATGGATTTTGAATGACGGTGAAGTTATCTCCCAGTGGCGTGCCTTATGGGTAGGTATAGAGGGTTACTTCTATCAACGAGTAAGTAACACCTTTTTAGAAGAGTGCTTCTTGAGAAACTCCCCGTCCTAGAAATTTCATTATGATGTTCACAGTCCTTTGCCACTGATCCCGTTCTGAGCCACATGAATCAATTCTTCGTCCTTCAACCTGATTCTTTAAGATCTACTCGTATTTGAATAATTCTTTCTTATTTACGCCCATATCTTTTAAGAGTGTTTTTGTTTCAGACTTTTCCCCCCAAATTCTATTTAAATATCTCTTCCTTTTAATGCTTGCAGTATGACCCGCTCGCCAACTTCTTGGAGTGAGACCCCCCTCCCCCTCCCCCCGGGAATATTTGATAAAAAATACAAACTATGAATATCCTTTTTTACGCGTTTTTCTCCATTTTTATATTGCGTCCTCCCTCATAGATCCGAATGCCTTTCTGAGCAACATGTTATCGTAGATAGGAACATGTAAATTGGTAAAATATAAACACCGCACATCGGTCCACACTCTGACAATATTCTGATAATTTTGCTTATGTTTTTAATGGAAATTATTAAAGAATAATAGAAAGTAATAACATTCATCAACGCCGGCTGGAGAAACTCAAATGTCGCAGCTGAAATTTTGGTACTTACTTATTTTAAGCACTATGATTAGACCTACGTTATGTGTAGGACCCCTTCTTTCACTTTAAACATGCCTGCATTTAACTTAGTGACTGTATTCTTACATTTCATATGATTGTGACAATAAACAGCAATTACTTTCCCAAAATATTGTTTAAAGAATCGTCTTGATAATTGACATTACATGCGTTTTTAATAGTTAGGAATTACATTTTTAAAGTCAAATTTTTAAAGTGACATGAATTAGAAAATTAACAATGAAATAATTGTTCATTTAAGGATTAAAGTTTAAAAACCTGTTGCAAATTTACCCAGGTTTATGACAGTAATACACATCCTCTACGCTAGTGTTCTTTCTCCTCTGTTTGCATCACATCGCCATCTCGGAAAATTAATTCTACCTAAAGTCTTCTAAGAAAACTGAACATTAAAATTCGAAAAGAATTTTTAATTGTCTGAGAGGTACATGAATGTACGGTGAGTATATTCAGGTGTAGGAGAAAGTTTCTTACTCTCAGGCATGCTGTCCACGCTTGATCATCCTTATTGCTTTAAGAGAAATAAGTTCAGTGTCCTGAATCAGTACAACAATATCGACAATTGTAAATCGAGAGCCGCTATTAAGCCATTATTCTTGTACTTTCGAGGTCCCTGATTCAAATTTCATTCTACGATCTTAATAGTCCCATGGCTTTCTTCAGTTATTGTAATTAAATGAGGAAGTATTTGTCTAATGTAGCTTACTGCCTCGTCCAGATTTCAATGAACTATTCACTAACGCCAAATTTTGGTGTTATATTACTTTATTACTCTACTTTGTTGGGGTAGAACCGTGTCTGTGGGGAAACGTGGCCTCTAACGTGCCCATTCTTCATCCTTCGCGTCATAAGTGCACGAATAAGGAGCAATAGTGCAACGATAATTGACACGGAAGAATGAAAGAAGTCACAGAAACATCTGACCCATTTCCATTCCACCCATCCCAAAACCTACCTAGGCAGCTCTAGGATAGAGTCTGGTAGTAAAAAGTAAGAGATGCCTTACTACACTGATGTTTACTTACAGCGTCTTTAAATGAACTGTAAACAAACTAAGTGGACAGAACCCGCAAATTTATGTGTAGTGAAAAGTGTGCTCTATACGAAGCAGGTTATTTTACTAAAAGATTATACAGCCGTGAGGAAACCCTGTCTAAATTTGACTGAAATGAGAAGGAATAAGCATGGTGACGCAACCGTCTGATACATCAGTGACAGAATCATACGGATGAATGGTTGTGAATAAAATTTCTGTCTGATATATATAAAAAATATATATGAAGGATTCGAAACTTTAACTTCCTTTGTAAAGTCACGAATGACGTAAAGGTTATGGATATCAAAAGCAAAAATGTCTGTAAAATAGAATGTGAAATGGAATATGACATCTCTGATTCCTCTAGGGTGAAAAGTGTGTCTTGTTTCAAGCTACAACGCTTTTATTCTTCCAAAAAAGTCTTTCCGTGTGCATAAAGTAAAATGTTTCTACTCATTCAGAACAAGACAGCTAAAATTTTCTTACATTCTTCAGTCTAAACTGAGTCGAGTTTCAATCCCAGCGTTCTTGGTGATTCTAAAGCAAATATTTTAGTTTACAATCGTGTCGATGAAATCTGTAATTCGGTACATTTTCCATTAAATCTTGCAGCATACCAAAATTAACACACTGAGGACGGGGCATTTCAATTGTTAAAGTGCCCGTTCCCGGGGTTTAAACAGCTTGAATCAACTTTTGTACTGTGTTTCTTTAAAAATTTATAACAAATTCGCTATCTATTTTTGTGAACTGAAATTTTCAGGAAATACTCACCAAAGACCCTAGTAGTGTTGGAGGGTGTGATACCTCTGGAAACATTCCCCTTTGTGGAGTGGCACTAAGCAGTGTATAGTGCGTGGAATAGCAAGCGCGTGTTAAAAACGCAGATGTGCGTCATCCGTTTTGCACAGTTGTAATATATAGACGCAAATCTGCGTCACACGTCCACAATGTGTTAATAAACAAACCTCCCACTGGCAAAATTCTGATTTATGATTGAAAAAGTCATTTTGGGATGTTGTGATTGCCATAGACGAAGTGAAGTAGGTATGCTGTGGGTATCTGCTGCCTAAAGTTGTCCCTTGTCTTCTCACAATGTAATAGCCGACAGATTTATCAGTTATAATTGTCATCTTCAGTTGCGTAGTTCGCCGTCTTGGTTCTTCCAAGTGGTCTTTTTCCCTCAGTTTTCCCCACCAAAACCAGATATGCACCTCTTCTCAACCACATAGGCCTACTTGCTGCATGCTCCACCCATCTTATTCTTCTCTATTTGATCACCCGAATAATATTCATTGAGGCTCGGTTAGAATTGAGATTAATGTCTGTAACTCTGAATCTTATACAATAATTAAGTGTCGTTGAACGGACGAGTACCTCATCGCAGAGCCTATGTCTAGACAGGGCAATAAATCACAGACTTTTGTGTTACTCTTATGGGATTCTAATCCACAATTTTCCAGTTGGAGCAGTAGAAGGCTACACGGGCTTCAGACCCCACGGCCCCCGTGTCAACTAATTGTATGTACTGTATGTGAGGATGGAGGGGGAAACACTTCTGTCTATCCACTAACGACACTTTGAAAGGTAATGATTTGAATCCACACCATTTGCAGCCCCCTGTACTTATATGTAGGTGTCGTTACGGACGGAACCACAAAGAGGATGAGTTTGAGACTCTTACTGCCCGAATTCAATTTTACTTGATGCTACAGCGATGTTGATAGCATACTTTACGCCTCTAATTGAGGACCGTTCAAATTAGCTTCCTGTCTTTATGGAAGCCATCTCGTGTTTATTACTACATACGACTTTTCACTAGAACACAAGAGGACCTAAATCTCTTAAAAACCGTTATACTCTATACACATTTTAAAATTATTTACATCTTACACTTTTACATTTTATGTTTTATGTTTTAACATTTTAAAAGTAGAGACAGCAAGAAGAGTGGCCCCTTAAATTTTTATTGCATATTTCTTTGTAAGGTTTCTGTTCTGACGTGCATGAAGGTGGCCTAAACACAGGCCGAAACATGAAGCATACATGTCAAAATAACAAACTTAATTAAATAAACCTGTGTTATCTTAGAATGAGTAAGTGTGGTTTGTTTAGCTACCAAACGTATTGAAATGTTACATCATTACAACGTCTAGCTACCTAAAAACAGCAGGGTGGGGCTGCTCTTTGATAAGATGATAATCCCTTAGATAGTCGTGAAATTAAGTAACTGTAGCGTCGCTTCATGAATTATCCCTTTTAAAATACTAATGTTAATTTTAACATTACATATTTGTAATGCTGGCCTTTGGTACCCAATTTCGCGGGTTCAAACCCGGCCGAAGCCGTCGGATTTTTAGGGCGAAAAAATCCCCAGCACGCCTTCCTTCGGAGGGGAAGTAAAGCCATCGGTCACATGTCGTAGATTTGCGGTATATGAAAGATCCCTAAATTTACGTGGAAGTCGGAATTTAGGCAAAATTACTACCGGACATCTTTCTCGCCCGCAGTTCCACCTTTCGCTGCCAGGATCTCTCGCGTCGCTGAGGACGCAGAGGTAAGTCGTGGCGAAAGTGGGAACATCTAAAGGCGGGGAAAAGCAATGGCAAACTAACCCCAAGAATTTGCCTAGAATGCAGTGTGCCAAGAGCCACATCGGTTCCGTAACCGGGCTCTGGTTCCTGCCGGACCGGCCTCTAGGGCTGAATACTAATGAATGAATGAATATTTGTATCATTGATAATGTTAGTAATAGGCTTGCGTAGGAAATGAAAGAGAATGCATTGTAGGTTACCTAGTATGAAATACGTGTATGAATTTTTTTTTTGTTTTAATTACATTGTTAGTCGCGTTTTGACGTTTCCACAACAGTTTAGCAAACTGTTCCATTCTTCCATTCTTCTGGGATCTGAACCCGCGTGCATTTTGGTAAGCGGCTCCCGACTTTTCCGAGACAACATAGTGGTCTCGGTTGTATTTGAAGCTATGGATTCGCCCTTAAAGAATTCAATCAGGAACATGCAATCTGCGATGTGTACGGTCAAACAAATCTTCTTTAAACTCGTTCTTTTTGGCCTGACTTTGGCACAGGCACATACATTCTTACAAGACAAACAACCAGGTTAATAAAATGTGAAGACGCACTGTGGTATTCCGACTTGCAACACTGTTTTGTATGTGACAATTAGGTACGGATGTTCTGACAGAAATTTCTGCCTCAGTCTTTCTTTGTACCCTGAAAACAGAGACGGCAATTCCCTTAGAAACCTCCCTACCCGCTTACAAGGTTATAAAAAGCTGTTGTAAGTAAGAAAGCTACGATATAATTATGTCACATGTTCGTATTGAGTTGCTTTTACGACTTGAGACTTTGCGTGGAGAGTTGGAATTCACGGAGGATTTTAGAACGGTCCTGCTTCACCCAAAGCGAAATTAACACTTAATTAAAACTTGAACTTCAAGTCCACGTAGTATGCCTGAGATCATCCTCGGTTCGATAAGAGAACCATGGATTTTACATCCTTAACCCTCTACTGTATATCCTTTTCCTGTACAGCTTACATTTCCTAATCTTATCAGTACAAAGCTCTTGCCGTATCTAGCTTTCATTATCATGAGTAAGCTTGAAAAAAAGAGTTCTACTTATATATTTGCACAACACGTTTAAGCACACTGCGAACAAATTAAGGTTAAAAATGTGTATAAATGATTAAGATCAAGAGCCAAAACTAGATAGGCAACGTACGTGTAGTGTAACATTGAGGCGCTTTCGTTTAACATTTATATTTCCTCGGTTATCTTTACATTCTGATTACATTTCATTCCAAGAAAGCGTTTTATGGTGACAGAATGTCGCTAGCAACAATCAAATAGGTCAATTACTAAAGTGTCCTCTATTTTCATCCGATTTTAACAAAATTTTGGTTTTCTGGAGAGATTATTTATTTTCACGAATATCCGTCCAATTAGAGCGATGCTAATCCATGGAGACGGACGGACGGATGGATGGATGGGCGGACGGGCATGACAAACATAATTGGCGCTTTTCGCGTCTCTGCGAACGGCCTTCAAAATTGTTTAAAATTAAAAGAAAAAAATCTGAGTTTTCACACATAAGCTTCTGTGAATTTGGCTGCTCAGCGGATATTCACAATTCTGTGTACCAGCTTTCAACCAACTAATTTCGAATCCTCAAACTCTTAGCTCCATTCTTATTCGGATGGGAGATAATGATTCGGAGAAGGGTGAAAACGAGATGATAGAAAGCAAGAAGATTATTTTCTCAAGTTGTAATTTCAGAGTCGAATTATGAGTTCCGACTGTCTGGTTGCTGCGGCCGTGTGGATGAAATTGTAACAGAAGATGAGAAAACTGCGGCATTTTCTGGTGTTGGGTAACGAGGCAGGAACATGGGTTTTGACCTCTTAAACGAACCAGCTATTCGCTTCCCTCGTAAATTAAATTGTAGAGAAATTTGTGTCAAATTGTATCCAAGTACGTTTAATGCATGACAGATTGGATTCTAACGTTGGTACGGTTTATATTTAAGCCCTTTTAGGGATGTAATTCCATGGGCTTGAGAAGAAAAATTCCAGCTTTTCGAAACAATATTGTGCCTTCCACTATCCTATCCTGAAAAACGTATGCAGACACGCCTTCAGTTCTGTTTAATAGTCAGAGGATGTCTCGTTAATAATACAGAACCGTGACACGTGTTCAAGTTAGATGAACGTAATAATTTTAGCCCTGAAATGGACGATTGACAGTTGTCACGTCAGAGACGAAAATTCAATGTGACGTAGCGAAGTCTCTAAGTACTTTATCATGTATTCATATCTATACTGAGAATGTGTCAAGGCTTTTCAGATGGTAAGGCCAAATTACAACCAAAAATCTATATTTTTCCTCACTACGTGTCAGAGTAAAACACGTTCTTTTTTAAAATATATTTAAAATATTCGTACGATATTTTCATCGCACTAAACCTTCTTCTTTTATGTGAAAACTTTATACATGTTTTTACTCAGATGTACACAAACACTGTAGACACTTGGTGTACTGAGCATTTGCCTGTGACGTTTTGTGATTTTGCACGCGATATCGTTTGTTATTTATTTTTAGTAATATTTCTGGTTATTGAAATAGATGTTCTCATGATGGTGAATGTTAAGATTCCGGCTTCATGGTACGTTGACATTTATCAGTGTTTCAAAGGAGTACACTACTAGCGAGATTTTACGGGTTCAAAACTTAAAAGTACGCAGTAGGAAACTTCGATACAGTGAAAATCTCAAATCTCTTAATTCGTAATATTGAAGTTATCCATTGGCAAGATGATTGGTAAGCGTGATGATGGTGTTTTAACTGAGGACCGTGGTAATCTTAACCTTTGGGCGCCGGAATTATTTTTTTAATTTTAGCACATTCTGTATATACGAGTAAAATGTGAATAATACAGGAACCAAATGCGTTAGTATTATGAAACAAACTGCAATTTGAAGAAAAAAAACCGAGAGTATACACCGTGTTTAAAATATTCAGTATTTATATTTGAATAAATATATAAAATGCAACTTTAAAGGTTTGTGATGCGGTACGATCACTATAGTTGGCATTAAGCGTCAAAAGGTTAATGATGAGATTGCAAGGCCTTCCAATACGTGAATTTTTCTGCACTCTATCTAACAAAATAAATGTATTTGATTCAGATTATTCTAATCTCATTGTTTCATGATTTTAAAACAGTTGAATGAACATTGAAGACGCTGTGTGAATTCGTTGAACTATAAACAGACGGGTATAAAACGTCAGACACATAAGTTAAAATTTGACGCGAAGATCACGGATTTTAACTGATACTTACATAAACTTTGCAAAACAGTGGATATCAGAAGACAGAATGAGATGGATATCATATCTCAGTTTATCCTCAACCTCTTGAAAATGGAAGAGGCGCTTTGAACTTTCATACAGAACTTCAACAACGTCTTAAACTTGGTATATGAAAATGGGAAGGAGAAGGTTTGCTTGCTTGCTGGATTTGTTGAGTTGAAAGTTGCGCAATAACTTCATCGTCCTCCTCGCTAGTCGTACGAGGCAGCTGATAGCTGTAGCATCTTGCTACTAGACTTAACAGAGATGGGACAGTTGAAGTATATTCTGTTTCGCTTTTAAAAAAACTTTCCTTTTGAAGGAGGAGACATGTTTTGGCGTGAATACCCTCCGGTAGCTCTCTTGTCTGTCTACAAATTTTACTCCGCCAAACCATCAAGGGATTTAAAAGTATTTTTTGACACAAATATGTCTTACATTAACACAAGTCTTGAATCATAAACTCTTACTGGAATATTACAGTTGATTCTAAGATGTATTACGATCCTTTATAACATCCAACAGGAACTGAAGTAACCTCACTAATAGAAACTTTTATTACGCATAATAATTGAAGAAAAGGGAAAAGAAAATCAGTCGTGAATACAAAAACTTCCTTAAGATTTTGACATAATTTTTTTATCACAACTCAGAAGAAAAGACCACGCTGACAGCATCCGCGATTTCCTGCACGTTGCCAAGGGAGAGAAATCTATATACAATAATTTACAAAAATTTACCAAATTTACCAAATACCAGAAAAAATATTCCATTACATCAATCATTCATGACAGTCTGCCCGCCTTTAAGCAAGTATTCGCGAGCAAAATGTCCCACACCACCGCACTCAGAGCATTTCAATTATCGCTGGACACCGCGTTCCTAGTAGATCCCTTCCTGTTCTGTCTCCGAAACTGACCGGAAGTAGCGGGATGAGTTGGCATCTTCGCGCTAGCTTTCCTGCGTGCTCCGTACTGAGGCCTATATGCTGGACTGGATCGCCGTCCTTCCATTTCCAAATGCCTCGTTTCGGCGCTCCTGCAACTCCGCCTGATTCTCCGTAATCGCGATTTTGAGGGTGTCTTAGAACAGGATATTGAAGAGCATATTAGGATATAAGTTGGTCGAAGTAACAGGAGGCTCTAAAATCTTGTGTTCTTTACCACGTATTATTAAATCGAACGAATAAAAGAGGTTAAAGTGCGCGGGATATGTAGTAGGCCTACAAGATGGGAAGATGAAAATGCAACACAAATGTTTATTCGGAGGACCTCAAGAGACTCGGGCCTATGTGGTCACAACACATTAAAATTAGTCTTGAATATTTGTGGCATGAAGTTGTGGATATCACTCACCTGGCCCATCGGCTTGCAATGAGTATTTTAGTTCCATTAAAGGTGGGGCAATATGACCAGCTAGTTGAGCGACTACTGGCTTATATAAATGGAGTCTGCTACACGCATATACAATTACTTTCACTCGAACAAAAATGTTTTCTTAATTAGATTAACGAGATAAATTTCTGTGTCTTTATTTTGGCCCATTATTTTTATATTTCTTAAGCTAGAATAATATTCAGTTAGACTTTTTCGTGAAACGTCGTGAAAACGTTATAGTTTAAAAAGTAATTCCCAGTCACAAAACTATGAATTCTAAGTTTCTTAAAAGAAACCAAAAACATTAAAATTTGCATGTCCTTGGAAATCTCTATTCATCATTCTAAACTCAAAGAAAGATACTTAATAAAAATTCTATTATTCTCCTTTATCAGTCATTATAGACGCGGTATTTTGCGAAAGGGTTTCAAATGAAAGCGAATAAACGTAGTAAAACAAGCAGAAAAATCCAGCTTATAAACAGCGGAGCCTATAAATAAATGCATGACTTTTTGCGCTTTGTAACTTTCTAGTTAAGCCGTCGTCAAGTATTTAAAATAGACCCATCCGCACCATCAAGTTTTGTTTCTGCAGGAAACAGGAAAAGGGCGGGAATCGACTTGATTGGTGTTTATAGCCCTTCATAGGAAATCTCACATAGCTCCCATAACACTTCTGGTTTCTCTGGTCAAACCAAGAGGTCAAGCACGTTTTGAGGAAAGAATTTGTGTCCTGGCCGCTAAAAAAACTTGCTTGAACAATGAACCACAGCCTTCACACTCCTGTGGGGTTGATACAAATGATAATAACCCTTTAAAAAATTCTATACTGGATTTGAGAACTTTGTGTTCTGTAAACGGTTTAGCATCCGGTGCTTGCTTAAAGAGCTCTCATTACAATGTGTCTTATTATTCAAGCCTTTGAGTGACCTGGCAATGAGGACACAGTACTGGACGTTTGTTACGTCAGATGAGGCTTTGTGAGGACCTAGCCAGGAAAGGCAACAGTCCTGCGTTTTCTAAGCTTAGGATGTCAGCTACAGTGTCCACGTGTTCACGTGTCAACGAGTCTGAGTCCTACTAAAGACCTTGACGGTAGAAGTTCCGCATTCATTTGCCTAAGAAGGAGTTTAATACGGAATATTGAAAAAAAAAGTGAAATGGTTCTTTAAACACGTGAGTGCAGCTAACAATAGGTGCAGCCCTGCAACATACGTTCTACACCTAACATTCCCAGCGTGATTATATCACCTGTTTGTAAAAGAGCCAAATATGTTGGAGGGAAGACTAATCGAGTATGACTTACTCAGACGCTGCAGAGGCAGATCTCTACATGATTCGAGTCGAATAAAGCTGAGTGTCTGCCTTTACTGCACCTTGACAGTTCAGGCAAGATTCGACTCGACAGGACACCACTGCGTTAGAACACCCGCAGAAAAAAAAATCATAATCCTACACAAGATTCACATGGAAAAAAGCATATAAGTTTCTGAAATTCTTTCTTAATGCTTCACTACACACAAAGGTGTTTGAATGAATGTTACCAGCAACCATCAAACTGTTATCAATTCAGCCAGCATAGGCTAGTGTCATATAATTCGTAGACATTTTCAATCTCAGGAGAACTGGAATTTTACACACAGTTTCTTTTTCAGAATATACCATTAAAAAAACTTCTGTGTTTTAGGTTCTCTGATTTTTAAGTGTGTGTATTTGTTTTTACTTCCAGATTTAAATATTTTGTAGGGTAAGATTGCCTTCGACCTACCCTGTAACCATCATCGACAGTAATAAAGGAAGATAGAGGTAAAGCAGTCCCATTACAGGCCTGGAGTGGCTCATAGGGTTCCAGGAAGTTAAGGCTCCCAGATTTCGTGACAACGGCACAGGATGGTGATAGGTTGTCAGCCTTACGCACCGGCCGCTTTTACCCCCCAGGAAATACTCCTGGTACTCATTTCTGTTAGAGGCTGGGTCGACCTCAGGGCCATAGTGCGATCTGAGGGATTTTATGTCAATGAAAAATCCACTGACACAAGCTGGGATCGAACCAGCGACTTTTCGATTTGTAGCACAGCACCTTAACTACTGTGCCACCGCTGTCCCCAATAAAGAAAGATATTAAGCATAAAAAAACAACAAATATCACTAAAATATTTTACTCTCTTCTCTAACATGCAAACGAATTTCACAAATCTATCTCGCCGATAACTGTTCGAAAATAAATATTTTATTTAACTCTGTTATTGGTAGATTCATAGCAGTTAGAGCCCCTTGAACGGACTACCCTATTTTCAGCAATTGACCGTAAACATACTGTAGGAAAATACACGTTTATACGTGCAGAAATATCTATTTTGTAAAGTTACATAATTTAGCAGTTCAAATGGAGGTGAAAAACGGAATATTATGATCAAATACATATGAGTGTGAGTAATTGTTTTGCGTTTTGTTGTAATAGAGACCTCTAGGCCACAATATTTTGTATGTATTGTTCTAGTTTCGAATGGTTTCAAGAGATCTATTCATGTTTTTAGGCTCCCACCTTCCGCATTTAGCAACTTTTGACATCGAAAATTTGAAGCTGGAAATTAGTTCCTCAATAATCTTGCATGATTACAAGAATTTCACTTGAAATTCAGTTTTAGTTGCACGTAATTATAGTATAATATAGTAAATGAAGGCGTAGAATTATGAACATTTAAATAACAGCCAGAAGAGTTTGTCAAGTACTGGCAATCTGTAACAGAATACCTAGTTACATGAATGTTACACCGGTCCTTTTGCGAAGCCCTTAGGTGGTTCATCGATAGCAGCTTCGCCATTATTTTTTTCGAAGCTCTGATGTTTCATAAAATTAAGAATGAAAACAACGGTACACACAACTATACAGCACAGAACACACGCTTACCTAATATAAAAAAGAGAGTGTTTACCTTCTCTGAACATTATTAAACACAGGGGCATAAGCCAAAAATAAGAATATGAAGTTCGAAATCTTTGTAACCAATTTTCTCAGTGATGTTTTTGCATACCAAAATCAAAAACCCCAGCAAGAAAACACGTCATTATTTGCTGTTCTCGTAACTGTGAATCTGCATGTGCTGTTAAAACGATAAGAACTGGCGCGGTTGTGCCAGTTCAACGAAGGTGACCTTACGATATATATTTTGTGTAGCGTTATTAATTCACGTTTTCGATATGTATAAGCGAGTAATGTTTACAGACATGACTGCATATGCAGAAGGTCCGAGGTTAGAAATTCTCCAGATACACAACGCATTCTGAACCCTCTCTTTTTTTTCGTGTAATCCGGCCGGGTAAATTCTTAGAGCTCTGCATTAAATTAGGTTCATTTTCCTAAAGGCCACCCCTCACAACCATGTAGGACTGTTTTTCAATTTACGCTAACTAGATTAACATGTGAAAGAACCAAATCCATGTACGAAGTATTCAAATATTAAGTTTATACCTTTCCTAAATGGCTAAAAGATCCTTTGAAATTGTGCATTATGCTTCAGATATTTGGGAATGATGGTGACAAATCAAAACTGCAGACATGAAGGAATTCAGAGCATATTAAATTCGGGAAAAGCTTCTTGCCATTCTGTCCGTCACCGTTCGTCTTCCAGTCTGCTACACTAAAGCTTAATGAATAAAGTATACAGAACCACAGATTTGCCTGTTGCTTTATATTGGTGTGAAATTTGTTGTCCCTAATAGAACATAGGCTGTGGGTATTCGAGAATGGCGGGCTGAGGTAGAAATTTGGGCCTAAAAGGGAGTAAGAAGGGGGGATGGGGGAGAGCTAAATAAATTTGCATAATGAGGCTCTTCATGATTTGTACTACTTACAAAATATTTTGTAGGATAAGATGGGCGGTGCATTTAGCACATATGTCGGACGACACAAACTCGAACAGAATTTGGTTGAGGACACCCAAAATAAAGAGATTACTTTGAAGATTTAGGTGTACTGGGTCTTAAAGGAATACGATATGGTGGGACTTAATGCATTTATCTAGCTCATGTTAGGTACAAACGGTAGGCTATTAGGAAAGTGGAAACGAACTTTCGGGGTCCAAAATATTTACGGACTTTCTTGACTAGCTTAAAAATTTTTAGGTTTTCAAGAACGAGTTTGAGTCATGCCATCTTGTGCCTTTTAGAGAGCACACTTCGACATTACAAGGTCAAAGTGATACGTTATTTGTAACGGAACATCAGTGTTTGTGTTGACAAGCGTATGAAATTTATAATACACACAATGAGCAAGCAAATTTTGGTTCCTTAAATTTGGATCAGGCGTTAGGCTTGCGTACCATCTCTGACTTCTAAGTGATTAAGCATTTAGTGTAGTATTGCATGTACGAGGATGTCAAGAGTCAAATTGATCGCACTTAATTCACACAAATTAGATTAATATAAGCTCTCTTGCAAAACTTCGAATTAACGTACCTCAGGGGATAGTATACAGTTATCTATTGTGCTGGAACTGTTTTTGCACCAAGGAACTGAGCCTGTGAATACCTTGTTATATGGCGAAGTACGTGAACTGTTGTAATCTGTTATATAATGTATGTAAACTGTTGTAATCTACTTAGTTTACAATTTTCTTTATGAAGGTCTGATAGGATTTGCTGGTATGCCGCTCTTTTCGTCTACGTTTATACGAGAGAGAAGCTGTACGTTGTTGTTTAGTGTAGACTATTACGGGATTTTCATATCTTAACAAATAGGTTCTTTAGTTTGCACAGTTGGTCAGTCATGGCAGAGTGCATGCATAGTATAAAGAGAGAAATTTAAAATTTTCAGAATCTCAGTTATTTCTTCTGATAGTGATGCAAAATTTAGATACTGGGGCTGGTATTTGTTTAGCGTGATTATGTATTCATGCAGAAATATTAATCTCGTTTAATTAGGATTCTGATTTCTTATTCGTGAGCTTCATTACAGTTGACACACATGAAGTGATTTGTTTTCGCAAGTAAATTGAAACTTGGGCATCTTGGAAATTTTTAAATTCCCATGATCCACTCAAGCGCGCCTAAAGCCGCGGTTAAGAATGGGGTTACACCTTCACTTCCACATACGCATTCATATCATCCACAGGTACGTTACATTTAAGTATGTACGACTAGGTCTTCTGTTAAGTGACTCTCTATCGCTGAGTGAGTAAAGAGACCAAGTCTGCAGTGACACAGCTTAGCATTCAAGAACACTTGAGTCCTCAATTACACGAGTGCTCTAACCACAACGTCCCGCTTTACCTTTACCTTTTTATGACCATGCGAATATGTCACGTAAAAGCTAAAGTGGGACTGGAAATTTTGTATTCTTATTCATGAGGTCATCAGAATTTCGCGTCTGTGTAAGTAAAGTGAATGTGTTTGAAAGAAATATCCCTAACAAAATGTAAGGGTGTTTAGTAGTTAACATGAATAAATAAATGATCACTATATTCCTCTTATAACACATGACGCCGTGTACATTGTCATACTAGTGTATGACCTTTTGAACCTGCCCTGAAGATGACGGCAGTAAGCAACTCATCGTAAAGTGTATGCCAACACACACTGCGCCCTAAACGTGGAGGGTGCAATATTTATCATCACTGCTGTAAGAAATTCAAACTCTTGCATTTTACTTGCCGCACCAAGATAGGCAATGTACGTATAACGGACCGCTGTGGCGTTGGCTCAATGTTTATATCTGCTCGAGTATCCAAGCAACCTGACTTCCTTTCATATGAAGTGAGCGCTTTTATGGCGATTTAATGACGTCGACAACAATAAAACCTAATTAGGTCTTCATGTAAAGTATCCAATTTTAACCACATTTGATTGTGAATTTCCATCAAAATTCCTAATATCAGATTTCAAGTAACTCTGTCCATTGGCAGGAGTGCTGATTTAGACGGATAGATGGAAGGACGGACAGACATGACGAAGTTAATAGTTGTTTTTCGCGCGTATACAAATGCGCCTTCGACCGTTCGAAGTATTTGGTTCTAGTATTTGGCCAGTGAGACGCATCAAGAGAGTAAGATACTTTCCACTTAGTTCATTTTACTTGACAGAAATACGTGCAGTTAACTGTTGACAACAGAGCAGTTGCAATGTCCTCTTACATACATTAACGGTGAAAAATATCCACATTGTGTTTGTGTTACGCTCGTAGTATAGGGAGACAAGTTCCAAGTACTCACTTATCCGATTGGTACCAACATAGAGACGCATTACTTTTACCCATGTAGGAACTTAAATTTTATATGCCATTCAGACGTATTTTCTGCTTCGAAGAGTTCATTTAAAATCTGAAACTTCCTAGCATAAGAAAAGCATTTCTCAATGCAACTGCATTATCAATGAGACAAACGAAATATATTACCTTCTTCAATTTTTGATGGATATGTGCATTTTTTAATTTGAGTTGTTTAGTAAACGTAAAAATTTATAATTTTCTTTTCTATACATTTTCGTATACTTGAATGTGACCATGAGTTTAAAGTTTAATTAAATCTCTCGCACACTATGTAAGTTACTGTAGTCTTTATTAGCTTCCTTACATCGTTTACTATTTTTTTAGTTCTGTTTCTTTATAAATTAATACACAACATATTTATAAATTTACCATATTGATGTTAGGCCAATCAGTCTGGTACAAATTTGCCGATGTTTCGTATGATTATTGTGCCTCCATCTTCGTATATAATTGTGCCTTGAAGCTGTGAGGATCGCATTTATAGCACAGCAACTTCCTCAATTACCTTGTTGAATTTGTGTTATTCTGTTCTATTATACTGTTAAGTGTTCCAGCCGTCCTTAGATTAGGTCATAGGAAGTGTAACGTTACATTACTTTATGATTATTTGACATTCCATACGTTAAGTGTTCGATGACCTTTTCTTGATGCGCTTGTTTTATTTGCTGTTTGCTTTCACTCAAACTTTTGTCATTCACTTTTAGAAATTTTCGACGTTCGTGTTCCGAATCGAAATTTTAGAGATTTTATTTTCTTCAATATTGACCTTAAGTATTGCAACTTTTTCCGCCAGATGCGCTTGGACGACTAATACCACCATCATGAATACTGGTATATTCAATGGAAAGTCTACTTTGCGTAAAGATTTGTTAAATTAATCTTTTGGCAACGGAATTATTTTTTTAATTTTAGCACAACCTGTATATAAAATGTGAATAATACAGGAACCAAATACGTTAGAATTATGAAACAAACTGCATTTTGAAGAAAAAAAAGGAGAGTATATACCATGTTTAAAATATTCAGTGCCTATATTTGTTGAATAAATATATAAAATGCAACTTTAGAGGTTAGCGTTGCGGTACGACCACTATAGTTGACATTAGGCGTCTAACGGTTAATTCAACTAATTGTAGGTATTAAAACTTTGTTTTGTTGCTATTGTTATTTTATTTGGGTTTTAATATGTTATATTTGCGGTAAGTTATTTTTAAACATTTTCTATTCTGTTCCTATACTGTCCCTCTAATTGGCTCTTTGGCTGTTGTGTCGGCACGTTAATAAAAAGAAATTAATTGCATTTTTATTAGGTCCGGCTAAAATTGCTAATATTAAGTATATTATTATTATTATTTTTGTTATTTTACTGCTTGCATGCTTGCTTGTTTGCTTGTTTGCTTGCTTGCTGTCTCGCTCGCTTGCTCGCGAAACAGATTTTGTCAGTACATTTAGTGCTTTCTCCGCAGTTTAGCAGTGGCGTTAAAACGGATCGTATGGTTTAACCCGGCGGTGATAACAATTATTCTATGGGGGTTTCTCATATCTGGCAGCGGCCCTAACTTTGGGCTTTACAGGGGCGATGGGAGCCAGACGTTTCCTCCCTAAGTGTGTCAGGAACTGCTTAATAAAATGGGCAAAGGAACTGACTGCCTCGAACCCATGCATGTACGAGTAAGAGCAAAATCCAATTTTTTTTTCAGTGTTCACTCGTAAAATATACTCCTCTTTCTAAACTTCCTGGTATCATAATTACTGCTAATTTTTGAGACGCAGGAAGTGGCCGATCAGCGTAATGTGTGATATTTATAAGAAGTTTTGCGTAAGGAGCCAAACTTTGCGATGTAATTTTGAGTAAACAATGTATCAATATATTACATATATCCAATTATCAACCTTTACATCGCTACGATCATTTTAAAATTTCAACATACTATAGGATAATTATCAACCTTAAATATTTTTATCGCCTTGGCACACACCACTCCTACTCAATATTTTTATCACCTTGGCACACACCACTCCTACTCAATATTTTTATCACCTTGGCACACACCACTCCTACTCAATATTTTTATCACCTTGGCACACA
>Ga0123354_10000063_pt1 | contig 79556 bp, 78 predicted proteins | sample TergutLab28metaG_2_FD_97872 | JGI IMG/M metagenome (GOLD analysis project Ga0123354, IMG submission 97872) | Labiotermes labralis P4 segment gut microbial communities from Petit-Saut dam, French Guiana - Lab288 P4 | ecosystem: Host-associated > Arthropoda: Insects > Digestive system > Gut ... | reverse complement strand
TATCTACCGGCGGCACGCCCGCCGGCAACTCTCGATTCTTGACGGTGAGGCCCCCGCCATCAACCCGGCCAAACCGGGACAACAACAAGGGGTGAGGCCTCCGGCCTCACCCCATAGTGTCTAGGCCCGAACGTCAATGAACAACCGGCCAGACCCATTGCCAGGCAGGCCGCGACACCCGCCGCCACCCGCCGGGCCACCCCTGAACGACATGCCATACCACCCAGCATACGGTGGTTCGGGGCGCCGATTTGCCTGCCAGCGGCGCCTGGGATGGTGTCAGACGAGCCGTTCCGGCGTGGGTTCTTGGGCGGTCATGGGGATGACGGCCAGGCGTGGGGCCTGATCGGCGACCCGGCGGATGAGGAGTGGCTCGCTTGAGGCCCGGCGTGCCAGTAACCCGCTGCCAGGGCGGGCGGCGTCCAGAGACTGGTTGACGACCCAGGCCCAGGGGCGCATGTCCGCCCGGGCCAGATCGGCGGCGAGTTGCTCTGCCTCCAACACAGGGGTGGTTTCGGGCAGCGTCACGATGACGATCTTCGTGTTGTCGCCGTTTTGGAGCCGTACGAGTGGGGTGACGGCCTGCTCCCCGGCTGCCAGATGACGGACCACTTCGCGATGGTAGGAGCTGGTGGCGTCCATCAGCAGTACGGTGTGTCCGGTGGGGGCGGTGTCCATGACGACGATCCGCTGGTCGGACTCGGCGACCGCCTTAGAGAAGCGCTCGAACACGGCGATCTCCTCGGTACACGGGCTCATCAGGTCTTCGGCGAGGACAGCCCGGCCCGCCTGGTCCAGGCTTGCGCCTTTCGTCGCCATGACATGGGCGCGGTAGTCGGCGACCGCCTGAGCTGGGTCAATTCGCGACACGTGTACCCCGGTGGCGGCGAGGGCGCCGTCGAACCGGCCCGCCGGGTCGGTGGTGGTCAGGTGGACGTCCTGGCCGCGCCTGGCCAGCGCGGTTGCGACAGCGGTGGCGACGGTCGTCTTCCCGACTCCGCCTTTGCCCATGCACATGATCAGGCCATGCTGGGCGTCGGTTAATTCGTCGACCAGGGCGGACAGCGTCGGCCAATCGGTTACCGTGGCGGGGTAAGCCTTGGGCAAATCCAATGAGTCGGATGGTTGAGTCGGGTTGAGCAGGGTACGCAAGGCTGGCACGCCGACCATACTGGCCGCGTTGAGCGGAATCTGGGTCGCGTCAAGCGCGCGTAGTACCCCCGGCATGGCGGCGATAGCGGCCTGTTCGCGCTCCCGGATCGCTGCGGCAAGCGGTTCGGCCGTCTCGGTGGCGGGTAGGACGGCGTTAATAACCAGGTGGGTGGCGTGGATGCCGATCTCGGACAGCTCTTGGGCGGTACGGGCGGCCTCGGCCAGCGAACCGGGCTGCGGTCGGGCGACCAGAACGAGCGCGGTACGGGTCGGGTCGGTCAAAGTGGTGACGGCTGCGGCGTAGGTCTCATGCTGTTTCTGCAGCCCAGACAGTGGCCCCAAACAGGAGGCGTCGCCTTTGCCCTCGTCAAGGAACGCCGTCCAGTTGCCTGGCAGTTCCAGCAACCGCAGTGTGTGCCCGGTCGGCGCAGTGTCAAAAATCACGTGGTCGTACCCAGCGGTGGCGGCGGGGTCGGCCAGAAAGGACGTGAACTCGTCGAACGCGGCGATCTCAGTGGTACATGACCCCGACAGTTGCTCGGTGATCGCGACAATCTCAGTGGCGGGCAGCAGGCCCCGTACGGGTGCGAGCAGGCGCTGCCGGTAGTCCTCGGCGGCCTGTTGCGGGTCGATCTCCAAACCATCCAAACCCGGCACGTCACCGATGGGCGTGATCTGGTTGCCGATCCGGGTGCCGAACACCTGACCCACATTCGACGCCGGGTCGGTGGACACCAGCAGAACCCGGCTGCCCCGGTCGGTCAGCGCGACAGCGGTCGCGCACGCTAACGAGGTCTTGCCCACCCCGCCCTTGCCGGTGAAGAACACGAACCGGGGTACCGTACCGTCGACGAGAAACATGATCCGGCTGGTCTTGGCTCAGCAGCAGTCGGACGAGCCACAGCCGCACGAAGTCTGCTGGGCGGGAGCGGCGGATCCGCAACCGCAGGACGTGTCCGCCTTGGCCGGTCCACCGCAGCACCCAGTCGATTCCGGCGCGGCAGCCAGTCCGGCGTAGCGGACCAACTCGTCGCGGGACGGGTAACGGCCTGTCAGTACGACCGCCCCGCCGACCGTGGTCAGCGGCAAACCCTCTGAGCCCGCCGCTTGCATGAACGCCACCACCGGTACGGCCTGGGTGAACGCCAACGCGTCATTGGCCAGGTTGTGCCGGGTCACGTCCGCCCCGAGCTCTTTCGTAGCAGCAATATCGGCGGTGAACTGGACCAACGCTTGGTCCGGGTCCGGGCCGCAAACCCCCGTGTTGCAGCACAGGGCCGGTTCGTACACATGAATAGACGCCATCTTTGTTCCTTTCTTGATTTGATGAGCATGGGTTTCGATGCCGGAAAAGAACCGCTCTAGGTTCTCCGGTAAAACATAGGGCGTGTCGTCGGGTGGCTGGTCGCCGAACAGGACACGCAGAATGCCGTCGACGATCATCGCGGCCGGCGGCTGCTCAAAGTCTTGCCCGTCCCAGGTGAACACCCGGCAGTCGGTCGCACAGCCCGACAAGGAACCGCAGTCCGCGCAGTCGGACTCCTTGACCGAAGTTTCGATATCTACGCCGTTGACCCGGATCGTCGGCGAGCTGTAGATGCGGTACTGCGCGGCCAACTGTCGCGAGGTGATGTTCACCTCGTTCAGGCGGACCCCGTACCCGAGCGTGTCGAACACGCCCGCCAGTACCGACAACGCCTGCTTCAGCGTCGCGTCGGCCGCCTGGCAACGTTCGCAGGTCGTCAGGTCCAGGTACAAGAACTCCACATCCAGTACCTGCCGTTCCGCATGGCCCGGGTTGTCCACCTGCCCGCCGCAGCATGGTGTTCGCCGGTTCGCGGTGGCAGCCATGAAGTCTTCTTTCCGAAATGCAAAATCCTGTCATATCGACGGGCGTGGTTATGATCGTACGTGACGTATCGATCTGTGTCAATGTGACGCTATGATTGTGCTTATGGCAGCCATCGAGAAGATCCCGCTCGGCGAATGCTGCCCGCCGTCTCTGGTGCTAATGGACCCCGCCGACGCCGACGAACTAGCGCTCGCGTTGAAGGCCGTCGCCGACCCGGTACGCCTGCGGCTCTTGCACCACATCGCTGCCGCGCCGGACACCACCGTGTGCGCTTGCCACCTGCCTGCCGCCCTCGGTATCACTCAATCCACCTTGTCACACCACCTGAAGCGGCTCGCCGACGCTCAACTCGTCATCCGCGATCAACGCGGCAAATGGGCGCATTACCGCCTCAACACCCCCGTCGTCACCCGCGTCATCCAGGCTCTCCAAGGCGCGGTAACCTGACGGGTTCAGACGGGGACACGGCGATGTCCTGGAGTCCGTACTGGTGGCAGTCGGATCAACAGACTCGCCTCTGGCGTGAAGGATCCTGATCGCCTCAAGCTGATGGCCTTGGCCCGGATGACTGGGGCGGCCTCACCGCCGACATTGCCTCCGGACCGGCCCGGCATGCCGCAATCATCGCAGGAACGTTGGCAGCCGAGCCGTACGCATGCGACAAACCCGCAACGCACGGCCCATGCTCACTTGCCGGTGAAAATAAGACCCCCGGCGAACAAGGCGACGGTCAGGTCGGAGGCGGACCAGGAATAGTCGATGAAGGCGTTGGGATAGTCGCTTCTGGCGATCTCGATGTCACCCTCGTCGGGTTGCTTCAGCGCCTGCGCCCACAGTTGGTCATTCCGTACGGCCGTCCCTGACTGCGGCGGGTACGTCTTCGAATCGATCGGGTAGTACCCGGCAGTTTGGAGAGCCTTGACGATCGATGCACTGTCCCACGTCAAACCGCCCGGGTTGCCGTATGTGCGCTGGACGTACATCCCGCCGGTACGTCCGCCATACGTGTGGCAATCATCGCTGACCAGACTCGCGCCGGGCGGCAGCGGTACTTGCCCGACGATGGTCTCCAACCTGACCGCCTGCCAGTGGTTCAGGTACACGTCGCCGGCTGTCAACGCCACGATCACCGCCACCACAATGATGAGCGACCGCGCCACGTGTACCCGGATGCGGCTCATCGCCGGACCCCCGGGCCAGCAGGTACGGCCGCTGTCAAGACCGCGGCCAGTACGGGGTTGCTCACTCATTTATCATAATGGTGGGGCATCCGCCTTCGGCACCAGGGGGACCGTACGCGCGCTTGGGCGAGAAGTTCAAGGCGGTGACATAATGATTTATGTGCCGGTCTACGCCAGTGTTCTCATTGTTGTTGCCGTTGTCGCAGTCGTGATGGCTGCGGTCATCAGCCTCAGGGTTCTAGCTAATTTACGGTCGGTTCGGAAAGATGCCCAGCCCAATCCCCAAATCGCGGCTTGGGCACAATCGATCGGCTGGGCGTACCAGCCGGAAACACCGGACCTCGTCCACCGTTGGTCTGGACCGCCTTTCGTCGGTCGGAGCCTTCTCAACCACGGCGTCAAAGCAGTTCAGGTGGTCGACGGCACCACCCCGTCCGGGCACTCCTTCTGTTCGTTCACTTTTCGGTACAGCACAGAAGGCCGCGGCTTGGTGAACGCGCACTACTGGATCACGGCTTTGCAGTTACCGGCCCCGTTACCCGCGTTGAGCGTCACACCTAAACGTCTCCCCGGCAAAATCACCGACGCCATGGGACGCTGCCATGTCAACATCGGCTACCCACCGTTCGACAACGCATACCACGTTGTATCGGATGAGCCCAGCTTCGCCAGCGCCTTCCTTCAACCCAACCTGGTTAAATGGCTGCTGGATTCGAACAGACCCGACGTCCTGGGCATTGCGATACGTATTGTGGGGGCCGACCTGCTGTGCTGGCAGTACGACCGCGCACCCTACGCCACCCCGGACTTTGTCAATCGCGTAACGGCGATCGACAACATGGCCACCTCATTACTCAGCATCCGCTGACATGCCCCAAGCCAAGAAACATCACAAGGTACAGCTATTGTCCCCTCCCGCCGACCGCTGAAGCGTCGGCTCCGGCGGGCCAACCGCGCCGCCGAGGAAACAAGACAGGGTGAAAACATCAAACATCAGGTCACTTGGTCAATCCCGCACGATCCAGCGCCCTGATTTGTTGGAACCATCCCGTATCAGCACACCACGTTCTCGCCAAGACTTGAGCGCACGCTCCACTTGCCTAACCGACACTCCAAACTGTTCGGCTATGCGAGCCGCAGTGGCGTGCTCGTCCTGTCGGATCAACTCCAGTACCCGGTCACTTATCCCGACATTTATCCCGCCACTTATCCCGACATTGGTCTGGTAATCCTCCAGGGACGCCCGGTCATGCGACGGTCGATGACCTACGACAGGGCGTCCGTCAACAGCATCGTGTCCGTGTTGTGCTGTCCGAGGAAGCGGGCGACGTTGAACTTCGCCTGAAACCAGTCATCCTTGGCGAACCGCTCGAAATCCAAGAAATGCCCGTGCGCGGCGGCAAACTGCGTGAAAAAGATCACCTGAGTACGAGTGTTGCCCTCCCGGAACGGATGCGCCGAGTTGATCTCACCCCATGACTCGGAGATGACTGCGGCGAACTCGACGGGCCGCATCGTCTGGTAGGAGGTTAGGTCGTTCAGCCTGGCGAACCACATCTCCAAGTGGGCCACCATGCCCTCCCCGGCAGGAAAGTAGCGGTACGGGTACTAGTCGTCGGCATCGTAATCCCCCGCTGCAATCGAGTCCGGCGACGGCCCGCCCTTCACCATCGAAACTGGGAACGCTGGCGCGGTGCAAAAGCCACCGATCTGGATGTCTACCCCGACTCCTCGCCGCAAACCGCCACCGCGCCACGGCTCGGTGTTTGAGTTCGATAGACGCGATGGCAAACTGTTGGCCTATGACCCAGGAATTGTTCACCGGCAAAGCAGAGTCATATGCCACCTCCCGGCCCGATTATCCAGAGGCGGTGATGGACTACATCGAAACCTTGGTCTCGCCAGATGCCACGTTCGCCGACATAGGTGCAGGAACCGGGATTTTCACCCGCCTCATCGCCGCGCGCGGATATCGCGTGTACGCGCTCGAACCTAACCCGGACATGAGCAGCCAACTGGAAAAGGCCCTGCGGTCGTACCCACGAGTCACCATCGTCGCCGCCACAGCGGAGGCCACGACGCTACCCGAACGCAGCATTGACGTGATCACAAGCGCCCAAGCGATGCACTGGTTCGATCTCAATGCCTTCCGCCGGGAATGCCTACGCATCGGCAAATCCGATGCTATCGCGATCTCGGTCTACAACGTCACGCCGGGTGGCAACAGCGTCGGTCTGAGCCAGCGATCGTCCCTGGCGTTCTTTCACGAGCCTGTAGTCGGAGACTTTCCAAATCCGATCTCTTTCACCAGGGAACGCTGGCTTCATTACATGTCATCCCACTCCCACGACCCTCTACCATCCGACGAGGGGTATGCCGCTCACATCGCCCACGCCAACGCAATGTTCGATCACGACAATATCGGCGGCGTGCTGACGCGCAATGTCGTGACAACCGTTTTTAGCGAACATCTCCGAACTGGTAGAGACGGTAGTGGTGGAGCACAGGGGACTTGAACCCCTGACTTCGACCTTGCAAAGGTCGCACTCTACCAACTGAGTTAGTGCCCCAGGGCCCACTGCAAGACACCGGCCAACTTGGAACCAGCGCCACCGGTCGCCCCAAGCCAGGGTGTCTGCGGCGGGTATGTGTCAGTATACCGACCAGTTCACGCCGTCCGTACCACGGTCAAGAAGATCGGTACGCCAGCCAGCCAACCGCCCGTACCCCGGCCCCGTACCTCAGGCAAGCTCAAAGCCGCAGCGGCCTACTCCGCCGACGGGCCCTTCCCGCAATCGGGGCAGCATGGCACCTTGGCCAGAACCTCGTCCCACAGCTTCCGGGTCTCCGCCTGCTTCTGGGTGGCGATGTAATAGACCAGACCGACACTGGCGAGGACGAGGAGGACGCGCAAGAACTTCTTCATGATCTCAGTCTCCCACGTGCCGATCCGACTTATCAATCCGACTTATCAAGGCGCTCCGCCTTTATACTACTGTGTGTGCAGATAATACAATCGCTCACGGAAGAAGGGGCCACCCGCAACGACTGGCTCCTGGATTCCTCGCTGGCGGTTTTAGGTATCGCACTGGTCCAACTGCCGTTCTTGGTCGGCCTCATCGTCTTGACCCAGCCGATGGATCTCAGTGACGTCATCATCACTGGCGTCACCGGCACGATCATTTTTCTATCTATCACGATCAGGCGTCACTACCCGGTCGTGTTTTTCGGAATCGTGAACTTCGTCCTGGTTCTCCAGGTGATCCTGTTGGCGTATCCCACGATTGCCTGGATTGTGATCCTGCTGTCGGTTTTCGATATCGCGCGATCTTTGGGGCCGCGCACCTCCGTCATCTGCCTCATCGTGGCTCTGGCTATCGTCGGCGTCGGGGCTGCCCGCTGGTCGACTTCTGAGTTGGCGGCCAGTCCAGATTTGCGTACGATCATCCTTCTCTCGGCGATCGCGGTGATCGGCGCGGTCACCACGGTGTACTCGATCGGACGACGATTTCACGACGTGAGCCAAGCCCGAACCCGTCAAATGTCGGCGGAAAAGGACGCCGCCGACCTGCAGATCGCCGAGCAGGCCGCCCAGCACCGCAATATCGAAGCGCAAGTCCGGGCGAAGATTGCCCGTGAATTGCACGATATCGTCGCCCACTCGGTTGCGGTGATGGTGATACAGGCCGAGGGAGGGCTCGTCCAAGCCGATCACTCGCCGGACCGCGCTCGGCAAGCCCTGGTGACGATTTCCGAGACGGGCCGGGAATCGCTCCAAGAAATGCGGCACATCGTACGCATGCTCCGGTCGGATCCGGACGAAGTCGACAATCTGGCGTCAGCCCCGCGGGTGGTCGACATCCCGGTCCTGATTGAGAAGGCCCAGGCGACCCTGACGACCTCCGGGACTCCCCATGGGCTGACACCGATCATCGAGATGACGGTCTACCGCGTCATCCAGGAGGCACTCACCAACTCCCTCAAACATGCCGGTCCCGAGGCCTACCCCCGTGTTGACTTGGTCTGGCAACCCACGCAGATGTCTGTCGAAATTACGAACCATGCGACCGATTACCCACGTTCCGACGATCACCGGGGTACGGGTTTGATCGGCATGGCCGAACGAGTACAGGCTTTGGACGGTACGCTGACAGCCGGTCCCGTTGAGACAGGAGGATTCAGAGTATGCGCGCAGATACCGCTGCAACCGACTCGCCTCGACCAGTCATGACCCGCCCCATCCGGGTGGCGCTGGCCGACGACCAAGCCTTGGTACGCAGTGGCTTCCGGATGATGGTCGAAGCCGAGCCAGATATCGAAGTGGTCGGCGAGGCCAATGACGGTTTCGAGATACTCGAATTGGTGCGTCAGACTCCGATCGATGTGCTGTTGATGGACATCCGGATGCCCGGCATCGATGGCATCGAAGCCACCAAACGCATCATCAATGCGGGATTCCCGGTCAAGATCATCATCTTGACCACCTTCGATCTTGACGTCTACGTCTACGAGGCGCTGCGTGCCGGCGCCAGTGGATTCCTGCTGAAGGATGCTCGCGCCACCGAGTTGGTGGACGCCATTCACGCCGTCAACCTGGGTGACGCCATCATGGCGCCGTCGACCACCAAGCGGCTCTTGTCCAACCTCGTACTGCCACCCGACCGCAACAGACGCGATCCTCGTCTGAAGCTCCTGACCGAGCGGGAGATCGAGGTACTCGAAGAAGTTGCTCACGGCTCCAACAACGCCGAGGTTGTCGAAAAGCTGCATCTTGCCGAAGGTACGGTGAAGACCCACGTGTCCCGCCTACTGTCCAAACTTCACGCGCGAGACCGGGTTGCTCTGGTCTTGGCAGCGTACGATATGGGGCTGGTGGAGTAGCAAGGGGCACTTTCCCCGGGGGACGGGTAGGCCGGACAACACCGCGAAGACACCTCGGATGAGACGACAACCTCACCTGGCGACAGCCAACAGAACGGGCAACAGGGTCACGACAGAGTGAAGACCTGCCTATCAGGGGGTCGCCATGTCCATACTGTCGTCATTGTCCAGTTACAAGGTCTCGCGCGTCTCGCGTTCGTCCGTCGGCACCACGTCGTCGTACGACGCCGACACCAAGGGCGCCTCGGGCTCTTCACGAGCAGTCGCCGCCCGGCTCAACCAGGAATGGGATGAGCTTCGGTGGCAGCCAGCGCTCTGGCTGTGGCCGTCGCCCAGTTTGGACAGCGTACTTCACAGCGTACGGCTTAACCCCGATCAGGTACTCGGGGAGCTCATTTCAGCCTGTCAAAGTGGGTACACCCAGGCTGGCCGGGTGATTGTTCAGGCCCTGCTGCCCAAACTGATCCTGATGTCCCGGTCGTACCCGTACCCCGGCGTCGACCATCTGGTCCCGGCACTGTGGATCCGCCTAACCCGGTACCCGTTGGCCAGGCGACCCACTTCCATCGCCGCCAACTTGGTACTGGACGCCCGCAAAGACGTGGTGGCCGAGGTACGCCCGGCGCCAACGCCGGCCATCACCGCCGCCGGCGCAGAATTGACCGCCCGCTCCGTGCTCGCCACCGCGCGCCTGCTCAAGCTGGCCACCCCGGAGTCCCTGGCCATCATGGAACACGTCTACGTCGACGGCCTGCCGAATCACCAAGTGGCCGATCTCCACGCCATCAGCCCCGCCGCCGTCCGGCGCCGTTGCTCCGACACGATGCAACACCTGCGGGCCAACCGAGAGCTGTTGGCCGAGCTGGCCTTGGCGTAGATAAGTGCTCAGCGTACCTGTCCGGCCAGCGCCCGATCCAGGAAGTCCTTGAGGTCGCCGGTCTCGCCATCCTTGCCGCCACGCCCCACAACGAGCGGCGGCGGGGTCGGCTTGAGCCGTACGCCCTGAACTCGCGCCAAAAAACCTCCAGCAACGGTGAGTTGGTAGTACTTCCCATCGGTACCAATGGCCACGGTGTGATCGTTGCGGATGTACCACCCCCGCTGGTCAGTCTTCACGATGTGGCCGTCCAGGGTACGGGCCCGCAACTCAACGGGCGGCAGATCGGCCGTTTGTACCTTGCCCATGAAGGCGTCGATCAGTTTACGAGCCTGCTCCGACTCGTGTAACGAGGTCGACGCCAATAACTCCGCTCGCCGGCGAGCGGCCCGATCCCGGTCCTCATTCACCCGGTCCTCGCCCAGGGGAGCCGGACTTTCATCGGCCACGTCAACCTCCTCGCCGGCCATCTCGCCCGCTGACCGCCATCACGGCCGCCAATCGGCTGGAGCGCGAAAGAATACCCGTAGTAGGAGCCTACTCGGCAGTCACAGCGGCAGGTACCCTGTTCCGCCGCCAGCGACGCTGCCCGGTCCCCTCCATGTCCAGTGTCCCCATGCCCGGTGTCCCCATGTACCGGTGTCTCTCCCACGACACCTCATCACCCTGCCGGACGTACTCCCAGCCGGGCCCGGCCACCCAGTACATCCTGCAAGACGGTTGCAGTATCCGGTAACAAATCAATCCCCAAGTTGCGCGCGTTACGGGTGATCCAGGCCACCAAACGTTCCACTTCCAAACGGTTCCCGGCCGCATGTTCGGTCTGTACCCGAGCGCACAGGAGCAACTCGTCCTCCGGCGCGGCGACCAGCGCCCGGCTGGCCGCCCACCGGGCTTGGTCGATGTCGCCTTCGTCCAGGCACCGTTTCGTCGCGATCACACCGATGTCCCGGACGATCGATACCATGTCAGTACGGATTTCCTCTGCCCAGTGCCACTGACCGGGAGCGGCATCGGCCAGTGGTGCACCCCGTACCAGCTCCAACGCCTGAATGAGTCTGGCCGTGTCTGCTCGCTCGACGCCCCCGGCGATCAGCAAACATAACCTCTGCCAGTCGGACGTCACGGCGGCGTCCAGCCAGATGCGTCCGGAATAGGCCTCCGGCAAGTACGGTTTCCCCTCTTGGTCGCGGCCGAGCCAACCCCTCAGCCGGCTCATGTTGGAACGCCGGGTGCCCTCGGCGACCAACAACCCCTGGGTCATCGCGGTCGCCGTTGTACCGGGATGCTCAAGCAGCCAGCCGCAACACTCCATGCAAGCCCGCTCGGCCCGGGGTGGCGGCTCTCCCCGGGCGGCTTCCATGAGAATCGGGCCCAACATCTTCAGTGTCGGGTGGCTGAAGGTCGTGGCAGAGACAGCCGCAGAGTCATCGCGCGGTCTTTCCATTGGTATCATAAAGGAATTCCCCTCAACTATTCGTACATCCGGACTGACGGGCATGCCGGCCTGTCCTCCTCCGGTGAGAGCCGTGTCGGACCGTGGTACGCCGCCATCGGCGGACCACCAGGCCGGCAGTGTGACTTGGCTGGCCGTGGTTTGCAACACATCGGCAAGCGGTGGCGCGGGCATCAGAGTCAAGGGCCGAAGCGATCGGTTCCCAGCCTGGAGAACCGCCCGCTCAAGCGACTCAACATCAAGACGTCCCGAGACGACGCCTTCGGTCCGCCGCGCCATCTCACCGGCCAGCGGTACCAGTACCGCAATCCCGACATCCGACCCGGCCAGGCATTCGGCGAGCTCCCAGAACTCATCGTCGTTGACCGGCTCAAGGAAGCAGTACACGATCGGGCGCCAGGCTTCGCCGCAGTTCGGATCGCCTCGCAGATCATCCCACAGCCGGTTACCGATAAAGGTCCTTCTGTCCGCGATCATGAGGCGGAGGCTATCCATGGCCTCGTCGAAGGTACGGTGACGCTCCACGGCCTCGAAGGTCGCGAAGAGATTCCCGTCCGAGACGACGTGCAGCGTCACCGTGGCCGACCACTCATCGACCGCCACACCCATGGCGATCCCGGTCATGACAGAAACCGTGTCCGCCGGGTCGCCGCACACCAGGAAAGGTTTCGCTCCGGCAACATCCGCGATGACGATCTCGCCCTGCTCGTCTTCGCCAAGACACACCGCGACCCCGCGTACGTTGGCGGGAAGTAGTTCCATCGCTAGTGGCTCCGCTGGCGGCTCTGGACACTCAACCGGCCCTGCCGGATCGTCCTGAGCGGATTTGAGCAGCGCATCGTCGGGCTCACCAAGCACCGTCCAGGCATCGGGCCACGTCAGCGCGGCATCACTCTCCTGCCAGGTACTCATACCGGTCGTGGGGTCGGCCCGACCCGTGCCGGCGGAACCGCTGAACTCTTGGACCAAGTAGTCCACGCGAGCATGCGGCAGGGACGCAACCGCCTCGCTGCCGGCCGCACTCATGGCGGCCTCAAGCCGGCGCCCACTGTCCCCGGGGTGAAGAATTCGGCGACCAACCGGACGGGCGCGCAATTGGGACAATCGCCGCCGGCGTACCATCAACGCCATCCCACCCGCGAGAACGGCACCGGCGCCAATCACTCGTTGCACCACTGCCGAACCATTCCCGTCGGCCGGCCCCATCTCCGCGGACGACTCGGACGAGGTCGCGGATTGGCTGTCGGCGGCCTCCTCGTCCGCCCCTGGCGCCATCGGCGGGTTCGCGGCGGGCACGGGATCAGTCGGCAAAGACACGTCACCAGAAGGCACGTCGCCAGTACCGTCTGGATTCGCGGCTGGGTCCGTCTCGTCGCCGATCGGCCCATCTTCACTGGTCGGCACGGAATTCGGGGCTGCCGTATCGTCAACCACCTGACAAGGCAGGGTGAGCTTCCACCCCGGTTCGATCCGGTCCGGGTCGCTAATGAGAGACTGGTTGGCCTGCGCGATCTCCACCCACTGCTGGGGGTCTCCCAGATCGCGCTGGGCGATCGACCACAGCGAATCGCCCTTTTCGACAGTGACAATTTCCTCATCCGAACAGTCGGGAGCGACGGCTGGTGGGTCCCGTGGCGGGATGCGCAGCCTCGTACCCACTTGAATGAAGTCGGGCACGTCCAGAATCACATCCTGATTCGCCTCGGCAATCCTGGTCCACTCCTGACCATCCCCGTACGCCCGCTCGGCAATCGACCACAGGGAATCTCCTGGGACGACAATATGAACCACCCCGCTGCCGGCCTCTCCTGCCGCTTGCCCGTCATCGACCGGCGCCGATTCGGCGGGTATCAATTCGGCGGGTACCACCTGGACCAGGGCGGGGGGAGCCGGTTGCTCCGCACTCGCGTGGGCCGTACTACCCAGGGCGGCCAGCGCGAAGACGGCCGCCACCAGTGGGCGTACGAGTCGCCGCGGTCCCCGGAACAGCCGTGACACCGGTACCGCGCGATCATGCCCCGACCGGCGGGATCTGACCATGTCGACTCCCTCAAGGATGATGCTCCACGCCAGCACGATCCATAGGAGCGCGCCGAGAGCGGTCAGGATCGCGGCGACCAGGTGGCCGTCGTCTGGCAACAGCAAGCGAGACGGGTCGCGGACCAAGCCCAGGAAGTCATCCCAGGCACCCCACTGAAGAATCACCCAGGGCACACCGACGAGCAGAACGACGAGCGCCAGCAACGCCGTGACCGTACGCACTGCCCTCACACCAACCTCCCCCCGGGAACGATGCGGCCTCTTTGCATCCATGGCTCTCCTTTCCTCACCTTCTACTGTGCGGAAATTTGGAGCCCTTGTGCGAGTTATGCACATGTGATTCTGTCAGAAAGAAGTTATCCACAGAAACCAACCAGAGTCGCACATTGCGATGGTCCGGCAACACGGTGTGGGTATGAGTATTCGACCAGACCGCCGGTCACGTGATCACACACTGTCCAAACAGCGAGGCGTGAAGCTCACGTTGAGCGGCTTTCTCACAACCATCTCCGCGATTGTCCTGCTGGTGATAGGCGGGAGCGTCGTGACGTCACCCACGGCGCAAGCCGCCACGCCGGTCGGCGGTCACGGCCCTGGTCAGTACGTTTCGTGGCCCAAGTACACGAACATGTGGGCCGGCGTGTACGAGGTACCCGGCGGTTGGGCGTTCTGCGTCGACCCCATGACAAGTGCGCCAACCGGCACGTCGAGTTCCGATCCCCATCAACTGACGACCTGGAAAACTGGCGCCGGAACGACCTTGAGCGCGCAGGATTTGGCTGTCGCCGCGTACATCACGTACCAGTTGCCCACAAACCCGACCACTCTGCAGGCCGCCACCGCCAAGCTTGCCCTCATGGCCATCCTCCAACCCGTTTCCTGGGGCAACTTCGACCCGTTTGTGGCCGGTTCGGACGGACAGGTGGCCGCTAATGCCATCGGAATTCTCAGCCAGGTACAATCTCTGGTCGCCCAGGCGCGGGCGAAAGCCGTCACCTGGGACGGGACGTCGCCACCTCTGACCACCAACATGGACACCCTGAGCGTGCCTGGCAGTGTCATCACGGCGTCGGCCTCGCTGCCTGGTGTACCTGCTGGTTATACGGTGACATTCACCGTGACCTTGCCCGACAAATCCACCAAGACCATCGAGAGTACGACCACGCCGGACGGCACGGCTGTCATGTCCTACACGACCAACCTGCCCGGTACGTACAGTGTCACGTACGCGATCAGCAACCTCCCGCCGCGGTACCCACAAGCCATTGATCCGGCCAGCCCCGATCTGCAGCGAATGTTTCTGTCTATTCCGTCGCCGCGCTCGGCGGCGAGTCCGGCTCCGGCCACGGTGTTGCTCAAGTACAACCCCGGCGTCAGTACCCAAGCATCGGCACCCACTGTGACAGCGGGGGACACCCTGACCGACCGTGTCCAGTCCACCGGCCTTGAGACATCGCTGACCTGGACTCTGACCGGCAATTTGTACGGGCCGCAGCCGGCGATCGACGGGTCGTGCGATGGGGTCGACTGGTCGGCGGCGCCGGCGATGATCCCAGAATTCTCCCACACGATCGTGGCTGCTGAAGTCGACGCCACCGGCACGGCGCTCACGAGCGGTCTGGGCGCCTGGCCGGTGCCACTGACGTTGGTCGATACCTGCGTCAGCTACGGCGAACGACTCGTGGGACGAAACAGTACCGGGACGGTCCTGGCCGAGGCCGATCACCCGGTGGGCAGTCCCGCGCAAACGGTCCTGGTACGTAGTGGGACCCCCGTCATTTCGTCGACGGTGTCATTGACGACCGCCAAGCCAGGCCAGCAGATCGCGGAATCCGGCGTCATTGACAATGCCACCTTCGGCGTCGGAAACGTGACGTACACCTGGACCTGGCACGGATCTCTGGGCCGGGTGTCCGGCGATTGTGACACAGCGGACTGGACCCAGGCGGAGACCGCCGCCACTTTCGAGTACGAGGCGACAGACGCCAACCTCACCGGTACGACAGTGACGCTACCCGATGTGGCGCAATTCACTATCCCGCTCAACCAACCGCCGATGTGCTACAGCTACGCGGCAAGCGTCACGGTGCAGGGGAGCGACGGTTGGTCGCTGGTCATCGATCTGCCGTTCGGCGATCCGGCGGAGACCACCGCCGTCAGCGGCGGCGTTCCAGTCGTCACCTCCGCCGTCTCGCAAACGACACCCGCAGCCGGTGAGACGGTCACCGACACGGGTCACATCACGAACCTCGTGATGACCGATGACAGCGGTGCGACCTACACCACCACGTGGCACGGTACGGTCAGAGGGCCGGTCGACCCCGGTGGTTCATGGGACTCGGCGCCGGTGGTGCTGGAGTTCGACCGTGTCGTCACCGCCGATGATGTGGACACCGACGGTACGGCCACCCTCCCCGAGCTAGGTGCGTTCACCATTCCCTCGGATGACCACCCCCGCTGCTACTCCTGGGAGGCCGAAATAACAATCGCAGGCAGTGATGGATCTAGTTTCAAAACCATCCACCCGGCTGGCGATCCGACTCAAACCGCGTGCGCGCCAGCCGTACCGGTTCCCATCATCATGGAGACCGGTGGTACGGCCAGCTCACCCGGATCAACCCAAATTGGCTTCGCCGGTATGCTGTCGGTGGTCATCGGGGCGGCTTTTATGCTCGGGCGATTCCGGCGTCCCGGCTGATCGGCCCGCTATCGCCCGTCGCGACACGGCATCGCGATGAGTCTCATCGGTTGGCATTGGTGGGAAGATGGATAGACCCCGGTGTGGCCGGGGTCCCGTCTGTGGCTACCACCAGTACCACGTGTACGGCTTACGAAGGAAGGCCCCATGTCTGCCCACGAACTCGTCATCATCGGTTCCGGTCCGGCTGGCCTCACGGCCGCCATCTACGCGGCGAGGGCCGAGTTGCATCCCATCGTGCTCATCGGCTCGCTGTCCGCCGGTGGCGCGTTGATGACGACGACTGAGGTCGAGAACTTCCCCGGGTTCCCCGAGGGGATCCTCGGTCCCGATCTGATGGACAACATGCGTCATCAGGCCGAGAGATTCGGAGCCATCCTGGTGGCTGAAGACGCCGTATCGGTGGACGTGACCGGGCCTGTCAAAGTCATCGTGGACTCGGCTGACAACCGTTACGAGGCGGCGGCCGTGATCCTCGCCATGGGTTCGGACTACCGAAAACTCGGGATTCCGGATGAGGCCAGGCTGTCCGGGCGCGGGGTGTCGTGGTGTGCCACCTGTGACGGTTTCTTCTTCCGCGGCAAGGACATCGCCGTCATCGGCGGCGGCGATTCCGCGCTTGAGGAGGCCACCTTCCTGACCCGCTTCGCCAATACCGTGACCGTGGTACATCGCCGTGATCAGTTGCGAGCCTCCGCCATCATGCAAGAACGCGCCAGGGCCAACGAGAAGATCCGTTTCGAATGGAACGCCGTCGTGACGGGCATCCGCGGTGATTCCGCGGTCACCGCACTTGAGTTGACGGATACCACAACGTCGCAGACGCGGGAACTTCCCGTCGAGGGAGTTTTTGTCGCCATCGGTCACGACCCACGCAACGAACTCGTCAAGGGCCAAGTCGAGGTGGATCCTGCAGGCTACGTGGTGGTTGCGGACCCGGGTACGGCCACCAACCGCGCAGGAGTTTTCGCCTGCGGCGATCTCGTCGACCACTCGTACCGGCAAGCCATCACAGCCGCTGGTTCGGGTTGCCGAGCCGCCCTCGATGCTGAACGCTTCCTCGACAACCGATAACACCATCGGAGCAATACCGGGAGCCGCTGCTGTACGGCGACCTGGACCGACCGAACGAACGCCAAACAAAGGAGAATGATGTCAAGTGTCATGGCTGTCACCGACGCCGACTTCGCCAAGGAGGTCCTCGGTTCGCCAACACCAGTCCTCGTGGACTACTGGGCCGACTGGTGCGCCCCCTGCCGCCAGCTTTCACCGGTCATCGATGAATTGGCCGCCCAGTACGGCGACCGAGTGAAGTTCGCTTCCGTGGACACCAATGCGAACACCGCGGTGGCCACGAGCCAGGACATCCGTACCTTGCCGACAGTTCAGATCTATGTCAACGGACAAGTGGTCGAGGCGATGGTGGGGTCCGTGACCAAGATGAAGCTGCGCCAAGCCCTGGACTCGGTTGCCTGAGGCGACTCCCCGGTACCCTCCCGGTCTCACTTCCCCCCGACTCGGTTCGCGGGCGCCGGACGAGTGGCGAGTCTGACTGCGTGTGGCCGGTACGGTTGCACGTGCCGCTGAAGCCACACCACCAGACTGGCACACTCAAGACGGTACCGATTCAGCGGATAGCGCATCCGCTGAAATCCCAGTTTACTCAGCCAGGCGCCGGAGGGCGCCAAGGGAGTCGCCAGAGCCGACAACGGCGAAGCCTGGGCCTCGATGCCAGTGACCTGGCCACGCATCCGGCGGCTCAAACCCACCAGAAGCCGCTTTCCCACGGCCACCGCCGGTACCGAGGGATCGGTGCACGCCAGAATGACACCCGCGGTGTCGCGGTCGAGGCCGTTGGCACACAACGGATGTCCGCGCGGCAGCCCATCCGACGGTGCGATGAGCATCACGCCAACCCAGTCCGCCCCGCGACGTACGCCAACCCCAGCCAACCCCCAGACCGCCATCGCCCGTCGGGCGGCTTCGGTGCACTCATCCGGCGGCAGCGCATCCACCAAAGAACCCATGGCTATCACATCGGCAACGGTCAGCGCGACCGCCGGCCTCGCCCAGTCCCCAGCCCGACCCCGCATGTCCATCAGCTCATTCATCCATGCCCATGATGCGTGCCATACCAGCATCGTACGACTTTTTCCGGCAGAGTTGACCTATGAATGTCCCCGAGAAGAGAGTTCAGACTCGCATCGACCCGTACGTCGATGTGTACGCCGACCGTACCAAAGGCCTGAAGGCGTCCGCGGTGCGAGCTCTCTTCGCCGTCGCCAACCGCCCCGAAGTGGTGTCTCTGGCGGGCGGTATGCCCAACATCGCCGACCTGCCGCTCGACGTGGTCGGTAACGTCATCGGCGATCTCATCAAGGCCCGCGGCCCGCAAATCATGAATTACGGCGGTGCCCAGGGGGAAGAGCGAATCCGCGAGCAGATCTGCGAAGTCATGAGCCTGGAACAGATTCTGGCCTCCCCGGACGATGTGATGATCTCATGCGGCTCTCAACAGGGTCTGGATCTGGTGGCCCGTACGTTCGTCGATCCGGGTGACGTCGTCCTGGCCGAGGCTCCCAGCTACGTCGGGGCCCTGGGTACCTTCGCGGCGTATCAAGCCAGGGTCATCCACGTGGCCATGGACGGCGAGGGGATCATTCCCGAGGCCTTCCGCGCCGCTACCGAGACCGCCCGGTCGGCCGGCCACCAAGTCAAGTTCCTGTACACCATCCCGAATTTCAACAACCCGTCCGGGGTTTTGATGTCCGTCGAACGGCGCCGCGAACTGCTGGCCGCCGCTCAAGAACTCCATGTCATGATCGTCGAAGACAACCCGTACGGGCTGCTGGGCATCGACGTACCGCCGCAGCCGGCCCTCCGGTCGATGGATGCCGACCAAGTCATCTACCTCGGCTCGTTCTCGAAGACCTTCGCCCCCGGTTTCCGCGTCGGCTGGGTGCTGGCACCCCCGGCGGTACTGAAGAAGCTGGTCCTGGCCCAGGAATCGGCCACCCTGTGCCCGCCGGTGTTTTCGCAGTTCGCCGTCTCCGAGTACCTCGACAACTGGGACTGGCGCGGTCAGATCGAGAAATTCCGCGCGATGTACCGCGAGCGGCGCAACGCCATGCTGCGCGGTCTGGAGGATCACATGCCCGTCGGGACGACGTGGACCCACCCCAAGGGCGGGTTCTTCGTCTGGCTGAGTCTGCCCGAGGGGTTCGACTCCGACGCCCTGATGGGCCGGGCCACCCTGCACCGCGTCGCGTACGTCCCCGGTACCGCTTTTTACGCGGACGGGCTGGGGTCGCGCAACATGCGCCTCAGCTACTGTTTCCCCACGCCAGAGCGCATTTACGAGGGTACGCGCCGCCTCGGCGAGGTACTGACCGAGGAGATCGAACTGAGGGCGACCTTCGGCCTGGTCAATCCCCGTCTGGCTCTGGAGAATCCGCGCCAGGAGCCCGAGCCGTGACTCTCACCCCGTCCCTCAACCCAATTCTCACCTGGAGGTGAACTGATGGCACAAGAAGTGATCGTCGTTTCCGGAGGGCTCTCGCACGAGCGCGAGGTCTCCCTCGAATCGGGGCATCGCGTCGCCCACGAGCTGGCCCGGGCCGGTTTCGAGGTGACGCGGTCCGACATCCAACCGTCGCTGATCGACCTCATCCGGACCCTCGACCGGCCGGTCGTGTTCCCGATGCTGCACGGCGGCGCCGGCGAGGACGGCGCGGTACGGGAGGTCTTCGAGTTGATCGGCGTGCCGTACGTCGGGTCCTCGGCCGTGGCCTGCCGCGCCAGTTACGACAAGGCACTGGCCGTACCAGTGGTGGCAAGGGCCGGGCTGGTCGTACCCAAGCGGGTCATTCTGCCGCACGACATGTTCCGCGATCTCGGGGCAACAACGCTCATGAGCCTCATCGAGGACCGGCTGGGGCTGCCGCTGTTCGTCAAGCCATCGGCGTCCGGATCGGCGCTCGGCGCCTCGCGAGTCGATCGGATCGAGGATCTGCCGACCGCGATGGTCAACGCCTACAGCTACGGCCGCGTGGCGGTGGTGGAAGAGTTCATCGCTGGCACAGAGATAGCAGTCCCGGTCTTCGACCTCGGCAAAGGCCCGGTGGCTTTTCCGCCAGTCGAGATTCAGCCGGTCTCCGGCGTGTACGACTTCGAGGCGCGCTACACGGCTGGTGCGACCACCTACATCTGCCCCGCCAATCTCGACGAGCCGACCATTGCAGCTTGTCAAGAGGCTGCCGTACGCGCTCACACCACCTTACGGCTGCGGGATTTCTCGCGTGCGGACATCATCGTACGCGACGGTGTACCCGTCTTCATCGAGTCGAGTGTCGCTCCCGGTATGACTGATACCTCTTTGGTTCCACTGTCGCTCGAAACCGCGGGCGAGAGTCTCCATGAGGTACTGGCGACGTTGGTGAACATCGCCGCTGCTCGCGATTAAACGATTTATAGGCGAGTATCTATAGCAGTAAATAGCTTTATCGACATAGAGTTATATTGGGATCCGCTGCTGCTCCAGGCGCTCTACCGGTCCGACCATCATCTCCGCAGCTCAACTTCCATCAACGGAGTGTGTACCCCGCGCCCATGCTATGCGACAAGCGGATCGGGGTGGCGAGCGACTCGGGTTGCTGTCCAGCCTGCTGAAGCTTCGCCATGGCGTCCCCCAGCGCGCTGTATGCGATCCACTCTTTGATCGTCTGTTCGGACACTTCCCGGCACCATGTTTGATCGAGGGCGTCGACCAGGTAGGCGAAACTGGCCAGTTGATGCACGTTGACGACGTGCTCACTGTTCCCAGCCGCTATGGTGATGGTCTCGCTGACCGGAAGGTTGGGGTACGCCAGGTGGGCGGCCATCTCGGGAACCAGGGTCGCGATTTCTGCCACCAACGAGGGGTCCGCCACCCTTGCACCGAGACTCATCTCGTACCGCTGCTGGGAAAACCCCTCTGGCTGGTTCCATGCCTCATCGAAGAGCTGTCCGGCTATGACGATGTCCTGTTTGATCTCGCTTGCGGTATGCAGATAGGGCTGGTGGGTTCGCGCATCCTGGACGATCCAGAAGAGTTGTTTGTGAAATACTCCGGCTTGAGCCGGCCAAGTGGTTTCGATGTGCGTACGGAGAATCTGGTCAAGCTCGGTACTCACAACGTTGTTGATGCGAACCTCGGCCGTGATTTCGGTCCCGAACCAAGCCGCGGTGACCTTGACATAGGTCACCTTCTGGTTCCCCAGACGCGCCATGATCCCGTCTTTCAAAAGGTGCCAGTACGGTTCGCCCGCGCCTGAAACGTCGGTTTGGCCAGTAGTCATCGATGAGATGTAGCCCAGCCAGACCGACCAATCGTGTTGGACGTTCATCCAGTTCGTCGAGAACCGGTCGTCTGGGTCTTCCTCCGTCAGATGATCCAGCAAATGTACGGTGTGGAGACCAACGTTGAGAATCGCGCGGTCAGTCGCTTCCTCTTGCGTGGTACCGTGACCGCTGGCCGCGTCGAAAAAGGTACGATCCCACGTCGGATGATCCACCCACACGTCGAGAGTGGCCGTACCCGTCGACTCCCGCTCGGCCAGTTCCACTTTCAGCATTGCTCCACTGTGGGGCAGTCTGATTCGCCCGTCGATGATCCGGCTGTCTCCGATGGCGGCCGCTAGTTTGGCTGTCACATCGCTCGGTTCGGCGATACCGGCTGGTTTGGGAACTTTTCGGAAACGTTCGAAAATGGACATGTTCCTACCCTACGCGACGTCCTTAGACTGAGCTTCACGTCCCGCAGAGGCACTGATTAAGGCTGCGCCGCCGGCGAGACATCGGGCGGGACGAGATTCGGGACTAACTCTGGCTCGAGGATCGCCCGTCCCGACGGTCTGACGGCGCCTGGTTAGTCAGTGGCTCCCCTGAAGACCCGGATCGATGATGCCGAGGATGCGGTCGAGGTCTTCCTCGTTGGCGAACTCGATCACAATCTTTCCGCGTTTGGCGCCCATCTCGACGTTGACCCGGGTCTCGTACCGGTCCGACAGTGCGGCGGCGATGGTGAGCGCCCGGGGGTTTTCGGGCCGTGGCTGCCGCGTCCGTTGGCCTGGTTGCTCCGGCGTACGTTCGCTCAGGGTGACCGCCTCCTCGGCCGCGCGGACCGACAGGCCTTCCGCGACAATTCGCTGAGCCAGTCGCTCCATCGACTGTGGATCGTTCAGGCCAAGCAGGGCGCGGGCGTGCCCGGCCGTCAGTACCCCGGCGGCGACCCGCTTCTGTACCGCCGCCGGCAGCTTGAGCAGGCGGATTGTGTTCGAAATCTGCGGCCGCGACTTCTGGATCCGCAGCGCCAGCTCCTCTTGGGTACAGCCGAAGTCTGACAATAGTTGTTGGTACGCGGCGGCTTCTTCGAGGGGATTGAGCTGCACGCGGTGGATGTTCTCCAGGAGCGCGTTCCGCAGCATGTCGCCGGCCTCGGTCGGTCGGATGATCGCGGGAATGGTCGTCAACCCCGCCACCTTACTGGCGCGGAACCGGCGCTCGCCCATGACCAGTTCGTACTCGTCGTCACCCACCGGGCGTACGACAATCGGCTGCAACAGCCCAACCTCTCGGATCGACTCCGCCAACTCGGCTAACTGGTCTTCATCGAAGACCGTCCGCGGTTGCTGTGGGTTGGGCGTGATCGATTCGATCGGCAGCTCCTGGTACCGGGAGTCACCCACCGGGGCATCGTCGCCGTGGTCCGCTGTGACAGTCGTTTGCTGAAAGAGTTCGCCGAGCCCGCGCCCAAGCCCCGTCGGATGTTTCTGTGTCGCCATCGGTTCTCCTCTAGTTGGCGCGTAACGCGATTTCCTTGGCCGCGGCCATGTACGCTTGGCCCCCGGCCGATCCGCGGTGGTACGTGATCACCGTCTGTCCGTAACTGGGTGCCTCGGACACTCGTACCGAGCGCGGAATGACCGCCCGCAACGTCTGGTCGGGGAAGTGTGCCCTCACCTCATCGGCGACTTGTGAGGATAGTCTCGTCCGACCGTCGTACATCGTCAGAAGGATTGTCGACACGACCAGGTCTCCGTTCAGGTTTTCCTTGACCAGATCAATCGTACGCAGAAGCTGCGTCACGCCTTCGAGCGCGTAATACTCGCACTGGATGGGTATGAGAATCTCCTGGGCGGCGACGAGCGCGTTGAGCGTCAGCAGGCCGAGCGACGGCGGGCAGTCCAGGATCACGTAGTCGAATTCCTGAGCCGCCAGGTACGCGTTGAGCGCGTCGGCCAGGCGGCGCTCCCGCCCTGCGACGCTGACCAGTTCCAATTCGGCGGCGGCTAGATCGAGGGTGGCGGGCAGTACCCATAAACCAGGGGCCTCAGCACTTTTCACGACGTGCCAATCCATGGCGTCTCCGTCGAGCAACACTTCGTAGGTACCGCGGATGCCCTGCCGATGGTCCACGCCAACGGCTGTGGACGCATTCCCCTGCGGGTCCATGTCGACGAGCAGTACCCGCAATCCGCCGAACCCCAAAGCGGCGGCGATGTTGACCGCGGTGGTGGTCTTCCCCACGCCGCCTTTTTGGTTGGCGATGACGATGATTCGGGTACGCTTCGGGCGGGGGAGCGATGTTTCATGTGAAACAGTGCCGGTCATCTCATCGTCTTCACCGGTCGCCAACGGCGGCACCTCCGGTCCATCGAACAACTCGGCTCGCGGACGCGGCTCCTCAGACATGACGACCCTTCCTCCAAATCTGCGAACTCCTATCTTATCGGCACCACACGACACACCGGAAGCGTGTACCCAATCGACCAACAAATTACCCACCGGGGAAACACTGCTCAATGCCGTACCGGCAACCGGACATAGAGCGGGAACGCGTACGCCGCGCCCTCACCCAAGCCACCAGTGTCAGCAACCTCGCGCCGAAAGAACGATTCAGCCGAGATCCTGTGGCCGCCCGACCCGTACCACGGTACCAACCACCCGTCCACCCACCAACGGGCGTACGACGTCAGCCTGCAACCCACGCTCCACAAGCAACGATGACGCCTCGGTCACCTCAATCTCCGCCTGGTCGCCCTTGATGGCCACCAACACCCCCGGCGGTACCACGCCATCAACCAGCGGAATCAGCCGGGCCAGCCGGGCCACCGCCCGGCAGGTCACCACCGTCGGACGGTCCCGATAATCCTCGACCCGCGAGCGTACGACACGAACGCGATCACCCAACTCCAATCGCCGAACGCACAAATCCAGAAAATCAACGCGTCTCTGCATCGGTTCCACCAGATCCACACGACAATCCGGTCGGGCAATCGCCAACGGAATACCAGGCAATCCCGCGCCCGACCCTGCATCTGCCACGTACGAGCCACCCACGATCAGCGGCGACACACACAGCGAATTCAGAATGTGGCGTTCCCAGATGCGGTCTGCTTCCACCGGACCGATCAGACCCCACTCGCAGCCCTCGTGCGCCAACAATTCCGCGTAAGCCACCGCCTGGGCCAATCTATCGCCGAACACCTCGGCCGCGAATCCGTCCACGCCCGGCGACGTCCCTACCACAGCCCCCATACCGAAACTACTCAGCCAGGCGGATCACCACGTGGCGCTTGTCAGCCTCGCCCTCCGACTCGCTGTACAACCCCTCGGCCGCCACCGTATCGTGCACGATCTTCCGCTCGAACGGATTCATGGCCGCTAGCGACACCGGCTCACCGGAGCTACGTACCTCCGCGACCGCGGCCACCACGATCTCCTGCAGTTCACGCCGCCGCTGCTCGCGATGACCTGCCACATCGAGCATCAAACGCGAGTGCCGCCCGATTTTCGTCAGTACCGCGAGCCTGGACAGGTCCTGCAACGCCTCCAGTACCTCCCCGTTGGTCCCCACCAACTGGTCTCCGGAGGTCAGAATGGACACGTGCGGCCGGCCCGCCTCAACGTACGTATCGATGTCGCCATCGAGATCGGCAATATCAAGCAGCTCTTCGAGATAATCCGCCGCAGTCTCGCCTTCCAGGGTCAGCGCATCCATCTCCGCGTCGCCACGCTCGCCCTCGCCATGCTCGGGTTCGGCGTGCTCCGGCTCCGCGTGCTCAGCCTCCGCATGCTCCGGTTCGGCGTGCTCGGGTTCCACGTACTCCGCGTCCGGCACCTCGGTCACCGGCTCCACCTCTTCACTCATGGCATCTTCACTCATGGTTTTCCCTTCTGGTGCCCCGGCCGGGGCATCTAGTCTTTGGTACGTCGGTCCTCATCGCTCAACCGCGGGACCGGCCTTTTCGTCGCGGCGCCACCACCCGCCCGCTCACTTCTTCTTCGGTGCCGCCCGGGACGACCGCGACTGGCGGCTGGGCTGCTGGCGCTGGATCTGCTGGCGTACGACCCCGCTCGCCGACGGTGTCTGCCCGGCGTCGGTACCACCGCCGCCACCCGTGGTCCCCGTCTCACCCGGCTTCTCACCGGGCGTACGCGACACCGTCGAGGCGCCAGCCCCCGACGCCGTACCGACAGTACGGGAGTTGGTCGCCTGCGTCACCTTCTTCGACCGCTTGGCCCGCCGCGCCTCGGCGATCGCCTTGGGGTCGCGCCCCTGCTTGATCATCCGCTCTTCCCAGTCGACGTACGCCGGCGTGCCTGGCGTCGGATTGTTCCGGATCAGCAACCACTGCTGGCCGAGCGTCCACAGGTTGTTGGTCACCCAGTAGATCAGGACGCCCACCGGAATCATCACGCCCATGAACAGGTACATGGCCGGGAACATGTACATCATCATCTTCTGCTGCTGCGCGGCCGTACCCGTACGGGCCTCCGGCGGCATGTTCTTGCCCATCAACTGCCGCTGCGTGACGAAGAACAAGGCCGCCATGATGACAACCAGTACCGCCGCCATGATCTGCGTCGCCCCGAAGGACGGCCAGTTGTCGAGGAACCGGCCGGCCAGGCTGACGCCCCACAGCTTCGCCTGCGTCAACGACGTCACCAGGTCGGGATTGTGAACGAAGGAGTACCCTCGCGGCGAGCCCCTGGCCACCCAGTACAGCACCTGGTACAGCGCCCAGAACACCGGCAATTGCAGCAGCATGGGGAAGCACGACGCCATCGGGTTGACGCCCTCCTCCTTCATCAGCTTCTGGGTCTCGATACCCAGCCGCTGGCGATCGGCCCCGTACTTCTCCTGCAATTCCTTCATCTTCGGCTGGATCAACTGCATGTTGCGCGCCGAATTGATCTGCCGCACGAACAAGGGGATCAGCAGCGTGCGTACGATCACCGTCACCGACATGATCGCCAGCGCCCAGGTGATGCCCTGCCCCGGACCGGTGGCGAGCGCCCACAACCGGTACAACCACACCATCACGAACGCGATCGCCGTGTACAGCGGGCTCATGATCGAGTTGAAGAAATCCCCGATTCCGGCCAACAGCAAGAGGTTCACGCCCGACCTCCCTCAACCGCCACAGCCAACTCAGCCGGGACCAGATCCGCCGGCGTCAACAGCCCCGCCTGCTCCAAAGCCCATTGTTCGGCCGCCGGGGTTCCCGGTACCGGGTCGTACCCCCCGTGGGACCAGGGGTTGCAGCGCATGATCCGCCACGCGGTCAGCGCACCGCCCTTGACGGCACCATGCGTACGAACGGCCTCCAGGCCGTACTCCGAGCACGTCGGGTAGTACTTGCAGACATTCCCGTACGACGGCGAGATCACTGCCCGCCAGAACTTGATGAAACCGATGAGGACCCACTTCACGCCAGTACGACCCCCTTAGCCTGATTCCAGGCCGATTCCATATCATGTCGCAGGCTCGCTGCCGGCCCACCGGCCGGCGCCAACGCCCGTACCACCACGTCCAACGGCCGCGATTCATCGATCAGGCCGTACGCGCAGTGCCGCAGTTGCCGCTTGACCCGGTTCCGGACCACCGCGCCGCCCACCGCCTTGCCGACGACCAAACCGAACCGCGCCGCGTCGGACGTCCGGGCGTACAAGACCAGTGTCGGTCGCGTCACCCGGTATCCGTGCTTCATGACCGGCCCAAAATCTGCACTCTTGCGCAGCCGGAGACGCTGCGGCAACATGACATCAAACAGTCAGCTCGGCGCGGCCCTTGGCCCGACGAGCAGATAGGATGGCACGTCCAGCGCGTGTACGCATACGGGCGCGGAACCCGTGCGTCCGGTTACGACGCCGATTACTCGGCTGGTAGGTACGCTTGCTCACCTAAGGCTCCAAACTCAATTCCGGAATCAATCCCGTTGGTCAACAGGGGAATCGCCGCCACAAGAGCGACTTTGCTACGATACGCTGTTTGCCACGGACGGGCAAATTTGCCACTTCTGGCCCCACCCGATAGGCAACATATCGACATACAGACATCTTACCGCGATGTCCATCCGACACGCCGATCAAAGTTCGATTCGCCTGACGGCTACTTGAATTCTGACCTCGAAAAGGTTTAGCGTAGGACCCAGCGTTAACCACAACGTAATGACTGTCCACATTTGTGGATAAGTATGTGGACAACAAGCGATGATCCGACGAGAGGAGTTGAGGTGACGTCAGCCGACTCCTCGGACATGATCGCCTCGTTGTGGGACCATCTTCTCGCCACCACCGATCCCGCCACGCGCGCGCTGCTGGCCACCTCCCGTCCCGTGTCGTTCGATGGCGCGGTCCTGTACCTGGGCGTACCGAACGAATTCACCCGCGACCGCATCGACGTCCGCCTGCGGGACAAGATCGAGCAACTCGCCTCCGACTTTTTCGACACCGACGTACGTCTGTCGACCCAGGTTGACGAAGCCCTCACCCTGCCGCTGGTCGCCGCGCCCGACGTACCCGACCTGTCCGTCCAGCCGCCGCTCAACCCCCAAGAGCGGGAACAACAACTGCAGCGGCTCAATCCGAAATATACGTTTGAAACTTTCGTCATCGGCCCGTCCAACCGTTTCGCACACGCGGCGGCGGTCGCCGTGGCCGAGAGTCCCGGCAAGTCGTACAACCCCCTGATGATCTACGGCGCCTCCGGTCTGGGGAAAACCCACCTGCTGCACGCCATCGGCCGGTACATCCACGACTACCACAAGAAACTGCGCGTCAAGTACGTCTCCACCGAGGAGATGACCAACGATTTCATCAACGCCATCTCCGATAACCGGACGGCCCACTTCCGCGCCACGTACCGCGAGGTCGACGTACTCCTCATCGACGACATCCAATTCCTCGAATCCAAGATCCAGACGCAGGAAGAGTTCTTCCACACGTTCAACACCCTGCACAACGCCCAGAAACAGATCGTCATGACCTCCGACCGGGCGCCCAAGATGCTCGAAGCGCTCGAACCGCGGCTGCGGTCCCGCTTCGAGTGGGGGCTCATCGCCGACATCCAGCCGGCCGACCTGGAAACCCGGATCGCCATTCTGCGCAAGAAGGCCTCCGCCGAACGGCTCCTCGTACCCCCCGAGGTCCTGGAGTTCATCGCCACCAAAATCCAGTCCAACATCCGCGAACTGGAAGGCGCGCTGATCCGCGTCACCGCCTTCGCCTCCCTGAACGGCCAACCCGTCAACCTGCCGCTGGCCGAAATCGTCCTGAAAGATCTCATCCCCGAGGGCTTCGACCGGCCGATCACGGCGTCCATGATCATGAGCAACACCGCCCACTACTTCACCATGACGGTCGGCGATCTGGTCGGCTCCACCCGTACGGCCAATATCGCCCTAGCGCGCCAGGTCGCCATGTACCTCTGCCGCGACCTGACCGAACTCTCCCTGCCCAAGATCGGCGCCCTGTTCGGCCGCGATCACACAACGGTCATGCACGCCTACCGCAAGATCTCCGACATGATGATCAAGGACCGGACGATCTTCAACACCATCTCCGAAATCACGTCCCAGCTCAAACAGCAGACCGCCTGAGAGCACCGCCAAAACCTGTGCAGAACCAGCGTGCAACTCTGTGGAAACTTATCCACACCGCCTCATTCACGCTCACTTGTCACAATCTATTCACAGTTTCCACAGGTTTATCCACAGAAATCCCACGATTGTCATTCAGACCATGTCAGCGTTCGACACCGGCTATCCACAGTATCCACAACCGTTATGACGATGACGATAGTTAGACATATCAAGAGACTCTTCATCAGCCGGGTGTGAATCGGTGAACAAACTCAGGTTCTCCCCGCATTGGCCGGTCTTGCTTGTACCGACGGTACGGACCCGTCCGCCACCCCAGCCCGGTTCCGTCGTCGGCCCCGACTCGGTATGATTCATAGAACAAGGAGTAGCTATGAAGATTCAGCTCGACAAAGACGTACTCGCCGATGCCGTCGCCTGGGCGGCTCGCAGCCTACCGCTTCGCCCGAGTTTCCCGATCCTGGCCGGATTGCTGATCAAGGCCGAGGTCGACGTCGTCACATTGTCCAGTTTCGATTACGAGACTTCCGCGCAGGTCACCATCAAGGCCGATGTCGAAACACCCGGCGTGGCGCTGGTGTCCGGCCGGCTGCTCGCGGACATCACGCGGTCGCTGCCCGCCAAACCGGTGACGCTGTCCAGCAGCGAGTCCGAAGTCGAGTTGGTCTGCGGTTCGGCGCGCTTCGCTCTCCAGACCCTGCCGGTGGCCGACTATCCCGAGTTGCCGACGATGCCGAAAGCCTCCGGGTGGATCAGCTCGGATGACTTGTCCAAGGCCGTCAACCAAGTCGCCGTGGCGGCCGGGCGCGATGAGTTGTTGCCGGTTTTCACCGGCGTCAAAATCGAGTTCGCCGGCGAGAATCTGTCGCTGTTCGCGACCGACCGCTACCGGATGGCCCTGAAGGAGATGACCTGGAACCCGTCGGTCAAGGGTCCCGAAACATCGGCGTTGGTACCCGGCAAAGTGCTGGCCGACACAGCGAAATCCATGCTGGGATCGCCGCGCGTGACGATTTCGTTGGCCGATGTCGCGGCCGGTGAGGGCTTGATCGGTTTCGAGGCCGAGGGTCCGGGCGGCGTCCGCCAGATCACGACCCGGTTGCTCGACGGCGAGTTCCCGAAACTGCGGCACCTGATGAACATTCCCGACGACCTGACCGTACGGGCGAACACCCAGGATCTGATCGCGGCGGTACGCCGGGTCGCCCTGGTGGCGGAAAAGAACACCAGCCTGAAGATGCGGCTCGACGCCGATTCGATCACCCTGGAGGCGGCCCGCGGCGACCAGGCGCAGGCCTCCGAGGCGGTCAGCGCCCGCATCGATTGCCCGTCGGGCGAGCCGCCCCTGACCGAGGCCGGCTTCAACCCGCACTACCTGTTGGATGTACTGTCGGTGCTCGACACCACGTACGTCCACATCGCCTTCACCGGGTCGGGCAAGCCTTGCCTGATCACGGCGCTGCCGGATCTGGACGGCGAACCGGCGCCCGATTACCGGCATGTCATCATGCTGATGCGCCTGTCGAACTAAACCCGTCTGACGTACGGCATTGTGTACATCTCCCGCCTGCGCCTGACGGACTTCCGCTCGTACGAGTCGGTCGACCTGGTCCTTCGACCGGGTACGACGGTGTTCCTGGGCCCGAATGGGTACGGGAAGACCAACCTGGTCGAAGCCGTTCACTTTCTGGCCACCCTGGGCTCGCACCGGGTGGCGGCCGATCAGCCATTGGTACGCGCGGGTTGCGACACCGCGACCGTGGCGGCGATCGTACGCGCCGGAGCGGACGACGACCGCAGTCTCAGCCTGGCCATCGACATCAACAAAACCGGTGCCAACCGCGCGCAGCTCAACAAGGCGCCGGTCCGGGTCAGGGACGTCGTGGGTTCGGTCCGGACCGTGTTCTTCGCGCCCGAAGACCTGGCCATCGTGACGGGCGACCCGGGCGGGCGCCGGGAGTTCATCGACGAGGTGGTGACCAGCCGGTGGCCACGGCTGGTCCAGGTACTGTCCGAGTACGACCGGGCCCTGCGGCAAAAAACGGCCCTCCTGAAGGCCCTGTCGGGCCGTAGCGGGCGATCGGCGGGGGCCGAGGCCGATCAGACGCTGGACACCTGGTCGACGCTCCTGGCGGATTTGGGGGCCCAGATCGTGGCGGCGCGGCTGTGTACCCTGCTCGATCTGGCACCGCTGATCGCGACGAATTACGACGCCATCGCGCCCGTGGCGTCGGCGGCCGGCGCGGTCTACCAGTCGTCGTCGGTCGAACCGGGTACCCCGCCCGAGATCGATGACATCCGGGACCTGTTGAACCAGCGGATGGCGGAGCGCCGGGGCGAGGAGATCGCCCGGGGCGTCTGCCTGACGGGTCCGCACCGCGACGATATCGCACTGTCGCTCGGGGACCTGCCGGTCCGGGGGTACGCCAGCCACGGCGAGGGCTGGTCATTCGCCCTGGCGTTGCGGCTGGCCAGCCTGGATCTGCTGCACGCCGACGGCGTCGATCCGATCCTGATCCTGGACGATGTTTTCGCCGAGCTGGACGAGCAGCGGCGTTCGCGGGTGGTGGCCGCCATGGAGTCGGTGGAGCAGACGCTGGTCACGGCGGCCGTCCGCCGGGACCTGCCGGACAATCTGGCCGGTACAATTTTCGAGGTGGAACGAGGGTACGTACGGCAGGCCGGGTCATGAGTACGCGGCCGCATGACCCCACCGGTACCGAGATGGCCGAACGCATCGCGGCGACCGCCCGCGGGGTGGCGCCAGTCAAGCGGCGCCGGCGGGCGCCGGAGGCCGATCCGGCGGATATGACCTGGTCAGGGGCCGGTCCGTCCGGCCGCGACCCGCAGCCAGCCGGGGTCGTACTCGATGCCGTGCTGACTCGCCGAGGCTGGAAGAAACATGTTTCAGTGGCGTCTTTGATGCCCCGCTGGGCCGAGTTCGTCGGCGATGTCAACGCCGCGCACACGACGCCGGAGAAGTGGGAGTCCGGCGTCCTGACGGTACGGGCCACGTCGACCACCTGGGCGACCAGCCTGCGGGCCATGGCGCCGCAGATCGTCGCCCGCCTGAACGAGATCCTGGGGCCGCGTACCGTCACCCGCCTGCAGATTCTCGGCCCCCAGACGTCCTGGAAAAAGGGCCTCCGGTCGGTCCCCGGCCGCGGTCCGCGCGACACCTACGGCTGAATCGCGAAGGCGTCGGGTGAGGGAGGTACGGCGATGGCCTTATCGGAGTTGCAGCAGCGGGTCGAAGAACTGGTCGCGGACATCCCGCCCGGCCGGGTGATGACGTACGGGGATATCGCCGCCTGGTGCGGGTACCCCGGGGCCGCCCGCCAGGTCGGCGCGATCGCGCACAGCGGTACGGCCGGTCTCCCGTGGCACCGCGTCGTACGCTCTGGCGGCCATGGACGATGCCCAGTGGCAACGGGACGCCCTCCAAGCCGAGGGTGTGGCCGTACGCGATGACCGGATCGTCGACTTCCGGGTTGTCCAGTGGTGGCCCGAGGCGGCGTGATGTACCCCGTCACGTACCTCCCGAAAAATCTCGGGCGCGGCACTGTGGTACCACGCCCGAGATCCCGCAAGGAGGAAGGAAGCTCACCCTTTGACGGCCCCTGTCAACCCGCCGACGATCCGGCGTTGGAAGATGCCGAAGAAGATCAGCGCCGGTAGCATCGCCACGGATGTGAACGCCAGTACTTGGGCGGTGTCCTGGGAGTGCGCCGAGGAGAACAGTTGGACGCCCAGGGGGAGCGTGTACTGCGACTGGTCGTTGAACATGTACAACGGCAGCAGGTAAGAGTTCCACGAATTGACGAAGTTCAGGATGCCCACCGTGATGACCCCGGGCAACGACAGCGGGATCACCATGCGGACGAAGAAGCTGAGCCGGGAGCAACCGTCGACGGTGGCCGCCTCCTCGATCTCCTTCGGTATGGCTGCCAGGAACGGCGTCAGGATGATGATCGTCTGGGGCAGTCCGAAGGCCACGCCAGGCAGGATGACGCTCCAGGGCGAACCGGCCAGGTGCGTCAGGATCATCATGATGTACAGCGGGGTGATGGCCACGGCGAGCGGGAACATCAGCCCCGACGCGAACAACAGGTACATCGCATTGCGGCCCCAGAACTTGTACCGTGCCAAGACGAAACTCGCCATGAGGCCCAGGACCAGGACGATGATGACACTGAGCGCGGCGATGTAGGTGGAGTTCCAGAACATGCGCCAGAACGCACCCATTTCGAAGACGTTCAGGTATTGCGAGAACACCCACGGATGGGGCCAGCCAGCCGGATTCACCGTGATCTGCGAGTTATCGCGGAAACCGCCCAAGACGATGTAAACCACGGGTGACAAGCACACGGCGATCAGCAGCAAGGCGATGAAATAGACGACCGGGTTGCCCCAGCCGCCGTCCTTCGGGGTGGAGCGCATGACGGAACCGTCACGCTTGTTGACGACTTTGACCTTGCTCATGTCAATCCTCTTTCTCCGTCAGAGCGCCTTCGGTGTCGCGATTGAGGATGAAGCGCTGATAGATCAGGGCGACGATCAAGGAAATGATGAAGACGATGATGGCGATGGCCGAGCCGCGGCCCAACTCGCCGGAGAGGCGCCCGTTGTACGCCATGAACCAGGCCATGGTCGAGGTACCGGCGATCGGAGCGATGTACTGCCCCCAGATGATGAACACCAGGTCGAACAACTGCATCGATCCGATGATCGACAAGAAGGCCCAGATCTTGATGGTGGGCTTCAGCAGGGGCAGCATGATGTACCACTGGATCTTCCAGTAAGAGGCTCCGTCGATGGCTGCCGCCTCGGACAGCTCTTCAGGAATGCCCTGCAGGCCGGCCAGCATCAAGATGACGGCGAAACCGATGTACTTCCACGTCAGAATGAACATCAGTGTCCAGATGGCCAATGACGGATTGGCCAACCAGTCGATCTTACCGATGCCGAAATGGGACAAGAGGCCGTTGAGCGCGCCGTCTGTTTGCAGCATGAGTCCCATGCCGATGCCGACAATGGCTTCGGAGATCACGTAGGGTACGAAAATCAGTACGCGGATCAGCGAGCGCCCGCGCATCTTCTGGTTGAGCAGCAGAGCCATCAGGATGGCCAGGGGACCCTGCATGATCAGGGACAGCACCATGATGATGCCGTTGTGCCCGACGGCGCTCCAGAAGTCGGAGTTGGTCAGCGTCCAGGTGTAGTTGGCGAAGCCGATGAAGTCGGTGGCGGGGCCGAGGCCTTTCCACTTGAAGAAGCTGTAGTAGAGCGCCACGATGACCGGAACGATGACGAAGGTGACGAAGACGATGACCGCCGGTCCGGAGAGCAGCCCGATCTCGACACGTGTTCGCCAGGTATTGCCGCGCTTCCTGCGCGAGCCGCCCGTCGCTGGCTGAACGTCAGTCGAGGGTGGCAGCATATTGCTGCCACCCTCGGACGTCTGGGCGGCGAGTGAGACCCCGGCCTCTGCGCTCAGCAGCGACTGGGCACCACCGACTACCCCAAGGCTCATCGGGGATTAGCCCTTCAGAGCCGTCTGCATGGCCTTCAGAGCACCGGCCGGATCGGTCTGGCCCGCCAGCATCGCCACGACGGCGGCGTTGAGGCCGTTGCCTTGGTCTTGGCCGAGCGCGCTATCAAACCACAGCAGCGTGTAGGCCGAGTTGCCGAGTGCCTGCGCGGCCGCCTGTAATGCAGGATCCGTCACGGCGCTCGCGGCTGTCGCGTTAGCGGGGATGGTGGTGAAGGCTGTCGAGTACGCTTCCTGCTGGGCTGTCGTGCCGATGAAGCTCAGGAAATCGGCACACGCGGGCTCGGGAGCCTTGGCGGAGCAGGAGTAACCGTCCGCACCGGCCATCATCGCGCTCTGATCGCCTTGGCCGCCGTCAACGGACGGGAAGGTGAAGAAGCCGAGGTCAGGCAGGTTCTGCTTGTCGGGGGTGAGGCCGCCGATGACACCGGGATCCCACGAGCCCTGGAGCTCCATGCCAGCCTTGTGGTTGGCGACGAGGCCAGCCGACGAACCGGCGCCCGTTTGGGCTTTGGTGGTCAAGAAGCCGTCATTCCAGGGGTTGGTCTTGTTGAAGTCGCTCAACGACTGCAGAGCGGCCAGCCAGCACGGGTCGGTCAGGGTGGCCGTACCGTTGATCAAGGTCGTCACTTCGGCCTGCGTGCACTGGCGCAGAGCGAATTGATAGAACCAGTGAGCGGCCGGCCAGGCATCCTGGGCGCCCAGCGCGATGGCGTAGACGCCGCTGGCTTGCAGCTTGGTGACCGCATCGCTCAGTTCGGCCATCGTGGTCGGTGTGGAGGTGATGCCAGCCGCCGTGAACAGATCCTTGCTGTACCAGAAGCCCTCGGGCTGCATTGATACGGGCATGCCGTAGATCTCGCCGTTCAGGCTGTCGATCGCGAACGAGCCGCCAACCTGTTGCTTGACGGTCGGGTCGAGCAGGCTGGTGACATCAGCCACTTGGCCGGCGGCGACTTGGTCGGCCAGCTTGCCGCCACCACGCTGCAGGAAGATGTCAGGCGTCTGATTGGCCGCCATGGCGGTCTGCAGTTTGCCGTCGAAATCCTCGTTCTGGACGATCGTGATATTGATCGTGACGTTCGGGTTCGCCTGCTCGAACGCGGCGACCGCCGCCTGCCAGTAGGCCGGGCCCTTGTCGCCGGTGGCGTTGTGCCACAGGGTCATCGTGACCGGCGCGGCCGGGGCCGTGGTGGTCGCAGCGGGCGTACCCGAGGTCCCGGATCCACCCGGATTACTGGTGCCACAGCCGGCGAGCGCGATGCTGGCGGCGCAGGCGACGGCAAGTGCGCTAGCGATATATTTCGCTTGCTTCATGCTTGTTCCTCCTTGAAGGTTGTGAATAGTTCAGGAGGGTATGGGAACTGAAGCCATTAGCGCCCTACCCTTCGCTAATCGATCTTAATTCCGCCGTGGTCTCGCCAGAGCCTAGAAAAGGTAACGATTTGAACACGCGGGAAAATTTCGTAAAGGAGAGGAAAAATTATTGAATCAGGTCAACATGATCGTACGTCCGACCAGACCCACCACGATCAGAAAAACGATTCCAGCGATCGCCAGCCACTGATTGCGTCCGCGTTCGCCCGTTGACGGTATGAAAGCCCAGACGCAGCCGATCAGGGCGCCGCCCACCAGGCCGCCCAGGTGGGCTTGCCAGGAGATCGAGGCGCCGAGCAGCGAGGTCTGTCCGAGCAGGGTGATGACGACGTTGAGCCCCAACCACATCAGCAACTGCCGTACGTCGAGCTTGCGGTGCCAGAAGATGACGAGGAGCGCGCCCATCAGGCCGAACAGGGAGCCGGAGCCGCCGTACGACATCGAGTTCTCCGGACTCAGCCAGTAGACGGCGAGGGACCCGACGAGCCCGGCCACCAGGTACGTCGCGATGAAGCGGGCCCGGCCGATCAGGGACTCCAGCGGCGGGCCGAGGAACCACAGCGTCAGGCAGTTCAGGCCGATGTGCACGATCGACACGTGGGTGAAGATCGAGGTGACGAATTGCCACCAGGCACCGTCGGCCACCCCCGGTACCCAGGAGCCGTCCGTAATGGTTTGGCAGAGCGCCGGGCTGGTGACGTTGGGATAATAACTGCCGGCATTGCCGATCGACAGGCACATGCCGCGGGGAGACAGGCCGAGGAACTGGATGACCCGGTACTGGACATGGGCGAAACCAGCGATCTGGATGACACCCCAGACGATCGCGTTGATCACGATGATCACAATCGTGGTCTGCCGGGGGTTGCGGCTGATCTGCCCGCCGTACGCGCCGCGGTTCTGCCTGGTTTTGCGAGTGTTGGACCGTACGCAGTCGGGGCACTGGAAACCGACGGCCGCCGGGATCATGCACTCGCCGCAGATGGGCCGCCCGCACCGCCGGCAGGTGATCTGGGTACCCCGGGCGGGGTGCCGGTAGCAGGCCATGGGCTGGGTGTCACTCACGCAACTCATTCTAGATGGTTAGTTCCAGGGGCCGACCACTAGACTGTCCAAGAGGAAGGACGGACAATGGAAGGGTTCGAGACTTATGCGCAGGTCGATCTGAGCGTGCTCGAACGCAATCTGGACGCTATCCGTACCCGTGTCGGCTTCCGCAAGATCCTGTTGCCCGTCAAGGCCAACGCCTATGGGCACGGTCTGACCGAACAATCCAGTACCGGTACGATGACCGCGCCACTGGCCCGCTTCTTGCAGGACCGGACTGCCGTCGACTGGTTCGGCGTGGCCACGGTCGAGGAGGGCGTACGGCTGCGGGCGGCCGGGATCACCCTGCCGATCCTCAAGCTCTCGCAGACCCAGAACCCGGAGCTGGCCAGGGCGATCGGGGCGGGCCTGACGCTGACCGTGGTCGATCCGGTCACCATTTGGGAGGCCAGCGCGGCCGCCGAAACGGTCGGTACCACGGTCGACGTACACCTGAAGATCGATACCGGGATGCGCCGGATCGGGTGTTCGCCGGCGGTGGCCGCGCGTTTCGCCCAACTGGCCGAAGAGTCGCCGTACCTTAAGCTGCAGGGCGTGTTCACCCACTTCGCGGCGTCGGAGGATCCGGGTGAGGACGACTTCACCAACCGCCAGATCGCCCAGTTCCGGGAAGCGGTGGCGGACATCGAGGAAACCCTGGGCCGCGGGCTCGAACTGGTTCACGCCGCCAACTCCGGGGCGGTCGAGCGCCACGAGGACGCCTGGTTCGATATGGTCCGGCCGGGCATCCTGGCCTATGGCTATTCGCAATCGTCGCCGGCCGAGGTCGGCGTCGACCCGGTGTTGTCGCTGGTCAGCCACGTGTCGTTCGTGAAGACGGTACACGCGGGTGAGACCGTCAGCTACGGGCGTACCTGGGTGGCGTCGCGCGATACCCGCGTGGCGACCGTACCGGTGGGGTACGGCGACGGGTACGCTCGGCGGCTGTCCAACCAGGCCGAAGTGCTAATTCTGGGACAACGCCTGCCCCAGATCGGTACCATTTGCATGGATCAGATCATGGTCGACCTCGGGCCCGACTCCGACATCGGGGTGGGCGAGCAGGTCACTCTGATCGGCCGCGATCGCGGCGAAACGATCGGCGCCGACCGCTTGGCCGGCTTGGCCGGTACCATCAGCTACGAGATCCTGTGCGATATCGCTTCGCGGGTACCGCGGGTCTACATCGGCTGAAAGCGGTTACCCAGCGGTGGTGGCAGCGGCAACCTCGTCGGCCTTGCGCTGTTTGTACGTACGACGCGGCAGGCCAACCCCACAGCCGAGAGCGAAACCGCCGATCAGGGCACCGACGACGCTGAGCAGAATCAGCCAGCGCGGGTCGGATGGATTCTGAGCGGCAGCATCGGCCAAAGTCCAAAGATGATTAACCTGGATGACGCTGTAGACCACCAAGATGATGGTCGCAACAATGAGGACGACACCAATCCCAATGAGTAGTCCCTTGAGAATCTTCATGACAACCTTTCTCAGTTACCCCGTCCCACAGAAAGCATAACCCCAACCTTCCCGTACAACATGAAACCATACCCGACCCGGGCGGTCAGCCCAGAACGGCCTTGGCCGCCTCATCGTAGTCCGGCTCCTCCGCGATCTCCGGCGACAAGCGGGTATAGACGATGCGGCCCTGCTCGTCGGCGACGACGACGCTGCGGGCGAGCAATCCACGCAGCGGCCCGTCTGCCATCGTCACACCGTAGTCTTCGCCGAAGCTGGAACGGAAGGCCGATGCCGGGATGACATTGTCGATGCCCTCGGCCGCGCAGAACCGTCCCATGGCGAACGGCAGATCTTTCGAGACGCACACCACCACGGTATTGGGCCAGGCGGCCACCATCTGGTTGAACCGGCGTACCGACAAGGCACACACCCCGGTGTCGAGGCTGGGGAAGATGTTGAGGACGATCCGCCGTCCGGCGAAATCGTCCGGCGTCACGTCGGCCAGATCGGCTCCGACCAACGTGAAGTGAGGCAGAGGGCTGCCAACTGCGGGCAGTTCTCCGGTCGTCGACAGGGCAGCGCCCGTAAACGTAATAACCGACATGATGGCGATAGTTCCACGCACAGCGTGATCTGTCAAGAGGCAGTCACCTCGGGTAGAGTGGCTCGGTACATTTCTTGACCGGACACGATTGGATGACGATGACGGTACACGACTCAGAGCAGCCGGGCGGGATGGACGGGGTTCGGCTGGTGGTACCCGCCGAGCGCTGGCTGCCCAGCTACCGGGTGGCGCTGGAGGAGTTCCGGGCGGCTGGCAAGACCATCGCCGCTCTCCACGATCCAGATACGTACGATCAGTGGAAGCCGGTGATTTTCCAGCAGATCGAGGACCGCCGGCTCGGCCGCAACCTGCCCGAGGGCTGGGTACCCGAGTCGGTGTTCTGGCTTGTCGACGGCAACGACTACCTTGGTACGGGCAGCCTCCGGCACCGGCTCACCCCCGCCCTGGAACAATTCGGCGGGAACATCGGCTACGCGATCCGGCCCAGCCGGTGGAACATGGGCTACGGTACCGAGCAACTGCGGCTTCTCCTGGTCGAGGCCCGCGCCCTTGGGCTGTCCAAAGTGCTGCTGACCTGCGATGACAGCAACATCGCGTCGGCCCGGGTGATGGAGAACAACGGGGCTGTCCTCCAGGACACCATTGACGCCGACGTCGACGGCGTACTTCACCGCGAGCGACGCTACTGGATCACTTTGAGCTGACTCGGCCCAGATTCGTACGCTAGACTCTGCCCAATCGACTTGCAGACCGTGATAGGCGGATGCGTCAGCAGGCCACATCGTACGTGGCTTGGTGAAGAGGCGGTGGAAGGGGTGTGATATGCGTCGGGGTACCAACCTGCCCGCCGTCGGCGGGTTCAATCAGACGGTCATCCTCGACGCGATTCGGCGGGCTCCTCACGGTGTGAGCCGGGTGGAAATCGCGAGGGCGACGGGATTGTCGGCGCAGACGATCGCCAACGCTGTCCGCAGGCTGCTCGACGATGGGCTCATCGTGGAAACCGGCATGCACATCTCGGGGCCGGGCAGGCCACGGGTGATCCTTGAGCTGGACCCGGACAGTCGTTTTGCGGTCGGGGTACATCTCGATCCGACAATCGTCACGTACGTGGTGCTGGATCTCAGCGGACGAGTGGTCGCGCACGAGCGGGCGCGGACGCCGAAGGTAATATCGCCAGATGTGGTGGTGGCGACGATGGCCGAAGCGATCACGTCGATCATCGCGGCCGCAAACGTACCGGCCAGCCGCATTGTGGGCGTGGGGATCGCGTCTCCTGGGCCGATCGATCTGACAAAGGGGACGGTCGTCGACCCGCCGCTGTTGGAGGGCTGGAAAGACGTGCCGTTGCGTGACGCGATAGGCCGGGCCACCGGCTTGCCGGTGGCGCTGGAGAAGGATGTGACGGCGGCCATCGTGGCGGAGTTGTGGACCGGAGGCGAGCGCATGTCGGGAGATTTCGCGTTCTTGTACTACGGCACCGGCATCGGTGTGGGCCTCGCGCTCCGCGGTGAGGTGTACCCAGGAGTGACCGGCAACGCCGGTGACGGGGGTACGTTGGTGGTGCCATCGGTCGGCTTGCCGGAACACCGGAAGAGCGAAATGCTCGGACACCTGGCGACGCCGCAGTTCTTGGTCAGCCAGGCGGTTGACGCCGGAGTCCTGAGTACGCAACCGCCGGAACGCGACCTGGCGGCGCTCGACGACGCGTTTTCGGAGTTGGTCGCCATTGCCGATCAGGGCGACCGGGGTGCGGTGGAGATTCTCGACCGCGCGGCGGGATTCATTGCATCGGGTTTGGTGTCGACGATCAATCTGCTCGACATCGACGAGGTAGTTTTCGGAGGTCCCGCGTGGGCTAGGGTGTCGGCCCGCTTCCGTGAGCGCATCGAGGAAGCAATCGACAGTTCCTCGTACCGGATGATCCGAAACCCAGTCCGGCTACGTGACTCTCAAGTAGGGGAGGACGTCGCCGCGGTCGGCGCGGCGTGCCTGGCACTGGACAGCGCTTTCTCGCCCAGACCGTCCGCCTTGTTGATCTCTGAGCGCTGAAGTTGAACAGCTTCGTGAATGACGTGGCTCTTGACACGGTTGCCGGTGGCCGCTACGCTGCCCGTAATAAATCAATCGTTTAGTGTTATTAGTCCGCAGGGAGCTTTCTCGGTTTGGCTGGTGGCACAAACGAGCGGGCGGCCAAGCCACCCATGAGCCAAGGAGGACGATAATGACGCGAGTGCGTCTGATTACGGCGGTGGTTGCCAGCGTGGCCACGGCGTCGTTGCTAGCAAGTTGTTCCACGAGCGCTCCGGCGCCCGCCGAGACCGGGGCCAGTTCGCCGGCCGCTGGAAACTCAACGCTGACGTTCATGGTCTTCGAGACCCCGGCGCTTGATGCGAACTTCTGGGACACGTCTATCAGCAAAGCGTTGACCGACCTCCCAGGGATCAAGGTCGACAAGATCGTCAGCCCGGACGCGGACCGGAACGCCTACGCGAAGCAGCTGCAGGCATCGGGACAGTTCCCTGACATCCTGTCGTCGATCAACCCGAAGGATTTCCTGGATGCCGGACTGCTGGAACCGTTCGACCAGTCGTGGTTGGACGCGAACTTCTTGCAGCCGAACGGGAACGCCATCCAGGGCAAGTCGTACATCCCGCCGACGAACTCGCAGATCATCCCCCTGGTGTACTACAACAAGAAGATCTTCGCCGACAACAACCTGCAGGTACCGACGACGTGGGCGCAGTTCATGGACGTGATCACAAAGCTGAAGGCGGCGAACATCACGCCGATCGAACTGGCGGGCGCTGAGCCCTGGGCCGCGAGCATGCCGCTGGTCGGGCTGGCGTCGGCCGACGTGTTGGGCCAAGACCCGCAGTGGATTCAGAAGCGGTTCAACGGACAGGTGAAGTTCTCCGATCCGTTGTTCGCGAACGCGATGCAGAAGGCTGTCGATCTGGTGAAGGCCGGCGCCTACGACTCTGCCGCGTTGAGCGTGGATTTCGCGACAGCGAACAAGAACTTCCTGGATGGCAAGAGCGCGATGTACCCGCAGGGAAGCTGGTTCAACGGGTCGAGCTACATGACCCCTGCGCAGGCGGCGAACATCGGTGCGTTCCCGTGGCCGACCGACGACGGCAAGATCGTGATTCCGTTCAACATGGGCGGGACGACCTCAGTGAGTGCCAAGAGCTCGGATGTGAAGGATGCGATGGCATTCTCGCAGGCCTGGTCGCTGGCTCCGGAGAATCTGAAGGTGCTCATCGAGACCGATGGCGCCTACCCGATGATGAAGAATCTGACGCTGGATGACTTCGGCGCGACGGTGAGCTCCTTGTACACCGACACGTACGGGTTGGTGACGGCGGACAACACGAAGGTATCGGCCTTCGGCTGGGTGAACAACGACGATGCGCTGGCTCCCGGCCTCAATGACGCGTTCTACGCCCTGGCGCAGTCGTTCTTCTCGGACAGCGATGTTGCCGCACAGATGAAGCAGCTCGATGCCGATTGGGATCAGGCGGCGCAGTAACTCTCGCTTTGGTTGACTTCCCGGGTACGGTCGCCCGTACCCGGGAACACCCTTAAGGAGGCATCATGGGACAGCGTGGAAGAAAACCGAGGATCGGGCTCGCACCGGTCGCGGTGATCGCGGTCGTGTTGTACGTGGCGTTTCTGCTCTACCCGATCGCGTCCAGCCTGGTCACCAGTTTCACCAATAAGAACCCGCTCAAACCGGCGAGTTCGTTCGTCGGATTGGCGAACTACGCGCAGTTGTTCACCGATGCGAGGCTGCACCGCAGTCTGGTGTTCACGCTGATCGTGGTCGTGTTCGTGACGGTGTTCGCGAACGTGTTGGGGTTGGCTTTCGCGATGCTGCTGAACCGGCCGACCCGGAACTTCCGGATCATGCGGACTCTCGTGTTCATCCCGCAGGTACTGTCCGGGGTCATCGTCGCCTTCATCTGGCGCAGCATCCTGACCCAACAAGGCCTCCTCAACGTCACCTTGACCAACATGGGCCTGATCCAGAAGCCGGTGTCGTGGATCGGTACGCCCGTACTCGCGACGTTGTCGATTTGCGTCGTTGTGACGTGGATCACCACCGCGTTCGCCACCGTCGTGTACACCGCCTCGCTGCAATCGGTTCCGGCGGAGCTGTACGAGGCGGCGCGAGTGGACGGCGCCGGGCCGTGGCGGCGGTTCCTCCACGTGACATTCCCGATGATCGCACCTGGCATGACCATTAGCGTCACCTTGTGCCTGATCACGACGTTCAAGCTGTACGATGTCATCGCGGTACTGACCGGCGGCGGGCCGGCGAACTCCACCAAGTCGACGGCGTACTACCTGATCGACACCGCGTTCACCAGCAACCGGTTCGGCTACGCCTCGGCGATTGCGATCATGTTGCTCGCGCTCACGGCGCTGGTCGCATACAGCACCACCGGGCTGCTTCGCCGGCGGGAGGCCGCGCTGTGAACGCCATCCGTCATCAGAAGTCCGATGCCACACCAACCCAGGTCGTAGGACGCCACCGCAAGCTGCGCGCCGGCGGACACCTGGCCGGGGGCTGGCTGGTCACCGCCGCGTTCGTACTGCCGATTTACATCGCCCTGGTGTCCGCGTTCAAGTCCCAGCGGCAAATCCTCGCGAATCCGCTGGCGCTACCAGCTCCGTTCACCCTCGACAACCTCGCCAACGCGCTCGCCCGTCCCGACCACCTGGTACAAAGCGGCTTGATCAATTCGTTGGCGGTCACCGTGCTCACGCTGGTCATCATCATCCCGCTGGGGTCCGCCACGAGCTTCTGGATCTCCGAACGTACCGGGAAGCTCAAGGGCATCCTGCTGGCGGTGTTCGCGCTCGGGCTGATGGTGCCGCCTCAGGTCGTGTTGCAGCCGATCATCGCGCTGCTCCGGATGATTGGGTTGCAGAACAGCTACCCGGGCCTGATTCTGTCCAACGTGGGTGGCGGCTACCTGTCGTTCGCGGTGTTCGTGTACGTCGGATTCCTGCAAACCATCCCGAAGGAGATTATCGAAGCCGCCCGCGTCGACGGCGCCAATGACTTGCGCGTGTGGTGGACCATCGTCATGCCGCTGATCCGGCCGGCGACCGCGACCGTCGCGGTGTTCCTGGGCTTGTGGGTGTGGAACGATTTCCTCAACCCGCTGTTCATCCTCGGCCCGCTGCAAGGCCAGACCATCACCACCGGCATCTACCAGTCGCTGGGTACCTATTCCACCGACTACGGGCAACTGTTCGGGATCATGTTCCTCGCAGCGGTCATTCCCGTCGTCGGCTACCTGTTCACGCAGCGCGAATTCATCTACGGGCTGATGTCGGGGGCGGCGAAAGGATGAGACAACCACCTCCCCTGGACGACTTCGCCCAAGACTGGATGAACGCCGCCGACCTCGCCCACCTGCCGTCGTTGCGCAACCAATGGGGGCAGGCCCACACCAACAAAGACTTGACATCGTTGTCCTGGCTGGCCATCCCGCCGTACTCGGGCGGCTACCACACCGGCGTCCTGCGCGTGGACGGCCACGTCCTGCCCGCCGAGCGGTTCCGGTGGGCGCCCTGGGGCGTCACGCGGGCCGCGACGTATGAGGGATTGCTTGTCGAGACCGATGTACGGCTGGGGTTCGAGGCGGCACGAGTGAGTTGGCGGATCACCGTCAGGAACCCCGGCCGCGATACGCGGCGAGTCGTTCTCGACCAGGAACTGCTCGCGCAGATCGCCTACTCCGATGTCGACTGGGGCTGGACCTATGGTCTCCCCTGGAACCACGGCCACTACCACGACCATTTCGCAACCGAGCGGGTTCGCGCGGAGGTTCTGGCCGACCAGCCGCGACAGGTGCAACTCATCCCGCACGACGCCCGCTACGTACGGCTGGGCTCACCGAGAATCCCGGGCATTCAACGGGACGAGCAGACCGAGCCGATGCTGCTGGAGTCGAGCCTGCCCGACCATTCGCCGGCGGACTCGGGCCGGGTACGTGCGTCGGCCGTGCCTGCGACGCTGAGCGACATCGAAGTCACGCAAGCCGACGGGCAGGTATCGACGATGCCAGGCCCGTACCGGTTGACCGACCCGGCGAGCGAGATCCGGTTGGACGCGGTACCGATCGGTGACGGGTCTTCGCTGTCGTTCCGCGCCGACCTGCCGGCGCCCGGCCAGACCGGCGTGTTGCTCACCCACGGCAACCACCCGGATTCCCTCCAGATCGGCCTTGACGGCGGCAAGCCATGGGTCGCCATCGGCGGTGAGAAGGAAACCGCCACTGATGCTCTCGTGGCCGGGCCGCACCAGATGCGTGTCGAGATAAGCATCGAGCGCGTACGTCTGTTCGTCGACGACGCCGAGGTGGCGTGTACCCATCAGTGGTGGAGCGGCCGCCGGTGGACCGCCGTCGTGTCGGCTGGGGCAGTGGTAGTGGTGGACGCCGCCTCGCCTGCACGGTGTGCGTACGGGTTCGACCGCGCGCCGGACGAACTCAGCGTGGATGGGTCGCGGGCGATGGCGCGCTGGGTGATCGACGTACCTTCGGGTGAGAGTCCCAGCGTCTCGTTCGCCTTGGAAATCGGGGACGACGCCGGCCGGGTCACGGCGTTGGCCCGGCAATGGACAGATCATGCGGACGACCACGAGTCGGTCGCACAACGGTGGCGTGACCTGTGGGAGAACGCCTTCCGGCCGGGGAACGCCGACCACTCGGGGTACCTGCCCGTCCTCGACGCGGACGCCGATCTCGAACGTACCTACTACTACGGGGTGCTGTTGGCTCTGTACCTGCGTAACACGGGCGTCAGCGCCATCGGGCCGGTCTTCCTGACGGGCGGGCCCAGGCTCGGTCCCACCATCACGTTCTTCTGGGATTTTGCGGAGTGGCCACGTACGGCGGCACTGCTCGAACCGGCCGGCTTGCGGTCGTGGATACTGGCGGCACTCGCCCAGCCCTATGACACGTGTCACTCGTTCGACACCCGCCACCTGCTGCCCGTCGGCAACCATTACGCGGCCAATGACTACTCTCTCTTCCACATCGTCGAGGGGTACCTCGCCATCACCGACGACCTGGGGTTGCTGTCGGAAACCGCCAGCGGGACGACCGTCCTGGACCATCTGCGAACCTTGGCGAACCGGTCTCGCGACCGGCGGGCCGACTTCGGCGGCCGTGTGCTCGCCAGCTTCGGGTCTGACACGTGGGAACTCCTGGAATGCGTGCCGAACTACCGCGACGCGGTCGTTTCCTTCAACGCGGGCTACGTCGGCATGTTGCGCTCGCTTGCCGGGCTCCTGCGGCGCCTTGGTAAACCGGACGAAGCGCGGGTGGCGGACCGGGACGCCGACGAACTCGCCCGCGCGGTACTCGCGCAGTACGCGGGCGATGGACGCTGGCGAATCGCACACCCCGACAAAGACGAGGTCATCGGCCACTGCCTCGATTTCGAGCTTGTGGCAGCTAACATGTCGCAAGACCTGCCGAAGTCCGTCCGGGATGAGATGGTCGAGTTCGTCAGCGCCCATTTGATCGACGGTGATTGGATGCGCGCACTGTCGCCGGACGATCCGGTCGCGCCGATGTCAGACCGTCCAGATCACGGTTCGGCGGGTGCTTTCGCCGGATGGCCCGGCTCGACCGCCTATGGCCTGTGTCAACTCGGGCGGCCCGACCTGGCGGTCGAGTTCCTCCGCCGCGTCCACCGTTCCCGATCCGGCGCATTATGGGGCCAAGCCCAAGAAGCCATCGGGGATGGGCGGTACCGGACCGCCGAACGTGGCGTGTCCAACCGCGAAAGCGTTGCGGGTGTGGCCGTCACCGAAGCAATTCTGGCGGGCCTGTTCCACGTTGGGCAAGGGGAAGCGGCACCCAGCCCGTCCATGCCATCCCCGCACACGCAGTACGGGAGTCTGTACGGCCTGCGGGTGAATGTCCCACCCGACCCGCGACCCTGAGCCGGTTAGTTGGTGGGCTTTTCGCGCCCGCGTCTGGACGCCAGCTTGTAGTCCTTACGGAATTGGACGGTCGGCTTGACTACGTACGTCATGCCTTGAGGTCCGCGATCAACTCATCGATGTTGGCATACCCCTTGACGGTTGGGTCGCGGGCGATGGCCTTCGCCTCCGCGATGGCCGCCAGCGTGGTGGCGTTGCGTCGCCGGGCGACCGTGAAAGGGATGGCCTGCTCGCGGACAGCTTGCTTGACGAACATCGTCAGCGCCGCAGACATCGTCAGGCCGAAGTCGCCGAACAACTCGTCGGCCTCGCGTTTGAGGTCGTCGTCAAGTCTCACGCTGACGGTGGCTGTCATAATGACTCCTGTTGTAGTACGTAGTACAGCAATATTAGGGCAAATATCGTACGTTGTGGCACAGCCTGCCTGGGTGCTGCTGACCTGCGATGACAGTAACATCGCGTCGGCCCGGGTGATGGAGAACAACGGGGCTGTCCTCCAGGACACCATTGACGCCAACGTCGACGGCGTACTTCATCGCGAGCGACGCTACTGGATTACCCTTAGCTGACTCGGCGTCACGGCTCGTACGGATTGACGACCGGGACTCCGCAATCGGCGAAGTCGCGTACGTTGCGCGTTGCGACAGTACCACCGGCGGCGAGTGCGATGGCAGCGATCTGGGCGTCCAGAACGCCGATGGGACGACCCTGGGTACGGCGTCGGCTGACCAGTGTGGCGTAGTGCCGGGCCGCCTGGGCGTCGAAGCTCAGCGTCACCGCGTTGACGAAGAACTGCTCGGCGGCTTCGGTCATCCGTCGCTTCCGGGCGCCGTCGGGTAGATAGGCCAGCCCGTACAGAATCTCCGCCTGGGTCACGGCGGTGGTACAAAGGTCTTGCTGGCCGGAGGTCAGGAGCCAGGCCTCGATGATCGCGGCGTCGGGGTGGTCGGGCGTCATCAGTACTGACACGATGTTGGTGTCCAGGACGATCACGCAAAGACCTCCCGCTGGTACTCGACCGTACGTTCGGGGAAGGTGAAGCCAGAGCCTTGTCCGGCTGCGCGGACCCGAGCGGCGTCCTCGACGAGTTGACGAGCCTGCTCCGGCGGGGACCGGTGGGCCGCCTCAGTCAGAATCGCCCGGATCTCGGCCTCGAACGATCGTCCGTTGTCGACCGCACGGTGCTTGAGTACGCGCTGGGTTTCCTCGCTCAGGTTTCTCACGGAGATGGTGGAAGACATGTCCCGCCTCCTTTCGGTACGACCACTGTACCAGTGTGCAGTCATTGACGACGATGTCTTCAAAGAAGTCGTACTCGGCGATGGGCCAAATCGATGCGGCGTACGGGCCGTACGGGCGATGCGTGGCCAGCGTGGGGTCTCTGCTACTCTGGAATTTCAAAGGGTGGAATCAATGTTCATAGTCGCGCAGAACCGTACCGGTCTTATCCGCCGAATCTTTGGTGTACTCGCCGGTTTCTTGGATGCATGTTTCCTCATCGCTCCGCTGGCTTTCTCGCCGGTGCCCGCTCAGGCCGTACCGCCGCTGACGAACATCGCCGGACCGGTGACCGACCAGACCGGGATTCTCGGTACCAACGTGGTTCAGGTCCAACAGGCGCTCGATCAGGTGGCCCAGAAGACCGACTACCAGCTTTTCGTGGTGTACGTCGCCTCGTTCGACGGCATAAGCGGGGCCGACTGGGCCGAGCAGACGGCCATCAACTCCCGGCTGGGCGTGAACGACTTCCTGCTGGCGGTCGCCGTCGACGACCGGTTGTGGGGGTTCTCGGTCGATTCGTCGTCGAGTCTATCGACCGCCCAACAGAACCGGATTCAGAACGCCATCGTCGACAAGCTCCGCGTCAACGATTACGCGGGTGCGGCCGTCGCCGGAGCGGACGCGATCGTCGGCGGCGGAACCAACACCGGGATGATCTGGCTCATCGTGATCGGCATCGTCATCGTGGTCGGGGTGGTCGGCTGGCTGGTGGTACGGCGGGTCAAGGGCGCCAAAGGTGCCAAAGCGGCCCCGGCTGGTACCGACGAGTTGTCCGGTCTGAGTACGGCGGATCTCAGCCTGCGCGCCGGCAAGGCTTTGGTCGACCTGGACAACGCCTTGCGGTCGAGCCAGGACGAGGTCGGATTCGCCCAGGCCGAGTTCGGCCTGGAGGCGACCGATCCGTTCCGGGCCGCTCTGGAATCCGCCAAACAGGACGCGAACCAGGCTTTCGCCATCCGCCAGAAACTGGACGACGCGACGCCGGAACCCGAGCCGGAACAACGTACGATGCTGGTCCAGTTGCTGCAGTTGTGCGATCATGCTTCGAATACCCTCGATGCCCAAACCAAGTCCTTCGACGAGTTGCGCGACCTGGCCAACCGGGCCGGACCGGTCTTGGACGAGACCGAGCAGCGTGCCGGTGAGATCGAACAGCGTGTACCGGTGGCCAAGCAGGCGCTCGTCACGCTCGCCACGACCTATCCGGCGACGGCCCTGGCTTCGCTGTCGGCCAATCCCGATCACACCACCGCCCTGATCGCGGCCGCCCGCGATGCCATCGCCAAGGGCCGTACGGCTCTGGCAAGCGGAAACAAGAACCAAGCCGTCGGTTTCGCCCGGGTGGGCCAGAACGCGCTCGCCCAGGCGGCCAAACTGATGGATGCCATCGACCAGGCGCCACAGGCCCTGTCGCAGGCTTCCGCCAACCTCCAGGCGCGAGTGGCCTCGATCACGTCCGATCTCGCGGACGCCCAACGGCTGGGTGGCGCGGATGCTTCGGTGACCACCGCCGCGGCCGAGGCTCAGGCCGCGCTGCAGCAGGCCCAGGCCGTGCCGAACGGCGGGGACCCGTTGGCCGCCCTGACACGGCTGGGTACGGCGGAGACCGATCTCGACAACGTACTGGCGCCGGCCCGCAGCCGCGAGCAGGCGAATGTCCGGGCCGCGTCGTCGGCCCAACTCACCTTGTCGCAGGCACAGGGGATGATCAGCGAAGCGAACAGTTTCATCGACGCGCGCCGCGGCGGTATCGGTACCGACGCCCGTACGCGGTTGGCCGAGGCGTCGCGCTTGGTCGGCGTGGCCCAACAGATGTTGGCGACCGACCCGGTTCAGGCGTGCAGTACGGCGCAGCAGGCCCTGGCGTACGCCCGGCAGGCCCTGCAGGAAGCCCAGTCGGACGCCCAGGCCTGGCAGAGCCAACTGCCCAGTGGTGCGGGGGCCAACGGTTTCGTCACGGGCCTGATTCTGGGATCGGCATCGCGCGGCGGCGGGTTCGGCTCGGGACGAGGGTACTCCGGGGGCAGCATTTTCTCCGGCAGCGGCTTCGGTGGTGGTGGCGGGCGCAGCGGTGGCGGCAGCTTCGGCGGCAGTCGAGGTGGCGGTGGCGGCGGCGGGCGCTCCGGTGGCGGGCACTTTTAGGCCGTCGTACCAGGCGCCTCATCGTGGATGTGCAGGTACTTTCGTGCAAAAGTGGGAAACTAATCCCGGGAATCGGGATCAATCAACACATCGATAACTAAATAAAACAACAAACTAAGGGAAAAACATGGCAGAAAAACAAACCATCCTGGGACGTATCGCCCAACTGACCAAGGCCAATATCAACGCGCTGATCGACCGGGCCGAGGACCCGCAGAAGATGCTCGATCAGTTGGTCCGCGACTACACCAACAACATCGCCGACGCCGAGCAGGCGATCGCGCAGACCATCGGCAATCTGCGGATGGCGCAGCAAGACTACAACTCCGATGTCCAGGCCCTGCAGGACTGGGGATCGAAGGCCCAGGCGGCTTCCCAGATGGCCGACCAGTACCGTACCAAAGGCGATACCGTCAATGCCGATAAGTTCGACGCCCTGGCCAAGGTGGCCCTGCGCAAGCAGATGGACACCGAGGCCCAGGTCAAGCAGGAACAGCCATCGATCGATTCGCAGCAACAGACCGTCGACCAGTTGAAGGACGGGCTCGCCCAGATGAAGGACAAGCTCACCGAACTGAAGGACAAGCGCGATTCCCTGGTGGCGCGCGCCAAGACCGCCCAGGCCCAGCAGCAGGTACAGTCGTCGCTCGCCTCGATCAACGTCCTCGATCCGACCTCCGAGATTTCGCGCTTCGAGGATTCGGTACGCCGGCAGGAGGCCATGGCGCAGGGCCAGGCCGAGGTGGCCGCCACTTCGTTCGATTCGCAGTTCGCGCAACTGAACGCGGTCAGCGACGACGCCGAGGTGGATGCCCGGTTGGCCGCCCTCAAGGCGGGCAACGCGCCGGCCGCCGCCGTCGAGCCAGCGGCTGTGACACCGGCCATCGAGTCGACGCCGTACACGCAGTACGCGCCGCCGGCCCAGAGCTGAGGCTGACCCTGGCGGAGGGACCAGGGTTCAGACGGGGGACGGTTCTGTGAGACAACGGGCGGGTGAGACAACGGGGACGGTTCTGTTTGTCTCAATACTGAGACAAACAGAACCGTCCCCGTTGTCTCACCTTTGTCTCAATACTGAGACAAACAGAACCGTCCCCGTTGTCTCACCCGCCCCGCCGTTCTACTGGGCGAGGTTGTCCAGGTAACTGCGGGGGGTCATCACCGCCGGGTGATCTATAGCGAGATCGTGGAAGTCCTTGTCACCGGTTAAGATCACATCTACACGGGCGCTGATCGCCGCGTCCAAGATCGGCTGATCGGTGGCATCGCGGATCACCATACCCGAGGATGCGGCCGGAAGCAGGTCGCACTCCAAGTCCGCCAGAAAGTGGTCAAGGGCACTCAACAGGTGAGGCCACTTCCGGGCCACGACGTCGCGTGACTCGTCGATGACCTGGCGTGTGAGTGCCAAGCGTTGCTCGGCGGCAACATGGCGGAATGCTTGTGCGGCTACCCCGGCCGGAAACACCAGCGCGGACACCAAGACGTTAGTGTCGACGAGGACGCGCTTCACCTGTTCTGTCTCCGCTGGGTGCGTACGTCGGCGACCAGAGCGTCGAGGTCGTCCTCAGTTTCCAGACCGGCCTGCGCGGCGGCACCAGCGAAGGCACGTTGGGCGCGCAGCAGCGCGGTCACGTTGGGCCGTACCAGTACGGTGTCGCCCTGCTCGTTCTCAACGAACACGACTTTGTCGCCGGGGCCGACGCCGAGCCGCGACCTGACGTCAGCAGGCAGTGTGATCTGCCCGTTCCGGGAAATCGTCGCCACGTCCATCACGTCCACTCCTTGTTATTGTTGAGATTCTTGAAAACTACAATACACTGTCGGGTCGGTCCCAGAAGAACCTCAATGGGACAAACAGAATGAGACAAACAGTTGAGACAAAGGGGACGGTTCTGGTTGTCTCAGTACTGAGACAACCAGAACCGTCCCCTTTGTCTCAAGAACCGTCCCCGTTGTCTCAAACCGGCTCGGGCGGCGTACCCACTTCGGGCTTGACAAAGTGCTGTACAGTCGTACAGTATCTTGTATATGAGTACAGTACCGCAGGATGACAGAACAGCCCGGGCCCGGATTCGCGACGCCGCGCTGTTCTGCTTCGCGCAGAGCGGGTTCTCCACGCCGTTGCGCGTGATCGCCGACCGGGCCGGGGTCTCCGTCCCGCTGATCACCCATCACTACGGAACCAAGGACAATCTGCGGCAGGTCTGCGACGATTGGGTCCTGGAGCGGTTCACCGAGCAAGAGATCATGGTGATCCAGTCGCCCGCCGCGGCCGGCGACACGCTGGCCGACACGTCGTTCGCCTCCGTTCTGACCGTCTACATGGTCCAGAGTTTTCTGGACGCGACATCGTCGGCCCGTTCTTTTTTCGATAAGTACGTCGATCGGCTGCGCACGATCGTGGAAACCGCTAGTACCGCGGGCATGCTCAACCCCTCCGACGACGAGGAAGAGCGGCTGCGCCTGTTGGCGGCCCAGGGGATCGGGAACTTCCTCGTTTCGTACGTCATCAACCCGCCGGACGACCCGCGTACCTTCATCGACCAGGTGTACACGCCGCGCAACATCCGGGCGCAACTCGAGTTGTACTCCCACCCCTTTTTCAAGGACAGCGTGGCCGAGATCTACAAGAACGTGATCGAGCCGGCCCGCGGTACGCCGGCCTGACCGCCTTTCCGCATGATGTCGGCCTGACGAACTGTAGCGTTTGATGCCCGCCAACTGTAGTGTTTGATGTCGACGAACTGTAGCGTTTGATGTCCGCCAACTGTAGCATTAGGGGTGAATCGCTCGCAGTGGCAAGGAGAAACACCATGGCGTACATCCCCCGGATCGTTGACGGCGAGCTGACGTCGGCGTTACGCGGGTTGCCGGCCGTTTGCATCGAAGGGCCGAAGGGCGTTGGTAAAACGGCGACGGCTTCCAGAGTGGCCGGTACGGTGATCCGGCTGGATGATCCCGATGAGGTGGCGTTGCTGGATCTGAACCCCTCAAGGCTGGCTACGTCAGCCAAGCCGGTTCTGCTTGATGAGTGGCAGCGTTGGCCCCGGGCGTGGGACTTGGTGCGCCGTAGTGTGGATGACGGTTCGGGGCCGGGCAGTTTCTTGCTTACAGGTTCAGCCACACCCCGCGAGGCGACCCATTCGGGCGCTGGTCGAATCGTACGCCTCCGGATGAGACCTATGACGATGGATGAGCGCGGGTTGGAGCCGCCGGCCGTGTCGTTTGCCGAACTGTTGTCCGGGGTACGGCCAACCGTGGGCGGTACTTCGGTCCTGACCCTTGACGACTATGCATCTGAAATCACCAAATCGGGCTTCCCCGGTATCAGAGGTACGCCCGACAGTCACCGGAGGCTGGCGTTGGACGGCTACCTTCAGCACATCGTCGAACATGATTTCGCCGAACTCGGGCACGTGGTTCGGCGCCCGGCGGCTCTGAATGCCTGGTTGACGGCCTATGCGGCTGTCACAGGTACAACGGCATCGTACGAGACGATCCTGGATGCCGCCACGGCGGGAGTGGCGGACAAACCTGCCCGTTCGACTAGCATCGCCTATCGCGACACGCTCGCGCGGATGTGGCTGCTCGATGAGGTTCCGGGTTGGCTGCCAGGCAATCGTACGGTGACCGCGCTGACTCAGGCCTCGAAGCATTTTCTGGCCGACCCGGCCTTGGCCGCTCGCCTACTCGGCGTGGGACCAGACCGACTCGTCCGCGAGTCCAATCCCGGCAAGATCACCGTCGGCGACGGCGTCCTCCTAGGTCGGCTGTTTGAGAATCTCGTCGCCTTGACCATCCACGTTCACGCTCAGAGTGGTGGCGCCCGGGTCGCTCACCTGCGTACCAAAGGCGGCGAGCATGAGGTGGATTTCATCGTCGAACGCGACGACGGCAAGGTGATGGCGGCGGAGGCGAAACTATCCAAAGTGCCCTCAGACCGGGACGCAGTACATCTGGCCTGGCTGGCCTCCCAGATCGGCGGCGCGCTGGTTGACGCCGTGATTGTCACTGCCGGTACCCATGCCTATCGGCGTCCCGATGGCATTGCCGTCGTACCCCTCGGATTGTTGGGCGCCTAGACACCGAATAAGGAGACACGCCCTAGAGGGACTGAACCCCCCAGATGCGGCTGATGTAGTCGCGTACGGAGCGGTCGGACGAGAAGTACCCGCAGCGCGCCACGTTGAGGATGGCCGACCGGGTCCAGGCGTCCTGGTCGTTGTACCGCTGGTCGGCTTTGGCCTCGACCTCGATGTACGAGGCGTAGTCGGCCAGTACCATGAAGCGGTCCTCGTACAGCAGGTTGGACACCACGGGCTCGAAAGAGGAGGAATCCCCGCCGGAGAACGCGCCGGACGCGATGAGGTCGAGGGCATCCTTCAGGTCTGGCTCCGACTCGTAGTAGGAGGACGGGCTGTACCCGCTGGCGAGCAGGGCCTCCGCTTCGGGTTCGGTCATGCCGAAGAGGAAGAAGTTCTCATCGCCGACCAGTTGGCGGATTTCGATGTTGGCGCCGTCGTCGGTACCGATGGTCAGCGCCCCGTTGAGGGCGAACTTCATGTTGCCGGTACCGGATGCTTCCTTGCCCGCCAGTGAGATCTGTTCCGACAGGTCGGCGGCTGGGATGAGGTACTCGGCCAGGGTGACGTTGTAGTTGGGCGGGAAAACCACCCGCATGACGTCATTGATTCGCTCGTCCGCGTTGATGGTGGCGCCCACCGCGTTGATCAGGCGGATGATCTCTTTGGCCATGTGGTAGCCGGGGGCGGCCTTGGCGCCGAAGACGAAGGTACGCGGGGTCACGTTGGCTTTGTCGAGTTTGCCGTCGATCAGCTTCTCGTACATGGTGACGATGTGCAGGAGCTTGAGGGACTGCCGTTTGTACTCGTGCAGCCGCTTGACCATGCAGTCGAGCATGTGCCCTTCGGGCAGTTCGATCCCGTCGCGGTGTTGCAGGACTGTCGCGAAACGGTGTTTGTTGAACTGCTTGATCTCGCGGAACGCCGTACGGAAGTCCTCGTCTTCCGCGAAGGGCTCCAATTCGCGCAGGCGTTCGAGGTCGGTCAGCCAGCCGACGCCGATGGAGTCGGTGATCAAGTTAGACAGGTTCGGGTTGGACAACCGGACGAACCGGCGCGGGGTGACGCCGTTGGTCACGTTGGTGAACCGCTCGGGCCAGAGCGCGGCAAAGTCGGGCAGGACCTTCTCGCGCAGCAGTTGGGAGTGCAGTTCCGCCACGCCGTTGATCTTGCCGGCGGCGTACGACGCGAGGTGCGCCATCCGTACGGCGCGCGACGGATAATCGGAAATGATCGATATCCGCCGTACCATCATTTCGTCGCCGGGACACTTGTCGCGGACGTACTCGCAAAGCTGGGTGTTGATCAGATCGATGATCTCCATGTGACGGGGCAGGAGCCGCCACATCAGGTCGACCGGCCAGACCTCCAGCGCCTCGGGCAGCAGCGTGTGGCAGGTGTAGTTGAAGCAGGAACTCGTGATCTGCCAGGCCTCGTCGAAGTCGATGTGGTTCTCGTCGATCAGGATGCGCATGAGTTCGGGTACGGCGATGACGGGGTGGGTGTCGTTCAACTGGAAGCTGATGTGGTCGGCGATCGCCCGGATGTCCACACCGGGATCGAGGTGGTCGAGGAAGTCGCGGATCGAGCAGGCCACGAAGAAGTACTGCTGCTGGAGCCGGAGTTCCTTGCCCTGCGGGGTGGAATCCTCGGGGTACAGCACCTTGGTGATGTTCTCGGCGAAGGTTTGCGCCCGGACCGCCTCGGCGTAGTCACCGGAGTTGAAGATGGCCAGATCGAAGGCCTTGGTCGCCCGGGCGCTCCACAGCCGCAGGGTGTTGACCCAGCCGTTCGCGTAACCAGGTACCATGTAGTTGTACGGCACGCCGATGACGTTCCAGCCGGGGATCCAGCGCGTACGCTCGGCGCCATCGTCGTCGGTGTACTTCTCGGTGTGACCGCCGAAGTTCACCTGTACCGAGTGCTCGGGGTGCGGGAACTCCCAGGGGTTGCCCAGCGACAGCCAGGTGTCGGGCTGCTCGACCTGGGCGCCGTCGACGAAGGTCTGGCGGAAGATGCCGTACTCGTAACGGATGCCGTACCCGATCGACGGTATGCGCATGGTCGCCAGCGAGTCGATGAAACAGGCGGCCAGCCGGCCCAAGCCGCCGTTGCCGAGCCCCGGTTCGACTTCCTGGGCGCGTAAGGTGGCCAGGCTGATGCCGCAGGAGGCGAGCGCCTCTTCGGCGATCTTCTCCAGGTCGGTGGCGAGCAGGGCGTTGTCGAGCTGGCGGCCGAGCAGGTACTCGGCGGACAGGTAGCCGACCATCTTGGACCGGGCCTGGTAAAGCCGCCGGGTCGATTCCAGCCACCGTGCCATCAGGTAGTTGCGGACGGTACGCGCGAGCGCGAGGTACTGGTCGTTGACCGTCGAGCGCGCCAGCGTGACACCCTGGCCCATGTTGAGTTCCTGGAAGAACTGCTTGACGAAACCTTCGACGGTGTGGGACGGGGACTGTACGGGACCCAGAGCCAGGGGATTCGTCACCGTGAATTCCGGTCCCACCCGGACACCCAAGACCTGTGCCTCGACACCGGGCGATTCCGGGCGTACGGGAGGGGTTTCACTGTCATCCACGAAATTTGTCACCCTACCAAACTACTCGACCCGTTCAACTGGCGCGAGTCACCGCGCGCCGTGGGTACTGCCTCGGAGTGAGACGGCTGGATTGTCTCCCGTGGCGGGTTTGCGGGGCGCGAAGCGGGGTGTTGGACCGCCAAAGTGCCCGGTTCGCGCCCCCTGGTGGGTTTGCGGGGCAGTAGGCGGGGTGTTCGGGTATGCGAGTGCCCGTTTCGTGCCCCGTGGAGACTTCCGGGGGCACGAAACGGGGCCATGGCACGATTCAAGGCCCCGGTTCGTGCCCCGCGAAGCGCCGGGTACGGGCGGACGCGGCGGTCAGTGAAGGGCGTACGGGTCGATCAGGGTACTGATGGAGTCCGCGATGGTGACCGAGACTCGGGGGTGGGTCTTGTCTCAGCTTGTCATGGCGTCACACGGGTGGTGAAACGGCAGAACCGTCTCCGATGTCACACGTAGTGGCCACGGCAAGCGTAGATCTCGAGGGTATCGTCACGGATGGCGAAGATGAGCCGGTGTGTGCCATCGATACGTATGCTCCACCATCCGGCCAGATCACCGCGAAGCGGCTCAGGCTTGCCGGTCGTGTCGTACCCGTTGCGCTGGATGTCCTGGATCAACAAGTTGATGCGGCGCAGAGTCTTGCGGTCTTGGGTTTGCCACCACAGGTAGTCGGCCCATGCCGAGTCATGCCATGTGGTGGGCATCCGACTACGCCTGGATCAGGTCGTGGTCGGCCATGTTGATGTGCGCGTCGGCGTCGGCCCGGACACGGCGTAGATGGTCGAGGTTGGTCTGGGAATAGAACGGGTCCACGGACACGTCAAAGGGGATGCGGCGCTCGCGGGTCATCTTGCGCGCGAAGACGGTGAACGCGGTCGTCATGTTCAGGCCGAGTTCGCGGCACGTGTCTTCCATATCTTTCTTCAGGCTGGAGTCCATGCGGATGTTGACCAGTGTGGTGTCAGTCACGACTTCCCCTTCTATCAAGACAAATAGACTACCATGTCTTTATATAACCCGCATTGTTCGTGTCCCAGGCCGACTGCGCGGCGTCAGTGGAGGGTGTACGGGTCGATCGGGGTACTGAAGGAGTCCGCGATGGTGACCTGGCCGGGCAGACCGGGTACCGCCAGATCGGCCAGCGGTACCACGCAGGTGACGCTGGCGGTGACGGTCCCCGGTTGCCCCGGCGGCCGGTCCAGAGATTGACTATTTATCGATATAACGAGAGATAAACAATTCACACCGTCCTGGGCGAGGTGGGCCAGGACCGCCGCCCGTCCGGCCGACTCGCCGGTCGCGGCGGACGAGGCTAGCGAGGCCACCCGGGCGGCCTCGACCGCCGCTGCGTGGACCTCCTCCTGAACCCCGGCCGTACGTCCGATAGCCGCGATCAGCGCCACGAACAACAGGAACGCCGGGATGATCAAGACCGCCTCGATGGACACCGACCCGGTCGTACGCCCCGGGCGCTGGCGGCGTGCGGTCATGGCCGTTCCCAGGGCAGGGTGGCCGACTCGTGTACCACCAGGTTGAGACCCGGTACAACGGTCAGCGCGTGCCCGTCGACTACGACCGTGAGACTGGCCGGTCCGGAGGTGGCCGTGACCGTCCACTGCGTACCGCTGTCCCGCTGGTGGAGAATCGCCTCGGCCAGCCCCTGTCCGTCCTGGGCGGTCGCGCCGTAGGCCGTACCCGCTCGTACCCCGTCCTGGGCGGCGGCCTGGGCCACCGAGGAGGCGTAGACCCACAGGGACGCTTCAAGGATGGCGAACACCGTCAACAGGAAGAGCGGGATGATCAGGACCGCCTCGATCGAGACCGAGCCGGCGCTCCGGGGATGTGCTACAACCAACCGGGTCTCACGGCTTGAGCAGCTCATTGGAGTGGTTGGTCACGTAGGCGGTGATCGCGGCGATGACGATGGCCGCAATGGCGATGACGGCCAGCGCCCAGATGACGTTTTCCATTGTCACCGAACCTTTCTCCGTATCGCGGCGAGGCCCGGTACGAGGTCCGGTACGCAGCCGTACCCAGCAGTCGCACCACCAACGGGTGATCAGATCGGACATGTTCATTCCTTTCGGTTGGGGCGCGGGCGTCGCGCCGGTGTCAGGCCAGGGACCCCAGCATGGTCAGCAAGGCGGGGGTGATGAGGATGGCCAGGAAGACGATGCCGAGTACGCTGACGGGCAGGCTCATCTGCTCGTTGGTCTCGTTCGCCCTGGTCAGTTCGTACGTCAAGACGCCCTCGCGGATGCTGCGTGCCTTGGCCCGCAGAATCCGGTACACCCCGGCACCCTCGGAGGTGGTCAGGCGCATGATGTCGGCGACATCGCCCAGGTCGGTCAGATCGAGATCGGTCGCCAGTTCGCGTAGGGCGTCCCACCCGGCCAGACCGGTCCAGTTGCTGCGGTCCAGGCACTCGCGCAGGCGGCGGAAGGCCCAAGAGTCGCCGACCTCGGCCGCCGAGACCAGGGATTGCCGCGTACCGGAGCCGCAGGAGCGTTCCAGGGCGACCAGATCGACGTAGCACGCCAGCGCCCGCGAGAACTCGCGCCGGGCACGCGTGGCTCGCCCGCGCAACTCGAAGTCGGGCAGGATGAAGCCCAGTCCAGCTGCGGCGAGGGTGACCAGCGCCGGTACGGCCCAGGGTACGGGGGTTCCCATCAAGATCAGGCAGACGCTCAACACCGGCGGTACCAGCAGCCCGACCAGGGCGTACGCGATCTTGCGGGCCAGGAAACCGGCTGGCGTGATGCCCAGGAGCGCGAGGTCCTTGGCGGGAATCGGGCGAAGGCGGGCCGGCAACTTGTCGAGGCCCCACGTACCGACGGCCTCCCAGCCCTTCGCCGGCGGGGTTTCGCGCCTGGTGTCGGCCAGCGGGCTCAGCATGGCGAGGGTCTGGGCGAGGTTCGGGTGGGCGGGTACGAGGCGCCACACCAGGAGGGCGAGGCCCAGCCCGCCCATCAGTCCGGCCGCGATGGCCCACTGGAAACCGGTCATGGCTGGGCCTCACTGGCGTGGTCGCCGAGAAAGCGGACCGGCCGGGGACCGGCGGCCGTACGCTTCATCCACATCAGCGTCCCGCCGTACGCGCCGAGCAGGGCCAGCAGGATGAACTGCCCGATCCCGGTCGTGTACGGCCGGACGTACGCGCCGGTGAAGAACAGCGCGGCCAGGATGACGGTGGTGATGACGGTGACCCAGCGGGCGGTGGCCCGTGGTTTGGCCGCGTCGGCCTCGATCTGGCGGCGCGCCCGGATGTCCAGGGCTACCGACTCGGCCAGGCCTTCCAGGATGGTGGCCAGGCCATCGCCGCGTTTCTGGGCGCCCAGCAGGAGGTTGGTGGCGATGATGTCGCCGGTCGGATCGTTCAGGTCATCGGCGAAGGCCCGGATGGCGGCCGGGGTGGTCCAGCGGGCGCGCAGCCGGACGACCAGCCGGGCGACGTCGGGCTGCAACGGCCCCGGAGCCGAGCGAAGGGTGGCCACGAGCGCCTGTTCGAGGCCGGCGCCAGCGGTCAGGATACCCGACAGCGAGCGCGTCCACTCCTCCATCGCCTCCAGCTTGGCGATGTCGGTGGAGTTCTGCGACTTGCCGATCAGGTACGGCACGCCCAGGCCGATCAGGGGGAAGAGGACAACGGCCACGATCCAACCGGTGACCAGGGCGACCACCAGCCCGGCCAGTACCAGTACCACGGCGAGGACGGCGGGCGAGCGCCACTGCCGCCGTACCGCTGGTTTCAGGATGGGGCGGCGTACGGCCGGACGTACGCCGGCGATCACCATGACGAGGCCGGCGGCGACGAGGGCGCCGAGGAGAGCTGCGATCACGGCCATGAGGCGTTCCACATCTCTTCGACGGGATCGAAGACGTCAAGGTACCCTTCCGGCACCTGCTCCAGTGCGGCCAGGCCCTCGCCGGGCAGGGTGGAGAACAGGCGCGTGGTGGCGTACCCCCGCGCCGAATCGGAGGGCGCCACCGACAGGATTTCCTTGACCCAGCGGTGTCGCCGGTACCCGCCGCCGCTCAGCCTTTCGGTGGCGATCTCCATGTGGACGATGAAGTCGATCGCCTCGGCGATGGCCCGCGTGGCGTACGTACTGGTCACCTGCGGCCCGGCCTCCAGCGCGCAGGTGATCAGCTTGCGCACTGCGCCTTCGGCCGAACTGGCGTGGGTCGTCGAGAGCGAGCCGGACCCGGACTGCATGGCTTTCAGCATGGCCAGGATTTCGCGGCCCCGGACCTCGCCGACGATCTGGCGGGAGAGGTTGAACCGGAAGGAGTCGTAGAGGGCGTCGTCCAGCGGGAACTCGCCGGCCCGCCGGCCGGCGGCATCGGATTCGCCGGAACCCGGCCGGGCTTCCCAGGCGTGGACGACGTGGTGGCGCTGGGGCATGAGGTGCAGGTGCAACTCGTACTCGGTCTCGAAGGTACCGATGACCTCGTCGGGCGGGATTTCCGAACACAGGGCGCGCATCAGGGTGGTTTTGCCGGCGCCCTGCTGGCCCGAGACGACGATCGACGCCCGCCGCCGGACCGCTTCGGCGAGGAATTGGGCGGTTTGTTTGCTCAGGGTCTGGCGGGCGACCAGGTCGGCCAGCGTCACCTCCTGGAGGCGGTGGCGCCGGATGACCACCGAAGGACGGGGCGTCACCCAGGCTGCCGCCGCCAGCCGGGCGCCGGAGTCCAGCCGCAGGTGCAGCCGGGGCTCGGCCGGGGAGAACGACCGCTCGTTGACTTCGGACCGCGATGCGATGAACGAGAGGAAATCGATCAGTTCCTGGTCGGAATCGGCGACCGGTTGGCCGCGCAGGAAACGTCCGTCGCTGTGTTCGAGCCAGACATTGTCTGCGCCGGCGATGACGATGTTCTCGATCGATTCGTCGTCCACCAGCGGTTGCAGTCGGCCCAAGCGGAAGAGGGCATCGAAGACGGCCTGCCCGATGCGGGTCTGGTACGACGGGTCCCATGGGCTGACCCCGCGGGCGATCGCTTGGGCGGCCCGTTCCTCCAGCAGGTCGGCGATGATGATCCGGCCCAGACCGTGCTGCTGATCGGTGTCCAGCCGGTCCGAGCCGATCCGGTTGCTGAGCCGGGCCGACGCGGCGCCGCGCATCTGGGCGACCGCTGCCCAGTCGATTGGGCGGTGATCGGCGGCCCACGGTACGTCGGCGAGCGTCGGTACGGTGGGGAGCGTCGGTACGGTGGGGAGCGTACGGCACTGCTGGACCTCGTCCGGAAACTCGGTGCTGTGGTGGTGCGGGGCCTCCGGCGTACCGGGCCCAGCCTGGTCCGCGGCCACCTGGTGGGGATCGATGCGCGACAGATCCAGCGCCGGCCGGGGTGCGGCGAAGAGGGGCAGCGCCGACACGCTGGGTACCTCGGGCAGGTGAGACGCGGTCATGCGGCTGCCCCCGCGCCCAGCAGGCGGGCGTCCGTCTCGATCTTCGCCCGTACCGCGTCCCCGCACTGCCGGAACTGACGGCGCAACCGGGTGGCCCGTACGCCGGTGGCACCCTGGGAAAACCGGGTGGCGGCGTGCGGCGCCCATCCCACGGTGGCCAGGACGGGCAGGCCCAGGACCGAGGCCACCTCGTGCGGGGAGTACGGCTGGTTCGGCCCGATCAGGAGGACCAGCCACTCCGGCAACTCCGGCTGCTGCTGGCGGGCCTCAGCCGCCCGTTCGGCCCATTGTTTGGCGGCCGCCAGGGAGGTCAGGTCCGAGCGTACGACCAACAGGACCACATCGGCCAGGCGCAGGAGGGGTTCGGCGTACGACGCCATGCCGAGCCGGCCGGCGTCGATCAGCACGTCGGTACCGGTCACCTGCAGCGCCTTCCAGATCAGGCCGAGGGGTTCCCACAGTTCGAGCGCGGTCCGGGCCTGGGCGTGGGAGCGCGGCCCGGTCAGGACCGCCGCTTCGGTGTGGTCGATGGGGATGAGCGACAAGGGCAGTTGTTCGGCCAGGCGGTTGGCCCGGTGGGCCAGCAGCAGGTCGGCGATCGATTGGGCGGGGGGCTGGAACCCCCGGAAGAAACCGGCCAGCATGGCGGAACCGCCGGCCGGGTCGGCGTCGGCGGCGATGACCGAGCGCGGCCAGGTACAAGCCAGGCCCAGCACCGCGGTGGTGACCCCGGGGGCGCCGGACGCCGATGTGAGCAGGACCACGGACATCAGTGCTCCCGCGACGCCAGGACGAGGGCCAGCCGTTCGGAGGCCGAGAGGGCGGCCAGCAGGGGCGCGTCGGCGGCGCTGACCATGACGCTGACGGTGATCAGGTTGGAGGCGTTGGGCTGGGTGATGCGTACGAGGGTGGCCGGGTAGCTGGTCACCGTGGTCAGGACGTCTTGCCGGTCGGGCAGGGCGACGAGCAGGACGGCGTCACCGGGCAGGAGGGTGTCGTCGGGGTACTCGCCGGCCGCCAGCGCCACGCCGATCTCGGCCAGGCCCTGGGTCGGGCTGACGCGCGCGCCGACGGCGTCCGGGCTGAGGAACGTACCGGGGACCAGGTCGGCGACGGCGTACAGCCCGACGATCTGGTTAATCTGGTCGCCGGGTACGGGCGTCAGCAGCGGATCGAAGCCGACCTGGACCGTCGTCAGATCCGTACGCTCGATCTGCTCGCCGCGCGCGACCGGCGCGATGATGGCGACCACTTCCTGGGTCTGGCTGAGGTTCGAGTAGACGCCGATGGACGTGAGGGCGCCGGCGATGACCAGGACGATTCCGGCGATCACCATGATGGGGCTGCGCCGCGCCTGCGGGCCGGACCGCGGCGAGGTACGTGGGGGACGCATCTGAGAACTCATGACCAGGCCCCCTCACCGGGTTTGGAGGATGGTGACGGCGGTCGTACCGTGGACCGGCAGGTGGTCGATGCCGATGATCGTGAGCAGCTTGGTCGAGTAGGTACCGGTCAGATCGACCGTGATCGACGAGCCGGTACGGGTAACCGTACCGCTCAATCCCCGAGCCGTCAGGCATTGCTGAGCGGTGGTGACGGCGACCGCCGTGGCATCGGCCGCGAGGGTGGCGCGGCCAGCACCCTGCTGGGCGCAAAAGGTGGCCTGGTCCCGCAAGTCCTGCTCGGCGATGGTCTGTCCGGAGAAATCCACGCCGATGCCCACGCAGATGAGGGCGGCCAGACTCGCCAGAGGTACCATGGCGACGATCCGGCCGGTCTCGTCCGTGTGCGTTGCCGGCTCAGGTCGGGCGAAGGAGCACGAACGATGGGCAGATGTGGGTACGGCAACGCGGCGGGCGGTACGACTGCGGGTCAGGACTGATGGGACCAGGCTCATACATCAAGCCTGGCGAGCCCGCAAAGGTACGTGGGGGTTTTCCACAGGGTTTTTCGCCAGATGTTGGGACAGGGTGGTGAGGGTGAGACAACGGGGGTGAGACATCGGGGACGGTTCTGTTTGTCTCAGGCCTGAGACAAACAGAACCGTCCCCGATGTCTCAACATCGAGACAAACAGAACCGTCCCCGATGTCTCAATCCGATCACACTCCCGTTCACTACCGCCGCGGGCGTTCGCAGGTGATGCCGGGGAAGCGGGCGAAGTCCGCGTCGAAGGTGACGACTGTGGCGGCGTGCTCGCGGGCGATGGCCGCCAGGTGGGCGTCGTTGACGGTGTTGGGGCCGCCGCTGGTACGCAGTGCCTCGCGCAGGAGGCTGGCATGGCGGACGCCTGGCTCAAGTACGTACGCCGATGGCGCAGACAACCAGGCGTCGACGGTGTCCATGGCATTGTCCCTGGTCAACGCCTGATCGGTGATCGCCGGGTTGGTGACGATGCGGATGAACCCGATCAGCGCCAACCAGGCGAAACCCACCGGGTCGCCGCGCGACAGGGAGGCGTCCAGCCAACCGCGGGAGTCGAGATGGTACGGGGCGCCGGAGTTCGCGGCGTACAGCAGCACATTGGTATCCACGAGTTTCATGGCTGGCCTGCCACTTTCTCCGCCAGTGCTTGGTCCTCAAGATCGGCTGCCAACTGGTTCGCGTGGGTCACATCTATCAGGTAGCGGCCGTGGAACACGGGCGTCGAGAACGTGTACCCGGCCTGGCGGCGTCCGCCGTCGCGGATGGCGTCGTTGACCGCCTGCTTGAATGAGACGCCGGTGGCGGTACGTTCCCGGATGATTTGCTCGACATCGGGGTCGAGCGTGAGTGTGGTACGCATAGGATCATCATATCATCATAGATGATGGTTAAGCATCAGGACTGAGACAACGGGGGTGAGACAAAGGGGACGGTTCTTTTTGTCTCAGGCCTGAGACAAAAAGAACCGTCCCCTTTGTCTCACCCCCACCCCCGACTCAGCTCTTGCAGCCGTACCCAAAAAGTGTAAAATCACACTTATTGGGAAGGAGTAGCCATGGCACTGACACGAGATGAGTTCGTGGCGACGTGTAACGACAAGCTCAAGCTCGTCCGCGTCGAGTTCGGACTGACTCAGGAAGCCATGGCGTACACGATCGGTCTGTCGAAGAAGACGCTGGTCGACATCGAGAAGGGACGGCGGACGCTCGGCTGGATGGGTGCCGTCGCGTTGTGCTCGATCTTCCAGGACTCCGATGTGATCGCGTCCACGTTCGGCGGCGTACCGACGGACATGATCCTCGCGCTCGCCGCCGACGCGAAAGTCTTCCAGCACCGTACGGTGCACGGCTCGCGGGTGTGGTGGACGCCGATCGCGCAGAACGACCGTTACACCATCCAGCAAAATGTGATCTCCCAGCACTACCGGCTCATCGACGCCAACAAGATGCGGGTTGCCTCCGCGTTCTCACTCGATGACCTGCTTCCCATCTTCAACGGCGGACCGAACGAAGGATAGAAATGTTAGAAGTCGTCATGTTCCTCGTGATCCTGTTGGTTCTTGTCCTGGTGTTCGTCGTGCTGCTCCGCGTGAGCGGACTCGCCCACACGGTGGACGGCCTGTTCGATCAAGTGGCGCTGCTGTACCGCCTCACGCGCCCCGCTCCGGACGACGAACGCATGCCGATGGGTACGCCGGTGGGCGTGCAGCCGGGGCCGGTACCCACACCCGCCAGTCCAGTGTTCCCGGTACCGCCGCGGTATGTCCCCCAGCCACCGGCCGCCTCGCCGGTACCCACATCATCGGCTCCGGCATTCGCGTCGCCAGTCGTGGTACCTCCACCGATCCCAGTTCCCGCGTCGCCGGTACCTGCACCCCCGGCAGCCCCCGTACCGCCAGCCGCCATCCCGCTGGCTCAGCCCCGGCCGATCCCGGCGATGCAACAAGTTTCATCAAATCTAACGGCGCCACGCCGCCCGGCCAGCCCGGCCAGCCCACCAGTCCCGGCGGGTACCACCGCCGTCCCGTCCCGCTCCGCCGAGAACGTGTTCGGCCGCAACATCTTGGGCATCATCGCGTCGGTACTGGTGTTCCTGGGACTGATTTTCCTCGGCGTCCTCGTCGTACCGCACCTGACGGACGCGATGAAGATCGCGCTCATGTTCATTGTCAGCGCCGTCCTGACCGCCGCGGGCTACCTGCTGAACCACCGGTACTCCAACAACTTCACCCAAGCCCTGCTGGGGACGGGCCTGGGCGCGTTCTTCATCTCGGTCCTGGTCACCCACCTGTACTTCCAGGCGATCAACGAGATCGTCGCCTTCAGCCTGCTCGCCGTGTGGACGGCCGGCTCGCTGCTCGTCTCGCGCCAGTCCAAGTCGCTGCTCGTCGCCATCCTCGCGCACGTCGGCATGGTGGTGTCCGTGTGTCTGGGGTACGGGCTGGGGCTGACCGACGACCAACTCATCGCGCTGATCGTCTACCAGTTCGTCTCGACCGCCATCCTCGTCGTCGGCAACATCTGGTGCTGCCGGAGGATGTACCGCTTCGGGCTGTTCGCGTCGCTCGCGCTCATGGTGTACGCCAGCCTGGTCATGTGGGTGCACTTCGCGCCGATGCCGTTCTTCGACTCTGCCCTGGTTGGCTTCGCGTCGTCGCTGCACACCGGGCTCATCGCAGCCGCTTTCCTGGTTCAGTTCCTCGGCGGTACGTTCCTGGCGTACCTGCTGTTCGTCTCGTGTCTACGGGTGAAACAACGTGGACTCGCCGTATCCCTGCTTGTCATCAATGTGGCCCTGTGGCACGGGCTGCTGATCGTCGACGTGGGTTGGCTGGCCGCCAAGCTGGTCAACCGGGGGCTGGGCATTCCGTCGGGGATGTTCTTCTTCAACAGCTACCGGGGGGTGCTGGCCGGGGTGCTGGCGACCAGCCTGATCATGGCAATAGTCGCCGCCACGGTGGTGATGGTACGTCGGCGCGTCCAGTTTGCGGCGGAGTTCGAGTCCGTGACCGTCCTGATACTGGCGGGCGCTGTGTCGGTTCAGTTGCTGGTGAGTCTGTCGGTACAGACCACTTTGAATGCGGCCGGCCCGCGACTGGCCTGGCTGGCCATCCCCGGCTTGCTGCTGCTCGGCGGCGGCCGGTTGGCCGGCAACCGGGTGTTGAGCGTTGGCGGGCGGGCGCTGCTCGCCGCCGATGCCGTGTGCATGACGATGCTTGGTACGAATATGGGCTATGGCTCGCTCATCGCGATCGGCGGCCTGTGGCTCGCCGCCGCGTACCTCATCGTCCTGACCGCGCTCAGCTACGTCGTGTGGCGCGGCTTCGGCGCGCCCTTCAAAACCGCGCAGACGCCGTGGTACCGGTTCGTCATGGTTGTCGCGTTCGAGCTGTCACTGGCCAGAATCGTCTGGCAGAGCGCCGCCACGTACGGCTGGGCGCTCTGGGTGGCGGTCAGCATCGCCGTCCTGTGGGTCCTGCACGTGGCGAAACGCGACACTCCCGTCGAGGTCTACCGGGTGGCCGAAGCCGTGATCGCCCTCGCCATCACGGCTCACCTGCTCCTCGGTACGACCGGCGGGCTGGCCAAGGCCCTCTGCCTGGTCGCCGCGCTCGCCAGTTTCGTCCTGGCACTGGAACGCGTACGCGGACGAGCGGCCGAGAACGCGCGGGCCTTGCGGGAGCACGTACAGCCCGGCCCGGATGTGATCGAGTATCTGACCGCGATCAGCCTGACTCTGGTGTTCATCGCCGTCCTCGACAACCTCATTCCCGGTTTCACCTGGCAGTACCCGACCTCGCTCGCCGGCTTGGTGATCGCCCTGGTCATCATCGCGCTCGGTTTCTGGTCCCGTACCCGTCCGCTGCGTTTGTACGGGCTCATCGTCACCATCCTCGGGGTACTCAAGCTCGTCACCGTCGATCTGTGGGGTTCCGGTACCATGATCATGCAGGTGGTGGCGTTCATCGGCGGTGGGTTGGTCTGTTTCGGCATCAGCGCGCTGTACAACTTCGCCGTCAAGCGCTTCGAGCGTACGGACGCGGTGGCGGCCGCGGTACCAGGCGAGAACTCGGTGCCTGAGTGAGACAACGGGGACGGTTCTTTTTGTCTCAGGCCTGAGACAAAAAGAACTGTCCCCGTTGTCTCACGCTGATGCCTCACCCGTTGTCTCAGGTGACTGGGGCTTCCTCAGCCAGGAGGGTGTCGCGTACCTGGGAGCGTAGGACCTTGCCGAGCATCGACAGCGGGAGCTCGTCGACGGGGACGATGCGCTTGGGTACCTTGTAGCGGGCCAGGCGCTCGCGGCAATAGTCGCGCAGAGCCTCCTGGTCGAAGTGCACGTCGGGGCGCAGGACGACTGCCGCCGCCACGCGCTCGCCGCCCGGGGGCTGCGGCAAACCGACGACGGCGGCGTCCACGATGTCGGGATGACTACGCAGAATGGCCTCGACCTCCGTGGGCGCGACGTTGAAACCGCCGGTGATGATCAACTCCTTCTTGCGGTCGACAATGGTGAGGAAACCGTCGTCGGCCTGAGTCACGACATCGCCCGTCCGCAACCAGCCGCCCGGCAGGAGCGTCTGCTCGGTTTCGGCGGGATTGTTCCAGTACCCCTGGAAGATCTGCGGTCCCTGGGCCAGTAGCTCGCCGGGCTCGCCCTGGGCGACTTCGCGGGTCGGGTCGTCGAGATCCACCACTTTGACGCGGGTCGACGGGAACGGTACGCCGATGCTGCCGACCCGGGCAGCCGTACTGGCCGGGTTGCCGGTGATGACCGGGGAGGCCTCGGTCATGCCGTACCCTTCGATCAACGCCCCGTCCGACACGCTAGCCCACACCTCGACCGTTTCGGGGGTCAGGCTCATGGCGCCGGAGAAGCAGACGCGAGCCGAGTCCAGACGGACGTGCCGGCGTTTGGCCTCGGCCGCGATGGCGTGGAAGATGGGCGGTACGCCGCCCAGGATGGTTGGCGGCCGGTGCTTGGCCTCGGCGACGATCAGGGCGGGATCGGGGGTGGGGAAGAGGACGATCCGGGCCTGGATCAGTACGCCGACGGTCAGCGCCAGCGCGATGCCGAACACGTGGAACATGGGCAGGATGGCGTACACCGTCTCCTCGCGTTGCCGCCACTGGGGGAACCAGGCCCGCGCTTGCAGGGCGTCGGCGAAGATGTTGGCGTGGCTCAGGATGGCGCCTTTCGGCAAGGCGGTGGTACCGGAGGTGTACTGGATGGCCGCGATGTCGTCTGCGGCCGGGCTGGGGAACCCCTCGCTCAGGGTACCGTGGCTCAGCAGTTTCCGCCAGGGGATCGTACCGGGCGCCCTCGCCGTCAACTGGGCCCGCGTACGGCGCAGGGCCGGTACCGGCAGACCCAGGGCCAGCCGTTTCGAGGCGGGGAACTCGTCCAGCAGGTTGACGGCGACGATGTGCTCGATGATGATGTCGTCGGGCTGGCGCTGGAGTTTCGCGGCCGCGGCGTCCCAGCAGATGGCGACGCGCGCGGCGTGGTCCTCGAACATGTGGCGCAGTTCGCGCGAGGTGTACAGCGGGTTGTGCTCGACCACGACGGCGCCGAGGCGGAGTACCGCGTAGAAGGCGATGACGTGTTGGGGGCAGTTCGGCAGTACCAGGCCCACCCGGTCACCCGGGCGTACGCCCAACAGGCGCAGTCCCTCGGCGGTCCGGCTGACCTGATCGGCCAACTGGCGGTACGTCAGTGTCCGGCCGAAGAACGTGGTGGCCGGATGGTTGGGCGCCTCGCGGGCGGCCCGGTCGATCAACTCGGTCAGCGGCAGCGTCGGCTCTTCGATCGTGGCCGGTACGCCCGGCGCGTAGTTGTCGGTCCAGTGCATCGCGTTCACCATGACGGCCATTCTGCCGCATGAACGTGTGTCTCAGGAAACCGGCATGCGGGCGAAGATGCGCGGATGTGGGCTGGATCGGCCTTATCCTTAACTTGGGGGTCGATGTCTCTCCGGAGGCAGTTGAAATTGATTTTATAGGAGATAACATTGTTGTACTCGATCAATCCCATTTTGACGGGACGCTTTCTGCAGGCGCTGGACGAGATGGGACATGGCGACGCGTTGGTCGTTGCCGACGCACACTTTCCGGCCGCACGGCTAGCCCGCCGACAGCGGGTGGATTTGCCTGGGCTGCCGGCGCCGCGGGTGTTGGCCGCCATCCGTACCGTCGTCGTACCGGACAAGCACAAGGGGTTTCAGCTCGGGCTGATGGCCCCGCCAGGTGACGACATCCTGCCCGTACAGCGGGAACTGATCGAAGCGATCCGCCCGATCGGCGCCACGGTGTCGGCCGAGGTACCGACCGAATACCCGGGACATCCGCACGTCAGTCTGCTTTCCCGCCAGGATTTCTACGACCGCGCCGCGCAGGCTGAACTCATCATCCAGACCGGTGAGACCCGGATGTACGGCAACGCCTTGTTCTTCAAGGGAGTCACGCCGCCCTTCGGAGAGGACCGGTAAGCGCCGGCGGTGGTCACCATTTACGACGTCGCCCGGCGGGCCGGGGTTTCCCCGGCGACGGTGTCGCGCGTCTTCGGTGGGCAGGTACCAGTGTCGCCCGATCGGGCGGACGCCGTACGCCGGGCGGCGGCCGATCTCGGGTTTGTACCGAACCGCAACGCTCAGCGTCTGCGTACGAGCTCGTCCGAGATCATCGCGATGCTGGTACCCGACATCGCCAATCCGTATTTCACCCTGATGGCGCGGGCAATCGAAGACGCCGCTCGGGCGGCTGGTTACTCCGTGATGCTGTGCAACACCGACGAGGACCCAGCCCGCGAGCAGGACTACCTGCGGGTGGCCGCCAGCGATCCCGTCGCCGGCATCGTCATGGTACCGACAGCGGCGGCGCGGCTCGATGTGGCCACCGAGCGGGGGATACCGGTGGTCTGCGCGGATCGCCACGCGCCGCATTTCGACACCGATGCGGTGGTGGCGGACAACGCCAAAGCCGCCACCGCCGCCACGCGCCGGCTGTACGAGGCGGGGTACCAGCACCTGGCCTGCATCACCGGTCCAACCGATGTCGAGACGTCCAACGAACGGCTGGCCGGGTGGGCGCTGGCCGTACGCGAGTACACCGGGGCTGAGCCCGATCCGGCCTGGGTACGCCGCGCGCGGTACGTCGAGGACGCCGACGGCGAACGGGCGGCCCGCCAACTGCTGGGGCTGGATTCGCCGCCCGACGCCATCTTCGCGGCCAACAACCGGTTGGCGACCGGGGTACTGCGGGCGCTGTACGCCGCCGACCGGTTGCCGCCAGCCGTGGGGCTCGTCTCCTTCGGCGGTCCCCCGGCCATGCTCTTCACCCCGCCCGGTCTGATCAGCACGTACCTCCCCGCCCGCGAGATCGGTGTGGCGGCCGCGGCCATGCTGCTCGAACGCATCGGCGGGCTGGATGTACCCCCTCGCTCCGTGACCCTCCCGGTCGGCCTGGGCGACTGACGGGCGTACGGGTGGCCCAGTGTACGGGTGGCCCCACCACTCGCGTGGTCCCGCTTCGCGGGGCGCGAATCGGGCAGTTGGGTACTCGAACACCCCGCCTACTGCCCCGCAGACCCACCAGGGGGCGCGAGTCGGGCATTTTGGCTACTCAACACCCCGCTTCGCGCCCCGCAAACCCACTGCGGGGCGCGAATGGGGCAGTTGGAACAGTTAAACCCCCGATTGGTGCCCCGCGTACCGGGCGGGCGCGTACCGGGCGGACGGGTACGCACGTACTCCCTTGCGCTGAAATCGATTTCATGGCAGGATGGACGCAGTGTCGTACGGCCACCGCAGCCGCCCGAATCATGCAAAGGAGCCCACATGAGCACGTACCAATTCCCCACCGTCACGCAGCGCCCGGCCGCCGAGCCGAAGACGGTCTACACCATCGCCAACGGCGATCTGAGATTGACCACCAACGTCAAGACCTGGCCCAAGCAGCAGGAAGTGGAGGCCCAATTCGCCGCCGCCGTCGAGGCGCTGGGCTGGCGGGTCCACCGGGCCCACGGGGTCAACCCTGCGACGGGCCACGGTTTCATCGACCACCAGTGGTACGGCATGGAGGTCTTCAAGAACATTCCGGTGGATGCCCCGCTGGTGATCGTGGAGTCCGTCTGGGAGTACAGCCACCACATCCTGCACGGCCTGCGCGACCACCGGGGGCCGATCCTCGTCGTCGCCAACTTCGCCGGCGATTTCCCCGGCCTCGTCGGGTTGCTGAACCTGACCGGCTCGATGACCAAGATGGGTGTGAAGCACTCGGCCTTGTGGAGCAAGGATTTCACGGACGACTGGGCCCGTACCAAGCTGAACGAGTGGTTGACGACCGGCGAGATCGTCCACGACCTGTCCCACGTCCGCGACCTGCCACCGCTTCCGGACTCGGAGGAGAAGCGCCTCGGCGAGGCCCTGGCGTACCAACTGAAGACCGACAAAGCGATCATGGCCGTCTTCGACGAGTACTGCATGGGCATGTACAACGCGCTGATCGACGACGAGCTGCTGAACCCGACCGGCATCTACAAGGAGCGCCTGTCGCAGTCGGCCCTGGTCGCCGAGATGAATCAGGTCACCGACGACGAGGCGCAGGCGATCCGCGACTGGCTCGACGCCAAGGGCATGACGTTCCACATCGACAACGAGGGCGACGAGAAGGAGTGCCTGACCGACGCGCAGGTACATTCGCAGATGAAGATGTACATCGCGGCGCTGCGCATCGCCGACGATTTCGGCGCCGATCTGGTGGGTATCCAGTACCAGCAGGGCCTCAAGGACACGGTACCGGCGTCCGACCTGGTCGAGGGCCTGCTCAACAACGTCGACCGCCCGCCCGTCCTATCGCGCGACGGCTCGCGGGTGTTGTACGAGGGCAAGGCGCTGCCCGACTTCAACGAGGTCGACGAGGGCGTGGCGGTCGATCTGCTGGTGACCAACCGGGTCTGGACCGCCATGGGCCTCGACCCCGCCTCGACGCTGCACGACGTCCGGTGGGGAGACGAGTGGGACGGGCAGTTCGTCTGGGTTCTGGAGATTTCCGGTTCGGTGCCGGCGTCCCACCTCGGGGGGTACGATCACGCCTACTCGATGCGCCAGCAGTACTACTTCTTCCCGCTCGGCGGCGGTACCCTGTCCGGGGTGTCCCGCCCCGGTGAGATCGTCTGGTCGCGGGTGTTCATCATGGACGGACGGCTGCACGCGGACCTCGGCCGCGGTACCTGCGTCGAGATGCCCGAAGCCGAGGTACGGCGGCGGCTGGATTCGACCAACCCGGAGTGGCCGATCATGAATGCCGTCCTGCACGGCGTCGGCCGCGACCAGTTGATGGCCCGCCACAAGGCGAATCACCTGAACGTGGTGTACGCCCCCGATGCCGCCACCGCCGACAAGGCACTGGTGGCCAAGGCGGCCATGCTTCAGGCGATGGGGATCGAGGTACATCTGTGCGGTGAGGTATTGACCGACCTCCCGGCCTGAGATTGAGACACCCCGGACTGAGACAACGGGGGTGAGACAACGGGGACGGTTCTTTTTGTCTCAGTACTGAGACAAAAAGAACCGTCCCCGTTGTCTCACCCAATGTCTCGCTCACCCCGTTAGGATGACGGTATGCCCAAGTACTACGCGGTCGCCGACATGCGACTGGCCGAACAGCGGACGGCGGACGAGTACGGCGTACCGCTCGCCGAGTTGATGGACAACGCCGGACACGGGTTGGCCGAGGCGGCTGTGGCGATGCTGTGCTGCAACCGCGGTACGGTGTGGGTGTTCTGCGGCAGCGGGAACAACGGCGGCGACGGGTACGTCTGTGCCGCCGAACTGCTCCGGCGCGGGATTCCGGTCGCGGTGGTCGGCCCCGACAGCCTCGCCGACGGCTCCCTGGTCAAAGCGGCCGCCGACCGTTACCGTACCGCCGGCGGTCACGTGGTGACGGCGTCCGAGGACCTGAGTCCGGACGCCATCAGGGGCAGTCTGATCGTCGATGCCCTGTTGGGTACCGGGCTGGATCGTCACGTCACCGGGTTGTACGCCCATCTCATCGGTCTGATCAACGCCGTACCGCTGCCTGTCCTCGCCTGCGACGTACCCAGCGGGGTGAACGCCGACACGGGCGCGGTCATGGGTACGTGTGTGGCGGCTGATCAGACGCTGGTCATGGGCTTGGCCAAACCGGCGTGCGTACTGCCACCCGGACGCGATTGCTTCGGCCGGACCGAGGTGTACGACATCGGCCTGCCGCCGGAGGTGGTGGCGGGTCTCAGCGCAGTGTGACCTTCAGCACGACCACCACGCACACGATGACCACGACGATGCCAATCAGGAGCGCCCAGCCCTGCCACGTCTGCGGATGGAACCCCATGCCGCCGGAGTTTTGGCGGAACCAGGACTTCTTTTCGTTGTTCTCGTTGTTCTCGCTCATGTCACTTCTTTCCCACGAGTTCGGAGCGGTACGGGCGTACGGCCTTGCTCCGAGCCAAGACCCATGTTAGTCGCGTCGGCGGAGTCTGATCGCCCCAAGGACGAAGTACAGTGGCGCCAGCAGCATGATGATGGATGGGCACGACCACCGGCTGCCCCTGGACATCACCGCACCCCAGGGGGCGATCACGAAACTCGCCGCGGCGTCGCCGCTGACTGCTGGTCCGGTTCCCAGACTGACGCGCTGGCCGCCCGCAAGGCGGCGTTGACCCGTCGGACCGCCCCTGCGTCGAGTTTCAGCTCGGCCCGGTCGTAGGTGAACAGGCCGTTGATCTCGTCCTCGACATCGCTGACCTGGGTATAGATGGCGGCCGTGAGGCCGGCTGGTACCTGCGGGATGATCTCCCGGTCGTACAACCCGATGACGGCCTGGGTGAGCGACTGCGGTTCAGGGTACATCCGGTAGCCGAAAAGCTGGTCCGATGCCATGTGGCCCGGTGTCGGGCAGGAGTAACCGCCGAACTCGGTCAGGGCCTGAATCCGGCCGCACCGGTCCGGCCGTAGCCGGAAGCGCTTGAAATAGACGTGATGGCTGGCGAAGTCGCCACCGCCCTGGTCATGCCAGCCGCTGGCGTGATCGATCAGGCGCGTACCATCCAGCACCCGGACGGCATGGGCGATCCGGGCGGCTTCGAACTGGCCCCAGCCTTCGTTGAACGGTACCCAGACCGCCACGGCGGGGCAGTTGTACAGCAGGTCGACGGTCCGGTGCATGTCACGGCCGAAGATGGCACGGCCGGCCTGGTCGGTCCGGCCGAACCCCCAACCCCGGTCGTCGCCACTGTCATCGCGGTGCCACCCGATGAACGGGAGGTACGCCGTCACCAGCGGGTTGTACGGCCCGCCGCCGCTGACGAAGTCCTGCCAGACGAGCATCCCCAGGCGGTCACAGTGGTAGTACCACCGCAGCGGCTCGATCTTGATGTGCTTGCGTACCATGGTGAAACCCAGGTCCTTCAGCGCGGCGATCTCCGACCGCATCGCCTCGTCGCATGGCGCGGTGTACAAACCGTCGCTCCAGTACCCCTGGTCGAGCAGGCCGGATTGGAATAACGGCTGGCCGTTCAGCGTGAACCGGGGTTGCCCGCGGTCATCCGGTTCGATGCCGAATTGCCGCATGCCGACGTAGCTCTCAACCGTGTCATCGCCTGCCGTGAGTCTGACCGTGTACAGGAACGGATCGTCGGGGCTCCAGGCGCGGAAGCCTGGCAGCGGCAGGACGCACCGCTCGCCCTCGGTGTGGCCTTCGGCCACCACCGTGTCGCCGGCCCGGATCGTGATCCGGGTGAGCGGCGGCCCGGGTTGGGCGAAAGTGAGGTCGAATTCCACCGCCGAGTGCTCGCAATCGGGGGTCATCGCCAGGCAGCGGATGTGTTGGCTGGGTACGACCTCGGTCCAGACGGTTTGCCAGATGCCGGACTGGGCGGTGTACCAGATGCCGCCGCGCCGGAGTTTTTGCTTGCCGTACGCCTGAAGGTCCGTGTCGGAATCGTCCCAGACCGCCAAGGTGATCGAGGTCGGACCGGACTGGAGCAGATCGGTGATGTCGAAGTGGAACGGCCAGTACCCGCCCTCGTGGCGCCCGGCTTCGGCGCCGTTGACGAACACCGCGCAGCGTTGGTCGACCGCGCCGAAGTGGAGCAACAAGCGGGATCCCGCGGGCGGTTGCTCGAACTGGAATTCGCGGCGGTACCACAGCGTTTGACCGGGGAGCAACTGGCGATCAACGCCGGACAGCAGGGCCTCGGGGGAGAAGGGTACGAGGATGTCGCCGTCGTACGTCTCGGGTTCGGCCAGCGCGGTACCGGCGCGGATGGCGTACTGCCAGGTACCGTTCAGGCACTGCCAATTGTCGCGGCGCAGTTGGGGCCGCGGGTAGTCGTTCAGCGGGCAATTCCGGTCGACCGTGTCGTACCACCGGCTGGGCAGCGGCGTCAGGTGGCTCGGCTTAGCCATGGACTGCCTCGGCTTTGACCCGGGCGAAGTAGCGGCGCGCGGCGAAGTAGAACGGGATGACGATTGGGATCAGGATGAAACCGCCCCAGCGGAAAATCGCCTCGGTCGGGATGTTCTGGACCATGCCGTTGGCGTCGAGCACGCTGCCGGCGCCATGGCGGATGATGATGTTGCCGATGGTCGTACCGACCAGCATCGGGATCAGGACGAACGAGATGATCCGGATGCCCTCGAACTGGCCGCGCGCCTCGGCCGGGTAGAGCTGCTTGATCCACATGTACATCGACTGAGTGATCAGAATGTTGCCGGCGCCGATCAGGAAAACCGCCACGAGGAGCGACGTGTTGGCGGCGGCGAACACCCTGGTCGGGTCGACGGTACCGGGACGAACCTGCAGGCTGACCACCAACAAACCGAGCCCGGCCAGGACCGCGCCAGTCAGCGCGACCCACGGCGTCAGCCGGTGGTTGATCAAGATAGCGCCGGGGATGGCCAGCAGCATGGCCAGGATCAAGCCGAGACCTTGCACGAGGCCCATCAGGTTGGGGGTGAAGCCCAGGCGGTAGATCACCCAGTTCCCCATCTGGGCGAAGAACACGTTGAACGCGATGCAGAAGACCATCGCGGTCACGCAGGCCAGGAGCAGTTCACGGCGGGCGAACAGCGTCTTGAAGTCGAAGACCGAGGCGAACTGGTGCCAGAAGCCGCCTTCCTTGTGCGGCGTCAGAGTCGGGGCGTCGCGGAAGAAGACCAGGGAAATCAGTCCCATGACGATGACGATCGAACCCATCGTCCAGAAGAGGCGTTGATAGTCGTCGTGGGCACCGATCAACAGGCCGCCGACCACGGTGCCGACGATGGTACCGATGACCGGTTGGGTCGCCAGTGAGGCGCCGATCTGGCCGCGGTTGCGGTCGGTGGTCATGTCGTTGGTCCAGGCGTTGAAGTTGGCGTCGTTCGACATCGAGCCGAAGAAAGTCATGGTCGAGCGTACGACGACGACCAGTACCGACACGAGGGCCAGCCCCCTGGCGGTGTCCGTGGCGGCGTACTCCGTCAGGCCGAACACGATCATGAACGCGCCCCACACGATGTAGCCCAGCGAGACGAAGCCGCGGCGCGAGCCGTGCCGGTCGGACAGGGTACCGAAGAAGAAGGTTGAGAACGTCGCCACGATAGCGCCGCAGATCACCATGGCCGTGACGATATTGGAATCCTTGGCGATTTTGGCGTAGATGAAAGTGTAGAACCACTGGTTCTCCATGTTCCAGCACAGTTGGCCGGCCAAGCCGAGTCCCCAGACGAGCAGCCAGAACCGAAAGCCCCCGAGTGGTTTGTCGTTGGTCGCCATCTTCCCATCTCCTCACCGGCCGGGCTGGCGTCCGTGCCGTTTGCCTCGTACGTCCGCGTACGAATAGTCCTACCTTAGGACCAAGCCGGGCGCGGTACGAATCACCGGGACCCCCCGGAAGACCGGCTTTCCGTTGTACCGCGCGCCGATCACGGCGCTGATGTACCAGTGACACAGTCATTCTGGCGGCATCGTTGCTTATGTACCAGTGATACTCCTGGGACACTCGCTCAGGCTGTGGCAGTGGCGAGTTGGTGGGCGCGCTGGTGGGAGACGCCGAGAATTGCCCCAATATCCGCCAGGGGCACAGACTCCCGTCGGAGCGTCTGAGCGACCTCCCGGGTGGTCTTGCTCGCGGACTCCTCCAGCTCCCGGGCACGCCGACGGTCTTCCGCCGCTCGCTCGACCTGTTGGGTGACACCTTCGATCGTGATGTTGCCGATAGTGACCGAGTCGAATTGCTCGCCTTGGACGAGGCTGATGTACTCGCGGGCCATCAGTTCGGCCTCGCCGTAGTGGCGGGCCTGGGTGAGTCCCGCAACCCCGTCGACGTAGACGAGCCAGAACTTCCCTTCCCGCTTCAAGGTGATGTCGTAACTGTGACTCATGTTCTTTTCACTTCCCCGCTTGTTCGATGGCCCTGAGGATGTTGCGGTACACACCCGGCGAGATTGCGCGGTGACCGTCCGGGACCGTAACCGTGACGGCACCATGTACCCATGTTGTGTGCGAGCCCTGGGTACGGACCGGGGTAAATCCGGCCTTGCGAAGTTCAGCCAAGACCGTACGAGTGTCTTGAGGCTTAACCACGTCGCTATTCTAGTCGTCCTAGAGATATTTCGCAAGTGACACTAGCATTATCCTTGTTGGCCAGGGCTCACCGGCATCGCGTGTAGCGGGCTGGCACCACGACCGCAGCGGTGAGTGTTTCGGTATCGCTCCGGTGACCGGGCGTACCGACCTACACAAGCCCGCATTCGCACCTCAGGTCAAAAAGATAAGCGACATTAACAGGGTGCGAGAGTAGCCTTGGATGTGTTTGGTGAAGCCCAATTTATGTCACAAAGGGTCGGATGACCAGAGCGATACTTATTCAGTCAAGGAAGTCCGTCCCGGGCACGCGGTGATAGTAACCGAACAACCGTCAAATAAAAGAAAGGTAGTACGTTAACATGGCAAAAATCGTATGCATCGGGGCGTATATGACAGACATGATTGGACGCTCAGACAAGCTGCCCGAACGAGGGCAATCGGTTATCGCGCGATC
>Ga0123354_10000062_pt1 | contig 80168 bp, 76 predicted proteins | sample TergutLab28metaG_2_FD_97872 | JGI IMG/M metagenome (GOLD analysis project Ga0123354, IMG submission 97872) | Labiotermes labralis P4 segment gut microbial communities from Petit-Saut dam, French Guiana - Lab288 P4 | ecosystem: Host-associated > Arthropoda: Insects > Digestive system > Gut ... | reverse complement strand
GTTGTGTCTAAGAGTTCTGTTATGGTGGATTTAACTATTCGTTTGTGGTGTGCTTTGACTATGCCTGAAATTTTTCAACAATGGCAAAATCAAATGATGTATATCTTTAGGTGAACACTCTCAAAATTTTTTAGGCAGTGTTTGTAGATAGTTGGGTGTTGGTTAGTATGGCAAAGTTGTTATATCAAGGGCATGGAAGCATTCGCATAACCGCACAAGATGGACGTGTGTTATATCTTGACCCATATGCTGGTGAGGGGTATGATGAGCCGGCAGATATTGTGCTTGTTACACATGGACACTATGATCATAACAAGTTGGATTTGATTACTCAAAAGGCAGGGTGTCGAGTTATTACAAATAAAGAAGCGTTAGAGGGTGGGAAACATAACAGTTTTTTGCTTGATGGGATTGAGGTTGAGGCTGTTGAGGCGCAAAATCTTATGCACAGTTCTAAGGCGTGTGTTGGATTTATCATAACATTGGACGGTGTTCGGATTTATTGTTCGGGTGATACCTCAAAGACTAAGCAGATGCAAACGTTTGCCGCTTTAGAGATCGATTATGCATTGTTTTGTGGTGATGGGATTTTTAATATGGGGCCTAAGGAGGCAGCGCAGTGTGCAAAAATCATAGGAGCAAAACATAACATATTGATTCATGTTAAACCCAAAGCGTTGTTTGATTTGGCTAAAGCACAAAAATGGGATGCGCCAAATAAACTCATCATTCAACCTGGAGAAGAGATAGAACTAGCACATAATTCAAAATAAGATAAGAATTACAGATTTAAAGCTATCAAATTAAAAAGTTGAGTAAAATGTCAATTTCATTAAGAAGACGGGAAAGGTGATTGTATAAGTTGTCTCTGTGGATTTTATGAAAACTAGAAAGCGTCAAACTGGAAAAACACAGATTGGATAATTGTACAGTTTTGTTAAGTGTAGGTAACTTTTATCTAATAGACTTATAAAAGAAGTGTAGCTACGCGCAGAAAATAGAGAGAGGATAAACTTGGATGGCCAGTACTGGAACCGAAAAATCGAGACCATGCCTAGACAGGACATAAAGAAGTATCAGTTGCAGAAGCTCAAAGAACAAGTTAATTATTGCTATGAGAAGAGTAGTTTTTATCGTAGAAAATTTGATGCTGTGGGTTTAAAGCCAAGTAATATCCAAACGTTAAGTGATCTGCAAAAGGTTCCCTTCACCGTTAAGAGTGATCTAAAAGATAATTATCCCTATGGTATGGTCGTTACTCAGCCAGATGAGATTGTGGAGGTCCATGCTTCAAGCGGAACCACAGGTAACCCAATTATTGGCGCCTATACTCAAAAAGATATAGAGATGTGGCAGGAGCTTATGGCACGCAGCATCTACACTACCGGCGGCAGGCCACAAGATGTTATCCATATTGCTTACGGGTATGGGTTATTCACAGGCGGGTTTGGTTTCCATTATGGGGCACAAAAAGTGGGTGCTAAAATTGTGCCTGCAAGCGGCGGCATGACACAGCGCCAGATCCAGCTTATGAAAGACTTAGAGGTAACTATGCTGGCATGTACACCTAGTTTTGCAGTTTATCTTGCAGAGGCTATGGCACATGAGGGTGTTGACCCCAAAAAGGACCTCAAACTCAAACGAGGCATGTTTGGTGCAGAACCGTGGTCAAGTAAAATTCAGGGCCGTATTGAGCAGGAATTAGGCATAGAGGCTTTTGATATCTATGGGTTAACCGAGCTTTGTGGGCCGGGGGTCTCTATTGAGTGTGAGAAGCATGCGGGATTGCATGTTTGGGAGGATCATTTCATTGTAGAAACCATCAACCCTAACACAGGAGAGGTTTTAGCGGAAGGCGAAGAGGGCGAGTTGGTCTTTACTACGTTAACTAAAACGGGTATGCCCATGTTGCGCTATCGAACAAGAGATATCTCAAAAATAGACGCCACGCCCTGTGCATGCGGACGCACACATGCCAGAATGACCCGGGTTATGGGCCGCTCAGATGATATGCTTATCATCCGCGGGGTCAATGTGTTTCCCTCACAAATTGAACATGTAGTTATGGGTTTCTCCGAGTTAGCGGCTCAGTACCTAATAGTTGTAGATCGACCCGGAGCCCTTGATACGTTCACAATCAAGGTCGAGTTGACAGAGAAAACCGCTCAAAACAGTCAACTCGATAAAAACGCTCTAAAGTGTGATATTCAAAAGAAAATTCACATCATAACAGGCATATATGCAGATGTAGAAATCGTCCAAGTTGGCGAGTTACCTCGAACAGAGGGCAAAGCCAAACGAGTGCTGGATTTACGTATAGGTAAAATGTAGGCGTAATGATGACTTCCAAAATTAGTGTAAATAAACCAGACAGTTATGCGCTACTCAACGGCGATGAAGCAGTTGCACGTGGAGCAGTAGAGGCTAACATCAAAGTTGCCGCGGCCTATCCAGGCACGCCCTCCACAGAAATTTTAGAAACCTTGGCGGAAGCTACAAAAGATCTTGGAATTTATGCGGAGTGGAGCATTAATGAAATTGTTGCCGCAGAGGTGGCTATTGGCGCTTCGATGACAGGCGTACGGGCACTCACATCCATGAAGCATGTGGGCTTAAATGTGGCATCGGATGCGATTATGACCCTGGCATACACAGGCATCGAGGGCGGATTGGTCATTGTAGTCTGCGACGACCCAGCTCTGCACAGCAGCCAAAACGAACAAGACACCCGCTACTTTGCAGTCCACGCAAAACTACCGCTTCTTGATGCAGGCAACCCCCAAGAGGCGCTTGATATGGCACGCAGGGCCTATGAAATCAGCGAAAAACTCCGCCTGCCAATCATTTTACGCTTAACTACCCGCGTTGCACACGGTAAAGCACGCGTAAAACTAGGAGAATTCCAAAAACTGGCACGCAAAGCCGAGTTTGATAAAAACATCCCCAGATGGGTCATGGTACCAGCCAACGCCAGCCGCCAACATCGAGTTCTAGAGAGCCGCCTATTAGAAGCAAAATATGAAGCTGAAACCTCACAATTCAACATCATCGAGGACAACAACACAAAGATAGGAATCATTGGAAGCGGAGTAGGCTACTACTATGCACGCTCACTTGTAGACACCACAAAAGTTTCATGGCTAAAACTAGGGTTTGTCCATCCCTTCCCATCTGAGATGGTCAAAACCTTTGCCAAAAAAGTCAAAAAACTCATAGTTCTAGAAGAACTCCGACCCTACATAGAAGAAAATTTGGCCCGTCTCAAAATTGATTTTATCGGCAAAACTGAGCTAGGCCTTGAAGAAATCGGAGAATTCACCCCCGATAAAATCCGCACCGCCCTATCCAAACTACACCTAACCACAACACCTGAAAGTCCACAACAACTCAATTTAACCCCGCGACCACCCGGTTTGTGCCCCGGATGTACGCATCGCGCCCTCTACTATGCTCTAAACATGCTACACAAATCAGTACATTGCGAAACCACTAAATGCGTAGGCTGCGGCACCTGTGAATACGCCTGCTCACACAACAAAGAAAAAGTTCACAACCCAGCCAAATCCCGCATACGCGTAGTACGCCAAAACCAAATCCAAAACATAGCCATAAGCTGCCAAATCTGCCAAAACCCAGCCTGCATCATCGCCTGCCCCAAAGAAGCCCTCTCCCAATCACCCCTAACAGGCATCATCATCGTTGACAAAAAACAATGCAACGGATGCGGATGGTGTATCGAAGCATGCCCATATGGCGCAATCAACATGCACCCCACAACCCGCAAACCCATGGTCTGCGATGTCTGCGGCGGCAACCCCAGATGTGTCAAACTCTGCCCCGAGGGCGCACTAAGCCTTAGAGGAAAATCAAACGATAAAATTGTAGCAGGCGACATAGGCTGCTACTCCCTAGGAGCCCTACCACCCATCAAAGCCCTTCAAACATGTCTCTGTATGGGAGGCGGCATCTCACAAGCCGCAGGAATGATTCACGCAGGCACAAAAGACAAAGTCTTTGCAGTTATTGGCGACTCTACCTTTTTCCATGGCGGCATGCCAGGACTGCTAAACATCGCCTACAACAAAGCAAACGTCTGCGTCATCGTCATGGATAACAGCATAGTAGCCATGACAGGCCACCAACCAACCCCCGGCTCAGGCAAAACTGCCATGGGCCAAGACGCCAAAATCATAAACATAGAAGCCATCGTCAGAGCCCTAGGCATCGAAAAAGTCTTCACCGTTGACCCCTACGATCTAAAAACAACAATGCAAACGCTAAAAAAAGCCACCAACCACGAAGGCCCCTCAGTAGTTATCGCCAAACGACCCTGCCCACTACTAACCCCACACGGAACACCCCGAAAAATCAAAGACAACTGCAAAGGCTGCAGAGTCTGCACCGAAGCCTTTGGCTGCCCTGCCATAAGTCAAAACGGCAACAAAGTCAAAATCGATACCGCACTCTGCAACGGCTGTGGAGTATGCGACAAAGTCTGCCCCTTTAACGCAATAGGAGAAATAGACCGTGAAACCCAAACTTGATATAGTTTTTAGCGGCGTCGGCGGACAAGGCGTTGTAGTACTAAGCGACATTTTCTGTGAAGCCGCCATGATAGAGGACTTTAATGTAGCAAAAGCAGAAATCCACGGCATGGCACAACGAGGCGGCTCCATTGTAGCCTACGCACGCATCGGAACCAAAGTGGAAGCCCCCCTCATCGAAACAGGAAAAGCCGACGCAATCGTAGGCTTTGAGGTCCTAGAGACCACCCGAGCCCTCCCGATGCTAAAAGAAAACGGCACCGTTATTGTAAACATGAAACTCATTCCACCAAACGGTCTAACAGCAAACGTGAAACTCAAAAACACCGAAGAACTCTTAGAACTCCTAAGAACCAAAGCACTGGTTCACCAAGTAGACGGCCCAGGTATTGCACAAAAACTAGGCAACACACTGGTTGTTAACACAATTCTGCTAGGAGCACTCTCTGCACTCCCCGAAATCCCGCTCAAAGCAGAATCATTTCAACAAGCCATAGCAAACAGACTCAAAGAAAAATACATCAACCTAAACCTCAAAGCCTTCCAGCTGGGCAGAGAAAGCGTACAAAACAACCAGAGATAAGCAAATGAAAGGTACCGACCACTACGCAGAACTACTAGGGATTAAAGTTCTTGAAATCAAAGATGGATACTGCAAAGTCCAGATGAAAATAGAAAAACAACACACCAACGCCATGGGTTGCACACACGGCGGAGCCATCTTTTCACTAGCAGACTATGCCTTTGCAGAAGCCTGCAACTTTGGCGACAACAAAGCAGTCGGAATACAAGTTGACATCAAATATCTATGCCCCACAACCGAAGGCGACATACTAACCGCAGAAGCAAATCGGATAAGTGACGGGAAAACCACTGGTGTCTATCACGTTTCAGTCTACAAAGAAGATAAACTAACAGCCATTTTCTCAGCCATAGCATTCAAAAAATAGCGCCACAAATACAGAACACTCAAAATCAAATAAGAATTCAAACAACAACCTGTAGCAAAATTCTGTTATGTTTAGGGGGTTGTTTTAGAATTGGTTTTGGGTTTCCAGTTTGTTGTGTCGTGCAGATTTTGTACTGGGGAGTCTTCATCAAAACCCTGTTCGGTCTGGGTTTTTTGTTTATGCGTTTGTTCGGCTAGTTTGGCTTTGCCTTCTTTGCTACTAAGTTCAACGCTGTTGCCCAGTTTGTAGATGGTTCGGCCAAGGCGGCGTTCACCCACGGTTTTTGTACATCTTCCCATAGAGGGGTTTCTGCATTAAAGGTTAAAAACCTTCAGTTGACACTATTCTATCAGGATATCTGTGAGTAGCGTTCGCCAAACTCTTGAGGCCCCCATTAAAAAGGTCACATCGCTTAGGTTGCGCTATAAATTTTTGCTCATAGCCGCGATTGCTTTACTGATATTTTTGCTCTCCAAGGGACCTTCACCGGGACAAAATCATTTTGTCTATCTGGCAGATTCGTTTCTCCATGGCAGGCTGGGGCTCACAGGCGGAGGGGAGAATCTTGCAGAGATGGTGCCCTTCAATGGCAACTATTATGTTGTTTATCCTCCGATGCCTGCGGTGTTGCTTTTGCCCTTTGTTGCAGTTTGGGGCACAACCTTTGATCAGGCATTACTCTCGGTTATTCTTGCGGGGTTTTGTGTTGCGGCAACTTGGTTGATGCTCAAAAAAGCCGGTTCAAATCAAACTAAAGCTCTGTGGCTAACAGCACTGTTTGGGTTTGGGACTTGTTTTTGGTTCATTGCCTCTGTGGGTTCTTCTTGGTATATTGAGCATGTTGTTGCGGTGCTGTTTCTTACCTCAGCCATAATTCTTGCATTGTATGGGAAGAGTAATTTTGCTGTGGGTTTGCTTTTGGGATGTTCAGTTATTGCGCGGTTACCAGTGGCATTATCGTTTCCTTTTTTTCTCTTGCTAATATATGATCAAAAAAATATGTGGATGCCCCGAGTTAGGCAGGCGCTGATTTTCTTTGGGGGTTTAGCCATACCGGTGGGGTTAAATGCCCTCTATGATTATGCACGCTATGGCGTCTTTACCAACATCGGCTACTACCTTATCCCGGGCATACAGGAAGATCCATTCTTTCAGCAGGGTATCTTTAACATAGCCTACATCCCCCGCCACCTCCATGCAATATTTCTCCAAGGACCCAATGTGTTGCCCGATTTTCCATGGTTCCAACCTAATTGGATTGGGATGGGACTGTTCTTAACCACACCAGCGTTTCTTTTTATCTTCATAGGTGCCTTTAGAGGTGGATGGAGGAGCCTAAATAAAAAAGCGGCCTTAGCTATCCTCTGTATTCTGCCGCCCATAATCACACATGGTACGGTAGGGTTTACTCAATTTGGTTACCGATTCAGCCTTGACTTTGTTCCGTTTCTTATGTTGCTCACAGCCGCAGGTATGCGTGAAAACTTGGGTTGGACAGAAAAAGTTTTGATAATTTTGAGTTTGCTGATTAATCTCTGGGGTGTAGTTTCGATAATTAAATTTGGGTTTGTAAGCTTTTAATCCATTATTTAGGAACCAAATGTTAGTCGATCAAGTTGTTGATAAATTGCCACCAACTAGCACCGCTCTATTCATTGTTCTCTAAGAAAAATGTGTTCCAGCAACCGAATATTACTTTCACAAGACGATCATTTAGCCGTCGTTATAACCATTGAGCTTATCTGCTGTAAGTATCACTCTCACGGGACAGCTCATTTAAGCGAGTTGTTGATAAGTGTTATCAACTAAAATGCAGACGTCATTTAACCGTATTTTTCAAGCACTTGTCGGCCAAAGTCAGAGATCTCAACGGCATCAAAGTCATAAGGCGGTGCCTCTTTGGAAATATCGGGATTATTTACAAACAACGACTTTTCTAAAACCTTGACTGCCCCATTTATGGTCTCGGTGGGTAAATCGGTTTTTTTACGTATTTGCTCACCCCTCACAAACTCACCTCGACTAAATTCAGAAAGTGCTACAAGCACCTTTTTTGCATCCATATCTATTACGTTTACCTCATCTAAATCAAAATCACGCTGCAAAAACCATGCCTCACATAGCTAGAGTAGCCTTTTAAGATAAAAACATTAGTTGGAACAATTCTCAGCGTAAGTATGGATAGAAGAAATATTGAAGTGAGGTGGAACATGCCTGTTTGCGCTGAGTCTTTCTTAAAATTGGTGCTTATCGTTAGATGCTGATGAGCTGTCACTATCCCAAAACAGTTGATCTAGTGTGGTGTTGAGTGCTTTGCAGATTAGAATGCATAATTTTATGGTAGGGTTATAGTTGCCGGATTCAATCAAGCTGATGGTTTGTCGGGTTACGCCAATTTTTTCAGCTAGCTGCTCCTGAGATAAATCACAGGCAACACGCGCAAGCTTCATTTTTTTATTCTTCACACTTCAGCCTCCTCTTGATTCTCAGCCGATTTCTCCGCATGCTCAAGCTCTTTGTCAGCGTACTTTTCACTTTCTACCATGTTCTTCTTTATTGGAAAATACATAACACTTGTTCCAAGTACTATTGCAACTACGGATGTAAATACTGAGTTAAAAGGTTCGGGCGGAATGTAATCAAAGATAATAGCCAATAAACAAATCACAACAAAAAGAACCCCGCCACAAATCGCTTGTACTGTAAACCAAAGTTTTAATCGTTTTAGGGTGGTTATTTTTGATTTTTTGCTATTCCATGCAACAAATAGCCCTTTTTTGCTTGATTTTTTGTTCGCAATCGAGAGCGGAATACCGCCCATAAACGAATAGGCGATCATACTCAACACTATTAGAAAAACAGAAATTCCGAGTTCTTGGAAATACAAGGGGTAAACGAGGTATAAGACACAAAGAACTAGCCAACCAAGTATTAACACCCAAAAGTGTAGCGAGTAGCTGTTGGATTTTGCTGAGTTTTTTATGTTGGTAATGGCTTCGTCTTTTTCTTTCACACCTAAGATGTTCTTCTGAGCGGTTGATAGGATGTAGTAAGAAGGTGATAAGATAAGGGCTATGATTTCCAATATGTAGAGTGCTGGATGGAGTTTTAGTGCCATTTTTACGATTAGACTAATTGTGGTTAAAATTAAAAGGATGGAATACATGGGAGCAATATTTTCTGCCAAGATTTTTTGTATTCGTTCATCTTCTATTTTTTTGGGTTTTATGCTTCGGCTCAGTCCCATTAAATTCACCAACAATATACAATATAATTGTATATTTGTACATTATACAGTACATTTCATATAGATGTTGCGGCTAATTCAGCATTCAGCGGGACAGCCCCCATCTGCAAATCAGACATGCAACCTAACGAGAAAAGATGCTCACACTGTAAAAACACAGCAGACCAATCCATTAACCCTGAAAAAGATCAACAGTAGGAAAGTAAAATATTCACAGAGAAATCATCCACACACCCCTTTTTCCCCTAAACAACATAACATCACCAACGGTTATATTCGAAAACTCACCAAAAAACACCACAACCAACGGTCACGTAAACTCTCAAGTATCTTTCTTTTCTTCTAACAGAGAAACAATATAATTAGCGTCATCAGTGTCAGCAACACAACTGTACTGGCCTTAAAGTTAAGACAACAGGGTTTATGAGCGGTTTACAAAAGTTAAATATGGGAAACCTTTAGTAGTCGCTAGAAAAGGTATTACTATCAGGAATGCCGTCATGAAATTCAGTGTAGTAGTTGAAAAGGATAGTGATGGTTATTACGTTGCATCTGTTCCAGAGTTGCCTGGGTGTCATACGCAAGCTAAAACCCTTGATGCAGTGATGGAACGAATTAAAGAAGCTATTCAAGGATACTTAGAAGCAGATGCTGATGATCTAAACTCGCGTAGTCGCAATGAACTGGTAGGTGTTCAGTTCGTTGAGGTTCACACCTAAATGAGTTTAAAGCCACAACCGGCAAAAAAACTAATTAAGGCACTCTCTAAAATAGATTTTAAAATTGTTCGAACACAGGGGAGTCATGTAATTCTAAAGCACCCCGATGGCAGGCTTACAGTGGTTCCAGTACATGCAGGAGAAGAAATAGGTAGCGGACTTTTAAACAAGATAATCAAAGATACAGGGCTTTCAAAAGAAGAATTCATAAAATTACTTTAAGCCCGAGTTTTCACTTATAAAATGAAATATTATTGGTGCAATATTTCTGCAAAACAACGAAAAGACCTAAAACAGGTAAAAACACACGAAATATCCATCCATCCGAAAGAAGCATGACTGGAGATTAAAAGTCGGAACACGATGAAAAATGCAGAAGCAACAGTAAAGAGCTGGGGATGCGATTTTGTTGTTTGTGTCTGGTGCGTTTCCTCAAAATCTTGGCTTAGATTTCGAGAGTTCATATTTAAACACTAAAAAGATAATTTCACTTAATTACTAATAAATATTCTTCAAATTAAAACTCAACCAATCTAATGCCAACACTTTTTAATGCAATGAGTGAATAACACCCATTATGGATTGGCTTGTTAGCGTTGTCTCTAACCCAGAGGTACATCGTTTTATAACGGAGTTTACGGCAACATATCTGCTTCAGGGCGGTTTAACCGGAGCTAAAAGATGGCTAAATAAAGAAAAGCGCACTATTGAATGGCAACTTTGTCATTGTTTGCAAAAAGCTCTGGAAGCTACAGCGACTCACTTTCACTGGCCAAAGAATAAGCAAGATATTTCAAAAGACTTTCTTTCAAAAATTTCTTCCATTCAATTTAGTACTAAATTTGCCGATTCATTCAATAACACTGTGTTTTTTAAAATTTTTCAGGATGCAACTGGTCAAAAAGCTACGAAAGCCACTATTGCATATTTTGCGGATTCCTTTTCACGGCAACTCGCCAAGTCTGAGTATAGTGAGCTTAGAGAATATTTGAAAATAAAGGGCTTTCTTAAAAGCGATGGAAAAACTGCTCCTTCTGATTCAAGCATTGTTTCCACTGTTGTGAATGGTGGAAAGCTTGTTGATTATATTAATTTCGTGCGTACGGCGTATAATAAGATAAAATTTCTTAATCAAGAGTTCCCGCATGATAAACTGTACGTGAATTTACATCTTACATATAAAACTGTGGATCCCAAAGTTCTCCAACAAGTGGAGCACATTTGCGATTCAACCCAACTTTTAACAACGTCCGAACCCTGTGTTCTTATAGGGCCAGCAGGTTCGGGTAAGTCCACAATTGTGCGTAAGTTAATGCTTCAAGAAGTTCAAACAGAAAACTTTTCACGCATTCCTGTTTTTGTCGAAATCCCCAAACTTTCGAAAATGTTATCATCTGGAAAATTACTTCACGAATACATTTCCCATATAACTGGGTTCACTATTAATAACCTGCGTCAGATAGGTGAATTAAACAAAAAAATATTACTAATTCTTGACGGCATGGATGAAGTGGAATCTCTGGAAAAACTCGATGAAGTAGTTAACGCGACTGAGCGATTTATACACGAGTACAAAAATACAAAATTAATTTTTACCAGTCGCCCCTCTTGTACAAAAATAAAAGATGAAAACGTCTTTTCTGTTGGCGGGCAAAAAGTTGAAAAGTATTTTATCGAAGAAATGACCGAAGAAGAACGTAAAGAACAGATAAAGCGTATTGTTTCTGAAGTACTACCTAAACTTGATAAAGATAAATTTTGGCGCGATTTATTAGAACTCGAAAAAATTAACTGCAACATAACTGATATAACAAGAAATCCATTGTTGTTATCGCTCATGCTTAATGTGTATCAAGAAGAAGCCATTGATGGTGATTTACAGGGTAGCTTTCCGAAAAACAAGATTGAATTATATGAGCGGGCAGTAAAGCTACTTATCAAAGATCGTCCTGAAACACATATAGAGTACTTATCCTGCGATTTGATTCCACACGTAAGTACGTTGCTTGGGCGAATCGCATTTACCCTTTATGAAGAATCACAAAAAATGCAATATAATGGGAAAATATCTGAACATCTTATCAAACAAGATGTCAAAAATTATGTCGCTTATTTGTTAAAGTGTTCTCAAGACTATGCAATACACTTAACTGATGAATTTTTTAATTTCATTGAGAGACGGTCCATTTTTACGGATAAAAAATTTATACATGAAACATTTAAAGAATATTTTACTTCAATATTTCTTTTTAACACCTTATTTTTTAGCCACAATACGCCTTTTGGGTCGAAGATTGAATTAATTGATGAAAAAATATTTGATGATAAAATAAATCCATTATATACCAACCCCAATAACTGTAGCGTTATTGAAATGTTACTTTGTTACATTGATAGAGAAACACCTAACGATGAAACAGCAATAAACAGTGCATTAGATAAAATCCTCATAAACTCTCTTTCAACTAAACCCAACTATAATATGCTATGTAAAACAGCAGGGCAATTTGTAAACCACCAAAACATAATGGCAACTAATCTAATTGTTTCAATGTTTGAACGAGGTTGCGAAAAAGTTGTAAACCCTTTTGCTGAACTATTTTGGTTTATGTCGGAATACAACTTGAAAGCAGGGATTACAAATGGTATGAAAAATCCAGAAGGGTATAAAGATGTTATAGGCTTGGAAAACGCTTTCAATGTTATTACAAACAGGTATACAAATGACCAACAAAAACTTGTCATCGCAAACATATGTTATCATCTATACCGTTATATCTATATTGACGTAGATACGGCATGGGACGAGTATAAAAATTATGAAAAACAATTAACTGATGATATTAAAAACGTAGTTGTCAGAGATTGGTGGACTGATAGTGATTCCGCGTTTATCTGGACAGAAAAAGATGTGCGTTACCATTCAGGAAAAGGTAATCTTCTATATTTAAAAGCCGTTTCTGATGATTCCTGTTTCAATGGTGACAATACACGTTTTATTAAGTTAAGTCCAAATAATACAAAATTTTTTACAGACGGGGTGACTGTTTATTCAAGCGATAAATCTGTTTTATATCACCATGTCAGAAAAGGGCATTATGAACCAGAGTTTATAATCCCAAATTCGGTGACACATATACGTGCCTCCGCTTTTGCTAACTGGACAGACTTAACAAAAATCACCATTCCAAATTCGGTTGTAGACATTGGTTCTAATGCATTTGCAGGTTGTACAAACTTATCAAGTATCACACTTCCAAATTCGGTGACACATATACGTGCCTCCGCTTTTGCTAACTGGACAGGCTTAACAAAAATCACCATTCCAAATTCGGTTGTAGACATTGGTTCTAATGCATTTGCAGGTTGTACAAACTTATCAAGTATCACACTTCCAAATTCGGTTGTAGACATTGGTTCTAATGCATTTGCAGGTTGTACAAACTTATCAAGTATCACACTTCCAAATTCCATCAATACGATAAAAGCAGGTCTTTTTATGAAGTGTAATAATATACAAAATATTGTAATCCCTAAGTCTGTACACATAATCGAAGAGCGAGCATTTGAAGGGTGTAACAAATGCATTTTTTATGTAGAAGAAAATAATCCCTGTTTTTATTCTGATGGTAAAATAATCTTCAATAAGAATAAAACTTCAATAATATCTTTCCCAACGGCTTCAGGTAACGTGATTATCCCCGATTCTATAGATAAAGTTGATGATTATGCATTTTCACAATGCCACGAATTATCCCAAATAACATTCTTAGGCACAATTAGTCTTGGTAATAACGTGTTTAACGGTTGTACAAAATTAGCGCATGTTGTTTTTTCAGACACCACAACTCAAATAGAAAGGCACTCTTTTCCAAACAAGTTTCTTTTAAAAGATGCAAAAACTGATACTGATACTATGTGCTTGAAATATCCGTTTATAATGATTATGAATACGGAAACTGGTCACTGGAATGGATATATTCCTGATTTAGCCATATTTTGCGAGTGCCTAACAATAGACGGTATTGTTGACGAGCTATATATTATTCTGAAGAACTTCATGTATTTGGCAACAAAATATGGCACCGAGATACCTGCACCGTCTTCTATTGAGGATCTGTCCAAGAAGTGGCAAGAATATGAAACATCTTTACTTGAATTAACTGATGATAAAGGTATTTGTTTATGGTTTAATCCTTTTTATGGATGTAGAAATTTAAAAACTATAACAATTCCAAAGTCTATTAGCAATATAGCAAAAAATATGTTTTCCACTTATCCAGATTTTAGAATTATTTGTCATCCACGATCTTATGCTGAGCAATACGCACAAGAAAAAGAAATTCCTGTTGAATATATCGATGAACCGTAAATCTGCCATTTTCGTCATAGCATTTAATCAAAGAATAACGCAGACTGTCGTGTGACCACAGGAATATTTCTGCAATATTCTCCAACAGTTTTTAGTCAATAACATACTCAACTTTGTCAACCACAAAAACAATCAACCCATAAACCAACCAATAGTCACTACGATAAAAAGTAAGTCTACTTAAAAAAAGACTAACGGTCAAAAAATATATAAAATTAAGGTATATAGTGGGGGCAAGTAAGTGGACTTAACGTGCGCCCAGAAAATCTGGTTCTGTATGATGTCACAATTGTGCCATCCATGGATAATATGTATGTGTTTAGTGTACCGTGGATTTGCGAACAACGTTGTTGCATTGTTGTCATACTCTCCATATAACCTAACACATACGATAATAGGGGATAAGCCTATTTGCTGAAAATACATTTTAAAACGTTAGTTTGAAATTTCGCAAACAGTGAGCATGAAATATTTTATAGGTAGCACAATAATTATCGTAGTTGGAGTAGTTATTTTGGGCGATTGCAGAGTTTTCAAGGGTAAAATCATTGCGAAAGGAACAGAAATAACCGTATTAACCAAAGGCACTGGTGACAATGATGACGATTTTATCAGTTTAACAGATATTGCAAAGTACAAAAATGCTGATGATGCTTTTATTGTGATTAATAATTGGATGCGGGCTCGAAATACTATTGAGTATTTGGGTTTGTGGGAACAGCTGTATAATCCTAGTTTTAAACCTATCGAATTCGATAGGTTTTTACATGAAGCAGGAGCAAACGCCTTTACCCTTTCACCCCAAAAATGGGTCAACACTACAAACGCAGTTGGAATTTCGGTTAAAGTTGGGCGTGGGGGTGGAGTGTTTGCGCATAAGGATATTGCTTTCAAGTTTGCATCATGGATTTCAGCAGAGTTTGAATTGTATGTTGTTAAGGATTATCAGCGGTTAAAGTCTGATGAGAGTAGACGAGTTTCTTTAGAGTGGAATGTTGGACGTATTTTGTCAAAGATTAATTACAGAGTGCATACCGATGCGATTAAAGATAATTTGGTGCCAAAGATGCTTACGGCTAAGCAGAAGGCGTTTGTTTATGCTGATGAGGCAGACGTTTTAAATGTGGCTTTGTTTGGAGTTACTGCAGCGCAGTGGCGAGCAGATAATATGGATAAGACTGGGAATATGAGGGATTATGCGTCTATTGAGCAGTTGCTTGTTTTGGCGAATCTTGAAAACGTAAATGCACTCTACATAAGCAAGGGTGTGCCACAGTCGGAACGTGTTGAGGAGCTTAATTGCTTGGCAAGAGAACAGTTGACAGCTATGCTTCGCAACAAAAGTGTGGATACCCTAAAGAAACTGGAAAACAAAAAACTATAGGCAAAACGCCCTTTCAACATCAATTAACTTGTTAACATTTTCCCTATCTATTTTGCGTTTTTATTGTTTCTCGTTTGTCTTGTGTTTCCCGTGCTGTGTTGTGTGTTTCCCGCCTGTTTCCCGGGTTTCCCCTTTTTGTTTCCCGTCTCACTCTATTTTTCTTGCTTTTTTAGTGTTTGTTTTAGGCTGTTTTAATCAAATAAGACGTATGTTTCAGTTTATTTGTTGTTTGGTTGGTTTTTCCCGCTATCTTTTGATGAAATAAGTTGTTTTTGAGGGTTTCCCGTTTGGAGTTTTTAGTGAGTTTTGTGAGAAGTAGAGTTTACACTGAGTGTAAAATTGTTGTTTCCCGTGGTTTCCCGCTATGGAGAAACGTCTTAAAGCCGACAAGCTACCAAACAGGCAAGAATGTTCTTAACAGAACAAGAGTTTATGCACGCTTCAAATATTTAAAGGCTAACCACCACCCAAACCAACTCTGCCCATACTCGCCCCCACTGCCCTTTTTTCGCCCCCACACAACCAACCCCTCACCAAAACAACACCTAACTTTAAACAAAACACACTACACAAAAAACTACACACAACAACAGCATAGATAGCAACCATACCTTGATCAAAACAACACACAGACTACCTTGTTTAACCTAAAACCATAACCATCCAATTTCAAAATACAAAGAACTGTTTGTGGTGGGTATGGTAGTTTTCATGTTTTATTGGTAAACTACAGGCTGTGTACAGGGCGCGACCTGTTTTGCCCAATACGTGCACCAAAAGAACACGTATTGCCCAAATCAGGTCACAACCTCCCAAAAACCACATTACTGTAAGAGCATTTGTGTTTTTACAGCCTTTAGAAACAAACACGTGGATGTGTTCCATAATATTTGACAAGCCTAGTTTGATCAAGACAGCCCCCAAAAGGAATCATTTTCCCCAAACTATGGCTCTACACATAAACAAACCCCCAACCCACTATTGCTAAAGCTAATCTTCTTAACACAACTTTAGCCTTCCTTTTTAGTGACATACTTTAGCCAAAACGTGCCCCTTTGGAGCACGTATTGCCCTAACTATGTCACTACAAAAAAACAACAAAAGATGTTTGTACTTACAGGTTTAGGTATTGATATATTGTGTGTTCTATAATATTGGGCTGATCCCTAGTTTTGGTCAAGACAGTCCCAAAAAGGAACCATCTTGCCCCAAACTAGGGACACAACAAACACACTCTCAACCAAGCATGGCACTAAACGAACTTAACACCTTAATAGTGTGTGGTCTTTTTTAGGCGACATGGTTTTAATTAAAACGTGCCTTTTTGGAGCACGTATTGCCCTAAACCATGTCGTAGTTTTAAAAATTCAGCCCTTCACCATTTACGATAACCAATGAGCAAACAAATAACAATAAGCAAACAGGTTTTAGAAAAAATATTAGAAGAAATTGGAGAATTAAAGGCACTTGTTGAAAAACAAATCAAAGCTTGCCAGAGGTAGGAATAAGGGAGGAGACAAAACTCTCCAACTTTTCTATGCGTTGTTTTAACTCTATGTTTTGTTCCTGCAATATCCCCTCTTTTTGCCTTTGAGTTTCTTCAAATCTTAAGGCGGTTTCCTTGTCTAATATCATGCCACAGGTGGTGCATCTTGTAGTTCCAAAAGGATTTTTATTGCTACACCTTGGGCAATCAACGACTTGCATCAAGCCAGTGTTTTTTGAAACAGACTTTATACCGTGCAACTCCAAAACTGCATCTTCTAAATCTCTAGCAGAAAAATGCACATATCGTCTTGTCATCTTACTGCCATATTTCCAACCCGCAAACTGCTCCAAACGGCACTCGGTAAATACTTTAGCCATAGCGGTCAAAGAACTATGACGATACAAATACGGCCAAACCGTCCTCTTCAAACCAGCCCGCTTAGCCAAACGCTGAATTATATCGCGAAAACGCATGTAGCTCAACTGTTTACCCACACAATTATGAGCAAGTGAACACCACAAAGACGAAGACGGCTCATCACCAAAAGGATGATCCTCTAACCACTCAAGCAAGGGCTTGCAAGCAACAACCAAAGGAATCCGCTTAATACCCGTCTTACCATTTGCAGTGATAAGGCAATAATTATCCTTAAACGCTACACTACCTACAGTCATGGTTAAAAGCTCACCAGGTCGCAAAGCCGCTTCAAAAAGCACATACACCATAGCCCTATCACGCTTATTTTGGGTGGCTCGAATAATTGCCGCAAAATCCTCAGAGGTCAAAAGGGTTTCAGGGGTTACGCGGGGGTTTTTTTCTTTTATTGCTAAACTTATCCAGCTTACCTCAGAGGGCAAAGGTGTGCCTTTAGCGCAACTGCCCTCTTTGGCGTATTGAACAAGTTTTCGTAGCAAAAGTTTGTTGTCGCTTTTAGTGGAGGCTTTGTTTGGTCGGCTATTTATCGCCGCTACTATGTGTTCAGCATCCGTTTTCGTTAACGCTTTAAGATCTACATCAATAAGAGGCAGTAATACAGGTAGGTGGGCGGCGTATTTTGCTACTCTGCCCACTGACAACCCAAGGGCACTTAAGTGGTCTAAAAACTGCAAACTTAGCTCGCTATTGCGTAAAGGCTTAATGTTTTGGCGGTTTCGCTCAAGAACCCGCTCATAGTCATGGATAACAGGGTTAGTTTTTGTTATTGTCATGTTCTTAATGGTTTTGGAACCTTTTAAAACCGAAACAGGAGGAAACGCATTACACGCAACACCAAAGAGCTGGGGATGAGAAATGCATCAACAGACCACAGAGAAATCATCCACTCAACCCCTTTTTCCCCTAAACAACATAACAAACACCAACTTTTAATTCAAAACTCAGCAAAAATGCACCCGAGGTTCATTGATCAAATGCACATACAACCTTTGGATAAGCGCTTGCCAAGAACTAAATACGCACGAAATTTCTAAAAATATAGGCATAATTATTCAGCTAAAACCAATATTGAACCGTATTTTTGCTGAAAAACAAGAGATAATTATCGAGTAAATCTCAGCTATTACAGAGCCTTTCGAGTTTTCTTCTGCTGTTAATCCAGCTTGCCGCAGTATGGACTTAAGGTTCCTTTCTTGATTTCGGGGTGGATCGGAACAATTACAATGTTTATGCCCGAAAATGTTTTCTTTTTTAATCGGACATGGCTTCCTTTTTGTCCCACTACTTGAAACCCAGCCTTACTAAGTGCCTTGATTATTTTACTGCCTGACAGAGGTTCCCGCTTGGGCATGTGTTTGAACACTCAAAGTGGTAAGAATGGCAGATCGGTCAGTTGGAATTTTTGCATCTTCATCTTCAAGATAGAGCTCAATTGCCTCCCGCAGATTTCCCAAAGCATCCTCAACATTTTTGCCTTGGCTAGCTATATATCCAGTTCTGGAGACCACGCAATCTGCAATCGGCCTTCCTTCCACAACACTGCCGAAAAAGTTATACTCTCAGTCAATGTTAAACCCAAAAGTAGTGCTACTTAAAACCTAAAATAGTTTGTGCCCTTACGAAGGTTTTAGAAACTCCCAATAAGACCGGACATGAAGAAGAGATGCAGGTACAACAATAAAGAGCCGGGATGAGAAATGCATCAACAGACCACAGAGAAATCATCCACTCAACCCCTTTTTCCCCTAAACAACATAAACGCACCCTTACCAATTACCGACATCTAGCCAATAATAATAGCACATACCACCGATTTGCCCCAGTTAGCACCATTGTATTCACGAGCTTTCTAACAACCAAAATCTTCAAACAACATAGAAAAATTGCGATTCTCTTCTGAAGCGTTTAGAGATAGGCTTTATCGTGATGTGTGTACTGCACTATTTGAACCGTTGGTGGATTTTCGGTTACACGATATATGAGAACAAAAGAACCAATGTGTGTTCTGCGAAAACCGTCTAAGGGGTGTTTTAATGGTTTAAATTGATACGGATCAGATAAAATCTGCTGTATCTTCTTGTTTATAGCCTCTAATTGAGATCTGTCTTTTTTTAAAAGTTTGTGAAAGGTTTTAGAAACTTGTTCTTCAATCTCAAGGCTATACAAGCAACAGTCACTTTAGCCCATATTCTTCTTCGAAATCTTTAACCTTAACAAACTTGCCTCGCTTAATTGTCTCTCCGATTTCTGCTACAAACTCAGGTCTTAGCTGAGGCTCAAGCTCCGATTCTTCATAACGTTTGATAATAACGCTTAAAGCTTGGCTCTTATCCTTAAACCCATACTTTGCCTTAACTATATTAATTACTCTGTTTTCCTCTTCACCTAATTCTATGATGTTTTTTACCATTGAAACATCCTTCCAACTACAGACATAATACTACATAACACAAAATTATTTAAAGTAATCCACACAATTACGCTCAACCATACGATAATGAAAAGTGACATAAAAACTATGATTTATGAGTTAAATATCACTTGTCGATTTAATTCCAAAACGGTTAATTTACACCCAAACTGGACATAAGGAAGAGATGCAGGTACAACAATAAAGAGCAGGGGATGGGAAATGCATCAACAGACCACAGAGAAATCATCCACTCAACCCCTTTTTCCCCTAAACAACATCCAGCACCAGTTTATTAATTCAAAACTCAACAAAACACCAAGGCCAGCGTTACGTAAAACCAGCACTCTTCAATACACAAAACAATAACTAACCACACATAACACAAAACAGTTTATTTAGCCATAAATTTCATCATCTTGCCTCTTTTCTTATAACAGAGAAACAGTGTAATTAGCGTCATCAGTGTCAGCAACACAACTATGTTCACATCAAGAGCCGTTTCTTTATCTTATCATTTATCTTACCAATACCCAGTTCATTTGATGAGATAAATGCCGTCTCAAACGTAAATGTCACAGCAGTAAAACTCACGCAAACTCAAAAACTGTTTTCATATATCGGTAAAGTATAGTTAAATAACGTCAATTACCGATATATCAGCAGTTGTTTATGAAAAAACAGCTATACCCAATAGATCCCAAGGCGAACACCACGAAGAATAGAAGATCAATTCACGAACGCATAAACAGAACCCGTCGGGTGGAACAAACGGCAAACTCAAATTTGCCGCATAACTTTTCCATAAAGCCATAATCAACACAAAAGTTGTCAACAGATCAAGCCATTAGCCCTGAAAAAGATTAATAATAGGAAAGTAAAATATTCTTACAATGATGATTGCTATGACTGAAGAACTAGAAGTCACCATAATGAGCGAGAAAGGACAAGTAGTCATTCCCAAATCCATCCGCGAAGAACTAGAAATAAAACCAAAAACCAAATTGCTAGTCTACGGAAAAGGCGACACCATTATAATGAAAAAACTACAACTCCCAGACCTAAAAAAAGAATGGGAAGACATATTCAAACTAATGGACAAAAAAGAACTAAAACTATCCAATGCAGAAATACAAAAAGAAATCAAAGAAACCAGAAAGTAGACGATAAACGATGTTTCGAGTGGTGTTTGACACCAACGTTTTAGTTAGCGCCATAATATCTGACGGCAAATCAAGAGAACTCTTAAAGAAAGGCCTCTGTAAAGAATTCACTTTAGTTATCTCCGAGACGATTCTAAAAGAGTTTGACCTTGTTTTGCAAAGACCAAAATTCAAAACTACTGAAGAGGAACGCCATCGAATTATCTTAGCTTTGATGCAAACAGCTGAAATAGTGGACGTAGTTTCAAAATTTAAGCTTGTTAAAGAAGATCCTAAAGATGACATGATTATTGAGACGGCCTATGATGGAAAAGTAGACATTATTGTTTCCGGAGACAAACATCTACTGGCATTAAATAGTTTTAGAGGTATCAAAATAGTTACAGTTAAACAAATACTCACTAACTTTGAAAAAACCAATTAAAACCACTCGCCTTCTTAATAGCACCTACAGAAAGACCGAGCACTCAGGACAAGAGGAAGATTCGTAAAAGGATTAATTTGGAGCTGGGGATGGGAATTGAACCCATATAGAGCAGCTCTGCAGGCTACCGCCTAAGCCATTCGGCCACCCCAGCAGATGAGTCTAGGTGATGCACACATAAATATATTATTGGTTGGTCACAGGTTTTGTTATGGCAAGTCATCGTTTGGCACTTTTATCAAAGGGAAAACCCTGAGAAACACAAGCTACCTGATTGCCAGATGGTCAGATATAAAACGAAGGTATTGTGTTTAGGTCAAAAATATATCATACATGCGCTTGTCACAACATTTTTATCACGTAATTACAAGTAATATGACAATTATCTTAGGCGCGCAGACAGAATTTTATTGTGTCCATTAAAGCGTTTGAGAGTATTTAGAAAGAAAGGGAGAGAGAGGGATGATTTCAAATATAACAGGTCTAGTGTTGCTCTACTATGGTGTAGGTTTAGGTGCCGCCATAGTTTTAACGCTTGTGAATTATGTTGCTTTTGCCAAAAGAGGCAACTTTGTAGAAGAAAACATATTGTGGAGCCGAATTGATAAAAAGTATGGCATAAAAACCCGAACTTTTGTGAGTTTTGGCTCTATGGCAGGGCTTTTGACAGCCGCGCTTTTACTCACAGCCGCTAATGCAGGGTTTGCTGTGGTGCTTGGGACAATTGTGGGGTTTTTGCTGTTCAATGTTATGCTTGACTCTAACACGCTACGAAGCAATACAGCATGTAAATGTGATGTATGTGAACATGAAGCAAAGATAAGTGTGCACTGCTCTAGATGTGAATATAACAAAAAGGCAGGCATGAACCCGCTCAAGGACATAGTTTTTGCGCTAAAGACAATAAAAAATGAGCTAAAGTAAGAATATTACTTTAGGTTCTTGACGGTTTCATTAGCCCGCTCAAGTTCTTGTTTTTTATTGTTTTGGTAGGTTTGGACATTAGCAAGCAGGGTGGGGTCGTTTAGTGCTAGAATTTTTGCGGTTGCAATGGCGGCGCCTTCGGGTTCGATGGTGACAACTAAGCCGATACCGCTTGGTACTCGAAGTGAAGAGTAGATGTCTGTGCCGCCGTATTTTTCGCTGTAGGGTGGAACAGCTATGACGGGGTGGGCAGTGTTGCCATCAATAAAGGCACTAAGGGCATTGGAGCGGCCTGCAACGGTGAGGTAGACAACTTGTTGGTTTTCAAATTCTTTGAGAATTTCTAGCACCGTTAGAGGGGTTTTATGTGCGGATGCAACGCGGAATTCGTAGCTTACTCCTAAGAGTTTGAGGTATTTGGCGATTTCGCGTGAAAATTCGAGGTCCCGCTCAGAACCCATGATTATAATTGCCAGGCCAGTCATACGTATCACAAGGCAGATAACGTCGGTAGCTAATTAACGTTTAAAGTCAGAGCCATATTCTGCTCATCTCAACTTTGTGCCAGAGTTTTTGTGTGTTAGGGTTGTTGATAATTCCGTTGCTGTAGCAATACAGCCACATTGGCTTATCAGTTCGCTTTTTAAAACTATTGTGAGGTCAAGGGTGTGTCTCAGAAAAATTTGGAACTAACCAAAGCAGAAGAATGGCTCAGACAACTCGTTGACGAGTGGGCTATGGGTATTGCCATGAAAACCAGTGAGGTTAAAGTGGTGGCTGGCTGTGGTGAAATGAGTGCAAAAGAAGAACATATGGGGATAAACTGTGAAATCAATGGTCACATTGAAGGCTATGAAGACTTTTACCAAAATGACTTCTGGACAGTTGACTCAGCAGATGATACAATACATTTGCTGAGATCAAGTTCGGATGGGCAGATTCATGATCACAGGGGGCAATGGATTGATGATGCCACTTTGGAGTTGTATTGGCGGGGTACTTTTGAGGATCAAGAACAAGAAGAACAAATTACCGCCAAATGGGTAAATAGGAACCAGTTTGAAATCAAAGAAAACAACTACTCCAAAGGCAAGCTACTATTGACAACTGATTATGTTTTTAAGCGTAAGCAACTAGGTGAGTAAACTCTGCAGAATCTCAGTCAGCTTATCAACTGTTGTCTGCACTTTGGGGCTCAATTCATATCCGAAGTCCATGTTTGTGGGTTCAATGAGTAATAGTGATATTTGTACATCTGGAAGTAGTTTTGTGATGTATTCACAGAAAAGCCTTAGGGATAACCCATGTGATGAAAAAGTAGAGACTTCATCAATTGTTGTGGCCTTTACTAATTTGGTTTCGCCGGGTTGGATACCTATGAGGGCAACATCGATGAGCAGTATATGTGTGGGGTGGAACTGTTCAATATCTACCAAATAGTTTTCAGGAACTGTTTCACATTCTAGCACACAGACGTTACTTGAGACTTTGTTCTGTAGGTTCTCCGCAATTTTTAGGCCTGCGTAGTCGTCTCCTCGGATGGGATTGCCAATACCTGCAACAACCACTTTGTCCCTATCAGAGAACCAGTCTTTGAGTTGTTGCTCAATACCCTCAACCAATGTGTCCACCAATATGGATAAAGAGGAATCATAGAAAAGGGTTGTTAAGAGGTCTTTTTTGTCAGTGTGGGTGGTTTTCGTCTTGAGTCCCAGGCGTGATGGAGAACAGATCCGGGATGATGTAGAAGCATACGTGGGCCGGAGTAGCGCATAATGACTTTTGCTTTTTGGTTCATATCTGGACGGTAGCAGTGAATGACGCATTTGCCGCAGGTAGTTTTCTTTTCTTGGAAGGGGCATTTGTCGAGCCGTAGAAGAGCGTATTCGTGGAATTCTTTGCATTCAGCACACAGTTCGCCTTTGGTGTTGTGGTGGTTTTTGCAGTAGAGATCAACCATTTGGGTTATGGTTTGCTTTTCACGTTTCATGCGTTTATGTGTGGGGTTAGGAGGCTGAGGTTGCATAAACATCAAGCACAGATAATGCAGGTTTATTCAGATAAGGTTTAACCCTAAACTGTAAGGGATTCTCAAGTAAGCATATAGTCAACAAGGGTATATCAGCAGGGTTCTTTTCTAAACCGTCGAATTCGGCGGGTTTAAGGTGGTATTGTGCAATTCGTTCCATAAAACCAAAAACACGGGGTTATAAAACTATTAGCTGATTTGTTTTTGTGTAGTTGATGGGGTGAATTGTTGGATTATTTTTTCTGGGTTTATGCGGAGTTCGCCAAAGGCTAATTCTTGGGGTGTTAGGCCCATGGCTAAGCCTAGGAGTTGGGGGTAGTGTAGTATGGGGATGCGGTAGGTTTCGTCAAAGGTTTTTTCTACTCTGGGTTGATTTGTGTCATACATTGTGTGACAGGAAGGGCATATCGTGATTAGCGCTTGGGCACCAACGTTTTTTATGTGGTTGAGCTTATCGCGTGCGAGTTGGAGGGCGATTTTTTCGCTTATACCGGCGCTGGGTAGGCCGCAACATTGGGTTTTATCAGTGTAGTCGAGGCATTCAGCTCCGGTGGCTTCGATGAGGGTTTTTAGGGTTTGGGGGTCTTCGGGGTCGTCGAAGGTTATGATTTTTTTGGGTCGCAGGATATGGCAGCCGTTGTGTTCGGCGACTTTGAGGTTTGTGAGTGGATGGGTTATGGTGGTTTTGATGTTTTCTATGCCTATGTCTTCTTTGAGGAACTGGAGCAGGTGTTTGGTTTCGATGGTTCCATTGTAGGTGAGGTCTGTTGCTTTGAGGTGTTGGTTGATTTTGTCTTTTTGTTGGGGGTCTGTTTTTAGGGTTTTGTTGACTTTTTTGAGGGTGCTGGCACATCCGGGGCATAGGGTGAGGATGTTTAAGCCCTGCTGTTCAGCTAGGGCGAGGTTTTTTGCTGCCAAGATCAGCATGGCTTGGTGGTTGATAGAGTCGAGGGGTAGGCCGCAACAGTTGAATTCGGGCATCTCTATTAGTTCTACGTTGAGTTTTGTGAGGATTTTTCTGGCGCTGATTTCATAAGAGATACCGCGGGAGGGTATGGCGCAACCCAAAAAGAAGAGACATTTACTGGGAGTCATTTTTGTTGTCTCCTTGAGGGTTTGGTATTGCTTGGAGGTGATCAAAAAACGGGATGCCGCTAAGTATTTTTTTTATTGTTTCGGGGTTAGTTTTTGGTAGCGGGGGTAGGCCATAGGTTTCGCGTTTTTTGATTCTTGATTCGGGAACTTTGGATATATATCCGGTTTCGAGTAGGGTTTGGGTTTGGTCGCGAAGTCCCTGTGGAATATAGCCCTTCTCAATAGCTAGGTTGCGAAATACTCGTATGATGCTGTCGACTTCGACATTTTGTGGACAGCGATCTGTGCAGGTAAAACAGGCGGAGCAAAGCCAGAGTGTGTCGCTGTTTAATACGCGGTCTCTTAGGCCCAGCTGTGCTAGGCGGATAAGGGTTCGGGGGCGGTAGCTGTCACTAAATCTGGCGATTGGACAATCAGAGGTACAAGTACCGCATTGGAAACAGAGAAGGAGTTTTTCTGCCCCGGGAATTTTTTCAAGTTCATACTTGAAAGTTGGGTCGATTTCAGAAGCTTTGATGGGCTGCTCTTTGCCCTGATTAAATGTTGATACCTCAGTCATAACGGTGATTTCGCCTAATTTGGATAGCACCGCGATGTGCTAATTTTTTTATGCCGCTACCGAATAGATAAAGTTTGAGCATTGACCAAACACATTTGTCCATCAGACTCAGTGTATGGAAACAAAACAATAGAATCATTAGGCAGTTTTGTTTGTCTGTTGTTGGTAATTTGAGGTTGTTTGTTAATCGCATAGGCATGCGTAGTCGCATTCGCGGCAGTTCCAGGCGTCTTTTTTGGGGTCAAATACGGCTGAGTTGATTTTTTTAGACATATCTTGGATTTCGGTTTGGATGTTCTCGATGGCTTGTTTTTCGGGGGTAAAAAAGACTTGTTTGTTAGGTCGCAAGAACCAATCGCCGACTTTTAGCTGGCTTTCACTGCCATATATTTCTTTGACTGCAAGTGCGTAGACTAATAGTTGCATGTCTTTTTTGAGTTCATTTAGTGATGATGCGGTTTTGCTTGTTTTGTAGTCTATAACTGTGTAGCCTGTTTCGTCTTTGTCGATGCGGTCGATTCTTCCTCTGATGCGTACGTTTCCCACGGCAGTTTCAAACCATCGTTCGATATCTAAGATTTCGGTTTTGTTTTTGCTTTGTTCTTCAAGAAAGATCTTCAAGATGGATTTTGCTTCGGCATAGTCTCTTTTTTCATCAAGTTCGCTTAGGTAGCTTTTTGAGCTCCAAAACTTGGCCAGCAACTCTTCAGCTATTGTTTCATTAACGGGTTGTTTTTCTTTTTGTAGTCGGGTTAGTTGTTCTGCGATGTTGTGTATGGTTGTTCCGAATTCAAAGTAGTAGCGGGGTTTTTCTGGGATTTTCATTACATGGCGGTAGTGGTATTGTCGGGGGCATTTTTGGTAGCTGACAAATTGGGAGACACTAAAAACGTGGTCTGAGAGAACCGTTAGAGGTTTTTGGGTTACTTGTTCAATTGAGGTGTAGTTTGGTTCTTTGATTTTTTTGATTATATCGGTTTGTATGTCTATGGTTTTGTTGGTTACTTTAGCGAAGAGAAGAACAGTTTCTATTGCTTCATTGAATTGTCCGGTTGTTAGGTTTGCTATGACTTGTTGGAGCAAGGTGGTTTTTGTTTGGTTTTCGGTGTTTGTTGATTCGAGGGGTATTTCTTGGGGGTTTATTTGTTGGAAGGTTAGGTCGGGGTTTTGTTGATAGTTGATTTCTTGGAGAAATCGGGAGGGTTTGGAGTCGGTTTTGTTTTCTCCGTGGCGATTAGCGTAGGTTATGATTAGTTTTTCTTTGGCGCGGGTTATGGCTACATAGAATAGGCGTCGTTCTTCTTGGATGTGGAGTTCTTTGTCGTCATGGTTGGAGGGGATGCCTTTTAGGAGTTTTTGGGGGATGGCGAATTTGTCTTTTTGATAGGTGGTGGGTATTTTTCGTTCGTTGACATCGGGGATGATAACAACGGGGTATTGCATGCCTTTTACGCCATGGATTGTGGATATGATGATGGTTTGTTCGCTGTTGTTTTTTTCTTCGATTTCAAAGTTTGAGGCATATGTGAGGTAGTCTGTGAAGTCGTCAATGTCGCTATCGGGGTATATGCTGTTGAATTCTTCGGCAAATGCATAGAATTGGTTTAACAGTTGGAGGTTGTGGTTATTTTTGAGGGCTAGCTCGTATTTGTAGAATTCGCGTTCAAAAAGAATGGTATGCACAAGATCTAGGGGGCGTAGTCTATTTTTTTTGTTTAGTATATCAGATAGGGCTTGTTTGACTATGGGGAATTTGAGTTTGTCTACGGCTATTTTGTTTAGGTGATCAAAGGTCTCATAGAGGGAGAGGCCGGTTTGTTTTGCGTAACTGGTAAATTTGCATATATCGACTTGTTTTATGCCATAGTTGGGTCGGTTTAGGATTCTAACGATTTCAACGTTGCTTTCTAGGGGATTGCTGAGGACTTTTAGAAATGCGGTGATGTCTTTTATTATGGGTTCTTGGAAGAAGCCGGTTTCGCCAATAAAGTTGAATGGTAGGGCGTGTTTTCTAAAGGTGTTAATTATGGGTTCGGCGCTTGCTCTTCGTCTACATAGAATAGCGATATCTTGGGGTGGATGGGTCTTTAGGAGTTCTTTTGTTACTTCAACAATATAGTTTGCTTGTGAGGCGTCATTGGGGGTTTCGATGATATCTATTTGGTCGCCGTTGGGATTGTTTGTAAAGAGCTGTTTTAGGGTTCTCTCGGGACTGTTTTCTATTAAGGCGTTGGCTGTGGTGACTATTTTTTTGGTGCTACGATAGTTGTGTTCTAGGGCTTTTTCGACAAAGTTTGGGAACGTTTTTTTGAATTCGGCTATATTTGTGAGATGCGCCCCTCGGAAGCGGTAAATACTTTGATCATCATCGCCAACAACGGTAATGTGGCCATGTTTTTTTGCAATCAAATTGACTATTTGAAGTTGGATATAGTTGGTGTCTTGGAATTCATCAACGATTACAAATTGAAATTTCTCTTGATAGCTCTGCAGAACTAGAGGTTTGCTCTTTAGCAGATTGTGCACTATACAAAGCATATCTCCAAAATCTAGGAGATTATTTTGGAGCTTGTAGGCCTCATAGGCCTGATAAATCTTGAGAATATCTTGAAGATTGTTTAGATCCTCCTGCACCTCCTCATCAAGTGTGAGTAGTTTTTGTTCTTGGAGGTATTGCTGCAGGTCTTGAGGGGTTACAAATTCGTCTTTGCATCGGGATATGAATTTTTTCATCTCCTCAGCTAAGGTGTAGGGTTTGTGGTTGAACTCCAGATGCTCAAGACCAAAACTGTTAATGTTTTTAGCTAAATAGACTAACTGTGCTGTTTCAGTAATGACTTTAAAATTAGCATTTAGTTTAGTGTTGAGAATATTATCCTGTATAACTTGATTACAAAAAGAATGAAACGTTGATATGTTGAGATCTGCAGGATTTTTCATCAACTCTGTTACGCGTACTTTGAGTTCTTCAGCTGCTTTTTGATTAAAAGTTAAAGCCAATATATTCTCTGGCGGCACACCTTTTGCAATCAAATACGCTATTTTACTTGCTACAGTCAAGGTTTTCCCTGAACCCGCACCCGCAATTATAAGAAGCGGACGATCAATCTCTTTTACAGCTTCACTTTGCTGAGAATTTAGACGGTTAAAAATCTCTAGAACAGAATTTTGCAACTCAGAACTTGACTGCGACATACAAAAAGGATAACCTAGTATACTTTTAACCATTCCCATCAATAAAACTTGCAAGACCCAACAAGACAACTAATTTAGATATCTCTCGAGTATGCGGAAGGCTTTTTGCTTGTAGTGTGGATTTGAGAGATAATGCCACACTCCGCTTTAGTCCCCATAAATCATCTTGTAGAGGAACCATACGCATCGGTTGTATGTTATCCCCGAGCAACGCCTGAGGAGATGCAGCCCCGTATGGAAGAATTAAAAATGTTGGGTGTGGAAGCGGTAGAATTTTCAGGTAAATCCTCCGCCTTTACCTTATCGGTTCTGGGTAAGGGTTATGTGGGTATTGTTATAGTGGCGCATGCGCAGGGTAAAAAATTGGCTCTAAAGATGCAACGCGTGGACTCTGAGCGCGAGAGCTTAGAACATGAAGCAGAATTACTTGTCAAGGCCAACACTGTTGGGGCAGGTCCACAGTTTGTAGCAACAACCAAGCATTTTCTTTTGATGGAACTCATTGATGGTTACTTGTTAGAGGAGTGGCTAACAACAACTCATAGAAGCAAGTCCGCGGTGCAGACCATTGTAAAAGAGATCTTAGAGCAATGCTGGCGTCTGGATGAAATTGGTTTGGATCATGGTGAGCTTAGCAAAGCACCTAAACATCTTTTGGTCAACAAAACCAATACCCCATTTATCGTTGATTTTGAAACGGCCAGCACTCAGCGTAATGCATCCAATGTTACCTCAGTTTGCCAGTTTCTGTTTCAAGGTCAAAGTGAAGTCTGCAAAACAATCGCAAGCATCATTGGGAAGAGAGACAAACCAGAATTACTGGAGGCATTGCGCAATTATAGAAAAAACAGAAACCGACAAAGCTTTGAAACCTTACTCAAACATTGCCTCACCAACCAACAACTGTAACATTAATAGGTGTCAAGGTAGGCTACAAAGCGGTGTAGAGGGTTTTTGTTAAATGATTTTTCGGCGTCTAAAATAAACCAGCAACCCTACCACAACTATAGGGAACAGCAAAATAGCCGCTACCAACAACCCAAAATATAAAGTGAAAAAATCAAAAAACGAAGCCGGCGGGGGAGAATCCCAATAGTAAATGTTGTTGTATCGGTTTTCTATGGGGTAGGCAGGATCATCAAAAACTATGTCGAGTTTTAAACCGTATTGGTTGAGGCGGGTTTGCATTTGGTTTCGGATTTGTTGGGTAGTGCTATTGGTGTCCCATATACCCCAAAGACAGTCAGAGGTCTTGCCCCAGTCATAGCTACCCCTGTTATGCATGCCCCAGCCATAGTTTTGAGGTAACACTAAAACTGCTTCTACTTTGATATCGCCATGGGTAACTTGGGAGTTTTGAACTACCTCAATCCAAAAGCGTTCCAGAGCTTGGAAATGTTCCTCTTGGAGGGTATTTGGATTTTCTGGGTTATAGGAGTAGGCGTTAAAAACTACCACATATTCCGCCCCAGCCTCATAGGAATCGCGCATTTGCTCAAACATTTCTTGACCATCAGCAAGATCGGACGAATCATAGGATTTTGAAGTAAGAAAGGTACCCCAACTTTTACCGTATAGATTTGCGGCACCTCTCACTAAGCTGATTTCTTGTGCTACTTTGTCGTTTTTGCCTAATTTGGCAAGTACAAAATCGTAACCGCTTTGATAATCCCACCAGTAAAGACTGGAATCAGCGGTAAAAATTAAAATTGACTTCTCTAGCTGCATTTTGTTTAAACGATAACGGTCTTCCATGGCAGCCTTGTTCTTGTTTACAAATACCTTAGCGGCATCATCGTTGTTTTTGACAGGATTTTGTTCTACGACCTGTTCATAGGTTGGTATTTGTGAGGAATATGTTGTGATATTTTCAGGTGTGTAAAAATTGTTATTTTCCCAGTCTGATAAGGTGATTGTTCCGTCAGGATAATAAGTAATTAAGCGACCCCTTTCTAAAACCGTGATCTCACCATCAGGAAAAAACTCATAGTTAATTCCATCAACATCAAGCTGAATTTTTCCAGAGGAATCCTTTATGAGATGATATTGAAATCTAAGTCCAAATTCACCGCGGGTAAGTATCCGTTCCAAAACGACCGTAGAATCAATCATTTTTCTGCCAGGTTCGTCATCGTAGTATATTCCAATAAACTGCTCGCCCCACCGTTCTTTTGCAACATTAAGCCACATAGCTAATTCAGCAGTATTACCTACATCAAGATAAACACCACAAAAAGCGGCACAATACAAACCAGAAGTCATAGCATAATTACATATTTCATTCACAGCGGAAATATTCCACTGTAAATACTCTGATTGTAAAACAAAAAAATTGGTATATTCTTTTACAGTATCAATAAGCTCTTTTGCTTCTTGAACTGATTCACCGCCATATGTAACACCGACATAGAAAGGCTGAAGGTTATCTGAGGTATTTTCAGCTGACGAGACATCGCCCATAACAGTAACAGATGAAAGAAGTATCATCATAATAAGGAGCACAATAGTTACAAGTATTACGGTATGTTTCATCCAACCACAAACTTATTGCTACTTGTTAGAAAATAGAACATAGCACTTCTTATCTTTATCCCCATAACCAAACAGAGACTTTAGGGCATACTAAAATTTGGAAAGACAAAAAGATTATTTGAGTATCTAAAGAAGAAGGGGTGTTATTAATTTCTTCTTCGTCTAACATAGATCAATAAAACACCAGACGATATAGAAAGAAACAAAATAGCAACTACCAGCCAGACATAGGGAAAAGTAGAGTGCACATAGGTGATGTTGTTATATCGGCCTGCCGCGGGATAGTCAGGATCATCATAGACTATGTCAAGTTTTAACCCATACTGATTCAGCTGAGTTTGCACTTGATTCCAGATCTGCCGACACGTATCGTTTGCTGGCCATAGTCCCCAGATTGTGTCTTGGGGGTTGCGCATGCCCCAGCCAAAGTTTTTGGGTAATACTAGGGCGGCTTCGGCTTTTATGCTGTCATGGGTGACGTCTGGGTTTTGGACCACCTCTGTCCAGAAGCGCTCCAGCGCCTGAAAGTGTTCCTCTTGAAGAGTATCAGGATTTTTTGGATCTTCTGAGTAGTTAAAAATTACTACATACTTTGCTCCGGCTTCATAGGAGGTTTTCATTTGTTCAAACATCTCTTGACCATCAGCAAGAAAGGGCGGATGAGTGTATTTCCAAGTAAGGATTGTACCCCAGCTTTTACCTTGCAAATTTGCAGCTCCTCTGACTAAGGCGATTTCTTGCTCAAGAGTGTTGTTCCAGCCTAACTCAGCAAGCACAAAATCGTAGCCGCTTCGAAAATCCCACCAATACAATCCATAATCAGCTGTAAAGATAGTTGCAGATTGGTTTTTTAGAGGCTGTAAATAGCTTGCGGTGTAGGTTTCAAAGGCCTGAGCTACCACATCATTCCCGAGGGGGTGTCTATTTAAAACTGTACTCAAAGGTTCTACCTGCGCAATCCGCGCACTACCATTTATCTTTGTGTATAACAGGTACTCTTGACTTTCCCAATCCCGCTCCCAAATTGTGATATCCTTATTAGAACAATACGTGACCTCTCTCTCGATGGTATATGGGGTGAAATCGCTTTTAGTTCCGTTGGGATACTCAATATGTGGTTTTTCGCGCCAAGGTGCATTTGATATAATTTCGTATGAATTATCTTGATGATTAATGTATAGTGTGCCATTTCTTGATTTATCTGGAAATGTGGTAGTCACTTTTACTGTACCGTTAGGACAATAATTAGTTACATAGCTACTGCCATAACCATCTATACTATATTCACTTATTATGATGTTACCCGTGTTTCGTTTTGCTAGGTAGGTGTTGTTTTTGATTGTCAAGTATGCATCAGTGGCATCGAGTATTTTTCCGCCCGGTTCATCAAAGAAATACATACCTGTGAAGTGGTTGCCCCAGCGTTGTTGTGCGGTCTTGGCAAAGTTTTGATAAGCAGTCATGCTACTAGAGGTGCCAAAGTATGGAGCAAAGTTGAGGCCGGCAGCGATTGCATAGTCTCCGATTTCTTCTATTGCTGTGGTGTTTTGTTGCAGGTTTCCTGAGGCTAGGATAAAGAGGTTGGTGCAGTCTTTGACTTTATCTATTAGAAGCTTTGCACCCTCAACTGTAGCTCCACCATAGGTCACACCAACATAAAATGATGCAGTATCAGGGTGATTTTCAGCTAACGAAACGTTTGCTATAGTAGTGACTAAGAAAATTGTTAGTATCAGCCATACGATGAGTTTTATTGCGATTTTCATGTTTTTCCCAGCACGTTTAGGGCTAAAGGGGTTATTAATTCTCTTTACAGAACACTTTTGTTCTAAAGCAGAACACCATATTGACTTGGGCACAGCATTTTGAGACAGAAAGGGGTCCGATTAGGGGTTAGTTAAAAAGCGTCACTGTACACTGCACAAAGTATAGGAAAACAGAAACAAACAAAGTATCGCTTAAACGGAACCTGGCCAACACTATAGTGTTAAATAGATAAAAATATCAAAAAAGAAAGTTATTCAGCCTACAATGTAGGGGTGATGGGGTTTGTTGTTTGGTTTTTTCGCCGTCTAATGTATAGATCAGTAAAACACCAACAACTATAGGGAGCAACAAAATGGCGGCTATTAGCCATACATAGGGGAAGGGTGGGTTTACATAGTAGATGTTGTTATATCGGCCAGCTACGGGGTAGTCGGAGTCGTCATAGACTATGTCGAGTTTTAAACCGTACTTGTCTAGCTGGGTGTGTACTTGGTTCCAGATTTGTGGAGAATTGTTGTCTGTTTCCCAGATACCCCAGATGCAATCGGTTGGGTTACGCATGCCCCAGCCATAGTTTGGGGGTAGTACTAGAACGGCTTCGGCTTTTATGCCGCCATGAGTTACCTCTGGGTTTTGAACTACCTCCAGCCAAAAACGCTCCAGCGCCTGATAGTGTTCGTCTTGGAGGATGTTTGGGTTTTGGGGGTCTTCGGAGTAGTTAAAAACTATGACGTATTTGGCTCCTGTTTCGTAGGAGGTTTTCATTTGTTCAAACATTTCTTGGCCGTCAGCGAGAAACGGTGTGTGGGTGTATTTCCAGGTGATGATGGTACCCCAGTTTTTGTTTTGGAGGTTTGCTGCGCCTCTGACTAGGGCGATTTCTTGCTCAAGAGTGTTGTTCCAGCCTATTTGGGCAAGAACTAAATCATATCCTCCGCGGAAATCCCACCAATACAGCCCATAATCCGAGGTAAACAGAGGTATGGTGCTGTTTTCTAAGGGTGAAAGTCGTCTTGCGAGTTCATTTTCAAATACTTGTGCGGCCACATTATGGGTCTTGATGGGGTTCCTCTCTAAAACTGCACTCAGCGGTTCCACTTCAGCAATGCGTTTGCTGCCATTCACTGCTGTATAGAACATATCATAGTGATTTTCCTCATCGATATGTTCCCAAACAGTGATATCCCCATCAGGATAATATGTTATTTCAGTATTGAACCAGTATGGCCTGAACCAAGTTTTGGTTCCATTTGGGTACTCTATGAAGCTTTCTTCTTGCCAGGGGACATCGAGTATAGTTTTGGATGATCCGTCCGGATAATCAACATCTAATCGACCAGTCTTTGATTCATATAGGTCATTAAAAGTTACTTTTACGATACCGTTAGAATAATAATCAGATACATTGCTAGCAGATATCATATGTTTACGTAAACTAATACCGCCAATCTCTAGTTTTGTTACGGACTGATCCCCGCCGCTTTCATCTGGGAACCATACAGTGTCATCAAGCATTTTTCCACCGGGTTCATCATAGAAATATATCCCTATGAAACTGCTACCCCAGCGTTGTTGCGCAGTGTCAACCCATCCGTGAGGAACAATGGAGAAGTATGGACCAAAGGATGTTGCAAAATTAAGGCCAGAAACGATTGCATAGTCGCCAATTTCTTCCACGGCTGTAATGTTATATATCAGTCCTCCAGAGGATAGGATAAAGAGATTAGTGGAGTCTTTGACTTTGTCGATTAGTTGTTTTGCGCCCTCGACGGTATCTCCACCATAGGTTACACCGACATAGAAGGAGTTATTATCGGCATCAGTTTCAGCTAACGATACATTTGCTATAATAGCAACTGAAAGAACAGTTAGCAACAATATTGAGCAGATAATAATTTTAGATACCCTTTTCATGCTTTTCCCTGATGCATTTAGCCTAAAGCAACTATTAGCTCTGTTTACGGAACAACCCTGTTCCAAAGCGGAACACGAGTGATCGAGTTATTTGGGCTTTAAAAACACGAGTTTTATGACGACAGAGAGAGTAAAAAGAAAAGTTGTTGAATTAGTATGTTAGGCAACTATTTCGTGGAGGCGTTTTTGTTTTGTTGCTTCTTTGAGTTCTAGGGCTATGCGTCTGCCCATGTACATGTTTTCGCCGTAGCGTAGATAGGCGTAGGGTGAGGTTCCGATGCCGACGTTTGTTCCAGCTACGATGCGGGCACTGATTTCAAAAGTGTAGATTTTAAGATCATCAGTGATGACAGTTTCGAGGCAGAAAGGCCCAATGATGCCAGGTGGTGCTAGTTCTGCAGCTTTTTTGTGGACATTTTCACCCATTTGCAATACTTCAGGCAGAAGGGATTCTCGGAGGACTACGGGAAAGTTTCCTACGACAGTGTAGGTTGGAGCGATGTTGATGTCAAGTTGTTCTTGGGCGGGAATTTTTCCGATGCTATCTACGGCGGATTCGTAGCGGCGGTCCATGGCTAGGAGTTCTACGTCATTGTTTAGGATGCTGCTAAAGTAGCTGGGGTAGATGTTGACGCCTAGGGCATATTCTTGGAGGTGTACGTGTTCGAGGTCTTCTTTGGTTAGCAGGCCTCGTTTTAGCATTTCGTTGGCTTTTTTGTAGAAACCGTTTGGGGAGTTGGCTAGGAAGTATCCTCGGCCGCCTTTGGCGCCTTGGAGTTTGGCGATGGTGAGTCGGTCGATGTCATCAGGTGAGTTAAAGGTTGCTGGCAAGCGTAGGCCGGCTTGTTTTAGCCATTCTTCTTGGCGTTTGCGGTTGGCTTCCCAGTGGAGCAGTTGACGGTTTCCCATAAGGGGCACCTCTAAATTGTTGGTTAGTTGTTCGGTGCTAAGATAGGCGGTAAAGGAGCCGTGTGGAATTAAAATGACATTTAGTTTTCGGAGGCGCTCCTGTAGGTTGGGGTTGAGCAGTTCAGTGAAGTCTTTTACGGTGATTAGTTCATCGACTATGGGATATTTTTGGTAGATGATAGCGTCTTTTTCTTTGCAAATGCATACGGTTCGGAAGCCTTCTTCTTTGGCGCCTTTAAAGATGTTTAAAGAGCTGTGAGAGCCAAGGGTGCCTATGGCGAGTTTTGTGGGGTCGTATTTTTCTATGATTTTCCCTATGGCTACGCTGTCGATCATTAGGTTACCACTTCTGAGAGGCGGTGTTTTCTTATTGCACGTTTGATTTCCATGGCTACACGTTTGCCGGGGCCGACTTCTACGCCGTATTTGTATTTCATGTAGGGTGAGGTAGGTTCTACACAGGGACAACCAGGAACACGGGGACTCACATCAAATACGCGGAATTGGAGGTCTTTTGTAACTGCACCTTGTAATGCAAATAAACCGATCATGCCGGGGGGGAATTCTTTGTAGCAGATATTGACCCAGCGTTCTGCGGCTTCAAAGATTTTTTCAAGTTGACTCTCGCGCATGGTTGCGCCTTGGTGTCCGATTTCGATGTTTTGGGAGGCTATGTTTAGTTCTAGTTGTTCTCTTGCCGGCAGATCCAAAATGCCATCAAGATCGGTTTGGATGCGGCGGTCAAAGCCTAAAAGATCAATATCATCGTTTAGGGGGGAGTAGAAATAGTTGGCGTTAAATTTTGCGCCAAGAACATATTCTTCGATAACGGCTTCTTTTAGTGCTTCAGGAGTGATTATGCCGGCTTTGATGCGTTTTTCGGCTTCTTGTTGGTATTCTTGTGGGCTTGAGGCATAGAAAAATGCGCGCTCGATAGTTCTGTTTTTTTCCGCGACTTTGATGATGACGGGGCGGTCGATGTCGTTTGGTGATTGGAAGGCTTGGGGGAGTTGGATGCCGGCTTGTTTTAGGAGCCAGAGTTGGTTTTTAGGGGCGGTGCGTTCTTCGGTTTTTAGGAGGTAACGGTTACCCATTAGGGGTACGGTGAATTTTGTTTCTATGGCTTCATAGCCTGTGTATACGCTAAAGGAGCGGTTGGGAACAAAGACGGTGTTTAGTTCTTGGAGTTCGTCTATTGTTTGAGGTTGGGTTATGTCTTGGAATTGGTCTAGAAAGATGAATTTGTCAAAGATGTTTCGGTAGTAGCGGGCGTAGGTTTTTTCTCGTCCGCTTTGGCATACGACTACGGTTTCAAAGCCTTCTTGTTTTGCGCCTGAGGCGATTTCTAGGGCTGAGTGGCTGCCCAAGACGCCGATGCGGATTTCGTTTGGGTCGTAGTCCATTAGTACCTGTTTGATTTTATCTTGCATGTTCATGCTTTTTCACTCATATCCTTTGTGTAATTCAATTATGGGCAGGCTTGAGGAGCTAAGGGGTTAGTCTTAGCTTGTTAGTGACCGCCTATACATATGGTTGATTATTGTTTAAGTTTGGGGTTAGTGTAGGAGCGGCACATAGATCGTTGGTGTCGCGGTAGGTTTTGGATACTTGATCCGGTTGCCCATCGCATTACAGGTTTGATTATTTGGGTTTTGTCTTATATCCCTTTATCCATAAAAGCAACAGGTTAACCAAAAATATTTAGTCCGTTGCGCGAGGGTATGTCGATTAAAATTAAGAGACGGAGATATCAGGTAATAGTTGATCTATTTTGTCATGAGTAGCTTTAAACTATCTTTAAGTTCACGAATAACAATAGTGTGGGTAGAAGGACAGGATGGGCAGTTATGAGTGGAAATATGAAAAAGCTTACTAGAGAGAATGGAGCTCCTGTAGCAGATCATAATAATGTAGGTACTGTTGGTCCGCGTGGGCCGATGGTTTTGCAGGATGTTTGGTTTTTAGAAAAGTTGGCGCATTTTGATCGTGAAGTTATTCCTGAGAGACGGATGCATGCTAAGGGTAGTGGTGCTTTTGGCAAGTTTACGGTTACAGGTGATGTGACCAAATATACAAAGGCAAAAGTGTTTTCTGGAATCGGTAAAGATACTGAGGTTTTTGTGCGTTTCTCTACTGTAGCTGGAGAACGTGGTGCGGCGGATGCTGAGCGTGATATTCGGGGTTTTGCTATCAAGTTCTATACTGAGGAGGGGAACTGGGATTTGGTGGGTAATAATACGCCGGTGTTTTTTATTCGGGATCCGATTCATTTTCCTGATCTTAATCATGCCGTAAAACGGGATCCTAAAACCAATATGCGTTCGGCTCAAAATAATTGGGATTTCTGGACGATGCTGCCTGAGGCGTTGCATCAGGTTACAATTGTGATGTCTGATCGGGGCATACCGGATGGTTATAGGCATATGCATGGGTTTGGAAGTCATACGTATAGTTTGTTTAATGCTAAAAATGAGCGTGTGTGGGTAAAGTTCCATTTAAGGACCCAGCAGGGGATTAAAAATCTCTCTGATCAAGAAGCCGAAGCGATTATTGCAAAAGACAGAGAAAGTGCACAGCATGATTTGTTTTATGCCATAGAACAGGGGCATTATCCGCATTGGACAATGTATTTCCAAATTATGACCCAAGAGCAGGCTGAAAAACACGGGGATAATCCATTTGATATAACAAAGGTCTGGAGTCACAAAGAATATCCGCTAATTGAGGTGGGTATATTGGAACTTAATCGAAACCCTGAGAACTATTTTGCAGATGTCGAACAAGCCGCCTTTAATCCCTCTAATACTGTTCCAGGCATTGGGCTCTCTCCGGATAAATTGTTGCAGGGCAGGTTATTTTCCTACGGTGATGCCCAGCGCTACCGGTTAGGAGTGAACCATACGTCAATTCCTGTTAATGCCTCTAAATGTCCCAGGCATTCTTATCATAGAGATGGGTTAATGCGTGTTGATGGGAATTATGGTGCAACAAAAAGTTATCATCCCAACAGTTATGGAGAGTGGGAAGAGCAAAAAGAATATGCTGAGCCGCCTCTTACAGCCGAGGGCACTATTGATCATCATGATCCATACCTAAATGATGATTGTTTCTATCAACCCGGTGATCTATACCGCCTTATGAGCGAGGACAAACGAGCTATGCTAATCAAAAACACCACAGCAAACATTGCCTCTGTGACTGAGAATATCAAATATCGCCATGCCGCACACTGTTATCTTGCAGACCAAGAATACGGACTCCGTATTGCCCAAGCACTAGATTTGCAGTTTGATAGGGTAGTTAATCTATCCAAGATGAGCCGACAAGAAAGGCTCTATGCTACAAGTCAAGCGATATGGAAATAAACCAAAAGAAGAGAAATGCAGTAACAAATTTTGGGCTGGCTCTCACAGCTCATTTTTTTGTGAGCGGAGGTGCTTCAAAATTTGTGTATATTGGTGGTAGCCCGTGAGAGATTCGAACTCTCGTCGTCGGGTCCAAAGCCCGAAATGCTTGACCACTACACCAACGGGCTGCGTTGTTTTGATTATGTACGGCGTTATTTATTGTTAGAGGTTAAAGGGCGACTTTTCTCCTAATAAGCATATTGAAATTTGTTTGGGGTTTGGCTTGTTTGGCAGAGGTTTGGTTGGTTTGTGATCGTAGAAGCTATGGGATAGATAAGGGGGGTTGTTTTTTTGTTTGTTAGATTTTTACATTTTTTTACATTTTTTATGGGGCGCATTATGCTGATTTCGAAGTGAATGTGTGCAACAGGTTTAATAAACCACAAAGCTTAAATATATAAACAGTTCATCAGCTTAGTTTGCGCGAGCCGAATGTACTGTTTCTAGCCGAATTGGCCATAGTGACGGTTCTACGCATATCCAAGTGAGGTAGAATAAGTGAGCATAAAAAAAGAAGCACCGAAAACAACCCAACGACAGGCAGAAAAATGCCCCGAGTGTGGCGGCGCAAACCTGGTTCACGATTACGACACAGGAGAAACCGTCTGCGGCGACTGCGGCCTTGTCCTCTACGAACAAATGATGGACAAAGGACCAGAATGGCGCGCATTCACCCAAGAAGAAAAAGCGTCCAGAAGCCGCGTCGGTGTACCCACCTCTTACTCCGTCCACGACAAAGGCTTATCCACAGCCATCAGCCAAGTGGACCGCGATGCGTTTGGCAGAAAACTGCCCCTATCAACAAGACTCCAAATGTGGCGTCTTAGAAAATGGCAGATCCGAAGCCGAGTTCACTCATCCATCGACCGCAACCTCGCACAAGCCATGGCCGAACTAGACCGCCTCTCAGACAAAGTCTACATCCCACCACCGATCAAAGAAAAAGCCGCCGTTGTCTACCGAAAAGCCCTCGACAAAGGATTAGTCCGAGGACGCTCCATCGCTGCTATAGCCGCAGCCGCATTGTATGCAGCATGTCGTGGAAGCGGAACACCAAGAACATTGCGCGAAATCGCTGAAGCCAGCCTAGTTGACAAAAAAGATGTCGCTCGATGCTACAGATTGTTGCTCCGAGAACTCGAAGTTCACATGCCCATCGCAGATCCTCTGACCTATGTATCCAAGATCGCTGAAAAAACCGGCATATCAGGAAAAACCCAAGGTGCAGCAATCAACATCCTTCGGGAAGCCAGACGTAAACGTGCTGCTGCAGGAAAAGACCCCATGGGACTAGCCGCTGCTGCCCTCTACATCGCATGTCTCCAAAACAACGAAAAGAAAACCCAAAAAGACATAGCAGAAGCCGCCGGAGTAACCGAAGTTACCGTGCGAAACCGCTACAAGACACTCAAAAAACAGCTAAACCTCGAATTACCCGATTAAGAGCGCTTATCTATCAAGCGCACTCTACTTTTTTTCTTGGTCTATCTCAGTTTCTTCTTGATATATCTCAGAACCTTCTTCAGCTTTATCCAGCTCGGGAGCTTCTTCAAGTTCCATAACTATAATGCCTGTGTAGCCGCAGTTTTCGCAGTAGTACTGTTTAGGAGTCAGCCAAACAGCTAAACTACTGGCTAATTGAATTTTTGGACTACAACATCGGGGGCAAAAAATTGCGGTTGGCTTTCTGCGTTTTGTGTTTTTGAAGATCTCACGTAAGCTATCTGCCTTTTTCATCCGAGATGCACCAAATTAGCGGCTTGCGAGTTACTTACTGTAACTCGATGTTTTCCTGAGGGTATCCGATCTTTATCAGAAACTCTTTGACACGATCACGATGGTCACCTTGCAACATGATTTGCCCATTTTTATGGGTCCCGCCACAGGCGCAATAAGTTTTAAGCTTCTGGGCGACACTTTGAAGGTTCTGATTTTTATCATCCATTCCATCAATAATCGTGGTTGCTTTACCGAACTTTCGGGTTTCAAGACGTATACGTATACGTTGCTGCTCTTTCTCTATTTCGCCGCAAACGCACAGGTCTTTAGGTAATCCGCATGTTGAACAAACTTCGGCCATGACACTCAAAAGAGAAATTATCAACTGGTGTATATAAGAGTTTCAAACCTAACCAGATTTAACAGCTGATGCACCGCCCCTAGACCCCACAGTGTCTCTGTTTGGACAATAAAACATCAAAGGTACACCAAATAGGGGCAAGGTCAACATCCATAAATCCAAGTTATGCCCAAGAAACCAAGCATACCAGTTACTCCAAACATAGTCACCACCAAAAAATATCCAACCAAGATAGTTCCAAAGGAAAAAAAGGCCTAACAAGGTGATAATAACACCCACGCCCCGCAGATTAAGAGTCTGCCAACTTGAGGTAAGACCACGTTTCTTAGCGAAATAAACCGTAAAGAGAACTAATCCAATAAGACCAACCACCGTTATAATGAAGCTAAACATATTCTGGGGATAAGCAACAAGATAGCTAAGCCCATTAGTTCCAACGGTAAGCATCCAAGTTCCCATGTTGGTTAACCAGAAAACCACTATCAACAACACACCAGAAATCCACGCCCATCTAATAGCGTCAACAGCGGGCTTTTTGTAATCCAATTTTTTAGCTAAAACAATCAAAGCAGAGGGCAACACCATAGATTCCACAAATAAGGGGATAGTGGTCCAAGCAAGAGCACCCAATAAGCCTATGGTAGATGATCCGTAGAAAACTCCAGCAATGTAGCCCAAGGTAACAGCAGTGGGTATAAGGGCAAACCAATAGGACGCCTCAAGCACCAAGATCCCCCGCAGAATCTTATAGAATCTTTGGGTTGAAGGAAACCCACTGCGAAAATAGAGCCCAACACCTGCTATGGCAATTATACCAGCTATGAATCGGGCGATTACGCCCACAAAAGCACTGACATCTTGAACAAGTATTATTGTAGAGATAGACCCGCTAGCAAAACGATTCCATTCACCTATCCACTCCAAAGTAAAGAGAGCATGAAGAGTAAAGAGAAAGTATGCAACTGCAACTACAAGTAAACCAATTTTTAACGCCAAGGAGCTTTTGAGGGTTTTTTCCCGCAGAGCCATAATGGCGTTTGTCAGAATTAAAGTCAGAAACGCGGCACCAGAAACAAACAAGGCTATGCGAACGGGAAGTTCAGAGTGTAAAACAGTTGTAGAGGGCGTCATAAACATGCCGCCTATATAGGCAAATAGGAAAATTGCCGTAAAGAGGGCCCCGACAATTTGAAGCGCAAGTAACAGCGGCTTTTGCTTTTTCTGCTTTATCCAAATAGCAGAGAGCGTGACCAAAATTGCGATTAACACAGCAACAATGGAGATTAGTGTATAGAATGTGGAGGGGCTAAAACTGAAGATATCAGAGGGCCACATGTTTGTCTGATCTACACTGGTTTCTAGGGTATAGTTTTGTTGAGATGTTTTTGCATAGACAAGTGCGCCGGTCTCGCGATCCCAAACGCAACTAGTTGCAACAGTTGAACCTAAAACACCTACCGCAGATACAGTTATAAGTACTGTTAAAAGGATTGCTACTAAGGCAAATCTACGCATAACAATCATTAACTCTGTGTTTATACCCGCCTAAAAAAGTTGTTATTCAGTGAATTATAAACAGGTTTGAGTAAAGATTTGGCGGTTACCTTTGCTAAAAAGGTAGGCCTCACCCATTGCATAGAGTTTGCCAGCCTCATAGACCAAGGCGGATCCTTCAGGAACAGCAAAAATATCCTCGGTTAGAGAAAAGCTCTTTAGGGCCTCGTCTTTTTTGGGAGTATAGTGCGCTTTTAGGGTGATGTTTACTAAGCCTAAGCCGTTGACGATTCGGACTTTGGAGTTGCTTCTGCAGGTGGTTACGCACCGTTTACAGAGAGCCAAAGCGCCTGCACTGCGGCCAACCATCACGCCGCCATAATTCTCAAGCAACTGGTCGACGCCTATGGTTTTTAGGCGGTTGATAAGAATGCTGGGTTGACCGCCCGTCAAATAAACTAAGCCTGCCTCGGTCATCTGTTCGGCGGTAGCTTCTATTGGGCCATATTCCGCAAAATTCACAGCCCTAGCGCCTAGGCTTCTAAAATAATCAGTTAAGGTCTGTCGTTTTTGGTATTGCTGATCAAAAGATGCCCGTGCCCAAGGCAATATCAAAACGTTAAGCGGCTGAGCCGCGCCCTCAAAGGCCTCTAGGTTAACCTGCTTTGCGCTTCGGCTATAGACATTTTCGCCGCCTAGAAGATAAATTTTGGACATAACTCATCAATCAGCAGATAATAAAAAATAGATATTAAAAAAGGCTATTCTACAACAGTGAGATATTTCTCCAGTAGCGGTGCCGCGGATTGATCGATCGAATAGACTATTCGCAGACCGTCATTAACATGTAGGATTAGCTGAGTGTCTTTGAGGGTTTTCATCTGCCAAGTCAGCGCTTGGGAGGTAACCGAAACTTCCTCGGCTAATTGACCATGGGATAGCTGCCGCTTAGATAAGAGCACAGTAAAAATTTTTTTAGGCGTTCTGCGCCGCAACACACAAATCAGCTTCATATCGCTTATGCTAAACCGCTTGGAAACAAAAAACCGCTTGTACCGTCCGTCGCGGATAAACGAAACTAATCCTGAACGGCTCAATATATCAAGATGGTACTCTGCTAAACCCACAGGCAAACAAAGCGCTGAAGCAATTGCGCGAAATTGAACGCCTGGGTTTTGGCTGATGTGGTTGAAGATTTGGCTCCGAGTTGAATTAGCCAGAACCTCATGGCTTATAAGAGGCGTTTGAAGGGAAACCAAAGACGGAAACGTCAACAAATTATACGGACTAAGGGTTATAGCGTTAAAACTGGCTATGTTTAAAGGACCATAGTTTGGGTTCTGATTGGAGCTAAAGTTTTGGTACTGGTAATTTGACGTAACAAAACAACCAACAATCAAGGCAATCAATAGAAAACCTGCACAGTAAAGTAACCCGTGTTTCTTATCCAAACTTTAGTCCCTAATAGAAGAAGTATACGGCTTAGTTTTTAACTCTATTCGTAAACAACTGTACTAATCAACAATCGCCACAAAAAACAAAGATTATAACTAACCTGTTAAATGAGATTCAACTACTTATCATCAGCCACAATCAGTCATCACAACACGCTACCCCGACTTATCCTAACAAAAACACAAATACCAGTAACAACCCACCCCTGCAACCGCTTCTTTACAATCCACACTTTAATTTTACCGCTATCTCTATCCAAACTACCCACTCTTATCACTATATTACTACACAAGAGTGTAAGGCATTTTCTAGATAGAACAGCCCATAAATAGAATTTATCGCAAAAAATGCGCAATTAAGGTTTTTTGTTGATTGTTGTGTGGGTTAGTAACCTGCCTGCGGCTTGTGTAAGCACAGATTAGGCAGTAGGCTTATTAGGTTAGGCTGAAATTAGCGGTTGATAACTATGGCTCCTGAAGGCTATGTGGAGTATAAACGGCGAGAATTCTGTAAAGATGTCCAATGTCCAGTACAAATAGAACTAAACAAACAGGTTGAGGGATCAACGGCATATGAACAGACACGTGAAAAATGCAGCCAATCGTGTCTATATACGACATGGCAATTCCATCACTGGCTTATAGAAAAAGGTTACTTAATTCTAAGACCCCTCTAAAAATAAACCTCACACCGAATTTGGGAATAAAAATAAGTAGAACCTAACTATTTACCTGCCAGCATGCTAAAGTATAAAGGTTGTTGCTACATAAAGCGAACAGTACTACTGACTGTTATTACTATGTTTTTAATAGGGATTGTTTCAGCAACCCTTATCATGGCAGATAACGTCTCCCCTACTGACAAGACTGTCTATGTTGGTGTAACTTACGAGGGGGACACAGTCGATGGCGCAAAACAGCTAATCGACAAAGTCAAAACCTACACTAACCTCTTCATACTCTCTTCAGGAGAACTAAACTTCACAGAGGTAGAAGAAATCGGTGACTATACAATCGCCGCTGGACTTAACTTCTCAGTATACATTGGTACCAACGCGGGCAATGCTGTTACACAGGAATGGCTTGATAGGATACCACAACGATGGGACAACCATTTCATAGGAATATATTTTTATGATGAACCGGGCGGAAAAATGCTCGATGATCGAGTATGGTTTACAGAGCCAAATAGAAGCGTAGCAAAAGAAGCCGATGGCTCTATCAGCATAGGTGAATGGATCAAAGATAGCCGTCAGAGTTATTATTACCCCAACAGCACCATAAAAGTAACTACAATCGCACCAGACAAAACAAAAAATGGTACACTCCACATTTCTCATCCAGACCATTCATATGAGATTATACAAAATATTCCTTGTCCAGAAGAACTATATATTGAATACCCAAATGGAACAACTGTTCGATTTGAGTACGATTACCGATACCGAATAGAGTCGGAGGTCATGTATTATCCTAATGATGATATCACCGTTTTGGATAAAATTGGAGAGTGGGACAACCAAGAGTACACGTTCTACACAATGACAAATGGCAGTGCACGAATCACTGAAGTGGAACCCCGAAGTGTGGTTCTAGATAGAAATCCCTTCAACACCTGCGATGGAACCGCTCAAGCATTTGAAGCTGAATACGCAAGACGTATGCAATTCTTAGAAAACGTCTCAGTACCTCTGTTTACCGCGGATTATGCACTACATTGGTGGGATTTCCGCGGAGGATATGATATGGTACTTGCCGAGTTAGGCTGGAACAACACTATCGAACAGGAGATTGGGTTGGTGCGGGGGGCCGCAAATTTGCAAGGCAAAAGCTGGGGCACCATCATCACCTGGAAATACACACAGCGACCCTTTCTTGCTGATGGACAAGAGATATTTGAACAAATGAAAACATCATACGAAACAGGCGCAGAATACATCATTGTCTTTAACTACTCTGAAGACCCCACAAACCCAAACACCCTCGAAGACGAACACTATCAGGCGCTGGAGCGCTTCTGGACAGAGGTGGTCCAAAACCCAGACGTCACCCATGGCAGCATAAAAGCCGAAGCCGCCCTAGTATTACCCAAAAACTTTGGCTGGGGCATGCGCAACCCCCAAGACACAATCTGGGGACTATGGCCAGCAAACGATACCTGCCAACAAATCTGGAACCAAGTACACACCCAGCTAGACAAGTACGGTTTAAAACTCGACATAGTCTATGACGATCCAGATTACCCCGTAGCAAACCGATACAGTAACATCTACTATGTAAACGCCCCTTTTCCGTATATGTGGCTAATAGCTGCCATTTTGTTACTCCCTATAACCGCTGGCATCCTGCTAATCTATTTCAAACGGCGAAAAAACCAAACAACAAAACCAGTTACCCTATAGTGCATATTGGATAACTTTTCCAATAAAAGCACTTAATTTTTCAGGGTGTTTAACAGAATAGTTATGCCGTATTTCATATACATATTCATAAAACTACTCAAAGTCAAATAGCGTTCAAAAAGAGTCTTGTAGGTTAGCCTTCGGCAAATCAAATAGCTGTTTGTTTAGCATAAGGTTATTTAATTCTCAGATCAACTGCTTTTTGGAGAAATTTATTATGGATTGGGGTATGAAAAACCGTTTGAGTCGGCTCTTTGAGAAAGATGGAAAGGCTTTGTTTTTGCCCATTGATCATGGTTACTTCCAAGGTCCAACACGTTGCCTTGAGAAGCCGGCGGAGACAATTAAACCGATTTATCAGTATGCTGATGCTTTGATGCTTACTCGTGGTGTGTTGCGTAATTGTGTTGATCCAGCTATCGAGAAACCGATTATTATGCGGGTTTCTGGTGCGGTTTCAGTTGTTGGGGAAGATCTAGCTGATGAGTCGTTAGTTACCTCCATTGGGGAAATTTTGCGTCTTAATGCCTCAGCTGTGTCGATGTCGGTTTTTGTTGGCAGTAAATATGAGAACAAGAGTTTAACCAACTTGTCCAAGCTTGTTGATGAGTGTGAGGACTATGGTGTTCCGGTCATGGCTGTTTGTGCTGTGGGTAAAGAACTGGAAAAGCGTGAGGCACGTTATCTAGCGCTCTCCGCTAGAATCGCCGCCGAGATCGGTGCTCGTGTTGTTAAAACCTACTACTGTCAAGAGAATTTTGAAAAGATCATTAACGGCTGTCCAGTACCTGTTGTTATTGCGGGTGGACCTAAGACGGAGACTCAGCGGGAAGTCTTTGATTTTGTCTATGATGGTATGCAGAAAGGTGCGGCAGGGGTCAATTTGGGTCGCAATATCTGGCAGACAGAGTATCCTGTTGCATCTATCAGAGCCATCCGCGCTATAATTCATGAGGGTTATACTGCGCAGGAAGCTGAGGATCTCTACAATCAAATAAAAGCAGGCAAAACCTAATCAGCCTCTTTTTTGGGTGAATTTTATTGTTAGCTGCTTTTTATTATAACAATCATGATGTGCAGGTACAAGAGATTCCAACACCTAAAGTCGGTGAGGAAGAAGTTCGGCTCAAAGTGATGGCGAGCGGTATCTGTGGTAGTGATGTTATTGAGTGGTATCGTGTTCCCAAGGCACCGCGTGTGTTGGGCCATGAAGTCACAGGTATCATCGATCAAGTTGGAGACAAAGTTAAGAACTGGAATGGCGAACGGGTTTTTGTTTCCCATCATGTGCCTTGTTTTGAGTGCCGGCATTGCCAAAGAGGTAATCATACTGCCTGTCATACCCTCCACACTACCAACTTTTATCCCGGCGGTTTTGCTCAGTATGTGCTAGTTCCCAAAATCAATGTAGAACATGGCATCTATAGATTGCCTGATGCGATGAGTTTTGAGGAAGGCACCTTTATTGAGCCGTTGGCTTGCGTATCGCGTGGACAGAGATTAACAGGACTCAAAAAAGAAGATACGGTTCTTATCATTGGCAGCGGCATCAGCGGTATTCTCCACGCTCAGCTCGCCAAATATCATGGTGTTGAGAACATAATTGTCGCTGATATCAACCCCTATCGGTTAGAGTTGGCCAAGAAATTTGGTGCGCACCATGCGCTTGATGCTAAAACCAACCTATCAGAGAAACTGCGAGAGTTAACGGGACATTTAGCTGATCAAGTCATTGTTTGTACTGGTGCAATCTCAGCGGCTATGGCCTCGATGGATTGTGTGGAAAATGGGGGTTCGATTCTGTTCTTTGCTGTGCCTGATCCAACTGTGAAACTACAGGTGCCTATCAATCAGTTTTGGCGTAACGAAATCACCATGCGCACAAGCTACGGTGCGGCACCCAATGATATCGAAGACGCATTGGCCGTTTTGTCAACAGGCAAGCTCAACGTTAAGGACATGATTACCCATCGACTGCCGCTCACTGAAGCTCAGGAAGGTTTTCGGTTGATGGCTGAGGCGGGTAATTCGCTAAAAGTCATATTAGAACCCAACCAAGCATAAACATAAAACCAACTTTTCTTTTTATTTTGTTATGCCCGATTTGTATGATGTAATTAGGCAACGACGAAGTATTCGTAGCTATCAGTCTAAACCAGTTCCCAAAGAGGTTGTACAAACGGTTTTGGAGACGGTGGCTTGGGCGCCTTCGGCACATAACAGTCAGCCGTGGCGGTTTATTGTCTTAGAGGATGCTCAAGTTAAGCGGGATTTGGCTGAGCAGATGGCAGATGTTTGGGCAATAGATGTCGCAAGGGATAATCATGGGGTTGATGCTAAAACGCGCAGTGAACGGGTAGAGCGCTTTGCAGGTGCCCCGGTGTTGATTTTGGCATGCTTAACAATGGAGGGTCTTAGGAAATTTTCCGATGAAGTGCGGCAGAGTATTGAGCGGGATTTGGCGGTGGCGAGTTTAGGTGCAGGTATCCAAAATCTGCTTTTGGTAGCCCATGCAATCGGTTTGGGTACTTGCTGGTATTGTGCACCTGCCTTCTGTAGGCAACTTGTGCAGGAAACCCTAAAGATCCCCAAACATGTTGAACCACATGCATTCATTATACTTGGTTATCCAGATGAACAACCATCGGCACCACCCAGAAAAAAAGTCACTGATTATTGTTTTATCCTTTGATCGTTAAATACAGCGCTCACAAATTTTCAGACTTATGAGGGATGTTTCAGAAAGTTTAGCGGGACGCGTTGCCTTGCTTGATTTGTTTCCACTCTCCCAAAATATCTCCACCATATGGCATCTGCGGCACAATAATCACCTACCGGTAGATTGCATGCTATAAGGTATTAAGCATTCCACAACTTGCCATTTTACTGTTCTCCAGAAGATACTGGTTTATCTGGAATGAATTCCATCGACAATGAATTAACACAGTGTCGTGTATTCCTCTGGGTTAAGTGCTCACCTGTGAAGACATGCCCGAGGTGGGCACCGCAGTTGGCACATTCAATTTCTACTCGTATACCATCAGGATCAGGTAACCGTTTCACTGCGCCGGGGATTTCTTCATCAAAGCTGGGCCAGCCGCAGTCGGCCTCAAATTTGTGCTCTGAACGGTACAGTTTGGCCCCGCATCTTTTGCAGATATAGGTACCTTTTCCCCAGAAAGTATTGTATTTACCGGTAAAAGGCATCTCAGTGTCTTTGTAGACTATAATTTGTTCTTCTTCAGCGGAGAGTTTTCTTTGCTGTTGAGAATCTGACAAAACAAATACCACCACTACATTATAGAAGCAGGATGTTAAAAGGCTTCTAACTAACAGATATAAACCGCATCGGGCATTTTTATAATGAGGCTTTTTTATGGTTGAAATAACTCGGCTTTTTTGGAAAAAGGCATTTACTGCAGATAATTTTGAACTTGGTGAAATTAACAGCGCTGACGTAGACATGGATACCTGGCAGATAAAGAGCATGTTTGTTAATTTGACTGATGAGTCGACACAACGGCTTGGGTTTAAGCAACCCTTTCTTGGTAAGGTTACAGTTTGTCTTCCAGTTTCCGCCGTTAGAACCATAGCGGATCATGCAATACTAAATCAGACATTTGAGCAACTCCGTAACCTCAAACAGTGTAAAGAGTAACAACCTAATCTGGAAGTAACAGTTTATTTTTTGTATACTATGCAAACTGTGTAACTAAAAGCAGACAATATAAGCAGGCAACAAACAAGGCATGCCGCAAGCGGGCACATTTAACAGTTATTTTAAAGTTAAAAATGCAGAGTCTATCCAAGAATAGCTGGATAGGTTAGCGGGGAGAAGAGGCGCTATGCACCTCTTGTTTAGCGTCTTCTTTGTTTTTTTTATTTTTGGGTTTAAAGGTGAAGGTTATAGCGATGAGTTGTACTGCAAACATGATGACGTTTACGATGGTCCATTTATCAACTAAGATCATTGGACGGCTCGTATCCTCTGTAAGCAGAAACACAATAAAACCCCCAATACCCATAATGCCCCCTAAGACAAACCACAAGGTTCGATACCGCTTCTGCTTTCTCACTTCTTCTTTGGCTTCTCTTTGATTAGCTCCATACTTATCCTGATTAGCCGGTGTTTGCTTTTCTTGTGGTTGTTTTGTTTGTTTTTGTTTGCGTGATAATAACACCCAAACCACCAACAGAATAGCCAATACCAAACCCACTATACTTAAAATCAAGTTTACCAGAGCCCAAGCGGGTAACTCGTTCTCATCTGTACCACCGCCAATGGGAGGAGCTGATGGACTGGGTGAAGGCGATAAACTAGGTAAAGGCGAGGGACTGGGAGATGGAGATGGGCTGGGTGTGGGTTTATTTGATGATCCACCTCCACCACTACTGCCGCCACCGTTTTGGCTGTATCGCGCAATAACTGTTAGATCAGAGGTGATGTTGGTAAAGGTGGAGGGGCTCCAACCGGTAAATGTATACCCCACACGTGATGGATTAGCCGGTGCAGTTGCATTACCGCCATAGGAAACTTGCTCAGATTTTAAGAGTCTTCCATCCCAATCTACAAACTGTACTGTAAACAGCTCTGGGTTGGGTTCTTGTTTCCATTGTGCTGTGTAGATAGCATTTTCTGTAACTGTTTCGCTGGGTATTGGATTCCAACCGGTAAATATCCAGCCGATTTCACCTGTTACTTCAGGTGATTTAGGTGTTGGGATACCAAAGGAAAGATCAGTTGTGACTTGTTCATCAAAGGTGCCATGTTCGCCCGGTTTGTAGGTTACTGTGTATTTGGTTTGAGTCCATACTGCATATAGAACGGTGTCAGTTTGTATGGTAAATTCGGAGTCAACTGTGTAGGTTGGTATGTCTGCGGTGGGGTTTGTTGCCCATCCAAGGAAAGTATAGTTTTCGCGGATTAAGCTACCTTGACTTAATACTACTACTGTACTTCCACGGATATAGGGACTGTTAGTGTCTATGGGCACTACACCCCCTGTATTGCCATTACCGTTGTATGTTACTGTATAGCGGCTTACACCGCCAGTTTGTTGCCATTGAGCATATAAGATAACCCTACCAGTAGTGTTTTGGGGGATACTGTAGCTAACGGTTGAAGTTGTTAAAGCGGGAGTTCCATCAGAATAAATTGCGATCCAGCCTACAAAGAGGAAGTTTGTTCTAGAGGGTGCCGCTATGCTAAGGGGGAGATCAAGCGCAGTGTACATAGAAGGATTACTTGGTGCATTAGTTCCACTAGACAGTACATAGACGATATTGTATGCAATGGGCGTCCAGTTTGCTGTGAGTGTAACATTATTTGCAGGCATAATAAAAGAGGTAGTAGCACTTGTGTTGTTCTCAAGCCCAACCGTTACATCGTCAACTGTCCAGCCAGAGAAGTCATAACCCTTGCAATTGCCTGCACGAATGGTAACATTGGTGCTTTCAATATACTTACCTGCACCAGATAACTCGCCGGCAAAGCTGTCATTAATGGTCACAACATACTCAGGTAAACCGCGGGAATTGATAAAGATGGCTTCAGAGAGGTTTTCCGATATGGTGCCGCTTGCACCTGTTGAGGTTGTTGTATAACCGTCCTGATTTGCCTCCTGTTCAATAACGGTATAGTTTATTCCTTGAATTATACCTTCGATGAGTTTGTTCTCACCACCCTTTAATGGAATGGTGGTTCCGTTTACAATGCCATCATATGTGCCGCCGTCACTAAAGGTTATGGTGAAGTGGAAAGTTTTTGTGTCCTCTGCTCTATTGCCTGAAAGAATTTTTTTTATATCAAGATTGCCCTTTTGTATCTTCATTTCAGTTTTTGCTTCATTGCTAGGTACTTCATAGGTTTGCCCCTTTCCGTTAATTATAAGGTCACCTGTAAGTCTTAGAAATTCACCTTCTTCAAACTCTGTAGCAACCATATTGCAGTTAAATTCGAAATTTAACTCCAGGTCTGTCGTGGTGTTCCAGTCATCTTTTAGTTTAAGGGTCAAAACAACTTCGTGGGTAGCTGTGTTCCAAACAGGTATGTCTTTGATCTCAAAGATATCGCTTGTTAGAACCAAGTTTGAGAGATCAGGAGTTGTACGGGAATCAGGATAGAGGATAAGTTGAAATTGTGTGTTTTCGTTGTTGTGTCCATCGGCTATTAGTGCGGCGTGTAGTCCTTGCGGCATATTGTATGAAGTGGTGTAGTTGATGGTGTAGTCGTTAGCGGTTAGGTCATAGTATAATGTTGGGGGTCCGGTGATGATGATTTCACCGTATACAGTTGTGGGTTGAACAAGGGCCACAGTAGCACCGTTTGGGTATGCATCAAGAGGAACAGATACAACAATGTGATCGGCATTGCCTACGCGGATAATTGATGTCGGGTAGAGTTTGAGTGGAATGTTGGTATCTGCTATGCCGTCAGCTGTTGTTGCTTGTATGGCAACAAAATAGCTGTTAAGAGACGCGTTATAGTTAATCCCACCCGTGCCTGTTGTTGGTTTTGGTATGGAGTATTTTGCACTGCCGTTTTTTTGTAACCAGAACCCAATAACATTACCGTTGTTAGTGGGCATGGTCCAGTCTTTGGGCAGGTTTGATTGGATATTTGTGTAGGTTGCTGTGTTTGGATTGCCGATTTTAAAATCCGCGCTTATGGGGTATACGTTTCGGCCAGCAACACGTGCGTATCCCGTTTCAATGGTGACATTGTCTTGGTTTATGAAAAGATAACGTTGGATATGATACCCAAAGAGAATGTTGGGGTCCACTGTTACACCCGAGACTGTGCCTGCGTTTAGTGTAAGCTTGCCCACGGTACCATCTGAGCCGCTTTCATAGAGATGTAGCGCTTGATCACCATTTTCAATGATGCCACCATTCATCTCAAAACTTGCATCGCCCTTATTTACGGTTATACCGGGGTTGGCTACTGACCCGCTGTTTCCAGAAATGGTGCCGCCATTCATAACCAATTTTGAGCCGCTCTGCTGAACACTGGCTGCACCGCCGTAGGCGCCACCTCTAATGCTGTTGCCGGTAATTTCGCAACCGTCTTCTAGATATATTGTACCGCCGCTGACGATGTAGAGACCCCCGCCATTTGCTCCTAAGCCTAGTGAACCTGTTCCACCTGTGTTGTTGTTGATTTTGCCATGTATTTTTACTGAAGTGTTTGGGTTGCGAGAAACACATATGGCACCGCATTTTATGGCGTTGCTGTGTATGGTTGCGTTTGGACCGATAATAGCTGAACCAGAAATATGTGCAGCTGTATTGGTATGGTCGACAGTTGCGCTCCGGTCAAAATATATTGCACTTTTGACTCCTCTTCCGTTGCCGTTGGGATCGGTGTCCATGCCTTTATTGCCTATCATGTTGGAGATTTCGCCGTCCATGAAACATGCGATGGTTCCGGTGAATTTTATGGCGTGTGTGTTTGCAATGTTTGTAATTTTTGAGCCTGAGTGCATGTAGAGATAAGAATCTGCAATGCTTATGGCGGCCTCACCATTGGCGGCCCAGTTGTTTGTGGCTGTGTTGACTTCGCGGTTGTTTGTGTTTGCGTTGGGTCGAATATCGGTGATTAGGCTGTCGCTGTTAAGTACTACAGTGGCTTGGTAGCCGGCACGTATTGCGGTCATGCCTCCGAAGTTGTGTAGTTCGGCGCCTGTGTCTAATATGATGGTTGCAGAGAGGGCATAGGAGGAGACTATGGCGTCTTGGACATAGGCTGTGCTTGATTCATTACCATGTGGGGTTGGTGCGTAGCTAAATGTTGTACCTTCGTGAAGATATGCGTCGTCAAAGATGATGTTTTTGAGGGTTAAGGTGATTTTAGGGGCGGTTGTGGTTAGGTTTGTGCTTTGGATTTCTAGCATGGGTGGGTTGTACCAGCTGCGTGCGTTATCTGCTATAACAGTAAAGTTGGTGCCGCGGGTGACGGTAAGGGGTGTGTCACTGATGCTTGTGATAGTGACGCTGTGATCATAGTAGCGGGCACATGCGGTTGAGGTTAGATCAGTCATAACAATGACAAGATAATTTCCGTCTATTTCCTTGCCATTGATTATCTCTGCTGTTTTTGCTAGTGTTGCAAAAGGAGTGTCTGTAGATAAGCCGTCATTTGTGGTGTCGTTTCCATTTGCGGATACATAATATGTTGTATCGTATTGGTCGGTTCTTGTGAGGGCGTTTACGTTGTTGTTGGTTTGTATGATGAGGGCTGTTGTTATTATTAGTGTCAGGATGAGTAGTGTGGGTAGTAGGTAGTGTGTTATAATTTGTTTTGTTTTTGGTTTTTTGTTAGGTTGTATGTTGACTTTTTTTATGAGGAGGCGCATAACAGTTCACTTTATAATGTATTGTGAATTAATACATTTTTACAAGATATATCAGCATTATTAAGCCTACTGATGACTCACAAATGAATCGTAGATGGCGCTTAATGAATACAGGATTGTAGGTACACATCAAAAACATAAGCCAAAAACATACACCCACATATTTCCACCTAACAAGATAAAACACGATAACAACAACGACCTCACCAAAACAGTTAACAGCTAAAAGCTATAACAACCACAACCTTCCATCAATAAAAAAACAGCCTTAATTTTCTTAGACCCAATGATACCGATAAAACACCACACTCTTTTAAAAGAAGTAAAAAAAAGAGCAGAATCCACTTTCATCAAGTTTTTTCCTGGCAGATGTTAAGCAAGATTATTTGTGTTTACTACTTGCTCTTACTTAGCACTATGTTTGTGTCTAAACACAGCGATTAGAACACCGACTAAAACAGTCAAGATAGTGACGCCCATAAGTGTTAACCCAATGAACACGTCAACATCCACGGGCATCAATTTTTGAGTAGGATACAGAAAGGGTGGCGAAATGGAGGGTGTGACCATGATATTTGGGGTATCAAAAGGGTTGTTTGGAGAGGGTGAAAGTGGATAGATATTATTTGGAATACCAAGGGATGTGGATGCGTCTGAGATGTCGAGTTGAACATTATCAATATTGATTTCTTGTTGTCCCGAGCCATCGCTCCACCAGTCTTCACCCATTCCAGACATAAGACTTATGGGATGGGGTTTATCGGTGAATTCTTGCTGAGAAACATTAATCACAACTATACCATTAACTGCTAAAGTGGCCGTTTGGGCTTGATTGTTAATAGTTAGAACAATATGGTACCATGTATTGCTTGTTGGGGATGAACCGGTTGTTTGAAAAACATATGTGTAGATGAGACTTCCGCCTATCCACATGGACCATAGCGTTGAACCATCTATACCAATGCCAATGTTTCCGGCATTACCGCCTAAATCGGTTGAGTCACATACATAGAGAAAAAATATGGCACCGTTACCCTGTGGAGACCCATTGGGAACGTTTGCTACCAAAATATCTTGGGAGGCTATGATGGTGCTGTTTACTGTTGAGGTGAAACCGTCTCTTACAAGGTATGAACATGAATTGCTCCCAGCAGTTGGAGTGGGAACGATAAATCGGGCGATGCCGCCGCTAACACTTTGACTTGCGCCAGAAACAACAAATGATTGAGACCAGCGCTCAAAATTTCCAGAGGAAAAATTATCTGAAAACACCGTTGTAGCCCCTGCGGGTTTTAGGGGAACCACTAAAAGAACACTCAGAAGGACCAATAGACAAAATGCTACTAAACTCTTGTTCAACTAAATCAACCATCTTTTAAAATAGAATGAGCACTTGCTTGAACTACAGGGATAAATCGCTGGGTATCTAGAGGCTAAAGCTACGGCTCATATTTAATTAAAAACAATAATACTACAAGGGTACAAAGAATTTAAACAACATGTCAAGTCAGCGCTTAACCAAAAAGGGTTATAGAAAGTTAAGTTTTAGAAAATAGAGACAGTGCTTGTTTCATCAAAAGAGTAGCGTTTGTGTGCAACCGGCAGGTTAGGCGAGTCTTGCTTGGTGAAAGAGGGGGTTGGTGTTGATGCAGAGTTAGTGTTGTCTTATTTTGCGGTCTAGAAGTGTTCCATTGGATGCAACGAGTTGTATATCCAGAGGCATACTTCCAAGGGCGTGTGTGGCACAGCTCAAACAGGGGTCAAATGCTCGGATGACGGCTTCTACGCGGTTGAGCATGCCTTCTTGTAGTTCGCGTGCTTTGACGTATTTTTTTGCGACCTGGGTTATAGCCATGTTGTAGGCGATGTTGTTGTGCTCAGTGGCGATAACCATGTTGTTCCAAGTTATCATGCCCTGAGGATCGACTTTGTAGTGGTGAATTAGGGTACCGCGGGGAGCTTCTGTGACGCCTATGCCTTCAGGGTTGTTTACAAAGGCTTTTGAGCGAATGTTCTCAGATTGGATATCGGGATCAGATAAGAGACGCTTAGAGGTTTCGATACAGAACAACACCTCGATAAGACGAGCGTAGTGGTAGTGGAATGTGCTCTGAACAGGACCGTTTTTGCCTAGTTTTTTGAAGTCTTTGAGTGCCTCATCGGCTAGGGGTGTGCCACAGTGAGAGGCAACATTTAGACGCGCTAGGGGGCCGACACGATAAGCACCGCTGGGATAGCCGACGTTTTTGAAGTAGGGGAATTTCATATAAGACCATGGCTCCACGGCTTCACCTATGAAGTCTTGGTATTTTGCGGGGTCTACACATTCGACGACTGTAGCTCCGGTTGGGTCTATGATTCGGAGTTTGCCGTCATAGTGCTCTAAGCCGTCGTCGGGGGTTACTAGGCCCATGTAGTAGGTTGGGAAACTACCAAAGTTTGCTACTTCTTCTTGGAGGCCATCGAGCATTTGTTTGTACATATCCAGCGTTTTTTGTGCGGCATCAAGAGCTTCGGGGAGATTGGCACGGAGGTAGTCGGCGCGTTCTTGTGTTAGAGGCCATTTGGCACCTCCGGGTTGAACCCATTCGCTGGAATGGATTTTTTTGCCTGCTATCTTCTCGATGATGTCTTGTCCGAATTTGCGCAGTCGAATGCCGCGCATGGCTAATTCGGGTTCTTTGTCTATTAATCCGAAAATGTTACGTTGCAAAGGGTTTGAGTCAAATCCCATCAAAAAATCAGGTGAGGAGAGGTGGAAGAAATTTAATGCATGAGACTGGATTAGTTGGCCCATGTGCATGAGGCGCCTGAGTTTTATAGCTGTTTTTGGAGGGTTAACGCCAACGATTTGGTCGCAGGCTTTAGCGCTGGCTAAGAGGTGGCTCACGGGGCATATGCCGCAGGCGCGGCTGGTAATTGAGGGCATTTCATAGAATGGGCGGTTTTCTGTGAATTTTTCAAAGCCTCGGAAATCAGTGACTTTAAAGTTTGCTTCTTTGACTGTGTCATCATCGTTTAGATGGATGGTAATTTGTGCGTGTCCTTCAATCCGTGTAACGGGTGAAATTAAGATTTTTTTATCAGCCATACTTGGAATGTCCCTCCATGGTGGGTGTTCGCCCAGCCAGTAATTCGGTTAGTATATAGTTAATCAGATCGGCGTTTGGTGGGCAACCGGGGATGTAGTGATCGACTTTAATGATTTCGTGTAGGGGTCGGGCATGGGTGAGCAGTTTGGGTACTTGGTCAGGAATTTGAGCGTTAAGAACTGCTGGGTCTTTGTAGGCGCGTTCTAGGACTGCTTGGTCGGTGTGTGGCAAGCCATTGCGCAGTGCAACGACGTTGCCTGTAACTGCGCAGTCGCCTAGAGAAACTAGAATTGCTGTTCGGGATCGGATGGTTTTTAGCAGTTCTTTTTGTTCTTCGTTTGCCACAGCGCCCTCGATTAGGGTGATTGCGACATCTTTTGGGAACTCTTTTACATCAGCAAAGGGGCTGTATACCAGAGTGATTTTTTTTGCCAAGTCTATCAGTCGTTCGTCTTGATCTAGAAAGCTCATGTGGCATCCGCTGCAACCGCTGAGCCAGACTGTTGCGACGCGTATTTTTTGGTTTGGATTCATTTGAGGCGTTTCCTCCGCTCGACTATAAAGGCGGCGACATCGGGAATTTTGGTGGTTTCAATGTTTTCGCCTTCAACGTATATAGCTCCAACGGGGCAGACTTTGGCACATTTGCGGCAGGATGTACAGCTACAGGCTTTGACCCAGGGTTCGTCTTGGTCCATTATGACATCGGCGTTTTTGCCGCGGAATTTGAGGTCAAGAGTGTGGACGCCTTCGAGTTCATCGCAGACTCGAATGCATCGAGTGCAGAGAATGCAACGGTTAGGGTCGATTACCAAAGAGTCGTGGGTAGAGTCGATTTTGTTGGTACTCCAGTTTCGTTCATAGGAAACATGATCTATGCCGTGTTGATTGGCTAGAGCTTGGAGTTCACAGTGATCATTGGCAACACAAACTGCACAAATGTGAGTTCGTTCGGCCAGCAAGGTTTCTAATACCATTTTTCGGTATTCATAGAGTTTGGGGGACTGCGTGGTAACTTCCATGCCTGATGCAACAGGGGTGGCACATGCGGGGAAGAGTTTGCTTGTGCCGCTAACCTCAACTATACATAGTCGGCAACCACCGTAGGGTGTTAAACCGTCTAGATAGCAAAGGGTGGGGATGTTTATGCCGATGGCTTTTGCGGCAGTTAGTATGGTTGAGCCTTCGGTGCATTCAACGTCTATACCGTCGATTTTGAGTTTTAGAGTGTGGAGGTTCATTTGGTTTCGTCCTCGTCTCGGTTTTTAAAGCATACGCCCGCTTCGCATTCTTTGTTTTCTATGTGGCGCAGGTATTCGTTTTTGAAGTAGCGTAGAGTGGTAAGTACGGGGTTTGGTGCGGTTTGTCCTAGACCGCAGAGACTGGCTTCGCGTATGAAGCGGCAGGATTTTTCTAAGACCTCAAGATCGCTGTATTCACCCTGGCCGTGGGTGATTTTTTGGAAAATTTCTAGCATACGGGGTAGGCCTGCGCGGCAGGGGGTGCATCGACCGCATGATTCGTCGACGCAGAATTCTGTAAAGTATCGTGCGGTGTCTACCATGCAACTGTCTTCGTCTAGCACTACAATGCCGCCTGAGCCCATGATCGCTCCGACTTTGGTTAGAGAGTCGTAGTCTATGGGTACTTCGAGAAGTTGTTCAGGCAGACAACCTCCTGAGGGTCCACCGATTAGGGCAGCTTTGAATTTTTTACCATCAGGGATTCCGCCGCCGATGTCAAACACTACTTCACGCAGTGTGATGCCCATGGGGACTTCGATTAGGCCGGGGTTTTTTACTTTGCCGGTTAGGGAGAAGCATTTGGTGCCTGTGCATGCGGGGGTGCCGGTTTTGGAGAACCATGCAGCACTGTTTTGGATAATTAGGGGGATGTTTGCGAGGGTTTCCACGTTTTGTATAAGGGTGGGTTTTTGCCAGAGACCCGAGTTGGCGGGGTAGGGTGGACGGGGGCGGGGCATTGCTCGGCGGCCTTCAACTGAGGCTAAAATTGCGGTTTCTTCGCCTGCCACAAATGCGCCTGCTCCAAAGCGTAGAGTTAAATCAAACTTTAGAGAAGTTTCCAAGATGTTATCGCCTAGCAAGGACATAGCTTTGGCTTGTTCGATGGCTTTTTGGAGGGTTTGAATGGCCAGGGGGTATTCTTTTCGGATGTAGATGTAGCCTTTTTCTGCGCCGGTGACGTATGCGGCGATGAGCATGCCCTCGATTATGGCATGGGGATCGGCTTCGGCGATGGATCGGTTAGCGTAGACGCCGGGGTCGCCTTCGTCAAGGTTGGCAACGATGTATTTTGGGGTGTTGTTAGCTTGGACGACTAGGCGCCATTTTTGGCCTGTGGGGAAACCCGCGCCGCCTCTTCCGCGCAGTCCGCTGGATAGGATTTCGGTTATGATACCCTGGGGGGTCATGTCTGAGAGGCATTTGGCTAGTGCGGTGTAGCCGCCCATGGCTATGTAGTCTTGGATGCGGTTGGGATCTATTTTACCTGCGTTTCGCAGGACAAGGCGGTGTTGTTTTTTAAAGAATCCGCCGCTTTCATAGAGGAGTTCTTTGACTGGAGTGCCCAAAACGATGTGATCCCGAACTATGTTGTGGACTTTGTCGGGGGTTATGTTTTGGTAGAGATAAGCGCCGGGTTCGATAAGAACGGTTGGTCCGGCGGAGCATGCGCCTATGCAACCTGTGCGGGCGACTTTGCATTGTTTTTCTACGCCCAGTTCTTTGACAACGTCTTGGAAGGCTTTTATTAGTTTGGGGGCGTTGAGTGAGGTACAGCTACTAGAGCAACAGACGTTTATGCGAAAGTTGTAGGCACGTTCGAATTCAAGTTCCTGCTCGAGAATTTTGTGTAGATCAGACAGTTTCAGAGTTAGTTTCCCCCAAGACCTTCTTGATGTGTGCGATGACGACTTCTTTGGTGGCTTTTCCTATGACTACATCATCCACTGAGAGGATTGGTGCCATGGCGCATGCGCCTATGCATCGTGTTTGGAGTATGGAGAGTTTGCCATCCTCAGTTGAGCCGCCTCGTTTGAGGTTGAATTCTTTTTCTATTGCCGCTATGATAGGCTCGACACCTTTAACGTAGCATGCGGTGCCAAGGCAAGCGGTGACGACATGTTCGCCGGGTTTGCGGAGTTTAAAGAAGCTGTAGAAGGTGGCGACGCCATATACTTGACTGTGTGGAATGTTTAGTACCCCAGCGATTTCGGTGAGCAATTCTTTGTCAAGAAATCCATAGATTTCCTGTGCTCCATGCAAAATCTCTAAAAGAGCGCTTTCCTGATAGTCATGGTCTTTTAGAACCTTTTCAAGCATCCCACGACGTTTATCATCTTTCAACGATGTTTCTCCACTTGGTAATTTTTCTACATCAGTAAGGTTTAGTCTCATCTATAAAAATCTATAAGGGCGCAAACAAAAAAATCAAGCAATACCTGGCTACTTATTTTGTCACCATTTATTGTAGAAACCGACGCATCAGAGGTTAAAAATACACCTGTATTAGTTAAAGGAGGAATGATCAGGAGAAAAACACTGGTATTTTCACTGAAATATCTGTTAGTTGCGGGGAAATCAATTAATAATTTGTGGGATTGTTTTTTAGTGGCCTGTTTAGGCACATATGTATTATGTGTGGTAAAGTTTGGTCAGAGAGCAGGTGGGCAGGCTTGGTCTTGTGTGTGATGAGTTGCCTGAATACATTTATATTAGGCGTCATTGTTTTAGTGCAAGGAAAAACTACAGGATAGAGTACCTTTGATGACTCCTCATGACGTTCCATCTTCAATGTTCATCGATCGTTTAGCAAAGTATCTTATGGAAAATGTTGATGAAGTGCAACCTTTGCCATGGGCACCCTTCGCTAAGACCGGCTCTCATGTTGAGAAACAACCACAGAATCCAGCATGGTGGTATACAAGAAGCGCATCTATAATGCGTAAAGTTTACGTTCACGGTCCAATCGGTCTGGAGAACCTCCGCTCAGATTATGGCGGAAGAAAAAACCGGGGCAGTAAGCCGAATCGGGCTACAAAAGCCGGAGGGAGCAACATACGTAAAGCTCTCAAACAACTTGAAACAGCCGGTTTAATCCAAGTTACTCGTCCAAAGGGTAGAATCATGACACCCAAAGGACGCAAGCTAGCACAGGAAGTTGCAGGGGATCTTGCAAAAGAACTCTTCAAGACTACACCTGAGCTCAAGAAGTATCAAGGCGAATAGGAAACCATGTCAGATGACGAGCTTGAGCAAATTCGTAAAAGAAAGCTTCACTCGATGCAGAATCGAGTAAGCGATGACCAGAGACAAGCTCAAGCCGAACAACAAATTGAACAACAAAAACAGGCGCTCTTAGCAAAGATTTTGTCGCCTGAAGCACGGCAAAGGCTAAATAACCTGAAAATGGTTAAACGAGACTTTGCTGAACAAATCGAGTTGCAGCTCATCGAGATGGCTCAAACCGGCAGATTGCCGATTCCACTCTCAGATGTACAGCTCAAATCGATCCTACTACAGCTTCAATCACGGAAGCGAGAGACAACCATCAGAAGGATATAGAAAATGGCAAGAGTAAAACCAACCGCGAAAAAACTCCGCTTAGCTAAAGCCGGCAGAGAGTCGCAGTCCGTACCAACATGGGTCATAGCAAGAACTGACGGTAAAGTCAGAATGAATCCCAAATCTAGGCGCAACTGGCGGACTAGCAAAATAAAGCCGTAAGGAGAAAATAGCCATGACAAAAGAAACTGAACAAGAACAAGTACTACAAGAAGAACTGGAAGAGTTAGCAGAATTACCAGAAGGCACAATAGAGGAAACAGCCGAACCAGAACAAGCAGTAGCTAAAGAAGAAGCGGCATCACAAAAAACCCAAGCTAAAGAAGAAGCCAAAGCCCAACGCAAAAAGAAAGATGACGACATCGTTGAAGAAAGATTTTACACCATTCCACTCCAAAGAGCCCTTGTTCGTCCACCTAAAAAGCGCGCACCACGCGCTATGCAGATCATCAAACTCTTTGCAGCTAGACATATGAAACTTCAAACCAAAGTCACTGAAGAAGACGAAGGTGAAGAATTACCACAGGTTATCATCGCCCCAGAAGTTAATGAAAAAGTTTGGGGCCGAGGAATCGAGAAACCTCCACGCAGAATCAAAACGCGTGTAACCAAAGACAAAGACGGTTACGTAACCGTTTACTTGGCAGAAAACCAATAAACACTTCTTCTTTTATTTTAAAACTATTTTTAATCAAACAAACAAACTAAGCGTAGCTGAAAAAATGTTGAATTAAAATCAACAAACTACACTCAACCAACAACAACTCAAAAGTTAAGCAACACTCTAACAACCAACAACGTCCAGAACACAAAACATCAACCAAAAAACCACCCAAATATTTGAAGACCCGGACTTGACATAAAAAAATAGAGAGTGTTTTAAAAAGGATTATGAACAAGGTTCCAGATTTCCTCTCGTGAGCCATTGACATGAAAACGAGCAAACAACGACACAGTTAAATCAATCATACACAAACTCCTTGAAACAATACAAGTCTTCCGACGAAACCGCCCACACCAATGACACTGACAAAAATTATTACGCTCCACCCCATGCGTCTGCGCCTTAGTTTGAGTAAGTAACTCTGGCGGAATCAACTCCGCATAAGCCTCCCAGTTATCAGCAAAGAAAACCTCAACCTTCAACAATTCAAGACGGTCAAACATCTCTTTTAGAGTTTGAGCGCTTCGGTTTCCGCATTCCCAATCAACAAGCTCACCGGTAGTTCTACAGTACGCCTTCCACACCCAGACCTTGTTTTTTTTGAATGTAAAAAGTGCCACATCTCATCAAGCTCAATAACAACCTCACCCTGAGGGGCGGGTTTTTCATAGGTTTTAAGTGCAAAATTTCTTACCCAATATAAAATTGTGGAAGACTCTACTTTAAACATTCGACCAATAGCATTCATTGATAGCCCAATCACGTAAAGATACAGGGCAAAAGCTCGTTTTGTGGTGTTTTTGCCGTCTGTTTGAGTGAATTGGTATTTGCAGTCTTTACATTTGAAGCGTTGTCTGTTGTGGTTAAAGCCTGCTTTTACACAATGCTCTTTTCCACACTTTGGGCATCTCATAACTATTCTACATACAAACGGCTAAACCGTCTTATAATCCTTTTTGCAACACTCTAAAAAAATAATATAGCACCAGAAAACAAAGATTGTCAAGCAAAACAAAAAAGAAGACAAATTTACCAAATAGGGCTTGTCAGTAACGGATTGGAAATAAATGAAGTCGAAGCGCTTCCGTGAACTTTAAATGGGGGAGTCTAGAACAGTATTGTTCAAGTACAGGACAGTGAAGATTTTTGACTGTTTACCTATCCAGTATCGTGGGAAGCGCAAGCATCGGCGTATACGCCTTAGCAACAGAGAACATAGTAATTATTCCAGTAATGGTTACCCAAGAGAAAGCTCAGGAATACGCAGATTGGCTCAAAGCCCAACTCATCTACACTACTATCAGCGGTTCTGTTCTCGCCGGCGCCTTAGTATCAGCCAATAGCAACGGTATGTTGGTAGCCAATTCCATCCGTGGCGAAGAACTAGAACGCATAAAAAAAGTCTTCACAGGCAACATAACCATCATGGAAAGCAAAAAAACCGCATACGGCAACCTGATACTTGCCAACGACAAAGGTGCAATCGTAGACCCCCGCTTCAAACCCAAAGAAATCAACCAAATCGCAGACACACTAGGCGTAGAAGTCGTACCCTGTGAAATCGCCGCTCTACCCTATGTCGGCTCACTTGCAGTGGCAACCAACAAAGGTGTTTTGGCTCATCCACTCCTAAAAGAGGAAGAAAAGAAAACTCTCGAAAATATCTTCAAAGTTCCCGTTGATGTAGGTACAGTTAACTGCGGTATCCCCTATGTCGGCACAGGCCTACTAGCCAACAGCAACGCCTCCGTAGCAGGCTCCATGACTACCGGACCAGAAATGTTCATAATCGAACACGCCCTAGACACACTATAAAACAAAGCCATAGTTAAGCAACTTCCAGTTGTGCCTATACCAGTGGAATAAATCCACAACAAATAGATATGCGGCAACCAAAAGTAAGCCGGTAATAAATCTAAAAGGTGCCGCTAATTTTAGTTTTCTTGATATAATACAACAGAGAAGTCAGGTAAATCAGCCGAGTTAGAATATATGGGTTAATGCTCCAAGCAAAGTAAACAACCCAACGATTAATGAGATGATTAAGACTACTTGGCGTTCGGTGAGAGGACGGCGGTATGTTATGATGGTTACAAGGCTTTTTCGGCTCTCAGAGCAGAGTTTTTTGCCGTCGAATGTTACTGCCGCTTTTTTGCCTACAAAAAAGGCAGAGAGCAGGATAAGAGCAGAGTTAAAGATGAAGGGGAGAATGGAAACAAACAGGTTGACTTTTAAGTCGGATATGACGGCAAATGAGGCGACGGTCATGCCTATTGCAAATGAGCCTGTATTTCCTACAAAGATTTTTCCGGAAAAGTTAATTGCGGCTAAAACCAGCCAGAACAGAAGGGGACCAACCATAAGCAGATAGTTTGGCGAGAAAGCCATCAGACCAGCTATGACTATGGCGGGGCAGATGGATTCAAGTCCATTTAATCCTCCAAGTTGATTTACAACATTAGTCACGATCATGACGATTAGGGGGATTATAATGTAGAAGTATGCACTGCCGAAGTCCACCAAGCCTAAAAAGGGCAGAGCTATGCTTGTTCTGGCACCGATTGCTTGAGCATAATAAATCAAAGGCAGGGCAGCGATGATGGGCATAAATGCTTTGTAGCGCCATTTCAAATCTATCCAGTCATCCATCATACCCATAAAACCGCCAAAGAGCACACAAGCCGCTAATGTAAAAGCGGCTGAAACGGGCTCAGGGTTGGAGCTTTGTTGCAAAAAATAAACCAAAAAAAGATAAACGGTTGTGAATAGGACGTAAAAAACGCCTAAACCGTTGGGGATTAGAGGGCGCCCAACTTTGTGCTGGTCAGGAACCCTTGGCAACACTTTGTTACGTTCCTGCATTACCGAACTGGGTGATCAAGGTTGTATGCGGCCCAGTCTATCTCAAAGATGGCCACGATCGGTACCAGTCCATATTGGAAGGGCGATGTCAATAGACCTGCAAATGAATTGAATGAATCAGATGCCGCAGGTTTGAAGTATTGCAACGGTTCAACCTGTTGCGAACTTGGACTTACTGGCACTTCAAGCTCTTGCATCAATGCACAGTAGGTATATTCAGTATAGGTTAGGAGTTTTACTATAGTAGTGTTTAGACCGCGCTCATTCCATTGCCAGCCGTATTGTGTGCTTTCGCCAAAGGTGGTTTCGTCAACCCATGCATCTGCGGCGCTTATGAAGCCTTGATCTATGAAGCGTTGTTTATCTTGCCCTGAAATACGTGCCATCCAAGTCCATTTGCCTTCGTCGCCATAACCTGCTGGGACCATATAGTATGTTTCTGTGCTAGTGTCTGACTGGAGAGCTAAGACTGTAAAGATTGCGATGTATTTGGTGTTTTCTTGACCATATGCGGAGAGCATTTTCATGGCTTGTTCCTCGTCGCCCATGAATATGAAACCCACGTTTGCTATTTGTGTAGCGTTTACAGTGGTGTTATCTGCCAAACTGGTCACGTTTCCAAGGTCGCTTAGCCAGTTTCCGTAGTCCCACCACATAACCACAACATCGGTTGATTTAGCGTTCTCTTTTAACCAGGTAATGGCATCTAGCCATGCAGTGATAGGTTCGGTTAATCCAGCACCACCCACTGGAAGACTGGAGGCGCTTATTGCAGTAGGTGTGAGCGCCTGTGATACTGGTCTTGGCATGCCACCGCTTTGTGGTGAAACTGCCAAGTTTGTTACTAGGAGTATGAATACAAACAAGATTGCTATGCCGCCGTATTCTCTGCTGACGCGCATTATTTTGCGTTTGGATTTGGCAATGTTTTTAGATGTGTCTTTTAGACTTGCGCAGAACGGCTTTAGCAGACCATATATGCCTATGGCGGCGAGTATGGCAAATGCCGGTGCTAAGATTACCAACAACCGAACCATTGAAGTTGCGAAATATAGCGAAGTTGCCGCAAAGAGCAACATGAAGATGTTTCGGTTAGTTGGTTTGCGTATTGTGAGGAATAAACCGATTAGGAAGAACAGGATAACGATCCCGAATTCAATATAGAGGTTACCCCAGCCCGATAGCCTCTGTTCAGCTACAGAGTCAACAAGCGGCGAATCTGATCGGATAAATGGATTTAGAACTGTGATAAATTTACCTGCCAGATCAACAAGTGAACCAGTTATCGCAAGGATAGAAACTCCGCCAACTATGGCAACCAATGATGCAACCGTGAGAGTTAACTTACTTTTTATCGATATGTTATTGCGCAGAAGCTCTGCTATTATCAGCACTACAAATACAAAGGCTACAGGCAGAATTGCACCCGAGGTTAGATATCTCAGGCCGATGTAGGGAACTTTGGTACCTATCATCAGGGCTAAACCAAAGGTTACGCTGTAGGTTACAAGCATTCGGGTACTGTAGCGTTTGAGGAGAACCATAACAAAGACAAAGAGACTGGCTAAGGCAATAGCATAGTATGCAGCACCCCAACCAGAAATAAAGTATGCTAACGCTAGACCTGCACCTAATGAATACAGAAGGGAGCCCTTAAGCGAACGATTACTATCCATAGAACGCAGGAAGAAGAATATGAAGAAAACTAGACCCAAAACTCCCGGGACTTCAGTATCAAAGAATCCCAAGGAACTTCTCTGCAGAAAAGACGGGGCTAATGCGAGAAATAACGCAGCAAATAAACCAACTGTTCTGCCGCCCATGTCTTTGCCTATAAAGTAGATGATAATACAGGAAAGTGCAGCTATAAATGCGGGTAGAATTGCGCAGAAAGTCATTAAATCAATGTTTGGACTAAAAATGGATGCTATACCGTAGAGAACAGCCGCTGTCGCTGGTAGAGCAGGTAGTGAAGTGGACATATCTAAGCCTGTTGGATACCATTTCATTGTGTCAATCCAAGGCTGAGGATAATACGGGGAGAGCAGACCGTTGTCTACCATGTGTCTAGTGATACTGAGCTGGTAGAAGGGGTCAAACTCGTTGAGAAATGATGTGCCGGCTGTAAGGTTTTCCCATCGGAGCGGCAACAGACGAATGGTTACTGCAATAAAGAGTATGAGAAGCAACGCTACGCCTGCAATGATTGTGCCGTGGCTTATTCTGAGTCCGAATCTATTGAAACCGCCGAGTCGTTCCTTGAATGTTTCCCCCAACTTAGGTATCTCCAGTGTATATTTCCGTTTGTACTATTTTACACATGGGAGGTTTATTTATGGCTTTCCAAACATATCTACACAGGTTTCATAGTCCGTGAATGCCTTGTTATATGCATGATCACCCAAGGACTATACCTTACGATACGTCTCAACCCAAAAATTTTCTCTAATGCCGACAGAATAGGTACCAAACTGCTTTGTGAAGTTCGACCGAAAGGTACCCAGCTGTACCCCAACTTTCGCTTAATTGTGAACTCTGTTTTAGATATGCATCGCATCATCTCGCCATATGAGTGACGATATGATTTGCCCTGTATTGCCTTTAAGTGAGCTTTTATGCTGGATTTGTTACCAAACGATAGAACCGCTGAAGCCTCAGGTTTGAGGGTGCGCATACATTCACCCAAAGCTTGGTCTAGCTCGGGAATGTAGTCTAGCACCTCAATCATAAAAACCACATCAAATATGCCATCTTTTAGCGGCAGGTTTCTTGCATCAGCCAAAATAATGTTAACGTGCCGACTTTTCTGTTTGAGGCGTCTGAGCGCATAGGCATTTATATCTATGCTGACAACACGGGCTTTGCTGTTTTGGGGAAGCAAAGAGAAACGACCTGCCTCAGCACCCACATCCATAACAGATAGGTTCTCTTGGGATAGATCAAGAGATCTAGAGATAAAATCTGTTTCAAGACGTGTTAGATACTTGCCCATCTTGGTTTTTGCAGCCATTTCCCAGTGGGTTTCTGAGGAGAAATCAGATGAGGAGGAGGATACAGAGGTGGTTTCCATTGGGAATTCAACGCTTGTTTAGGGGTATAATTTCAACCTCTATGGGTAACAAGGATAGCTTGCGGCTACATTGTGGACATTTTCCGCTGTTTTGTTGGATAATTTCATCTGGCGGTTTTAATTCAGTGCCCTCATATAGAATATAATTACAACCATGACAAACAACACGTTGTGGCATCCCATACCCCCCTAAATACATCCGCAGGGCATATTTATTGCTTGCTAAACCCCCAAGATAGAGCATCAAAGATAGAACTGAAGGTTTTAATGGATAGAATGCTGGGATGAGGTGGTTAGAGCACGTGAAGTACACACTAATCGTCACTGAAAAACCCGATGCTGCAAACCGGATAGCTACAGCCTTAGATGCGCGGGGTAAACCCAAAAAATCAATCCAAAATGGCGTGCCCTACTATGAATCCTACCGCAGTGGCAACATTGTGGTTGTTCCAGCACTTGGTCATCTCTACACCATAACCAGTAAACAAAAAAAACGCAACTACCCAGTTTTTGATTACCATTGGGTGCCCCGCTATCAAGCAGAGAAAAAAGCGGGACGAATTCGGGTTTGGCTCAAGGTTATCTCGAATTTGGCTAAAGAGGCAGAAATGTTTGTGGATGGCTGTGACTTTGACATAGAAGGCAGCATCATTGGCTACACTATACTCAAGTACGCCTGTGGTGAAAAACAAGATACCGCTAAACGCATGAAATACTCCACGCTAACCGATGAAGAACTGCAAACCGCCTACGATAATCTTTTACCCCATCTTGATTTTGCACTGGTAGAAGCAGGACTAACCCGCCATGAAGTCGACTGGCTCTATGGTATAAATCTCAGCCGAGCCCTCACAGAGGCCGCTAAAACCGCCAGTGGACAGTATAGTACCTTGAGCACAGGCAGAGTACAGGGACCAACACTACGGTTTTTAGAAGAACGCGAAAAAGACATCCAATCATTTGTGCCTACACCGTATTGGAAGCTTACCGCAAAAATCAGCATAGACAACAAAATTTATGCGGTAGAATATGAGCGTCCACTTGAAACCTTAGCGGAGGCAAAAGCGATTCAGAATGCCGCTAAAACTAAAACAGGCACCGTATCTTCAGTTGAGGTTCACGAATCTGAGGTTCAACCGCCAGTACCGTTTGATTTGGGCACCCTGCAAAGAGAAGTCTACAAACTTTTTCACTACACCCCCATACGCACCTCGGCAATTCTGCAACGACTATATCTTGATGCCCTGATTTCTTATCCGCGGACAAGCAGTCAAAAACTGCCGTCTGCCATCGGCTACAAAGACATACTCAAAAAACTCCAAAAAACGCCCGCTTACACAAAACAGGCATCAGAACTCTTAGCTAAACCCAGCTTAAAGCCAAACGAGGGTAAAAAAATCGACCCCGCCCATCCTGCTATATATCCTACAGGAAATCTAGCACAAAAACCCCTAGATGCCTCATCTAGAAATGTCTTTGACTTAGTAGTAAAGCGTTTTTTGGCTGTTTTTGCTGAACCCGCGGTACGCCAAAATGTAAACATCACAATCAGCCTCAATGACTACCGCTTTTGTTTAAGCTTGGCACGAACACTTATGGAGGGCTGGTTTAGGTTTTATCGTCCCTATGTACGTATAAAAGAAGATACTTTTCCACCGCTAATGGAGGGCCAGACGGTAGATGTTTCGCAACTCAGCGTGAAGAAACATTATACTAAGCCGCCGCTTCGCTATAATCCGCGTAGTCTGCTTCTTGAGATGGAAAAAAAGGAAATTGGAACTAAAGCAACCCGTGCTTCGATCATTCAAACTCTTCACGACCGCAAATATCTAAACGGAGTAGATCAGTTAGCTGTGAGTGATTTAGGGTTTGGAGTTATCGGAGTCCTTGAGCGGTACTGCCCGGTAGTTGTTTCACCTGAAATGACACGGATGCTAGAGGGGAAAATGGAGGATATACAGCAGTGCAAAGAGAACAAACAAAGTGTGCTTACAGATGCCGTAGAAACCCTAAAGCAGGTTACTACAGAACTCAAAGCCAAAGAAACAACTATTGGTTCGCAGTTGAGCGAAGCACTTAAGCAGTCATGGTTAAATGATCGGGCAATTGGAACCTGTCCAAAATGTGGGTGTAATCAACTAATTATACTGCGCTCAAAAAAGTCAGGGAAACGGTTTGTGGGTTGCACGGGTTTTTTTGAGGGCAAATGTAATATGGCGTATCCATTACCACAGAAAGGTACAATCAAACCGCTTGGAAGCGCCTGTAAAATATGTGACGCACCTGTGGTGGCAACATATATGCGGGGAAAGAAACCTTGGAGGCTCTGCTTAAATCCGCAATGCAACTCCAAAGCTACAGCCAATAAACCTGAAGCTGGTTGCTAGAAGCATTTGTTAGCATTTATGTGACTATTGTAAGAAAAAGTTAAAGACATACCGCAACATAGTCTTTTGATGCTCACACACTATAAAGAAGATAGTTATGAACTGTAGAATTTGTAACCGAGAAGTTGAAGCCAACGGGTTTTGTTCATTGCATTTGGGGGCATATCGCAATATTGTGGAGAAATATGCGGTTTGGCATAAAGCACTGGGCATAGATTGGGTAGAATATTTAGTTCAAATACAGAAAAATACTTTAACTGGAGAATGGGCTAAAGAAGTAGCAAGTGACATAATTACAGGAGAGAGCACTGATGTCAGAAAAAATGAAGAAACATACTGAGGACATGTCGTTCTCGTTTAGTCGATGGTTCCGTCGGGTATCGGCAAATACACCCTCAACCTTCATAATCACAGTTGCCATAATCGGCTATGCAATATTTCTCTTCAGCGGCGGCTTATACACCCTCATCGTCCGACCCATCATGGTGTACCCTGCAGGAAGCACAATTTATTTCCTGTATCCTAATCTCAGCATGCAATTTGGCGGAGACACCATAATAACTGCAATTCTCTATTCACTAGGTTTCTTTGGTATGCTCTCTCTATATCAAAGTGCAAAAAGTACAAGTAAGCCTAAACAGGCCTATATGTTACTTATTGTCGGCATTAGCTTACTATTGATATCATACATATTCATAGAAAGCGCAATTAACTTCAAGATAACCGGCGGCGCTTAATAGAAACATATAGCCACAACCAACAGGTTGTTGGCAGACCATTCATTAACAGGTCTGACAACAGCCCCTCTGTCTTTATTTAATAGCTAAATATATAACAAAAGAATATAGCGCTAACTTTGTTGACTTAGAGACAACAATATCGAACCGTGCGCTATTTTGTTTGGTAATTGCGCGGTCCAATTAGGATTCTGGGTAATTATGGATTACCAAGGGTGTTTTTTGAGTTTTAGTTTATAGGCTATAAAGTTAGTGAGCAAATGTATAGGTGGAGTTAGCAACAATACTACAGCGATAACTGGCCAGCTCAAGCCCTGCCAGCTAATCAAAGCTAAGGGTAACGCGAATACTACAGCACCCACCACAAAGTCGATTTGGTCTACGATGGGCAATAAGCCGCCTGGAACAATGTTGAGACGCCGCTTAATGAATGCTCCTGTCAGATCCCCCAATAATGCGCCTAGGGGAATAAGGGCGCTAAATAGCAAGGGATAGTTGTCAAAGCCAAAAATGAAGCCCTCAGCTATACCAACCATAAAACCCACGGCCCATCCAAAGAAAAATCCACGCCAGGTTTTGTTGTTGCCAAAAATGCGTTTGCCGTCGGTAAAGTTTTTGCCAAAGTCCATTTTTGTACCGCCGCCTGCAAGGACGGGAGTAGCATTAGCACAGTAGGCTGGGAAAATGAATTTCAGGGCTTCTATTATGAGCAGGACGACATCCATAGGTGTTCAGCCGTTTTAGTGGAGTTGGGTATCTTTTATTCCGTTTCCTCCTATTTGTACGTAGCATATAGCACTTTGAGGAAGACCCGCTACTTTTTCGATTGTTACTTTGATTGTTTGGGGAAATTGGGTGGGTTTTAGAAACAAGATGTTTTCAGCCCAGAATTGTAGAACCCTAGTTGCCACGGGACGTACATCTGAGGCATCATTACCAATTACACTTCGGACTTGGCTGGTCATAACTAATGGAATTTTTTTGGTTTTTACTGTTTGGGCCAATAGGGCAAGTTGTCGGTTTAATTCTCGGTTGGTGCCGTATGCTCGGGAGAATTCGGCGGCTTTGGCGCTGTAGAGAGACGTGAAGGTGTCTATTACTATTAAACCAACGCCTGTTGTGTAGTCTTCTATGTGATCGATCAGGGCGGTTTGTTCTTTGAAATCTTGTGGTTTCACCAAGATTATGCGCTCAGCAACTTCGTCAAATCTGTCACCTGAGAGCTGTGCGAGGCGTTGGGTTGAGAAGCTGTTGTCGCAGTCTGCATAGAGGATTTTGTGTCCCTGTAGAGCACAGTAGACTGCGGATTGCATCGCTAAGGTGGATTTGCCGGTTTCAGGTTCGCCGTAGATGAGGGTGATTGTTTGGGGGTTTATGCCTCCGCCGATGGCTTTGTCGATGGATTCTACGCCGATTGAGATTTGCGCCATGGAATCACTTTTTAAGGATTATTAAGAGATAGATATTGTGTTTGCACTTAAACGTATACTCTTTAAGGATGTTGTATGAACGAAAAAGTTGCTGTTGCAACAGTGCGAGGCATAGCCTACTTCCACATAGTTAACATGCTCAAAAAACATGATATTTCATTTTTGAGTCTGGTTCCAGGCACGCCAGTGCCGCCTAAGGTAGAGCTGGTCATAACTACGCCTCAGGAACGGCATCTAGTGAACTTTGAGCAGGTTTTGGTTTTTTGCAGCGAGGATGAATTGGATAGTTTACTCAATGCAACCAAACGGTTAATGCTTGGCAAAGAAGCTTACAAAAGAATTGTTATAGGTATTGATCCCGGTGAGGCCATTGGCTTAGCAGTTATCGCTGATGGGAAAATCATAGAACAGGAAACCTGCTATAGTAATCAGCAATTGGTTTTAAGCATACAAAAAATTCTAAAAAGTGTTGACTATACCTTGACCAAGGTTATTATAAAAATTGGTAATGGTGTAGCAGTTTATAGGGATCTGCTCAAAGAGCTTGATTATGTTTTGCCGATGCAGATTGTGCTTATGGTGGTAGATGAGACCAGAACCAATCAACCTCTAAAAGATCGCCGCCATAGCCGAAAAGTAAGGCATATTTCTTCAGCTATACATATAGCTGGGCGATTAGGTAATTCAGTGCACAGGAGACCAATGATTGCGGCAAGCCATACAACCCAATAATACGCTCATAGTGGATGGTCCAGCATCAGTTGAGCTGATTTCGGGAAAAGCAGAAGTGTTCGGGTGCCCCTTTAATGAACTACAGCGGACTGTTGTTAGGGAAGGTAAACGTATGCCATTTTTTGCATCTGAACCCTCGGTTTTTGATGTTGTGTTGGGTGCAAACGCAACGGTGCAGGAGATGGAGGGCAATACGGTTCCAGAATCGTGGAATAAACCCATCCAAATCGTGTTGGGACTTGAGAAAAAGCCTATTGTAATTTTAGTTTTAGGTGCATCGGATTCGGGAAAGAGCAGTTTATGCACCTATATGTTAAACAAGATGGTTGAAGCCAAACGTAGAGTCGCAATTCTTGATGGAGATTTGGGTCAGTCTGATATTGGTCCCTGCGCAACTGTTGGCTATGCAATAGTCACTAAACCTGTCGTTGAACTCTATGATTTACGGTATCAAAACGGATACTTTATAGGCGTCACTTCGCCTCCAACAGCAGTTGCCAAAACGCTTGAGGGCTTAGCGGCCATTATGGGAGAAGCCAACCAGCGCCAAGCAGATGTTATAATAATCAACACAGATGGCTTTGTATCAGGTATTGATGCTATACGTTATAAGCTGAGTTTGATTAAAGAATTAAAGCCCAATATTGTTGTTGGGGTTCAGATAAAAGATGAGCTTACGACGTTGATGTCTTATCTGGGAGGCGGGGGTGTATTAACAGCGACACCTTCACCTGCGTTGAGTCAAAGAACATCAGAGAAACGGCGGATTCTTCGTGAAATGACCTATGCTAAGTATCTGCGTAAATCAAAATTGCAATGTTATCCACTTAGTCAAGTTACAGTTGAGCCTCGAAATGCTGTACCTAAAAAGCAGGATCCTGAGAAAGGGGTACTTATAGGGTTATATGGCTGGGGAAACAGGTTTTTAGGTATTGGAGTTTTGCGTGCAATTAATGTTGAGAGACGGACTTTGAAGGTTCAAACGGCAGTTACCACAACACCTCATCGACTCATCATCGGCAAGGTCTTGTTAAACCGTAAGCTTCAAGAGATTCAGGATTGAGAGGAAAAGAAAGCTCTGACTTCATCACCCAATATGCCGGGTTTATCGGGCAGGGTTTTCATGCCGTTTGTTATCCAGCTGGGTATGAAGCTTTTGCAGTATGCTGATCCAAAGCGGTAGTCGAGAAAGATTATGGCGCCTTTGTCATCTAGGGTGCGAATGGGTCGGCCTGCGGCTTGGGTGGATTTTTTCATCGCGGGTAATGTGTAGCCGTATTCTCGGCCTCGGCCTGGGAAGCATCGTTCGTAGTAGTCGATTTGTGCTTTTACGCGTGGGGTTGGCTCAGCATAGGGTACACCTACAACCAATACTGAGTTCATTTGGTTGCCGGGGAAATCTACGCCCTCTGAGGTACGACCACCTTGCACGCCTAAAAAGACTGCTCCGCCCCGGTCGCCGCATACTTTGAAATCTTGCACTAATTTTTCGTTGGCTTTAGATGTCATGCCGCTTTTTTCACAATACAGTGGTTTTAGTAACTGTTCCTCAAGACCCTCAGAGAGTAAGGCATTGAGTACTTGGAAGCTGGCGGCAAAAATCCCTGTGTTAGTTGGGGTGCTGTTAACGACCTCGTTTATGCGTTCAATCATGGTCTGGTACATTTTTGGTGTGCGATTCTCCATTGAGGTGGTAACTCCGCTACAAACAGCGGAGAAAATGTGCTCCTTTGGAAATGGTGAGGGAGCTAAGAATTGCACGGTGTCTTGTGAGAGATGGGTGATGCGGGCGTAGGCTTCTAGGGGTTGGAGGGTACCTGACATGATTACATTAGCATAAGTGGAGCTGAAAACGGGTGCAGTTATCTTGGAGGGATCAAGGGCAGCGATTTCGAGTTTACCGGTTTTGTTGCCTTCTTTGGTAAAGTAGCGGCTGGCCACATTTATGTAGGAGTCATCATCTGCTGTTTCGATCCATTTCTGCAGGTATTCGCCCATAGAGTTAATGTAGGAACGAGGGTTTCTGCCTTCAGCAAGCATGCTTTTTCTTATTACCAACCCGGTTTCGTGGATGTGTTCAAAGAAAGAACGTGGATTTTGAATGCCGCCTTTTTCGATTATGCTTTTTATGCGGCTTGCGGGAATGATTTCTTCTTTGTGAACTTTATCGGTTAGGGTTTCTATTTCGTTTCTGAAGTAGTGGATGAATTGTTCTATGTCGCGGTAGTCGTATCTTTCGGCTTCTGTTTCGGCGGCTTTCATGACAAATGAGGTCAGCTGGCTACCAGAGATGTCTATGGCGGTTTCGGGCAGATTGTGAGCTTCATCTACAACTAGAATTATCCTTGAGAGCTCAGTTTCTAGGTTTTTTAGAAAAGCTGTTCGGATTATTGGGTCAAAGACATAGAGATAGCTTAGTGCGATAACCCGTGCCTCAGATATTGCGCCCTTAACTAGGTCGTAGGCACAGAGTTCCTTTTTTTTGCAGGAACGCAGAATTTCAGAGCCCATATAGGGGCGTCTGGAGATTTCTTGCTGCATTTGAAGGTACTCCCAAGAGCGGTTTTGTACGTTTGTGTGGTAGGGACATCTGCCTTTGGATTTGAGCATCTCGCAGACTTCCATAAGTGAGCGTGAGTCAGATGCACCCTTGGAGGCAAATACGTTAAGACACATTTCGTTGCGTCCACGGATAGATACGCCTGTTATGGGATGTTGTTTGTATATAGCTCGGAGTTCTTCGATGACTCGGTCATGCTGGCGGTGGGTTCTTGCGACATAGAGAACCTTGAGGTCTTTTTTGACTGCAATGGGGAGCACTGCAGAGAGAGCAGAGATTGTTTTGCCCAAACCATTGCTACCCTCGATGAGTACGCTTTTACGGTCATTTAGGGCTTTGTTAACAGTTGTTATAAATTCGTCTTGGTGGGGACGGGCCTTGCCGTAGGGAAAGTATTCTTGGACTTCTGCGGGTAGCTGCATTAGTTAACTCTTCCATTAGAGGGACAATATGTGTTGAGAGGACAGGTTGGGCAGAGCGGCTTTTGGGCTTTGCAGGTTTTTCGGCCATGCGCAATAAAGAGCAGATGGGCCAAGCGGTAATCTTTGGGTTCAAAGAACCTCTGTAGACTTAGCCGCACCTCTTCATAGCCGCCATGTGCAGGTGCCAAACCTAGGCGTCTTGAAACCCGATTAACGTGTGTATCCACAGGTAGGGTGGGTTTACCAGCAGAAAAAAGTAACACTACATCTGCTGTTTTGGGTCCCACACCGGGCATATCCATAAGCGTTTTTCTAGCCTCTGAAGTGGGCAACGCTAAAATTGAATCGAGATTTCCACCGAATTTTTCAAGCAGAGTTTGAGACACTGTTTGAATGGTTTTGGCTTTGCCTTGATAGAGTCCAGCCACTCGTATACAAGCCTCAATTTGGCTGATTTCGGCGTTAGCCAACACCTCGGGCACAATTTGAAAGCGTTCAGAGAGAATTTTGTAGGCACGCTCAGTGTTGGTATCTGCAGTGTTTTGAGAAATAATTGTGACAACAAGGGTTTGATACGGATCTGCTCCAGATTTAACAAGCTTAGGCAAAGACAACCTACCATCTAGGGTTGTTAAAATTGTTAGTGCACTGGGCTGTGTTAATATCGATCTCACCCTCTGTAAGGCTCTGTAGATGTTTAACAGGTTATAAATACTGATTGTACAGAAAAACAACAATCAAATTAACACACAAACACCGATGCAAGTACAATTCACGGAACCCAAATAGGGGGTATAAAAGATCCAGCATACACCTACTAGAAATAGCGTAATAATTGATTGGTTATAGTGTTTATTCAATAGCTTAATTAAAAGCAAGAACCTACCTTGCATAAGGGTAGTTGTTGTTTTAGCTAAGGTTCAGTTCAACAAGCAACCCGTGAAGAGGAAAAATATGAGTAATTTTCAGAAAATTGGTATATTTAGCCGTCTTGTCGAGTTATTAAACCAAAATAAAGGGGTTCATGCTCGAGGCTACAACAGAAGAATAAAGATTCTAGTAACATCTGGACTTATTATCGTTATTTTAGTTGCTCTTTTTGCGTTGCTTCCAAGATACAATCAAACCCCTCAGATGGATACTCCGGTTGATGCCGCAAGTCCTCAGCCATCAACAACAACCTCGTCTAATAGTGATCAAAACAAGATAACTGGGAATATGAATAACTTTTTAACTGATATCAAAGAATCAAGTGATAAGACGCCTAGAAAGCCAGGTGTTTTAGAATCAGCTCAGACAATAAATAGCACCACTTGGCGGGCTATGGCAGCGATTGCATGGCGTTACTATCAGCCAGATACAGGTGTTGATAGAAATACTGGGTTGCCTTTGGCAGGCGTAGGTTCACCCTGCATTACAGATTGGGATTTAGGTGCCTACATTCAAGCAGTTATTGATGCAGAAAGCTTGGGGTTGGTTAATCGAATCGGAGCTTGGGGATTTGAGGAAAGAATAGATAAAGTTCTAGATTGGCTAGAAACTCGGGAGTTAAGCGGTGCCAATAATCCATTTTGGTTTTACCATTCAGATACCGGAGCAAAAGTGCAGGACAACTCAGTCCCAGATGAGCATATCGATATAGCAGACACAGGACGCCTGTTTGTTGCACTAAACAATCTAAGAGATTATGGTGACTATTACACCGCAAAAATAAATAGAATAGTATATGGCCAAAATTACGGTCGAACAAATTACGCCAACATAGTGCCCACAATAAAAAACCTAGCAGAAACAGACACAAACATATACGCATACTACATAATAAGAGGCATTGAAGCGTTTTATCCAGAACTTACTGGTTCTTCTAGAAAAGTGCTAGACAACATACTCTCATCGGAGTATATCGATGTAGGAGGCAATGTTAGGTTGCCTAAAGCAAGAATTTCATGCGAACCATTACTTTGTGCATTTTTTGAAATAAAAAACAACGATCCCAGACTAAAAACGTTGTTAGATATGACTTATTCAGCACATGAAACATACTATAACGAAAATAAGAAATTTCGTGCCTTTGGAGAAGGACCCGGCTCGGCTTCAAGCGACTGGCAATGGGAATGGATAGTACTACCGGATGGTCGAACCTGGATTGCTCTAAACAGTGCTCAAGAACCAATAACCCTCCCGCCGATGATTTATACAAAAATTGCGTTTAGCTTCTTAGCCATCTACAACACCAATTATACTAAAAATATGTGTATTGCTTTGACCGCATTATAAATAAGTGTTGATTGTATATGTTAACACGTGCTTAGTTATGAATAAAAAGTACAGTGTTAACTTGACCAAAGATGAGCGTTGGATAATTTTTGAGACAATT